>SESH01017286.1_pt1 | contig 123526 bp, 113 predicted proteins | sample 3171561 | NCBI WGS metagenome assembly SESH01 (sample SAMN10866947, study PRJNA518727) | freshwater metagenome | biome: subpolar coniferous forest; feature: holomictic lake; material: water; isolation source: holomictic Lake 442 2011 16.5 m and 2014 13 m | place: Canada: near Kenora, Ontario
CACACTGAGTGATTTCGTGCTCGCAGCATCGCGCGAAGCAGCCGATCTCGCACTGAATGAACAGACGCGGTTCACGCTGCCTGCCGAAGCGTTGCGCAGATTCACGGCGGCACTCGATGCGCCTGCAAGGGACATTCCTGCGCTGCGAAAGCTGTTCGCGACGCGCAGCGTGCTCGAGAAGTGAACTCGACGGCTCCGCTTCAGGGGCCGGACTTGCTGACCAGCTTGCATGAATTGTCCGCCTTTGACTGCGGTAAGCCGGCTCTCAATACCTATTTGCTGCGGTTTGCGCTGGTGAACCAGCTCAGTGGAACGGCACGCACCTACGTCGTCCACAGGGACAACAACGTGGCTGGCTACTACAGCCTTGCTGCTGCCGCAGTCGAGCCGGCCACCGCCCCTGCCCGAGTTGGGAAGGGCCTGGCCCGACACCCAATCCCCCTGACTCTGCTAGCACGGTTGGCGATCGATCAGTCGGAACAGGGCGGTGGCTTGGGAGCTGCCCTGCTCAAGGACGCATTCAAGAAGTTCTTGCTTGCCCAGGAGATCGTCGCCAGTCGCGCGCTTTTGGTACACGCCAAGGATGACGCCGCAGCCAAGTTCTATCTGCGGTTTGGCTTCGAAGCCTCGCACCTAGATAAGCACCATCTTTACATGTTGACCAAAGACATCAAGAAGACACTGAGGGTGTGAGGGTCGACTTTTGTGGTTTGCACTCGGAACGCCCGCCCGAAATTGGCACGAGCCACTTCATGTAGACCCGGCGGCTCCATACTAGTACCGGCCGAACGGTAACGTGGTTTGAATGGGGAAAATACGAACAGGTCAGTGCGAATACGAGTGCTGTTGTGCGCCCAACTTGTCGTCGTCAGTGCTTGTGCCAGCATGCACGAGAGGTTTCTCCGGTCGATGAATGCTCTGGTGTCGAACAGGGAGACTCTTGAACAGGAGCGTTACGATCCTGCTTACCCGCATGGATTCTACTTCGCAGATGAGCGCGCCTTGTCGGGCAAAGAGCAGCGAGATGACGGTCTGTGGGTATATCACTTTGCGCGGCCCATGCTGACCGGTCGGATTACCTGCCACTACTATCTGCTGGTAAATGCAAGCAGCCGAATAGTGGTGGGTTACGGGTTTGACAAAGAATTTGGTGATCCCGAGAAGACCCGTCGCATTGCCGCGTGATCGGCGTGCGGTTCAGTGCCCTTGCTAGCGTCCAAGATCGCCACGTCCGAAATCACGATTCTTCCAGCGATTGCAGCGATTGCCTTCGAGGCCTATTCACTACCGTCGAGTTTCGTGGCGGATCGCCCCGATAGTCGTGTTGTGTATAGGGCAAGCCAAGCAGAAGATCGCAGCGACGACGAGCCCACTCTCCGCACTAAATCAGTGCGGTGAAGCGGCGGCAGGCTATGGTGCTGGAAGTGGTTCGCCATGCGAATCACTCCAAATTTTGCACCTGCTCGCGCATCTGCTCGATAAGTACTTTCATGTCGACGGCGGCGCGCGTCGTTTCGGTGTCCTGCGACTTCGAAGACAGGGTGTTCGCCTCACGGTTGAACTCCTGCATCAGGAAGTCCAGCCGGCGGCCCGCAGGCTCAGCACCTGACAGTGACTTGCCGACCTCGACGACGTGACTGGTAAGACGATCCAGTTCCTCGTCGACGTCCATCTTCGACAGCAGCAGTGACAGCTCCTGTTCGAGCCGGTCGCGGTTAGCCTCGGCGGGCAGGGCCAGCTGCTGGATGCGCTCCGCGAGTCGCGTGTGTATCCGCGCCTGCACCTCTGGCAGTCGTGCGCGCACCACACCGACCAACTCCTCGAGCTGGCGGCAGCGCGTAGTCAGCATGGTGGCGATCCGCTCGCCTTCGCTGTCGCGAGTCGCGGTCAGTGCCGCCAGCGTCTCGCCTAGTAGCGCGCCGGCGTCAGTCTGTAGCGGTGTTGCGTCGCGTTCGCGGTCGCGCAGCACGCCAGGCCAGCGCAGCAGGTCGAGCGGGGTCGGTTGCGCCAGCGAGCCGCCGCGCTGTGTTGCACGACCGGTGACCTCGTGGCTGCGAGCGATCAGCTCATCGAGCAAGCCTACGTCGACTTCGAGCGAGGCGCTGCCGCCGCTACCGCCGCGTAGCTGCAGGGAGGCGTCAACCTTGCCCCGCCGCACGGCGCCCTGGATGATCTGCCGGAACTCGCTTTCCGCGCCGCGTATTTCCTCGGGCAGCCGCATGCTGATCTCTAGGTAACGGTGGTTGACCGTACGTAGTTCCCAGACGAGTATGCCGTAGTCGCCTGCACGTTCGCGGCGGGCGAAGCCTGTCATGCTGCGGATCATGCTGTGCCGTGTGCTATAAAACCCGCCACACTGTAGCAGTCCCGGCCTGATGCTGGGGTAGGGAAAGACGCCTTGCAGATCGAATCCGCGGAACTGAGCCTGATTGGGCACCGCGAAGACAACCAGGATCGTGTTGCCGTCGTCGTGGGGGAGCACGCCGCGCTCGTAATAGCGGTCGACGGCATGGGCGGGCACTCGGACGGGGCGAAGGCCGCGACGACCGCGATCGCCTCGCTGACGGCCAGCTTCTGGGCCCAACCGCATCCGCTGATCGACCCCATCGGCTTCCTGCACCTCGCCCTTGGTCGGGCGCACGAGGAAGTCGTCGCCCTTGGCGCGGCGCTGCCGCTGGAGCGGCGGCCGCGTGCAACCTGTGCGCTGTGCCTAGTACAGCAGGGCGATGCTTATTGGGCGCACGTCGGCGACAGCCGCGTCTACCAGATCCGCAACGGCAACGTCGTCGCCCGGACTCGCGATCACAGCCACGTCGAGCAGTTGCTGCGGGACGGGCTGATTACCGAGGCTGAGATGAAAAATCACCCGATGCGCAACTACGTCGAGTGCTGCCTGGGCGGCGACCCGATGCTGACCGAAATGACGATCGGCAAGCGCCAGCCCCTGCAGAAGGGCGACCTGCTGCTGACCTGTAGCGACGGCCTCTGGGCCAATCTCGAGGATGCTGACGTCGGTCGGCCGTGGAGCTCGCCGGCGAGCCTGCGCGAGACACTTAGCGAGCTGTGCTCGCGCGCGGTACACGCCTCGGCGCCGTACAGCGATAATACGTCCGCCGCGGTCCTCCGCTGGCTGGCTTGACCCGACAGCGACGGAGATTGCGATGCGCCCCAGCGGCCGAACCCCCAACCAGTTGCGTGAGATCCGATTCACGCGCCACTTCACCCGCCATGCCGAGGGTTCCGTGCTCGTCGAGTTCGGCGACACCAAGGTGCTGTGCACCGCGACCATCGAGAATGGCGTGCCGCACTTTCTGCGAAACAGCGGCACCGGCTGGATAACGGCTGAGTACGGCATGCTGCCGCGCGCGACGCACACCCGCTCCGCACGCGAGGCAGCGCGCGGCAAGCAGAGCGGCCGCACCCAGGAGATTCAGCGCCTGATCGGCCGCAGCCTGCGCGCGGTTGTCAACATGAAGGCGCTGGGCGAGCGCACGGTGACGCTCGACTGCGACGTGTTGCAGGCGGATGGCGGCACGCGTACCGCGGCGATTACTGGTTCCTTCGTGGCGCTTGCGGATGCTGCGGCCATGCTGGTCAAGCGTGGCGATCTGGCCAAGAACCCGCTGCACGGCCAGGTTGCGGCGGTCTCGGTCGGCATCGTCGGTGGCGTGCCGGTTCTGGACCTCGACTATGCGGAGGACTCGCAGGCCGAGACGGACATGAACGTCGTGATGAACGGCGGCGGCGCATACGTTGAGGTGCAGGGGACCGCCGAAGGCCACGCCTTCCGCCGCCACGAGCTCGACGCGCTGCTCGAACTCGCCGCTGGCGGCATCACCGAGCTGATCGCGCGACAGCAGCAGGCGCTCGACGCCTCGGCATAGCGATGGCGCATACGCCGTGGCCGCGGCTCGTCGTCGCCAGCGGCAACCCTGGCAAGCTGCGCGAGTTTCGTGCGTTGCTTGCCGGGCTGGCGACCGAAATCCTGCCGCAGACAGAGCTCGGCGTGCCCTCGCCGGTTGAGACCGAATCGACGTTCATGGGCAATGCACTGCTGAAGGCGCGTCACGCCGCGCGCCTCACGGGCCTTGCGGCGCTCGCCGACGACTCCGGACTGGAAGTTGACGCGCTCGGCGGCGCGCCCGGCGTGTGGTCGGCGCGGTATGCAGGCGAGGGCGCGGACGATGCCGCCAACAATGCCCGCCTGCTTGAGGCGCTGGCTGGCTTCGCGGAGCCCCGCCGCGCCCGCTATCGTGCCGTGATCGTGCTGGTGGAGGGCCCGGACGATCCGGCGCCGCTGATCGCCGAAGGCAGCTGGGAGGGCCGGATTGCGACCACGGCGCGCGGTGTCGGTGGGTTCGGCTATGACCCGCTGTTCCTGGTCGGTGAGGGCGGGCAGACGGCCGCCGAGCTGCCGGCCGAGCTCAAGAATCGGATTTCCCACCGTGCGCAGGCGCTCGCGGCGCTGCTGGCACAAGTGCGCGTGCGGTGAACGCGCTCGCCACCCCGCCGCTCGCGCTGTACGTGCACATGCCCTGGTGTGTACGAAAATGCCCGTACTGCGACTTCAACTCGCACGTCCATAAGGGCGAGCTGCCGGAGGCCGAGTACGTCGCTGCACTACTCGAGGATCTCGAGCGCGACTTGCTGCTGGTTGCCGGCCGGCAGGTCCAGAGCGTGTTTTTCGGTGGCGGTACGCCGAGCCTGTTCGCCGCCGAAAGTGTCGCGGCGCTGCTGGATGGCGTCCGCGCGCGCGTGTCGCTGGCCGCTGACGTCGAGATCACCCTTGAGGCCAACCCCGGCACGATCGAGCACGGGCGCTTCGCCGGCTATCGCGACGCAGGCGTCAACCGCATCTCACTTGGCGCGCAGAGCTTCGGCGCGCGCCAGCTGCAACTGCTGGGACGCATACACGCGGCCGCCGACACCGGTCGCGCCGTCGGCGAGCTGGTTGCGGCCGACCTCGGCAACTTCAATCTCGACCTGATGTACGCGCTGCCGGAGCAGGGCCTGGATGGCGCGCTGACCGACATCGACGCTGCGTTGGCATTTGCGCCGCCGCACCTTTCGCACTACCAGCTGACGCTGGAGCCCGGCACCGTGTACTACAGCCGCCCGCCGGTGCTGCCGGACGAGGATCTCGCCGAGGCGATCCAGGAGGCCGGTCACGCGCGGCTCGCCGCTGCCGGCTATCGTCGTTACGAGGTGTCGGCCTGGGCGCAGCCTGGTGCCGAGTGCCGCCACAACCTCAATTACTGGCGCTACGGCGACTATCTGGGCATCGGTGCTGGTGCGCACGGCAAGCTGACCGATGCGCGCCGCGGCCAGATCATGCGCACGGAGAAGCCCAAGCAGCCGCGTACGTATCTGGCGGCTGCTGCAGCGCCCGGAATAATCGGCAGCCGCGCAGACGTCGCGCTCAGCTCGCGGCCGTTCGAGTTCATGTTGAACGCGCTGCGACTCACCGAAGGCTTCGCCCGGCTCGAGTTTGAGGCCTGCACCGGCTTGTCCCTGGACAGCCAGCAAGCGGCGCTAGAGATCGCCCAGCGGCGGGGCTTGCTTGCGCAAACGGCGGCCGGCTGGGCGCCTACCGAGCTTGGCACCAGGTTTCTCAACGACTTGCAGGGGCTGTTCCTGCCGGCCGTCCTCGCCCCCTGAGCGGCCGCTCAGGGGGGTGCCAAAAAAATCGCAGCTAGGCGTTACTTGGGCTTGACAACGCGCGGATTATGTCGTTTTCGCGGCGCCAGCCGTCGGACTTGTGCACACACGGAACGGGGGTAAGCCAAATAGACGCACTAACGCTCGATACCTGACCCATAACCTCAAATGAAGTGCCTTAACGCTATGATTTTAAAGATTTAATATGCGTGGTTACTTTTTAACCAAAATGACATCTTCGCTATTTAAGCGCGATTCCAGTGGCTGCGGCGGCAGTTCATCCACATAGTTATCCACAGGAATTGTGGATAAAGCCCAGAGCCCTTTGAAAGAGTTCGTTACGCGCTGAAGTTAAGCTTTCTTGACGCGTAGTTGCGCTAACTAGCCGTGTACAGGACGGTTTTTCACCCGCCGCTGTGGGGCAGCCCCAGGCCCCCGAACGGCGCGCCTTGCATGGGCGGGGGGCCGAACTTATACTGCGCGGCCATTTTGTCGACCCACAGCAGTGAGCGCCCCATGAAGGCTGCAATCCATCCCGAATACAAAGCCATCAACGTAACCTGCAGCTGCGGGAACACGTTTGAGACGGGTTCCACGCTGGGCCACGACCTGCAGGTCGAAGTGTGCTCAGCCTGCCACCCGTTCTACACGGGCAAGCAGAAGATGGTCGACACGGGCGGCCGCGTCGATCGCTTCCGCAAGAAGTACGCGGCCCAGCCCGCGCGCTGACCGGCGACTTTGTGCCCCGCGACGGCGGGGCGCCAGCAAACGCCCGGCGGAGCCGGGCGTTTGCGTTTGCAGCACCCGATCTCCCTCGATCGTCCAGGGCCGGAGCGTGGTCGGCTGCCTTGATTATTGCGCTGCAGCGTGACAGTCTGCCCGTACCGATGGGGCGCTCTGATGACGACAAGAAAGTTCACGCTGACCGACGTTTCGACGGGCAAGACCAGCACGCTGGATGCCCTATCTCCTAGCGTCGGCGCCGACGTCATAAACATAGCGCCGCTGGGCAAAGACCACGGGGTCTATACCTTCGACCCAGGGTTCATGGCGACCGCCGCGTGCGAGTCGAAGATCACCTACATTGACGGCGACAAGGGCGTGCTGCTGTACCGCGGCTACCCGGTTGAGCAGCTCGCGGCCAAGAGCTCGTTCCTCGAGGTCTCGTACCTGCTGATCTACGGCGAACTGCCCGTGCCGGCGCAGCTGACCGAGTTCAAGAGCAACATCACGCGCCACACGATGCTCAACGAGTCGTTGCTGCGTTTCTACAACGGCTTTCACTACGACGCGCACCCGATGGCGCAGGTCTCGGCGGTGGTCGCCTCGATGGCCGGCTTCTACCACGAGTCGCTGGACATCCATAATCCGCGCCACCGCGAGATCTTCGCGCACCGCATCATCGCGAAGATGCCGACGATCTCGGCGGCGGCCTACAAGCACATGCTCGGCCAGCCTTTCGTCTACCCGCAGAACAACCTCGACTACTGCTCGAACCTGCTGAACATGTTCTTCGCCGTTCCCTGCGAGGACTATCAGGTCGACCCGGTTGCCGCGAAGGCGCTCGATCTGCTGCTCATCCTGCACGCCGATCACGAGCAGAACGCGAGCACCTCTACCGTGCGCCTCGCTGGCAGCACCGGCACCAACCCGTACGCCGCGATGGCATCGGGTATCGCCGCGCTCTGGGGTCCCTCGCACGGCGGCGCAAACGAGGCGGTGCTGCAGATGCTCGAAGAGATCGGTACCGCTGATGCGATCCCGAAGTTCCTCGCCAAGGTCAAAGACAAGAACGAAACGACCAAGCTGATGGGCTTTGGTCACCGGGTCTACAAGAATTTCGATCCGCGCGCCAAGATCATCCGCGAGACCTGCCACCAGGTGCTCGCCAATCTCGGTCGTGTCGACAATCCGCTGTTCGAGCTTGCGCTGAAGCTCGAGCACATCGCGCTGCACGATGAGTACTTCGTCTCGCGCAAGTTGTATCCGAACGTCGATTTCTATTCGGGCATCATCTATAGCGCTCTCGGCATCCCACGCTCGATGTTTACGGTCCTGTTCGCAATCGCCCGCACCGCCGGTTGGGTTGCCCACTGGCAGGAAATGATCTCTGATCCGGCGATGAAGATCGGTCGCCCGCGCCAGCTGTATACCGGCCCGACATCGCGCGACTACGTCGACATCGAGACGCGTTGACGGCAGGTAGCGCGGGCGCCTGACGGCACCCGTTGCCGGCCAGCGCGCTCCCTCCATGCGTACCAGCAGCGTCAGGGCGATAGGCATCATGCTGATCGCCGTCGGATTCTTCTCCGCGATGGACGCGGGGCTCAAACACCTCTCGACGGAATATCCCACGATGGAAATCGTGGCGCTGCGCTCGGCCGCCTCGATTCCGTTCCTGCTGGCCTCGATTGCGTGGGCAGGCGCCTGGGGGCGACTGCGCATCGTAAATGCCTGGTTGTACGTTGGTCGTGCGGCGATCGGCGTGCTGATGCTCGCCAGCTTTATCTATTCGGTTTCGGAGCAGGCGCTGACCGACTCCTACGCGATCTTCATGAGTGCGCCGCTGATGGTCGCGGTGGCCTCGCGCATCGTGCTCGGTGAGCGAATCCCAGCGCGTCGCTGGGTCGCAATCGTGGTGGGCCTGCTCGGTGTGATCGTCGCGCTGAAGCCCAGCGCCGCCCACATGATCTCGCTCGGTGGCATGGCTGCCTTCATCAGCGCGGTCTGCTATGCGGTCGGCGTGCTCCTGATCCGGCTGATGAGCCGTACCGATTCGGCATATGCGATGGTGCTTTGGTACATGGTGATCATCTGCATCGCGAGCCTGGCGCTCGCCGCCCCCCACTGGCAACCGGTGCCGAGTTCGCACTGGCCGTGGATCGTGTTCGTCGGCTTGACCGGCGCGATCGCCCAGTACCTGCTGACGGTGGCGTTTCGCCTCGCGCCTGCCTCGAAGGTCGCGCCGTTCGAGTACACGGCGATGGTGTGGGGCCTGCTGCTGGATTATTTCGTGTTCTCGATATCCCCACTGCCGCGCGTGCTGATCGGCGGGGCGATCGTCGTGGTCGGCGGTCTGTACCTGATTTGGGACGAGCACCGCGCCGATCCGGTGGTCAGTCCCGCCAGTTGAGCCTCGTCCGCGCTGCGCGAGACGTCGTGATCGCGCTAGGATAGGAGCTCACGGCGGGCAGGCCCGCCCGATGCCAAGGAGAACACGATGCAGGCACCCCAGACACCGGCTGACATCGCCATCGATGCCGCGCTGGTTCGCCTCGAGCGCGACGGCGCGATTGCGCGCCTCACGCTCAATCAGCCCACCAAGTACAACCCGCTGTCGGCGCCTACGATTGAGGCGCTGATCGCGTCGCTCGCCATCCTTGCGAGTGACGCGCAAGTGCGAGTGATCGTGCTCGCCGCCGAGGGTAAGGCGTTTTCGGCTGGCCATGACCTCAACGAGATGGGCGCCGAGTGCTCGCTGGACGGGTTCCGTGCCTTGTTCACGCGTTGCGGCGAGCTGATGATGGCCATTCAGCGCCAGCCGCAGCCGGTGGTCGCGCGCGTGCAGGGCGTCGCGACCGCGGCGGGCTGTCAGTTGGTGGCGATGTGCGATCTTGCAGTGGCGAGTGAAAACGCACGCTTTGCCGTGTCCGGAATTAATCTCGGACTGTTCTGCGCGACACCCGCGGTGGCGTTGTCGCGCAACATCCCGCGCAAACAGGCGATGGAGATGTTGCTGACGGGGGAGTTCATCGATGCGGCAACCGCTCGCGAGCGGGGCCTCGTAAACCGCGTCGTGCCGCTCGCCGAGCTTGACGCTGAGGTTGGTCGGCTGTGTGCCTCTATCGTGGCGAAGTCGCCGGTCGCGGTCGCAGCGGGCAAGCAGTTGTATTACCGGCAGCTGGAGACAGGCGTCGAGGCTGCCTACGGCCTGGCCGCCGAGGCGATGGCCTGCAATGCCATTGAATCGGATGCGCGTCGCGGCATCGCGGCGTTCACCAAGCGCGGCTGAAGCCGTTCGTCGCGGCGGGCTCCTCGGGGCCCAAGAGGCTGCGCACCTCCTGGCTGCCCGCGCGGCGCATGGGCTTGCCGTCGCTTGGCGAAAGGGGTGACTGGCGGATGCCATCCTTGGGGAATACGGTCGCTTCCACCGGGATGTCGTGGACGCTGAACTGCACCACCGGCAGCGGCAGCACGCGGTCGGCATTCATTCGCAGCCGATGCTCGGCGATGCGGTACTGGATCCGCTCGTCCAGGAGCCGCAGGCTGACCGCTTCGGGGAAGTCTGCGAAGACATGCAGGCTGATCTCCTGATGGGGCGTTGCCGTGCCAGTCAGAACCGGACCCACCAGCCGTGGCTCGAAGCCGTCGAGCATCTGCATCGCATCGAGTGCGGCGCGCCGTTGTTCAGTGAGGGTGTCGGTATGAGTGTCGGCGGCGAATAGCCGCTGGTATTCGGCGAGCGCAGCATCGATCTCCGCGTTCTTCGGCAGCGCGGCGGTGTCTGTCGCGCCGAACCGCTCTGCCGCCTTACGCTTGGCAACGCCATAGTCGTCGACGCCGTGCTCGAACATGAGCCGCGCCGCCTCCTGGGCAAGCGCACGGCGCAAGTCATCTCCGCGAATGCTGCGCGGCCGGGTCATGTCACACACTCCAGCGGCCAATTCCAATCGACTCTAGCACGGCGCCCGGGCGGTGCAATCAGGCTGCCTGTTTCAGAAGATAGGCTCCTCAGCGGCGCCGCCTGGCTTGCCGGAGGCCACGCCCGCGCCATCGCCTGCGACCGCGCCGCTGCCGGGCAGCCGGCCAGTCAGGAACAGCTCAAACACGGCGTCCGGATCGTTACCACGGGCGAGCTCACCCGTGGCCGGTGCGATGCGTGCGCTCATGATCCCCTCAGGTTGTGGCAAGCGGTGTTCAGGGCGACCGGCGAGCGCTTCACCCATGAAATAGATCCACATGGGAAGGGCGGTGTGGCCGCCTTCCTCGCCGGACCCCAGCGAGCGCTCCTGGTCGAAACCTACCCAGGCAGTTGCGACGATGTCCGCGTTGAAGCCCGAGAACCAGGTATCGCGATGTTCGTTGGTCGTGCCGGTCTTGCCTGCGAGATCGTCGCGCTTGAGTGACAGTGCGCGACGCGCAGTGCCGCGTCGAATGACGTCGCGCATCATGTCGGTCATCAGGTAGGCATTCGCAGCCGAGATCACCCGTGGCGCCGCCTTGAGCGGTGGGCGCGGCGTGTTGCCGGCGGGCGTGATCGCGGCGGGCGCGCTCAGTGGCCCCGCCGCCGCGGTGTCGTCGGCAGCGACAGCTGCCGCCGCCGGGTCGGTCGGCAGCGGCGGATCGATGGCTACGCTGCACTCGAGGCAGGCGACTGCCGGGTTCGCCACCATCAGCACACGCCCGTCGCTGTCCTCGACGCGGTCGATCAGGTAGGGAGTCACGCGAAAGCCGCTGTTGGCAAATACGGCGTAGCCGTTTGCCATCTGCAGTGGCGTGAGCTGCGCCGTGCCCAGCGCCATCGTCAGGTTGTGCGGCAGTTCCGCTGGCTGAAAGCCGAACCGGGTGGCGTAGTCGACCGCGTAGTCGACGCCGAGCGCGCGCAGTAGGCGCAGCGAGACCAGATTACGCGATGCGGCAAGTGCAATGCGCAGGCGTGTCGGACCGTAGAAGTGACGCGCATCGTTCTCCGGCCGCCAAAGACTCTCGAGCCCCGAGCCTTCCATCACGATCGGCGCGTCGAGAATCATCGTCGCCGGCGTGTAGCCGCGCTCCAGCGCTGCCGAATAGATGAATGGCTTGAAGCTCGAACCGGGTTGGCGCCGTGCCTGTACGACGCGGTTGAACTTGCTGGCGTAAAAGTCGAAGCCGCCGACCAGTGAGGAGATCGCGCCGTCCTGTGGGTCCAGCGAGACGAACGCTCCTTGTGCCTGTGGGATCTGCGCCAGCAGCGCCATGCCGCCCGGCGCGGGCAGCAGGTAGACGACGTCGCCCGCGGCGATGACGTCGGCGGCTTGCTTGCCGCCACCTTTGCGGGCCCAGGCCAGGCCCGTCTCCCACGGAATAGTGAAGCGGCGACCATCCTTGCTCAGCGCCGTCGCCGTCTGGCCCAAGGTCGTGATAATGATGCCCGGCACCAGCCCGCCGACGACCGGGAAGTTGTCGAGCATCTGCATCGCTTCGCGCGAGTCGCGCGGCAGCCGCGCGGCATGCCCCGGCGGTCCGCGCCAGCCGTGGCGACGGTCGTACTCGAGCAGCGCTGCGCGTAGCGACCAGTCGGCTGAACGCTGCAAGCGGCTGTCCACGCTGGTGACAACCTTGTAGCCGGCGCTGTACAGCTCCTCGCGGTAGATCGGCAAGAGCTGCGCGCGCACCATTTCAGCGACATATGGCGCGTCCACCTCGACCTGTGGACCGTGCTCGGTGGTCTCGATAGGCGCCTGATTGGCGCTGTCGAACTCGGCCTGGCGGATGTAGCCCTTGTCGAGCATCCGGCGCAGAACGTAACCACGTCGCGCATGCGCACGGTCGGGGTTCGAGATCGGGTTCAGCGTCGAGGGCGCCTTGGGTAACGCGGCGATGGTCGCGATTTCCGCCAGCGTCAGCTCGCGCAGCTGCTTGCCGTAATACACCTCGGCGGCCGCCCCGACCCCATAGGCGCGCTGGCCTAGAAAGATCTTGTTCAGGTAGAGCGTCAGGATCTCGCGCTTGCTGAACTCGTGCTCGATCCTCAGGGCCAGGAAAATCTCGCGCAGTTTGCGGCGTAACTGCTTTTCTGGCCCTAGGAACATGTTGCGGGCGAGCTGCATGGTGATCGTGCTGCCGCCCTGACGGGCCTCGTGGGTCGCCGCCGTGACCAGCAGCGCACGCAGCAGCCCCGGCGTGTCGATGCCGCCGTGCGAAAAGAAGCGGTCGTCCTCGGCGGCGATGAAGGCGTCTACGAGCGGCTTCGGGATGTCCTCGAAGCGCACCGGAATGCGGCGCTGCTCGCCAATCTGGGCCAGCAGCCGTCCGTCGCGGGAATAGATGCGCAGCGGCACCTGCAGCCGGATATCGCGCAACTGGGCAACTTCCGGCAGGCCAGGGGCCAGGTAGTAATAGATCGCCAAGCCCGCGATCCCGGCGCTGCCGGCTATGGCCAGGGCTAGGGTTGCGACCAGGGAGAGCACCCGGATATGAACCGGCTTCAGAGGAAACGGCCGCAAGTATTTGCCTCGTGTGAGTCGATTATGCATAGTATCTGCGGCTTGAAGCCAAACCCATCGAAAGGTGGCAACGTAGCGCTTCCGGTCTGACGGTTACGGCGACATTGAGGTCGATCCGACCCATGAAAACGGGGCTGCCGGTGGCCAAACCAAGGTGAGCGCCCCTGTAGGGTGCCCTCCCCAGCTACCGCCCTTGTTTCGCCAGAGAGTCGGGCTGGAGCGCCTCTGGGCTGCCGATAGGTAGACATTACGACTGAATGAGAACTGCATCTCAGCATAGCTCCCGATGGAGTGGGAGCCTTCGCCGCAATCGCATCTGCATTCCATTTAACAGTTTGTTGCTATACAGTTGGCTTTGAATCCTAATGCGGATCCGCTGCAAGGCGGCTTACTGCCTTGTTCAGAAAGGGATTTATGAAGTTTGCTTGGCCGCAGCTGGCGTTACCGTTCGGGCAAAAGTACCGGCCTTTGATCGGTCTCGACATTACGACGTCATCGATCAAGCTGATCGAATTGACGCAGGCGGGCGGGCATTTTCGCGTGGAGGCCTATGCCGCCGAGCCCACGCCCCACAGCGCGATTAACGAAAAAGCCATTGTCGACGCCGATGCCGTCGGCGAGGCGATCCGCCGCGCGGTCAAGCGCGCGGGTGCCCGTGCCAAGGAGGCCGCCGTTGCGATCTCCGGCGACGCGGCGATCACCAAGGTTATCCAGATGCCGCGCGCCCTGTCAGAGCGCGAACTGGAGGCTCAGGTTGAAATGCAGGCCGACCAGTACATCCCGTTCCCGATGGACGAGGTGAGCTACGACTTTGAGGTAATGGGGCCGTCCGAGAAGGACCCCGAGATGCAGGACGTGCTGCTGGTCGCGACCCGCACCGAGAACGTCGAGCAGCGGCAGGCGGCGGTTGCTGCGGCCGGCCTTACCGCCCACATTGTCGACGTCGAGGCCTTCGCGCTCGAAAACGCCTGCCGGCTGATGACTCACCAGATGGTTGACGGTGGCGCCGAGCGCACGATCGCGGTGGTTGATTTCGGCGCGAGCACAACCACATTCAGCGTCCTGCGCAGCCTGCGGGTGATTTACACGCGCGATTTTGCCTTCGGCGGCCAGCAGCTGACCGAGGAGATCATGCGTACCTACGGCCTGTCGATGGAGGAGGCCGGTCGCGCCAAGAAAGAGGGTGGCCTGCCGTCCAATTTCCAGCCCGAGGTGCTTGATCCATTCATCGACGACATGACCCAGCAGGTCAGTCGCAGTCTGCAGTTCTACCTCGCCTCCGGCAGTGGTCGCGAGCAGCCCGAACAGGTGCTGATCTGCGGTGGTTGCGCGAACATACCCGGCGTTGCCGACGTGATCGCGAGCCGTGTTGGAATTCCCGCCGAGCGCGGTGACCCGCTCGGCCAGATGAAGATCTCGTCGAAAGCGAAGGCGCAGGGCGTACGCAAGGACGCCACGGCGCTGCTGACGGCCTGCGGCCTGGCGTTGCGGAGCTTCGACTGATGCCACGGATTAACCTACTACCCTGGCGGCAGCAGCTGCGTGCGGAGCGGCAGAAGGAGTTCGGTCTTGCCGCGCTCGGCGCGCTGCTCGCGGCGGGCGCCGTCATGCTGTTCACCAGCTGGGCCATCAATGGCGCGATTGATCGCCAGCACGATCGCAACGAGGTCCTCAAGCAGGAAATCGCCGCGCTCGACAAGCAGATCACCGAGATTCTCGGGCTCGAGGCGCAGAAGCAGCGACTCGTGGCACGCATGGAAATCATCACCCACCTGCAGCGCAGCCGCCCGGAGGTCGTGCATGTGTTCGATCAGCTGGCGCGCACCTTGCCGGAAGGCGTCTACTTGACGCAGGTGAAGCAGACCGAAAAGAAGCTCGAACTGCACGGTGTCGCGCAATCGTCGACGCGTGTGTCGACCTTCATGCGGAACATCGAATCCTCGCCCTGGCTGATGAACCCCGAGCTGCAGGTCGTCGAGACGCTCAAGAGTGGCGGCGCGGGCTCCGAATTCACGCTGTTCGCGACTCAGAAGAGCGCCGAGCCAGCTGAGGAAGAGCGCAAGCCGAAGCGTGGCGGGCGTCCGCCGGGAGCGCCCGGATCATGAGCTTCGTCGACGAACTAAAGCGACTAGATCCCAAGGACATCGGCCGCTGGCCGCTGCTGTTCCGTGTGCTTGCGGTGGGCACGATCTTCGTCGTGCTGACGGCAGCGCTGATCTACTTCGTGCCGTTGCGAAACCAGATGCCTGACCTTGATGTTGCGCGTGCGCAGGAGGCGGACTTACTGCGGACCTTCGACGAGCGCCAGCGCAAGGCCGCGAACTTCGAAGCCTACAAGGTCCAGCTCAAGGAAATGGAGCGTTCATTCGGCGCAATGCTGCGCCAGCTGCCGGGCCGCACCGAAGTGCCGAGCCTGCTGGTGGACATTTCGCAGGTCGGCCTTTCGTCGGGCCTGCAGGAGAAGCTCTTCCAGCCCGCCCCTGAAGTTCGCAAGGACTTCTACGCAGAGCTGCCGATCAAGATCCGACTGACGGGCTCCTATCACCAGTTCGGCAGCTTCGTCAGCGGTATCGCTGCACTGCCGCGTATCGTCACGCTGCACGACATTTCGATTGTCGGGGAGAGCAAGGATGGCGGCAACGACAGGTTGACACTCGATGTCACTGCCAAGACCTACCGTTACCTCGACGATACCGAGATGGCTGCCGCCGACAAGGCCAAGGCCGGCGCCAGAACGCCGGTCCGTCCAGGAGGGCCCGGCTGATGCGGCCCAACCAGCGCAAGATCCTCCTCGTCGCTCTCGTCGCCGTACTGCTCGCGCCGCTCGCTGGCTGCGGTGGGGGCACGTCCGACCTCAAGCGCGAGCTTGAGGAAAAGAAAAAGCGGCCGGGTACCCGCATCGAGCCGCTGCCTGAGATCAAGCCCTACGAAGTGTTCAACTACGATCCTAGCGGCCTGCGTTCACCGTTCCAGCCGAGCATTGCGGTCGTCGCCCCAGGCGCCGGTGGCCTGCGCCCTGACGCGCACCGCAATCGCGAGTTCCTCGAGGGCTTCTCCCTCGACACGCTGAAGATGGTCGGGACGTTGCATCAGGGCGGCAAGAATTTCGCGCTGCTGCAGACGAAAGACGGGCTGATTCATCGCGTGCTGCCGGGCAATCACCTTGGCCAGAACGATGGAAAGATCACCGTGATCACCGATTCAAGAGTCACTGTCGTCGAGATCGTGCCTGATGGCCTCGGTGGCTACATGGAACGACCGGCCGCGATTTCGCTCGCGACCAACTGAATGATACCGGGAGTAGTCGGAATGAACGCCAACCTCGGGCCCGCCATCGCGACGTCGCGTCAGCCGGGCGCTGGCCCTGCCCTCGCGGCGCTTGCCCTCCTGTTCGCGTTTTTCGCGACGGGCACGGCTCAGGCCCAGACTGCCGGCAACCGCCTTGAGGCGATTGACGTTGTAAATCTTCCCGGTCAGCAGGTGGAGCTCAAGCTGCGCACCTCTGGTCCCGCGCCGCAGCCGCTCGCCTTTACCATCGACAAGCCGGCGCGCATCTCGCTCGACTTGCCTGGCGTCACGCTCGCGCTGTCGCAGCGTCGCGTTGACGTCAAAGCAGGTGGAGTCGACAGCGTTGTTGCCGGCGAGAGCGGCGGCCGCACGCGGCTGGTGCTTAACATGGACCAGCTGAGTCCCTACGACACGCGTGTCGAGGGCAACACGATCATTGTGACCGTCGGCCAGGGCCCCGTTGCCGCGTCCGCGTCCGCCGCGGCGTCCGCGCCGACCGCGAGTGCCGGCGTTGACCGCCGCCTCTCGGCGATCGACTTCCGCCGCGGTACCGACGGGGTCGGCCGCCTGGTCGTTTCGATGTCGGATCCGCACACCCCGGTCAACCTCCGCCAGGAAGGTCAGCAGATCGTCGTCGATTTCGTCGGCGCGCAGATGGCTACGGATTTGGTCAAGCGCTATGACGTGGTCGACTTCGCCACGGCGGTGACTTTCGTCGACGCCGTTAAGATAGACGGTAGCGCGCGCCTGATCGTTAACGCGCAGGGCGACTATGAGCAGCTCGCCTATCAGACTGACAACCAGTACGTGGTTGAGGTGCGCCAGACCAGCCCCGCCAAGGGCAAGATTGTGGATGACCGGAAGGAATACGTCGGCGAGCGACTGACGCTGAACTTCCAGGACATCGACGTGCGGGCCGTGCTGCAGTTGCTGGCCGATACCAGCGGCCAGAATATCGTTGTCAGTGACACGGTACAGGGCAGCGTGACGCTGCGCCTTCAGAACGTGCCCTGGGACCAGGCGCTGGACATCGTCATGCGCACCAAGGGCTTGGCGATGCGTCGCCGCGACAACGTGATCTTGGTAGGCCCGGCCGAGGAACTTGCGAACCGCGAGAAGGCCGAGCTGCAGGCGCGTAAGGAAGTCGAGGAGCTCGCGCCGCTGCGCAGCGAGTACCTGCAGGTCAATTACGCCAAGGCCGCGGACCTTTCAATCCTGATCAAGGGCAAGAGCGGTAATTCGCTGCTCTCGCAGCGCGGTAGCGTCGCGATCGACGAGCGCACCAATACGCTGCTGCTGCAGGACACGCCCGATCGCCTGGCTGACATCCGTCGTCTGGTCGGTACTCTCGACATCCCGGTGCGTCAGGTGCTGATCGAGTCGCGCGTGGTCATTGTGAACGACGACTTCAGTCGCAAGCTTGGCGTGCGGCTGGGCACCACTGGCGTTCGCCAGAATGGCAGCAATGGCCTGGTCTCCGTCTCCGGCAGTGCCGCCTCGAACAACACGATCATCAGTTCCGCGTTGACCAACCTGCAGACGACTGGCTCGGCGTTTCCCGTCACGGTACCGACCGGCACGACCGGTTACCTTGATCGGTACAACGTAAACATGCCGGTTTCAAACCCCGCCGGGCGGATCGCGATGTCGGTGCTTAGCGGCAACTATATCGTCGACCTCGAATTGTCGGCGGCGCAGGCCGAAGACAGAGCCGAGATCGTTTCGTCCCCGCACGTGATCACGTCGAACCAGAAGGAAGCGACGATCGAGCAGGGCGTAGAGATTCCGTACCAGGAGTCTTCATCCTCGGGCGCGACGACGACGCAGTTCAAGAAGGCGGTGCTTGCCCTCAAGGTCAAGCCGCAGATCACCCCGGACAATCGCGTGATCCTCGACTTGACGATCACCAAGGACAGCATCGGCCAGTTGGTGCAGAGCGCGACCGGCGGCCAGGTGCCGTCGATCGACACGCGCACAATCACGACTCAGGTGCTGGTCAACGACGGCCAGACTGTTGTGCTCGGCGGCATCATGGAGACGGAGCGTCGTACGTCTGATAACAAGGTGCCGATGCTTGGAGATATCCCGGTGCTCGGGTATCTGTTCAAGAGTCGTACACGGACGAACAACAAGGACGAACTCCTGATCTTCGTGACACCGAAGATCCTGCGTGAAGGGGCGAACCTGTACTGACGCTCAGCAAGGAGTCGTCAGTCGGTCAAGGATTGGGAGGACGGATGAAGATGCTCAAGTCTATAGGCGCCCTGCTGGCTGCGGCCATGCTGCTCACGGGCTGCGGTGGCGGCGCCAACACGCTGACCACGCCGCCGAGCGGTGGTGGTGGCGGCGGCGGTACGGCAACTGCTGCGACCTTGGCGGTTACCACTAACGCGGCGTCAATCCTCGCGGATGGCACGACGACCGCGACCATTACTGCCCTTGCGCTTGATTCCAACAACGTATCCGTGGCGAACGTTGCGGTGACCTACCGGGCCTCATCTGGCGGTCTTGTCGTTGGCTCCACGAAGACAGATGCCTCCGGCGTGATCCTCGCCACGTTGTCGGCCGGCGGCGACCCGACGCTACGGACGATTACAGTAACCGCCACTGCCGGTTCGCTGACCGCGACCACCACGGTGCAGGTTATTAGTACCGCATCGTCGTCGCCGGTTGCGGCCATCACGGCGCAGACCAGCAACCCGACAATTCTCTCTGATGGCTCGCAGTCCGCGACGATCACGGCCTTCGTTCGGGACGCGAGCAACACCCTATTGCCCAATGTGCCGGTGACATTCACCGCATCCTCCGGCGGCATCTCCTCGACCAACCCGACGACGAACGCGTCGGGTGTTGCGACCGCGAACCTGAGCACGGCGGGCGATCCGACGCTGCGAACGATCACGGTCCGGGCTACCGTCAACGCACTCTCGGCGACCGTTCCGGTCCAGGTGGTATCTGGCGCCGGCTCGGTCACTGTTCAGATGGGCAGCGGCATTGGCGTGGCCTTTACGGCGGGCACGATTGCTCTGTCCAGTGCGACGCTCTCGGTTGGTGGCAGCACCAGCCTCCAGGTCGTGCTGCAACAGAGTGATGGCACGTTGTACGCGCAGCCGGTGACGGTTGCGTTTAATTCCCCTTGCGTGGCTCAGAACACGGCCTCTGTCACGCCTGCGGTGGCGACTACCACCGGCGTCGCGACGGCGACCTATTCGGCGAGCGGTTGCAGTGGCTCCGACACCATCACGGCATCGGCGACGATCGGTGGTCGCCAGCTTTCCGCAACCGGGACGGTCAACGTTCAGCAATCCGCAATCGGCTCGATCAGCTTCGTGTCGGCGAGTCCGGCGATGATTGCGCTGAAGGGGATTGGTTCGACGTCGCTTACCGAGCAGTCGGTAGTGACCTTCCAGGTGCTGGATCAGAGTGGCAAACCGCGCGCTGCAGCAGTCGTTGATTTTTCTCTGAACACGTCCGTTGGCGGCGTCACCCTGCTGAACGCGACGGCGACGTCGGACGCGACCGGCAATGTATCGACGACGGTACAAAGTGGCACGGTCGCCACTCCGGTCCGAGTTACCGCGTCTGTTCAGATTCCGAACTCAACCTCGACTATTTCGACGCAGTCCAGCCAGTTGACCGTATCGACCGGCATCCCTCAGCAGAATGGCTTCTCGTTGGCGGTCACGTGCCAAAACGTAGAGGCTTGGAATTTGGTGGGCGTTCGGGTGCCGGTGACCGCATACCTTGTCGACCGATTCAATAATGCGGTGCCCGATGGTACGGCGGTGTCGTTCTACACCGAGGGTGGCACGATAAAATCCAGTTGCACGACGACCTCCGCCGCCGGAGCCGCTTCTTGCAGTGTTAATTGGACCAGCACCAGCAATCGCGCGCCTGCGGACCTTACGCTGCCCGTCTGCGGTAGCGGCTCGCCTGTCGCGGGCTCCTGCGATCGCGCTGGTCGATCGAGTTTGATGGCGATTGCCATCGGCGAGGAGTCTTTCGTTGACCGGAATGGCAACGGTTCGTTTGATGTCGGCGATACGTTCACAGATCAAGCTGAGCGTTTCCTGGATGCGAACGAGAACGGCACCTACCAGGCCAATGAGTTCTTCTACGACTTCAATTCGAACAACGCCCGCGACGCCGCAGACGGTCTGTTTAACGGGGTGCTTTGCACCGACGTAGCGCGCTGCGCTGCCGATAAGGAATCCACGGCGATTGATGCGCATAACGTCATCATCCTGTCCGATGGGACGCCGGGCAATCTGTCGCCGGCCGCGGGTGCAACGCTCGGCACCCTTTCAAAGGCCGCCGGTGGCGCCTTGTATGTCTTTACTGTTGCCGACCTTAACTTCAACCCGATGCCGGCGGGCACGACGATCGTGGCGACGACGCCCACCACGGGCCTGACGATCGCGGCGCCCACGAGCTACACGGTGCCGTGTATGACGGAGCCGGGAAGTTATGCTTTCTTCGTGCAATCGAGCGGTAGCGTGGTCACATCGTCAGGTCAGCTGACGCTGACGATCACCTCGCCGGGCGGCATTGTGACGACGGCGTTTTACAGCTTCCCTATCGGCACTTAGCCTTGGCGGGAGTTGGCGGGAGTTGGCGGGATTGAGGCCATTCTCTGCCTGAGCGGCCTCAACGCAGCCGCTCTTTCTGTAGGGGTCCCGGCACGACATGGTGCTCGGACCGCTGCCTGCAGCGGTCAGCCGCCAGTGGCGAAAATGGTCTACGACTGGCGCGCCAGGCTCGCGTCTGGGGCTCCAAAGCCGTGCTGCGGCGTCCGCCGCCATCTGCTGCGCTGACTGCCCCGCTCGGCTGCGGCGCCTGCCCTGTTTACGGCAGGCCTGTTAGCGGCCGTTTCCGTTTGGGCGGGCGTAGACCTACACTCGCGGCCATGACTGACCTCCCCCAGCCGTCCGATGAGCCCGGCCGCAGCATTTTCCTGGTCGGCCCGATGGGGTCCGGCAAGTCTGCCGTTGGCAAGACCCTGGCGCGGCTGCGCGGTCAGCGCTTCATCGACAGTGATGTCGAGATCGAGCGGCGGACCGGGGTCGACATTTCCTACATCTTTGAGCGGGAAGGGGAGGCCGGCTTTCGCGAGCGGGAGCGGGAGGTCATAGACGATCTGACCCAGTTGCCCGGCATCGTGCTGGCGACGGGCGGGGGGGCGGTTCTGCTGCCGGAAAATCGGGCGCATCTGGCCAATCGCGGCATCGTGGTCTATCTGGAGGCCTCGATCGCCCAGCAGGTGGATCGTACCCAGCATGGCCGCCATCGGCCGTTGCTGCTCAATACCGATCCTGAGGCCCGTCTGACCGAGCTAATGGTTACCCGCGAGCCGCTTTACCGTGAAATAGCCAATCTGGTCGTATCGACCGATCGCCGCAAGGTGCAGTCGGTGGCCGAATACATCGTGGTGAGCCTGGCGGGGGGGCTTCCGGTGGATGGCCGGGGCGGGGACCTGGGGAGCTTAGATTTGCCAGTTGCCGCGTACGTGGGCGCGAGCGACAGTGTAGGCTCGGTGGGTGACCCTGGAGAGACCGAGCGTGATTGATCGCCGCCCTTCATCCGAAAACACCGACGGTGGCGCGAACGTGCGCTCGCTGGCCGTGCTGATCGTTGACGACCACGAGGTTGTCCGCATTGGGCTACGCGGGCTGATCATGGCCGAGGCCGACATGACCGTCTGCGGCGAGGCGAGCACTATCGCCGAGGCCCGCGCCGCGATCGAGCAGCTGAATCCGGATGTTGTCCTGCTGGATCTGACGTTGGGTGAGGAGAGCGGGTTCAGCCTGCTGCGCGCGCTGGAAAAGGACCGTAAGTGGCCGCCAGTACTGGTTCTATCGATGTTTGATGAGTCGCTGTACTCGGATGACGCACTGTCGTTGGGGGCCAGCGGCTACATGATGAAGGACGCCCCGCCTGAGGAACTGGCGCGCGCGATCCGCGCCGTCGCCGCCGGTGGCGTCTACCTCAGCGAGCGGCTGTCGCAGCGCGTGGTGCGACGCATCGTCAACGCCGGCGAGCAGGCGACAACTATCCACGCCATGCTGACCGCCCGGGAGCAGGAAGTACTTGAACTGCTCGGTATGGCGTTGTCCACGCGCGAAATTGCGGCCCGCATGGGCACCGCGGTCAAGACGGTGGACTCGCACAAGCGCAACTTGTGCGAAAAGCTCGGTCTGGACTCTGCCGCGGCGCTGCTGCGCTATGCGGTCGTCAACGCCAGGCCCCCCGGCAGCACGCCCTGAGGGGGCCCGGATCGCTCCGGAGCGCCGCCGCCGGTCGCGACTTTCCGGCGTAGTTGCCTAATTTCGCAGCTAGCGGCGCCCGGATCCGACACCGGAGCTGGCGTTCTTGTTATCTTTCTGGCCGTGAGCTCAAGCACTTCCGTCCAGATCGCCCTCGGCGAGCGCAGCTACCCGATCCACATCGGGGCCGGCCTGCTGTCCGGCGCCGAACTGCTCGAGTCCGCGCTGCCGCGCGGCCCGCTGCTGGTGGTCAGCAACAAGACGGTCGCTCCGCTCTACCTGCCGCTCCTTAAGGCCGCCTTCGGCAAGCGCCCGCTGGCCGAATGCGTGCTGCCGGACGGCGAGCGCTACAAGACACTGGCGACGCTCGCTCTGGTGTACGACGCACTGGCGGCTGCGCGAGTAAACCGCGATGGTGCTGTGCTCGCGCTTGGCGGCGGCGTTGTCGGTGACATCGCAGGCTTTGCCGCTGCAACCTGGCAGCGAGGCGTGGCGATCGCCCAGTTGCCTACGACGCTGCTGTCGCAGGTCGACTCGTCCGTGGGCGGCAAGACCGCCGTCAACCATCCCGGTGGCAAGAACCTGATCGGTGCATTCCATCAGCCCAGCGTCGTTGTCGCTGACCTTGCAACCTTGGATACGTTGCCGTCACGCGAATTGCGTGCCGGCCTCGCAGAAGTCATCAAGTACGGCCTGATCGCCGATCCTGAGTTTCTTGGCTGGCTCGAGCGCGAGTTGCCGCGGCTGCTGGCGCGTGAGCGGGACGCGCTGGCCTATGCCGTTGAGCGTTCCTGCCTCAACAAGGCGCGCCTCGTCGCGCTGGACGAGCGGGAGAGCGGGCCGCGCGCGTTACTGAATTTTGGCCATACCTTCGGCCATGCAATCGAGACCGCGCTCGGCTATGGCGAGTGGCTGCATGGGGAAGCCGTGGCCGTGGGCATGGTAATGGCCGCGGAGACCTCGGCGCGTCTGGGCTGGCTGGCCGCCGCCGACGTGGCACGCGTACGCGAGATCATCGCCCGCGCCGGCCTGCCGGTAGCGGCACCGCGCATCGGGGTGGCGCGTGTGCGCGAACTGATGGCGCTCGACAAGAAGGTGCAGGGCGGTCAGGTGCGCCTGGTGCTGCTCAAGGGCCTGGGAGATGCGCAGGTCACCGCCGACTACGATCAGGCGGCACTGGATGCGGTGCTTTTGGCGGAGGTCGGCTGATGGCGGCCGCAACGCAAGGACGGGACGCCGGTCTTGCGCCTTACGCATGCCATGAATCCCAGTCGCGCGGCCGTCGCCATCCCGAATTGCCGCCCGCAGGGCATCGCGGCGAATACCAGCGTGATCGGGACCGCATCGTCCACTCCAGCGCCTTTCGGCGCCTCGTCTATAAGACGCAGGTTTTCGTCAACCACGAGGGCGATCTGTACCGCACGCGCCTGACCCATTCGCTGGAGGTCGCGCAGATTGCCCGCTCCATTTGCGGCGCGCTTCATTTAAATGAAGCGCTGTGTGAGGCGATCTGCCTCGCACACGATCTGGGCCACACGCCGTTCGGCCACGCCGGCCAGGATGCGCTAAACGAATGCATGCGCGAATACGGTGGCTTTGAGCATAATCTGCAGTCACTGCGGGTCGTCGATGAGCTCGAGGAGCGATACGCCGAGTTCTCCGGCTTGAACCTGACCTTCGAGTGTCGCGAGGGCATCCTCAAGCACTGCTCAGCGAGCAATGCGGCGACACTGGGCGACCTTGGGCTGCGCTTTCTCGAGCGCCGCCAGCCCTCGCTCGAGGCACAGTTGGCGAATGTCGCGGACGCAGTCGCCTACAACAATCACGATGTCGACGACGGACTGCGCGCTGGACTGGTAACGACGCGAGAACTGGCCGATGTGGCGTTGTTTGCGCGTCATCACGCCGAGGTCGAGCGCTGCTACCCCGGACTTGGCGAGCGGCGCCAGATCCACGAGGTCGTGCGACGCATGATCAACGAAGTCGTCAATGACCTGATTGATACGACCCGTGCCCGCATCGAGGCGACCGCTCCGGCCGATGTCGATGCGGTGCGGGCTGCGGGCGGCCCGCTGGTGGGATTCTCGGACCGTATCGGTAGCGAGCACCGCGAGCTTAAGAGGTTTCTTCATGAGCGCGTCTATCGACATTTTCGTGTCGTACGGATGACGACCAAGGCGCAGCGGGTGGTGCGTGAGCTGTTCCGGGCCTACTTCGACGATCCGCGGCTGCTGCCGGATGAACACCGCGACATTGCGACCCGTCTAGAGGGTGGAGCTGGCCTCAACGGCAGGGGCCGGGCGGTGGCTGACTACATAGCCGGCATGACCGACCGCTACGCCATCCTCGAACACGCGCGCCTGTACGACCCCAGCGTGCCGCAGGGGTAATCCGGGGGCTGGGGCGCTCGCATGGCGCGTGCGCGGACGGCATAATGGGCGGATGAAATCCATTCCGCCGCGCGAACGCCTGATTTTTGCCCTCGATGTGCCTGACGCCACCGAGGCCCGCCGCCTGGTTGAGAAGCTCGACGACTCGGTCGTCTTCTACAAGCTTGGCCTCGAGCTGATGATGGCCGGTGGCTATTATGAGCTGCTCGACTGGATGGTCGCGCGCGACAAGAAGATTTTTGTCGACCTCAAGTTCTTCGACATCCCGGCGACAGTTGCCGCAGCGGTGCGCAGGCTCAATGGCCGCGGCGTCACGTTCACTACCGTTCATGGTAACCAGGGCATCATGGAGGCGGCCGTCGCTGCCGCCACGGATGTCGGCATCCTTGCTGTGACCGTGCTGACCAGCCTTGACCGTGGCGATCTCGACGACCTAGGCTTCCAGTGTGACGTGCAGCAGTTGGTGCTGTCGCGCGCCCGTCGCGCGCTGGCGGCTGGCTGCAGAGGTGTTGTCTCCTCCGGAATCGAGGCTGAGGCGATTCGGCGCGAGCTTGGTGAGCGACTGATGGTCGTGACACCGGGTATCCGGCCGGTCGAGAACCGTGTCGAGGACGATCAGAAGCGCGTGCTTACTGTCGAGCGCGCGTTCGAAGCGGGCGCCGACTATATCGTCATCGGTCGGCCAATTCGCGATGCCGCTGATCCGCGCGTGGCCGCCGAGGCCATTCAGTCGTCGATTCTCGCTACCTGCGGCAAGGCCTGAGGTCACCATGAGCACTCCGTTGAAGAATGACCTTTTCCTGCGCGCCCTGTTGCGCCAGCCGACCCCGCGCACACCGTTATGGATGATGCGCCAGGCAGGCCGCTACCTACCGGAGTACCGCGCGACACGCGGCGAAGCCGGCAGCTTCATGAAGTTGTGCATGAACCCGCAGTACGCCTGCGAGGTGACGTTGCAGCCGCTACGCCGCTTCGCACTTGATGCCGCGATCCTGTTCTCTGACATTTTGACGATCCCGCACGCGCTGGGTCTCGGCCTGGAGTTCGAGGCGGGCGAGGGTCCGCGCATCGATCGGCCGGTGCGTACGGCGGCTGATATCGATCGCCTGCCGACGCTCGATCCCGAAGTTGAGCTGCGTTACGTAATGGACGCGGTGCGGCTGATTCGTCGCGAGCTGGATGGCAAGGTGCCACTGATCGGCTTCGCCGGCAGTCCGTGGACCGTGGGCACTTATGTCGTCGAGGGTGGCAGCAGCAAGACCTTCTCGCACATCAAAGGCATGCTGTACGGCGCGCCGGAGCAGCTGCATCGTTTACTCGCACACCTTACGCGCGCCACGACCGATTATCTGACGGCGCAGATTCACGCTGGCGCACAGGCGGTGATGGTGTTCGACACTTGGGGTGGCGCATTGTCGCCTGCCGCCTATCGCGAATTCTCGCTGCGTTACATGCAGCAGATCGTCGCGGCGTTGCCGCGTGATCATGGTGGCCAGCGCGTTCCGGTGATTCTGTTCACCAAGGGCGGCGGTCAGTGGCTGGCGGAAATGGCCGATACCGGCGCGGACGCACTGGGCGTCGACTGGACGACGGATCTTGCCACGGCGCGCGTTACGGTCTCCGACCGGGTAGCGCTACAAGGAAATCTGGATCCGTCCGTCTTGTATGCGCCGCCGGCAGTGATTCGTGCCGAGGTCGGTCGCGTGCTGGAGAGCTATGGCCATGGCCACGGCCACGTCTTCAACCTCGGTCACGGCATTCATCCTGATGTACCGCCAGAGCACGCCGCTGCGATGGTAGAGGCTGTGCACGAGCTGTCGCCGCGCTTCCACGTCTGAACGGTTCCCGGCCGCCACGGCGGCGGGCGAGCCCACTGTCGAGGTAACGATACGTCGTGAAGCCGATCCTGATTGCACTCGGCGGGGCGCTCGGCAGCCTCGCCCGCTGGTGGATCTCTGAAGCGTTTGTGCTCACAACAGGGCTGGCGTTGCCGTGGGCCATTCTGCTGGTCAATGTGACCGGCTGCTTCGTAATCGGTGCGGCGGCGGCTGGCTCATGGAATGACGTGCGTTTCATCGACACTGATGTCGTGCGCTATTTTGTGATGGTCGGCTTGTGCGGGGGCTACACGACGTTTTCGGCGTTCAGCCTGCAGACCCTCGGCCTGCTGCAGGCAGGAGACGTTGGGCGGGCCCTCCTGAACGTCGCCGCATCTGTGCTTGGCTGTCTGGCTGCCACATGGGCGGGCTACACGCTCGCCGCTGCGTTCGCGCGCTGAACCACCTGGAGTAGTACCGTGGACCTGACTCAAATTCCGGTTGGCATTTCCCCGCCGTGGGACATTTACGGCGTAATCGAGATTCCGCAGGGCGGAATTCCGGTCAAGTACGAACTCGACAAGAAGTCGGGCGCAATGTTCGTCGATCGCTTCCTGCATACCTCGATGTACTACCCTGGCAACTATGGCTTCATCCCGCAGACGCTCGCCGAGGATGGTGACCCGCTGGACGTCATCGTCGTAGGCCAGGTGGCGGTTGTGCCTGGCGCGGTTATCCGCTGTCGGCCGATTGGCGCACTGATCATGCGGGACGAGGCGGGCGGCGACGAGAAGATCGTTGCGGTGCCGGTAGACAAGCTGCATCCGTTCTACAGCGGGGTTGCCTCTTACAAGGACCTGCCGCCGATCCTCACTGACCAGATCGCGCACTTTTTCCAGCACTACAAGGACCTGGAGAAAGGGAAGTGGGTCACGATCAGCAAGTGGGAAGGCCCGCAGGGCGCTGCAAAGCTAATCCAGGAAGGCATCGCGCGCGTGCAGGGTGTGCTGGTGCCGAAGCGCCCCGTGGCAGCGGCCGTGGCGCGCCCGAAGAAGAAGCGTAGTGCCGTGAAGAATCGCGGCGCGGAATGAGACGAGGAGAAGCCGCATGACGATTGAGGCTGGACCTGATGAGCTGTTCACGACCCGAGCCAAGGTCGCGGACGTCGCCGCGATCGTCGAGCTAGTCAATAGCGCATACCGGGGCGACAGCAGTCGCCGTGGCTGGACCACGGAAGCGGACCTGATCGATGGCACGCGCATAGACGCAAGCGTGCTCGAGCAGATCCTGGCGCTGCCCGACAGCGCAGTACTCGTCTTGCGCGCGCAATCCGGACTGCTTGGTTGCGTCGAGGTTAGCAAGAAGGATGCCGATGCCGCGTATGTCGGCATGCTCAGCATTCGGCCGGCGCTGCAGTCCAGCGGGCTCGGCCGGCAGATGCTCGCCGCAGCCGAGACGTTCGCGCGACATGAGTTCGGCGCCCGCTTCGCAGAGATGACGGTGATCGAGGAGCGGTTGGAGCTGATCGCGTGGTATGAACGGCGCGGTTACCGCGATACGGGCGAGCGGCGGCCTTTCCCTTATAACGACGAGCGCCTGGGCATTCCGAAGTCAGCGCAGTTGCGCATGATTGTGATGCGCAAGACGCTCGCTATCTGACCCGGCGTTGCCGCGGCTATGGCCGCGACAGGATGCTGTCGCGCAGCGCACGGCGCAGGATCTTGCCTACGTTGGTCTTCGGCAGTTCATCACGAAAGTAAACTTGGCGCGGCACTTTGTAGCCGGTGAGGTCCGCGCGCGCGAAATCTATTACCTGCTCCGCCGTCAGCGTCGGATCCTTGCGCACGACGAACACCGCGACCACCTCGCCCGAGTGCTCGTCCGGCTGCGATACCGCCGCCACTTCGAGGACGCCCGGATGACGCGCAATGACGCCTTCGATCTCATTCGGGTACACGTTGAAGCCAGAGACCAGGATCATGTCCTTCTTGCGGTCCTCGATGTAGACGAAGCCAGCCTCGTCCATGCGGCCGATGTCGCCGGTGCGCAGCCAGTTGCCATCGAGCATTACCTGCGTCGTCTCCTCCGGGCGGTTCCAGTAGCCCGCCATCACCTGCGGACCGCGCACGCAGATCTCGCCGATCTGGCCGATTGGCACGTTGCGTCCGGAGTCGTCTCGAATCGAAATGTCAGTTGAGGGAACCGGCAAGCCGATGGAGTTGTTGAAGTCGACGCCGCGCGGGCTGGTGGTCGCGACGGGTGAGGTTTCGGTCAGGCCCCAGCCCTGCGACAAGATGCAGCCGGTGACGGCCTTCCAGCGTTCGGCGACCGCGCCTTGCAGTGCCATGCCGCCGGCAACCGACGAGACGAGCTTGGAGAAATCGACCGTCTCGAAGCCAGGCGCGTGCAGCAGTCCGTTGAATAACGTGTTGACGCCGTAGAACACGCCCGGCGGATGCCGACGTAGTTCCTTGATGAAGCCGGGCATGTCGCGCGGGTTCGTGATCAGTATCGTATGACCGCCTTCATGCACCCAGACCAGCGCGACGGCCGTCAGCGCGAAGATGTGGTACAGCGGTAGCGCGCCGATGACGACCTGCGCATGCTGGGTCTCCTCGACGAACTGCTCGAGCCACGCGTCGGTCTGCAACGTGTTCGCCACCATGTTGCGGTGGGTCAGCATCGCTCCCTTGGAGACGCCGGTGGTACCGCCGGTGTACTGCAGGAACGCGATGTCGTCGAGTGTCAGCTTTGGCGCCTCTAGATTGACCCACTTGCCCTGCTCGAGCACGGCGTCAAACGAGTGCGCATCCGGCAGCGTGTAGCGCTTTACCTGCTTTCTGACGTGCCGCAGCATGAAGTTGACGATCGGTCCTTTCGGGAAGCCGAGCATGTCGCCGATGCCGGTGATGATCACTTCCTCGACGTCAGTCGCACCGATGCACTGCTCCAGCACGTGTGCAGCATTCTCGAACACGACGATAGCCTTGGCGCCTGAATCCTTCAGCTGGTGCTCGAGTTCGCGCGGCGTGTACAGCGGGTTGGTGTTGACGACGACCAGCCCGGCGCGCAGCGCGCCGAAAAGCGCGATGGGGTACTGCAGGATGTTCGGCATCATCAGTGCGATCCGCTCGCCGCGCTTGAGGCGTGCTTCCTTCTGCAGCCACGCGCCGAAGGTGCGGCTAAGGGTATCGAGCTCACGGAAAGTGATCGTCCTGCCCATGTTGGTAAACGCCGGGCGATCGGCGTACTTCAGCACGGCGCTGTCGAACAGCTGCACCAGCGAGCGGAACTGGTCCGGATCGATTTCAGCGGGTACGCCGGGGGGGTAGGATTTCAGCCAGATTTTATCCACAGCCACCCGTCTCCTTGTTGCGGCGCAAAATCCGTGCGCCGCGTCGTCGCCTTACAACCTATCGGCCTCCTCGCGAACCTGCAAGCGAGCTGCGGAAACTTTGCCGAGCCGCGGCTACGGGACCTCGCCGCGCAGCGCGGTCACGGTGGCGCGCAGCAGCGGCAGCGCGACCTCTGCAGCCGGCAGGGCCGCACCGACCCGCACGTCGATCCTCGCCCATAGGCGGCGCGGCAGGTAGCGGGACAAGCCGCGGTAGCGGCGCGAAAATGACGAACCCCACAGGCCGGACAGCGCCACGGGCACGACCGGGACGGGGGCCTCCCGCAGGATCCGCAGCAGTCCGGGCCGGAACTCACCGATGGCGCCGTCGGCGGTCAGTCGGCCCTCCGGGAAGATGCAGACGAGCTCGCCCCGGCGCAGCTCCTCCAGCACTTGCAAAAATGCCATTTCGCGTACCGCCGGATCCTCCGCGGCCGTGGCTACCGGGATTGCCTTCATGCCGCGGAATATAGCGTTCGCGACCGGGATCCGGAAGATAGCGGCCTCCATGACGAACCGCATCGGCCGGTGCACCGCAGCTGACAGCACCAGTGCGTCGGCGAAGCTGACATGGTTGCAGATCACCAGCGCAGCGCCGTGCTCCGGCACGTTCTGCAGGCCCTCGACGCGGATCCGGTACAGCACGCGTGCAACCGCCCAGGCAAGGAAGCGCAGCAGGAACTCCGGCAGGCGGGCATAGATGAACGCCGCGACCGCGAAGTTCAGCAGGCCGCAGACGAGCAATACCATCGGAATCGACACGCCGCGGCCGAGCAGCACGCCGCCGAACAGCGACGCCACGACCATGAAGATCGCGTTCCAGATGCTGTTCGCGCTGATGACGCGCGACATGACCTCCGGCTTGGTCAGGCGCTGCATCTGTGCATACAGCGGCACGATGTAAAGACCGCCCGAGACGCCAATGAGCAGCACGTCGGCGAACACGCGCAAACCGCCTGGATAGGCGAGGAACGCCAGCCAGTCGAGCTGCGCCACGGGGTGCGTTGCGGGCGTGGCAAAGTACAGGTCTACACCGAACAAGGTGAGCCCCAGCGATCCGAGTGGCACCAGCCCGATCTCGATGCGGTGACCCGACAGGCGCTCGCACAGCAGTGAGCCTGTACCGACGCCGAGCGAGAAGCCCACCAGCAGCAGGATGACGACGTCCTCCGCGCCGTGCACGACCTCCTTGGCGTAGAGCGGCACCTGCGCCAGCACCAGGATGCCGTAGAACCAGAACCAGGAGATGCCGAGGATCGACAGGAATACGACGCGGTTAGCGCGCGCTGCGGCCAGATTCGACATCGTCGAGCGCCACAGGTTCAGGTCGATGCGCAGCCCTGGCGCTGCAGGGGCCAGCGGTGGAATCGCCAGGCTGAAGCCCAGACCGAGCGCTGCAATGGCAAGCAGCGTCGCGTTGATGATCGAAAGGTCTCCCATCTTCGCGAGTAGTCCCGCGAGCAGCATGCCTGTCAGGATGCCGACGAACGTGCCCATCTCCAGCAGCGCATTGCCGCCGATCAGCTCGTCCTCACCGAGCACCTGCGGTAGCAGGCCGTACTTGGCGGGAGCGAAGAACGTCGAATGCGCGCCCATCAGGAACAGCGCGCCAAGCAGTAGCGGCATCGAGTGCAGCGTGAAGGCAAATCCGGCCAGCGTCATGATCGCGATTTCAAAAACTTTTACCGCCTGCAGTACACGGCTCTTGTCGTAGCGATCTGCGAGCTGCCCGGCAAGTCCTGAGAAGAGAACGAACGGCAGGATGAACAGGCCGCCGGCGAGCATCGTCAGGGTGCCTGGGGCCATCGAGGTGTATGTCGAGGCGTGGTAGGTCGCGATGATGACGAGCGTGTTCTTGTAGACGTTGTCGTTGAATGCACCCAGTGCCTGTGCGCCAAAGAACGGCAGGAAACGGCGCTCGCGCAGCAGCTGGAACTGGCTCTGCCCGGCCATTAGTGCGGCGCCCCGTGTCGCGCCGGGGGCGCCAGCAGCGGTTTGAGCCCATGCCAGACGTTGTCCAGCAGGCGCGGCTGGGCGGCGGCGAGCGGATGGAGACGGTCTTCCTGAAAATTACGCTCGTCCAAGGCGATGCCCTCCAGCAAAAACGGCACCAGCGCGAGTTTCTGCTCGCGGGCGACGGTGGCGAAACTCGCGTAGAAATCCTCGCTGTAGGCGGGGCCGTAGTTACTTGGGACGCGGGTACCCACCAGCAGCACGCGTGCTCCACTGTCTCGGGCGAGGCTGGCGATCTGCACAAGGTTGCGCCGCAGTTCGGTTACCGGCAAGCCGCGCAGTCCGTCGTTGGCGCCAAGCTCGATCACGACGATTGCCGGTCGTTGCACGGCTAGTACATGCCCGATGCGCGCCAATCCCCCCACCGTGGTTTCACCGCTGACGCTGGCATTGACCACCCGGTAGCCGTACCCTTCGCTCTCGAGGCGGCGAGTGAGCAGTGCCACCCAGCCTTCCTCGGCACGGATGCCGTAGCCGGCACTCAGCGAATCGCCGAACACGACTAGTGTTGCTGAGATGGGCTGTGCCTTGGCCGCGGCGGGCAGCGGGCAGAGCAGCGCCGAGGCGGCCATAATCGGCAGCCAGCGCAGGCATCGCGCCATCCTGAGCACGAGGTTCAAGTTGCAGGTACTCGAGTCACGTCATGTCACCAAGGAGGTTAGCAGTCCGGAAGGAACGCTGACCATCGTGGCTGATGTCAGCTTTGCGGTCGAGCGGGGCCAGTCGATCGCCATCATCGGGCCGTCCGGATCCGGCAAGTCGACACTGTTGGCAATGCTCGCCGGACTCGACCTGCCAAGCCGCGGCACGGTGCTGCTCAACGGCACCGAGCTTACGAGCCTGGACGAGGACGGTCGAGCGCGCCTGCGTGCCGGCCATGTCGGCTTCGTGTTCCAGTCGTTTCACCTCGTGCCGTCGCTGACGGCCCTCGAGAATGTGTTGCTGCCGCTCGAGCTCGGCGGCGTCGCCGATGCGCAGGCCCGCGCCCGCGAGGCGCTGGCGCGCGTCGGCCTCGATGCGCGCCGCCGCCATTATCCGCGCCAGTTGTCCGGCGGCGAGCAGCAGCGTGTCGCGATCGCGCGTGCGTTCGTGACCCGTCCCGATCTGCTGTTCGCCGATGAGCCGACCGGCAACCTGGATAGCGTCACAGGCGCGCGCGTCGTGGAGCTATTGTTCGAGTTCAATCGCGAGCTCGGCACGACGCTCGTGCTGGTCACGCACGAGCAGTCGTTGGCGAAGCGCTGCCAGCGGGTGCTGACGCTGGATGCAGGACGGCTGAGCTCGGACGTCGTAGGCGACGCGTGAGGAAGGCGCTGCGCTTCGCGCTGGTGGCGTTCGTGCGTGACGTGAAGAGCGGCGAGCTCGCGGTGCTGTTCGGTGCGCTGGTGATTGCGGTTGCGGCGCTGACCGCGGTCGGGTTCTTTACCAGCCGCGTTTCACAGGCGATCCGCGCACAGGCAGGGGAGGTGCTCGCGGCTGACCTGAGGCTGGACTCCGGTCGCATCCCCGCGCCGGGCTACGCGGCGGAGGCGCAGGCGCGGGGACTCGCCGTCGCGCATCTGACCAGTTTCCCGAGCGTCGTCTACGCCGGTGACGCCAGCCAACTGGCCACGGTGCTTGGTGTTGATGGGGCCTATCCCCTGCGGGGTCAGCTGAAGATCGCCGCAGTGCCTTATGGTCCAGCGCACCCGGTCACCGGCATTCCGGCGCCAGGGGAGGCTTGGGCCGATTCGCGACTGCTCGCGCGGCTCGCGCTGCCGGTGGGCGGCCTGCTGCGCCTGGGCGCACTGGAGCTGCGCGTGGCGGCGGTGCTCGACTACCGCCCTGATCAGGGCATGGGGTTCGCTGACCTCGCTCCAACGGTCCTCGTTAATGCCGCCGATCTGGAACGCAGCGCGCTGCTTGGCTCCGGTAGTCGCGTGACCCGGAGCCTGCTTTACGCGGGTTCGACGCAAGCCGTCGATGCGTACGCAGCGTGGCTGCGCGCCAGGAAAAGCGCAGCTGAACGGCTGACGGATGCTTCTGAATCCAGCGAACAGATGAAGTCCGCCACCGAGCGATCCGGCAGGTTTTTGAACCTCGCTGCGCTGGTGACGGTATTGCTCGCGGCCGTTGCCGTTGCGATGGCGGCGCGCCGCTATGCAAGCCGGCGGCTCGACCTAGTGGCGCTGTTGAAGAGCCTCGGTGCGAGCCAGCGATTCGTGCTCGGCACGACCGTGGCCGAGCTTGCGTTGGTGGCTTTGTGTGGTGCGCTCGCCGGCACGGCGCTCGGGCTGCTGGCAGAAAGTGGACTTGCCTGGCTGGTACGTGGCTTGTTCAAGACCAACCTGCCGCCGCCGTCCCTGCTGCCGGCCTGGCTTGGGCTCGGTACGGCCGCGACGATGCTCGCAGGCTTTGCGCTGCCGCCGCTGCTGCAACTGCGGCGGGTGCCGCCAGCGCGGGTGCTGCGCCACGACCTGGAGCCACCGCCGTTGCGATGGGGAGCGCCGTATCTGGCGGCCGCGGCCGCGTTGTCTGCGCTGCTGTATGTCCTGGTCGGCGATCCCCGTCTGGTCGGCTATGCCGTCGGCGGGCTCGCTGGGAGCGCGCTGGTACTCGGGATGGCCGGCGTGGCGCTGGTGCGCGTGACGGCCGCCGTCCGCGGCGGTGCCGGCGCGGCCTGGCGGTACGGGCTTGCCAATGTGGCGCGTCGGGGCCGCGAGAGCGTGGTGCAGATCGTCGCTTTTGGTCTGAGCCTGACCGTGCTGCTGCTGCTTGCGCTGGTGCGCAATGACCTGATCGACGAGTGGCAGCGCAGCCTCCCACCGGGTGCGCCCAACCACTTCCTGATCAACATTCCGCCGTCCGACGCCCGTCCGCTGGCGGAGTTCCTGACCGCGCGCGGCGTCGCCCCGCCAGTGCTCGCACCGTGGGTACGCGCGCGGCTGGTGTCCGTGAACGGGCAGCCGATGCAGGGTCGCATGCCCAAGACCGACCGCGGTCGCGCCTTTGCTGAACGCGAGCAGAACCTCAGTTGGTCCGAAGCGCTGCCGCCGGACAATCGTCTCGTCGAAGGTGCCTGGTGGCAGCACCCCGATCCTGCCCAGCCGCTGGTATCGGTGGCGAGCGAGTTTCAGGATGAGCTTGGGCTGAAGATTGGCGATCGTCTGGGTTTCGATGTCGCTGGCGAGAGCATCACTGCGACTGTCGCCAATGTTCGCAAGGTGCGCTGGGATGGCTTCCGGCCGAACTTCTTCCTGCTGTTCGCGCCCGGCGTGCTCGACGCAAGTACCGGCACGTTCATGACCAGCGTTCATCTCGACGACGCGCAGCGACCGGCGCTTGCAGAGCTCGTGCGCCGCTTCCCGTCGGTGACTGTCATCGACGTTGCGGCGTTGCTGGGCGAGGTGCGTAGGATCATGGATCGCGCCGCGATCGCGGTGGAGTATGTGTTCGGGTTCACGCTGACCGCGGGACTGGCGGTGTTGTTCGCGGCGATTCAGTCAACGCGCGACGAACGTCGTTACGAGAGCGCGATCCTGCGCACGCTCGGTGCTAGTCGCCGTACGGTGCTGTACGGCGTTGCGGCGGAGTTCACCGCGCTGGGACTACTCGCCGGGGTGCTCGCGGCGAGCGCGGCGTCAGTCATCGGCTGGCTGGTCGCGACTCGATTGTTTGGATTGCATTACTCGTTCGATGCGGCCGTCTGGCTCGGCGGCCTGCTGGCCGGCGCACTGATCGTCGGCGTCGCGGGCACTGTGGCTACGCGCCGTGTCGTGCGCAGCTCACCTATGCGCAGCCTGCGCGACGTGTGAGCCTTCAGCCGCGGTCGATTTTCAGTTTCAGGTGACCCGCTGCCTTGCCTTCTCCGCGCAGGTTTATCGACTCGATGTCCAGCAGGTAGATGCCGGTCGCGAAAATGCCGGAATTCAGCGTCAGGCGTAGGTCGCCGTTGGAATCCCGCAGCAGGTTGTCGAGCCGACCCCAGTAGGTGCCGTCCTCGCGCTTGATCGTCACCGAGTACAGGTTGCCGCTGGCGTAGCCCACGTCCAGACGCAGCTTGGCTAGTGTGGGCCCGACGCGCGTGCCCAGTGCGTAGGTCTGGGCGGGCACGCCGGGTCGTGCGACGGGCAGGCGCAGCGCCTGCTCATGCGTCGGTGCCAGTAGCAGGCCCTGTTCGGCGAGCTGCTGGGCTGACTGGTAACGTTCCTGGGCGTGTTGGTTGCTGTTCCAGGCGAGCAGCGCCAGCAGCAGCGCGAGCAGCGTGCCAGCGGCGAGGCCGAGCGGAATGATCGGGTTGTGCCAGAAGCGCGGTGGTTGCTCGCGCCACTCGGTGCCGGTCTCGTCCAGCAGACGCATGATCCGCTGGAGCGCGTCGGGCAGCCCCATGCGGTCGGCAAGCTCCGGGGAGTTGCGCACTAGCTGTTCGAAGAAACGGGCCTCGGGCGGCGGCAGACGACCGAGCATGTAACGCTCGACCATCTGTTTCTGCTCGATGACCTTAAGATCCATGGTCACGTTATTTGTCCCGGGATCGGTGGTACGACATATTAGGGTGTCGGCGACGGTCGCGGCGCGAGGGCCGTCACATTCGCGTGTGGCAGCCGGCACGACCGCAGGAGTCGCTGCTCGGAACAATCAGGGTGGTGCGCGCATGGATGCAGGCGATGAGAGCTTTCTGGCGGCGCTGGAGTCGGCAACGCTGACGCCGCTCGAGTTTGGCCACCGCGGCCACCTGCGAGCTGGTTTCCTCTACCTGCGCCGCCACGACTTCCCCACGGCCTGCGTGGTGATGAAGCGCTCCATCCATGCCTTTGCGGCAAGCCTGGGCAAGGCAACGCTCTACCACGAGACGCTGACCATCGCGTACCTGGCCCTGATCGGGGAGCGCCTGGCCGAGGAGCCCACCGAGCTTGGCTTCGACGCGTTCCTGGAGCGCTACCCCGAGCTGATGCGGGTTGATTACTTCCGCCGCTACTATCCGGCCGGCGAGCTGGACACGCCGGAAGCGCGCGCAACCTTCGTGCTGCCGCGCCCCCGCCATCTGCCATAGCGCCAGTGTCGACCGGGAAATCATGCTGCATTGCGGCATGACGCGAATGTCAGGGGTCGGTGTCGCCATCGAGGGGGTTGCCCTCTGTTGCGGGCGGGTACACTCCGCCGACTTATGAGCCTGTCCCCTGCACTCGCCCAATGGCGCAAGACCGAGCGTGCCGCGTTGATCGCGCGTCGTCTGGCCGCATCTGCGGTCGACCATGCCGACTGGAGTGGGCGGATCGAGCACTCCCTGCGGGCGGGGTTCCCGCTGCTGGAGCGGCTCGTGGTGGGCTTTTGCTGGCCCTACCAGGGTGAGTTCGATGCCCGGACGGTGGTGTCTGAGCTGCACCGGCGTGGCGCCCGAGCGGCCTTGCCGGTGGTGGTCGGCAAGGGGCTGCCGCTTGAGTTTCGCGAGTGGTGGCCGGGGGTTGGGATGGTCAACGGCGCCTACGACGTGCCGATACCGGACGGCACCCCAGCCCTGACGCCGGATGTGCTTTTGATACCGGCGGTCGGCGTTGGCAACCGGGGCGACCGGTTGGGCTACGGCGGCGGCTTCTTCGATCGAACGCTGGCGGCTCTGTCGCCCCGGCCGCTGACGCTGGCGCTGGCGTTCGAGCTGTCGCGGATCCCGACGTCGGACCCCCAACCTCACGATATCCTGATGGACTTCGTGGTCACGGAGTGCGGCATCGAGGCGGCCGTCCCGGGTGGGCTTGAGGCGGTGGACGTCGCTGAGGCCGCTCGCCGCGCCGAGGCGTTGCTGCTGCAACGGGGCCTGCCGAGCACACTGATCGGAAAATCTAACTAACCCAGCCCGAGCTCGGGCTGTGTGACACTTGGTGACATCATCGTGCCCGCCCGGCGGGCTGCAAGGAGTTGTTGTGCGTTCAGATATCGAGATTGCCCAGGCTGCCACCATGAAGCCGATCACCGAGGTCGCCGCGCGACTCGGGATCCCCGACGACGCGCTCGACCAGTACGGCCGCTACAAGGCCAAGATATCGCTCGAGTACATCGACAGCCTGAAGGACCGCCCGAACGGCAAGCTGGTGCTGGTCACCGCGATCAGCCCGACGCCGGCTGGCGAAGGCAAGACGACGACCACCGTTGGCCTGGGCGACGCGCTCAACAAGATCGGCAAGAAGGCCGTGATCTGCCTGCGCGAGCCGAGCCTTGGCCCGGTATTCGGCATGAAGGGCGGCGCCGCTGGCGGCGGGATGGCCCAGGTCGTGCCGATGGAAGACATCAACCTGCACTTCACCGGCGACTTCAATGCGATCGCGTTGGCGAACAACCTGCTGTCGGCGCTGATCGACAACCACATCCACCACGGCAACGTGCTGGGCATCGATGTGCGTCGCATCACCTGGAAGCGGGTGATGGACATGAACGATCGCGCCCTGCGCGATATCACCGTCTCGCTCGGCGGTCCGGCGAACGGTTACCCGCGCCAGGACGGGTTCGACATCGTAGTCGCCTCCGAAGTCATGGCGATCTTCTGTCTGTCGACCAGCCTCGCGGACCTGAAGACGCGGCTGGGCAACATCGTCATTGGCTACACGCGTGACCAGAAGCCGGTCCGTGCGCAGGACCTCAAGGCCAACGGCGCGATGACCGTGCTGCTGCGCGAGGCGCTGAAGCCCAATCTGGTGCAGACGCTGGAGAACAATCCGGCGTTCATCCATGGCGGCCCGTTCGCCAACATCGCCCACGGCTGCAATTCGGTGCTGGCCACCCAGACCGCACTGAAGCTCGCGGACTACGTCGTCACCGAGGCCGGCTTCGGCGCCGATCTCGGTGCCGAGAAGTTCGTCGACATCAAGTGCCGCAAGGCGGGCCTCGTGCCCTCCGCCGTGGTGCTGGTCGCGACCATCCGTGCGCTCAAGTTCCATGGCGGCTGCGACCTGAAGGAGCTCAACAAGGAGAACCTTGCTGCGCTTGAGAAGGGCATCGCCAACATCGAGCGGCACGTTTCCAACGTCAAGAACCACTACGGCCTGCCGTGCATCGTCTCGGTGAACCACTTCACCTTCGACACTCAGGCGGAGTTCGACCTGTTGAAGTCCAAGCTCGCCCATCTGGGCGTGCCTGTGCTGTCGGCTCGTCACTGGGCGGAAGGCGGCGCCGGCGCCGAGGCCGTCGCGCGCGCGGTTGTCGAGATCGTCGAGAAGAACGAGAAGTCGACCTTCAAGTTCGTCTACGACGAGGCGATCCCGTTGTGGGACAAGATGAAGACGATCGCGACCAAGATCTACGGCGCGAGCGACATCACCGCGGACAGCAAGGTTCGTACCCAGATCAAGCAGCTGCAGGAAGGTGGTTACGGCCACTATCCGGTGTGCGTGGCGAAGACCCAGTACTCGTTCTCGACGGATCCGGCGCTGAAGGGCGCGCCGTCGGGCCATACGTTAAATGTTCGTGAGGTTCGCCTCGCGGCGGGCGCTGAGTTTGTCGTCATGGTCTGCGGCGACGTCATGACCATGCCGGGCCTGCCGAAGATTCCGTCGGCAGATCACATCGATATTGACGCAACGGGCAAGGTCGTAGGCCTGTTCTAGAGACCCCCTCGTGCGCGAGAGCGGAGATCCCGAGGATCGAAGCCCCCGCTCTCGCGCCGAGCTCGTCCGTGGCCTGGGTCTGTGGGCTGCGATTTCGGTCAACGTAGCCAACATGATCGGCACGGGCGTCTTCCTGAAGACGCGCGTGATGACCTGTAACGTTGGCACCCCGCTGGCCGTGCTGTCGGTATGGCTGGTGGGTGGCCTGCTCGCGCTCGCCGGCGCCTTTGCCTACGCCGAAGTTTCGGCGATGCAGCCCGAGGCGGGCGGTGACTATGTTTATCTGCGCCGCGCCTATGGCCGGCTCACGGGCTTTCTCTTTGGCTGGATGAGCTTCGCGATCATGCGCTCCGGTTCGCAGGCAGCGCTCGGCGTCAGTGTCGCGCTGTTCTGCAACGTCGCGCTGGGCGGCGCTCTCGACGTTGTCGCGCTGTCAGTCGGCAGCGTGCACGTCACCTGGCTCACGTTGGTCGCGCTTGCGGCGGTGTGGGCAGTCACGCTGGTGAACCTGCGCTCCGTGGCAACCAGCGGCGGCGCCGCGCTCGCATTGACCGTGATGAAGCTCGCTGCAATCGTCGTGGTGGCGGTTGCCGGACTCGCCTATGTCGATGGACACTGGACCCACCTTACGATGTCGTCGGCGGGTGCCAGCTGCGACGGCGTCGCGGCCTCGGCGCGCGGCGGGGCGGCGGGCTTCGGTGCAGCTCTGCTGGGAGCTCTGTGGGCCTATGATGGCTGGAGCAACGTCGCGCCACTGGCTGGTGAAGTGCGCAATCCCGGGCGCAATCTGCCGCTGGCATTCATCGGTGGGACGCTGCTGGTGGGCACGTTGTACCTGTTGGTCAATCTGGGCTACTTCCACGTACTGACGCCAGCCCAGGTTGGCAGCGTTGCAACCTCATCTTCGCTTGCGACTGAAGTGATGCAACGTTTCGTCGGCTCGGGCGCGGTGACGCTGTTGGCGCTTGTGTTGATGGTCTCGAGCCTGGGCGCGCTGCACGCCTCGGTGCTGTCTGGTGGTCGCATACCGTTTGCGATGGCGCGCGAGGGCCTCTTCTTCCGCGCGCTCGGCAAGGTTTCCTCGCATAGCCACGTTCCTGCCCGCTCGATCCTGGCTGGTGGCGCACTGGCAAGCGTGTACGCCCTGTCCGGCACCTACGACACGCTCACTGATGCGGCGATGTTCGTGAGCTGGATCTTCTATGGGCTGACTGTTGCGACCGTGTTCGTATTCCGCCGCACCATGCCGGACGCACCGCGTCCCTACCGTGCGCTGGGCTACCCGTGGGTGCCGATGCTGTTCCTTGCAGTCACCCTCTTCCTGCTGGGAAATACCTTCTTCGCGTCGCCGCGCCTCGCGCTGTTCGGCGTGCTGCTGCTGGTCGCGGGGCTGCCTTTCTACTGGTGGTGGAGTCGGCAGCTGCCGCTCGTTACACCCCCGTCACCGTCCTCGGATCGGGCAGGTGCGGCAGGGAATTGAAGGTGAGCAGACTGCGCTTTCGGTCGGAGTGACGAAGCTCGGTCAGCGCAGTATTCCGGACGGCCGCCGACAGCTCGAGGACGCGGTCGTCGTCGAGGCCGAGCACCCAGCCTGTCGCCGACGAGACGAGCCCGCCCGAGGTGAACGCGGCGGCGTTGCCGGCACCTACGCACATACGATCCAGCCCTCTCAACGAGCGCGCCCGAAACTCCTCCCATGGCTCGACCGCGGGCACCACCACCGTGCCGCGCGCCCATTCGTTCATGATTTCCAGGTAGTGACGGAAGAACGAGCGCACCAGCCGCTCGCGCTCAGCGCCGCCTGGATCGCCTGGCGTCGGCTCGTCGCTGAGTTTGCCGCGCTCGCGCAGTACGTGGCGTACGACCGTGAGTCCGTCGTGCTCATCCAGTTCCGGCACCTCGATCGGGGCCGGCAGCGCCAGACCATGCTCTGCATAGACGGCGGCGACCCCCTCCAGTGTCTGCCGGTGGCGGCGCCGCGGGCCGACGTAGAGAGTGTCGAAGGTGACTTCGTGCCGCACCCAGTACTCGCCGAGTGCGCGTGATTGAGCGTGCCCGGCGTCCGACAGCTGGTCGTAGTCGGTGCTGAAGAACGAGGCCTGTCCGTGCCGAACGAGGGTCAGAATTCCCATGATGTTTTCAGTGTCCTGCGTCGGGCAACGCGGCTTGGGTCGGGGGAGCAGCGCGGCTTGAGCGCAGCGCCAGTAGCATAGGCAGTGTAAGCAGGGAGCAGATGGCGAGCACGTAGAAATCGTTGGCGTAGGCGATCGACGCCGCCTGTCTGCCGATTTCGCCAACCAGCGCGCCGGTGGCCGTGTTCGCGGCCGGCGGCCCGCCAACCATTGCCCAGCGCGAGTAGTCGAACGCGGTGAAGTGCTCCGCCAGGTAGCTCTGGTTGATTTGCGTTGAGCGCGCCAGCAGCGCCACCGTCATGGACACGCCCACGGAAGCCCCGACGTTGCGCAACAGCGTGTGTAGCGCGCCCGCTTCGGTGCGCGCCCGATCGGGTAGCGTGGAAAATCCCACCATGGTCAGCGGCATGAACGTCAGCGGCGAGCCGAAACCCTGGATCACGCCGGTTAGCACGACCTCGCTCGGTTGGGTGTCGACGCTGAAGTCGCCCATCATCCACAGCGAGCCTGCGGCGGCGAAAATGCCGATCACCATCGTCGGCCGTGGCCCGATGAGCGACGACATCCGCGCGCCGACCACCATCGCGACAATCGCCGACAGGCCACGGGCGGCCACCAGCCAGCCGGCCTGCGTCGGCGTATAGCCCTTCAGATGCTGCAGGAAGCCTGGCAGCAGCACGCTTGGCGAGACGATCGTGATCCCAACCACGAACATTACGATCAGCGAGACGGTGAAGTTGCGGTCCTGGAACAGGTGCAGATCGATGAACGGCTGGCGCGTGGTGGTCGAGTGAATGAGGAACATGTACGCCGCCAGCGCAGCAAAGAACGCATAGGCGACCACTTCGGTGGACTCGAACCAGTCGACGGTCTGGCCGCGGTCCAACATCAGCTGGAAGAGCCCGACCCCGAGCGACAGCAGCACGAAGCCGATGGTGTCGAAAGGGCGCCGGTCGTCCGCTTCGCTCTTCTGCACCGATGTCATGAGCGCCGTCCAGGCGATCAGCCCGATGGGTACGTTGATGAAGAACGCCCAACGCCACGACCAGGTGTCTGTCAGCCAGCCACCGAGGGTGGGACCGATGATTGGGCCGACCATCACGCCCATGCCCCACAGCGCCATCACGCGCGCGTGCTTCTCGCGCGGGAATTCCCGCAGCAGCAACACTTGCGATAGCGGAATTAGCGCCGCGCCGAACGCGCCCTGCACCATGCGGAACACCACCATCTCGGTAAGGTCCGCAGCGATGCCGCACAGGACTGACACGGCGGTAAAGCCGGCGATAGAGATCGACAGCACCTGTCGCAGTCCGAAGCGGGTGGCGAGCCAGCCGGCGAGCGGAGTGGCGATCGCGCTGATGACGATGTAGGAGGTGACGATCCACGCCGCCTGGTCCTGGGTCGCCTGCAGCGAGCCTTGCATGTGCGGCAACGCGACGTTCACGATCGTCGAGTCGACCGCGTACATCATGGTGGCCAGCATCGAGGCGATGCCGATCAGCAGCAGAGAGCGGCGTTGTGCCGTCATGGCGGAGGCACCGAGTTCAGTGGCTGCGGCCGAACCAGCGGTCGAAGCGGGTATGAGCGCCGGTGTCGATCTTGACCGCCGCGCTCATGCCGTCGCGTAGCGCGGGGTCGTCCTTGCCCTGCTGCAGCACGACGCGCACCGGGATGCGCTGCACGACTTTGACCCAGTTGCCGGAGGCGTTCTGGGCGGGCAGTAGCGAGAACGCGGCGCCCGTCGCCTGCGCGATGCTCTCGACGTGTCCCTGCCAGTGGTGAGCTGGGTACGTGTCGATGTTGACCTCGACCGGCTGTCCGGCGCGTACCCACTCCAGGTCGGTTTCCTTGAAGTTTGCTTCGACCCAGACGGCGCGGTCGCTGACGATCGCGAACGCGGGTCTGCCGGCTTCCAGACGGCTGCCGACCTTCGGCAGGTGGCTGATCACGCCGGCTTGCGGCGCGTAAAGGCGCGTGTGGCTCAGATCGACGCGGGCGCGTTCCAGATCCCCCGCCGCAGCCTTGACCGGCGGGTAGTCATTGATCGGGCGGTCTGCGCGGCCACCGAGGCGCGCCAGTAGCTGCGCGCGCTGCAGCGCCAGCACGCTGATCGTACCGTTGGCGATGTCGGCGGAGCGATGGGCGGTGTCGAGGGTTGCCGCCGGCACGAGCTTGCGCTGCGCAAGCTCGCTCTGGCGACCGTAGTCTCGTTCGGCGTACTCCGCCGCGCGGCGCGCAACCGCGATTTCGCCCGTCTTCTCGGTGTAGGAGGCGAGTGCCGCGGCGACTTCCGCCTGCGCTGAGGCGAGACGAGCGGCGGCGGCCTCGGCGGCGATGCGCAGCAGTGTGTCGTCGAGGCTGAGCACTGCCTCACCTGCGCTTACCTGCGCGTTCTCCGTGACCCGCAGTTCGCGCACATCGCCGGAGACCTGCGGGGCGACGTCGACGCGGTCGCGCTGCACGTTTGCGTTGTCGGTGTCGATATAGCGACCACCGTTGCCGTACGCGTAGATCGCCGCGGTGGTAAGCAGTACCGGCAGGCCCCACAGCAGCAGCCGCCGCGGCCAGCCGGGCGAGCGCTGCTCAGTCAGTGTTATCGGGCCGGGCCGGGTCTTCGCGTCCATCGTCAGATCTCTCCAGTCAGGTTCGAGCACAGTTGCAGTAGCGCCGCATACAACTGCTCGCGCTCGGGTGTGGGCAGCCCGTGCGTGGCCCGGGCGCTCGTCAACGTCGCGATCTCCGCCATTCGTGCCAGTGGCGCCTCGCCGCCGGTCGCCACGTAGAGGCGGAATGCGCGCCGGTCCGCAGGGTCGGGCTGGCGTTGCACATAGCCCTTCTTCACCAGCCGATCCACCATCCGACCGAGCGTCACGGGGGTGACGTCCAGCAACGAGGCCAGTTCTGCCTGACAGCTGCCGGGCTCGCGGGCGACATAGAACAGCAGGCGCGATAGCGCAGGCGTCAGGCCCAGTCCTGTCGCGCGGGAACGGAAGTCGCGGCGCATCAGCCGAACGACGTCCGCCAGCAGGAATGCCAGTGGCGGTCCGCCGTCGGCTTCGACGATAAGATGAGTAGTGCTCATAGTGAGCATAGGTTATCAAATCCGTACGCGACTGTCTTGGCCCCCGTCTGGCAGGGGGCAGACCGGTGGTCGCGCAGCTCAGCCGGGTGGAGCCTGCGCGGCCAGTTCGTGCGGCTCGAAATCGTCGACGTGCACGAGCGCCATGACCTTGGCGTCGTAGTCGAGCAGGAAGGTTGCCTCGGCGGCGGTCAGGATGCCGCAGGCCAACGCCTGCTCGACCTGACCGGGCAGATCGAGTGCGGTGACCCGGCCGGTCTTTACCCCCTCGACCCGGACGCGCTTCTCCAGCGGCTCGGCGCTCAGCGACAGTACCAGTGCCTCCTGCAGCAGCCCCAGCGGGTTGCCCGGTTCCACGGTCCGGTAGATGCCCTGGGTCAGCCGGTCGCGGGCTTCGGACGGCGACATCACCAGTTCCACGACCTGCCGGCCCAGCCGGTCGCCGGGCGCGGAGTAAGTCAGCCCGCGGGGGAATACCAGCAGGCGCATCAAGCTGCCCAGCCAGCGGATGGGGAAGTTGCGCAGGAAGCCGTGCAGTTGCTCCTGGGCGTTGTAGAGCAGGTGTCGGCAGGCCCACTCGACCAGCCGCTGGTCGGCCTCTGGCCGCCCTTGGTTGGCGTGATGCTTGAGCACCATGGAGGCCAGGTACATCGCGGCGAGTACGTCAGCCAGACGCGCCGAGAGCATTTCTTTCTTTTTCAGGTACCCACCAAGCGACAACATGGCGACGTCGCTGACGAACGCGAAGCTCGCGCTGAAGCGGTTGATGTGTTGGAAGTAGCGGCTCGCAGCACCCGCCTCGGGCACGCGCGTGAAACGTGCCAGCGTGAGCGCCATCACCAGCGAGCGGGCGGCGTTGGAAAGCGTGAAGCCGATGTGACCCAACAGCGCGCGGTCGAACTCCGCCAGTCCCCGCTCGCGGTTTGGGTCCTTGGCGGCATTCATCTCGCGCAGCACGTAGGGGTGGCAGCGCACGGCTCCCTGACCGAAGATGATCAGGTTGCGGGTGAGGATGTTCGCGCCCTCGACGGTGATCGCGATCGGTACCGCCTGGTAGCCGCGAGCGAGATAGTTGCTCGGGCCAAGGCAGACGCCCTTGCCGCCGTGCACATCCATCGCGTCGTTTGCGATGCGGCGACCAAACTCGGTGCAGTGGTACTTGAGCATCGCCGAGGGCACGGACGGCTTTTCGCCGCCGTCGATGGCTCCGGCCGTCACCGAGCGCGCCGCATCCATGATGTAGGTGAGGCCGGTCATCCGTGCGATCACCTCCGAAACACCCTCGAACTGCCCGACCGAGGTATTGAACTGTCGGCGAATGCGCGCGTAGGCGCCGGTCGCGTAGACGCCGGCCTTCGCGCCGCCGGTGGTGTTCGACGGCAGCGAAATGCAGCGTCCGACCGACAGCTGTTCGACCAGCATCCGCCAGCCCTGGCCTGCCATCTGCGGGCCACCCACCAGACAATCGATGGGAACGAACACGTCGCGCCCCTGGATCGGGCCATTCTGGAATGGCACGTTCAGTGGGAAATGGCGTCGCCCGATCGTGACGCCGGCGGCGTCGCGAGGAATGAGCGCGACGGTGATGCCGGGGTCCGGGTTGGCGCCTATCAGGTGGTCAGGATCGAGCAGCCGAAAGGCCAGGCCGATGACGGTCGCGACGGGCGCGAGGGTGATGTAGCGCTTGGAGAAGTTCAGCCGTATGCCGACGACTTGCTGGCCTTGCCACTGGCCGCGGCAGACCACGCCGGTGTCTGGCATCGAGGCCGCGTCGGAGCCTGCACGGGGGCCGGTCAGAGCGAAGCAGGGAATCTCGTCACCCCGCGCCAATCGCGGCAGGTAGTGCGCCTTCTGCTCGTCGGTGCCGTAGTGCAGCAGCAGTTCCGCGGGGCCGAGCGAGTTGGGCACCGCGACGGTCGAGCTGAGCGTCGCGCTGCGACTGGCGAGCTTAACCAGCACGCAAGAATGGGCGTATGCCGAGAACCCCAGGCCGCCATAGCGCTTGGGAATGATCATCGCGAAGAAGCCACGCGACTTGAGGAACTCCCATACCGCAGGCGACAGGTCGGCCCGCTGGTGGGTGATCTCCCAGTCGTCCGTCATCCGGCAGAGCTCTTCGCACGGGCCGTCCAGGAACGCCTGCTCCTCGGCGGTGAGTGCTGGTGCGGTCGCCGACATCAGCTTGTCCCAGTTGGGACCGCCAGTGAACAGCTCGCCGTCCCACCACACCGTGCCCGCCTCCAGCGCTTCGCGCTCGGTCGATGACATTGACGGCAACATGCGTCGATAGAGGCGCAGGAAGGGACGGCTCATGAACGTCAGTCGCAACGGCGTGACGTTGAGCAACAGCAGCGGCAGGAAGGCGAGCCACAGCAGCGCCTTCCACGGCCAGCCAGCGGCGCCCCACAGCGAGTAGGCCAGCAGTAGCAGGCCGAGCACGGCGCAGGCCTTGAGCAGCGTGCTGCGCCGGTAGGCGAGATACAACGTGGTACCCGAAAACGCGATCAGCCAGATCAGGCTCAGCATGAGGATCTCCGGGCCGGCGGCAATGTCGCTTGATCATAGCGCATGCCCATTTGGCGAGAATATAAGCGTTTATTTAAAATACGACCGGTCGTTTTTCCCTCTGCGCGGCTTTGCAGCAGCTACCCAGCTCGGCGCAGGTGGGGCGAGAGAGGGGGCGCGCGCTGCTGCCCCGCCCGAGCGCTCAGTTCGGGGTAGGCGGGACGCCCGTGAACGGCAGCGTGCTTAACAGCTGGAAGGCGCCGCTCCAGGCGATCTGGATGCCGATACAGAACAGCAGGAATGCGGTGAGCCGTACCACGACGATGGTGCCGGTTGGGCCGATGGCCTTCGCCAGCCGTGCCGACTGTCGGTACGAGAGGTAGATCAGTACCGCCAGCAGCAGTACCGCGAGGATGGTCTCACCAAAGAACTCGAACGCGGCCATGACGCCGTTCGGCCGGTTGGCGCCAATGGAGATGGCCACCGAGATCGTGCCCGGCCCCGTGGTCAGCGGCATGGTGAACGGATAGAAGGCGAGCCGGCTGGGTGGCGCGGCGTTGGGTACCGCCGCGGTTGTGTCCGTCTTGCGCTGCTCGGTGGCGTCCGGACCGCTGAGCATCCGCCAGCCGGACATCGCGATGACGATCCCGCCGGCGACGCGCAGGACCGGCACCGAGACACCGAAGAAGCTCAGAACGTATGCGCCCACGTACAACGACGCCGCCACGATCGCGAATGCGTAGATCGCTACCCAGCGCGACAGCTTCGCCCGCAGACGCGGCTCGAAGCCCTGCGTCACGCTGTAGAAGATGAACGCGCTCGATAGCGGATTGACGATCGAGAAGAGCGCCGTGAATGCGAGCAGGAACGTTGTCAAATGAGGTCCTTGACTCCGTCGCGCTCCTCAAGCAGCTCCTGTTCCGTCGCCTTCATCCGCGCGCGGCTGAATTCGTTGATCTCAAGGCCCTGCACGATTGTGTACTGGCCGTTGGCGGTGGTGACTGGGTAGGAATAGATCAGGCCCTCGGCAATGCCGTAGCTGCCATCCGACGGTATGCTCATGCTGATCCAGTCGCCTGGCACCGTGCCCAGTACCCACGTGCGCACGTGGTCGATTGCAGCGGACGCCGCCGAGGCTGCGGACGAAGCGCCGCGCGCCTTGATGATCGCAGCGCCACGCTGCTGCACGGTCGGGATGAACGTATCGGCGTACCAGGCCTGGTCGACGAGCGACAGCGCCGCCTTGCCGTTAACGGTCGCGTGGTGCAGGTCAGGGTACTGCGTCGCCGAGTGGTTGCCCCAGATGATCGCGCGCTTGATGTCGTTGACATGCGCGTTGGTCTTCTCGGCCAACTGTGCCAGCGCGCGGTTGTGATCGAGCCGCGTCATCGCGGTGAAGCACTTCGGGTCGAGGTCCTTGGCGTTACGGCTCGCGATCAGCGCGTTCGTGTTCGCGGGGTTGCCCACGACCAGCACCTTGATGTCGCGGCGCGCCACTTCGTTGATCGCACGACCCTGCACCGAAAAGATCTGTGCGTTGGCGAGCAGTAGATCCTTGCGTTCCATGCCCGGGCCACGCGGGCGGGCGCCGACGAGCAGCGCGACGCCGCAGTCCTTGAACGCAACCTTCGCATCGTCGCTGGCCGTCACGCTGTTCAGCGTCGGGAAGGCGCAGTCGGATAGTTCCATCACCACGCCTTGCAGCGCACCGAGCGCGGGCGTGACCTCGAGCAGTCGCAGATTGATCGGCTGATCCGCGCCGAGCATCGCCCCGGAGGCGACTCGGAAGGCGAGCGCGTAGCCGATTTGGCCCGCGGCGCCGGTGATCGTGACGTTAATTGGCTGCTTCATCGTGTGCTCCCGAATTGATTGCGGTGCAGCATTCTAGCGGACGGCTTCAAGGCCGACTTGTGGATGCATGCATGCGGCCTGACGGACGCCGCGGTAGGCCTTCGAACGGCCCATTTTCGCTGTTTGGAGCCGTTGTGTGCGCTCACATCGCGATTTTATTTCGATGTAAGTCGTTGTTTTCACGTGCTCTCTAAAAAATCTTTGCGCGCGGCTAAAAAAACGCTTGCACAAAGAACGGTGTTATAGTTAACTACAACACCAGATGAGCACATCACATACCCGCAGGGGGGATGGGCTCACCGGAGGAAGAACCTCCGAGTACGCAAAAAGGAGTTAGTCATGTTTACGAGCAAAGTTCGGCGAATGATGGTCGCGGTAGCGCTGGTTGCTGTCGCGGGAGTGGCCGGTGCCGGCGTCACGGGCCTCCACGGGCACCATACCGGCGCTGCGCGCCTGCCGATTGCCGGAGATCTGGGCGAGGTCGTGATCTACGCCCCGGGCGAGCTGGCCGAGGTCGTTGTGATAGCGCCGCGCGATCTGCCTGACGTGCTGGTCAGTGTCGCCCGAGTGCCGTTTGACGCACCGATCCTCGCGGATGCGACCATGGGTGACTTTTCCGCGAGCGCGCCCGGCGGCGACGTGTTGCTGGAACGGGTCGCGGCGGGGCTCTGACAGGCGCCTTGCTAGAGTACTGATGCCCTGCGCCAGATCATCCTGGTCGGCGCCTTCAACGACGACAGCGAGTCCCACATGGACGCTAATTGGAATGACAGCCAGCCGATTTACCGCCAACTGCGGGACCGCGTCGTGGCGATGATCCTTGAGGGCGTCCTCAAGGAAGGCGACCCGCTACCGTCGGTGCGCAACGTCGCTGCCGACTATCGCCTCAACCCGCTGACGGTGCTCAAGGGCTATCAGCAGCTGGTCGACGAGGCGCTGGTCGAGAAGCGCCGCGGCCGGGGCATGTACGTTGCCGAAGGCGCGACTCGGGCGCTGATGAAGGACGAACGGCAGCGCTTTCTCGAAGAAGAGTGGCCCCGAGTCCACGCGACGATCCAGCGTCTGGGGTTCAGCGCGGCGGAACTGCTTGCAGTGCCCCCTGCACCGCGCGCGGCGCCGCGGCCACTCGCTCGCGCCGCCGATGCTGATGCTGATGACAGCCAACCGTAAGAATCAACAAAGGAGCCACGACGTGGCCACTCTGATAGAAGCTCAAGGACTGACAAAGCGCTACGGCGCTACCCGCGCACTGGATGGCGCCTCTTTCAAAGTTGAAACCGGTCGAATCGTCGGACTGATCGGACCGAACGGCGCGGGCAAAACGACCGCACTGAAGGCGATATTGGGCCTGGCCCGTTGCGAAGGATCGCTGCAGGTAATGGGCCTGGATCCGTATGCCGATCGCAATCAGCTCGCCGAGCGCGTCTCGTTCATTGCCGACGTTGCGGTACTGCCGCGCTGGCTCAAAGTTCGCCAGGCGATCGATTTTGTCGAGGGCGTGCATCCGCGCTTCAGGCGCGACCGCTGCCTGCAGTTCCTCGAGCGAACGAGTATTCGTATGGACAGCCGTGTCCGCGAGCTCTCTAAGGGGATGATCACGCAGCTGCACCTCGCGCTGGTGATGGCCATCGATGCGCAGTTGCTGGTGCTCGACGAGCCGACGCTGGGTCTGGACATCCTCTCGCGTAAACAGTTCTACGACAATCTGTTGTCCGATTACATGGATGCGGAGCGGACCATTCTTGTCACGACGCATCAGGTTGAAGAGATAGAAAATATTCTTACGGACCTGATTTTCATCGACAACGGAAAGGTCATCCTCGACTTGCCGATGGATGAAATCCCGGCGCACTACGCGCAGCTGCTGGTCGCGCCGGCGCAGGCGGAGGCCGCGCGCGCGCTCAAGCCCATGTCCGAGCGGCAGCTGCTCGGTCGGCACGTGTTCCTGTATGAAGGCGCGGATGCAGCTGCGTTGGAGCGACTCGGCGAGGTTCGCCGGCCCTCGATCGCGGATCTGTTCGTCGCCAAGGTTGGCGGAGGTGCGGCATGAAGACTTTCCTTTGGCTGGTACGGCGTGAGCTGTGGGAGTCGCGCATTATTTGGATGGCGCCGGCCATCTGTGCCCTGATAGTGATCAGTTGCGCGCTGCTAGTGGCGCTAAACGTCGGAACTTTGCAGCTCGACGGCTTTGACTTTGAGCAGTTCCGCAGCGACCAGGGTGCGCAAAAGCTGGGCGAGATGACGAGCCACGGTCTCGCGCTTCTGTCGGTGCCGTTTTTCATGATAGTGCTGGTGACGCAATACTTCTACGCAGCTGATTCCCTCTACAGCGAGCGCCGTGACCGCAGCATCCTGTTCTGGAAATCGCTGCCGATCAGCGATACGGCGACGGTTCTATCGAAGCTCGCGGTGGTTGCTGTTGTGATGCCCGCCGCCGCAGCGGCGTGTGCACTAGTGAGCCAGCTGGCGGTATTCGCAATCGTCAGCGTCCGGTTCGCGAGCAGCGCTGGGGTTGTCGTGCACCTGTGGCAGCCTGCGGTTTGGGGCGGCTGGCTCGCATTACTCACCTACCTCATGCTGGCGAGCGCGCTATGGCACCTGCCCAAGCACGCCTGGTTGCTGCTGGTGTCTGCGTGGGCGCCTCGCTCGGCGGCAATGTTTGCGCTGTTGCCGCCTTGCGGAATCATGCTTGCCGAATTTATCGTGCTGCGCACCCATGCAGTGTGGTCGTTGATCGGAGATCGCTTTGGTTACATGGGCGTGTTGGTGCACGCGCTTGGTGATCGGGTCGAAAATGGATTTTCCATCGTTATCGATGGCAAGTCCGTGCTGATGCCGCATTCGGTCGCATCGATGATGAGACCGCTTGATTTCCTAGCCTCGCCTGCTGTTTGGATCGGTGTCGCCTTTGCGGCTGTCGCGGTCGGTGCGGCGATATGGATGCGTCGCTACCGCGACTCGACTATCTGATTGCATGGGCCGCGCAAGGATGCGCGGCCCATGTCATTCTCTAATGGACGCGATAAGAGCGTTCAATTTGACGCCCAGACGATGGCTCGGAAACAATGACTGCCGAACTGCTACGCATGCGAAGGTCTGACGGTCATGCACAAGACACGCATCGAAATTTCCGAGAAGGCCCGCAAGAAGGTCTCTGCCGTTCTGTCCGGCAGGCTTGCGGAGGCTATCGACCTGTCGCTGCAACTGAAGCAGACGCACTGAACGTCAGGCTCCCATTTCATTGCGCCGCACCGCCTGTTCGACGAATTACATGACCTCGTGGATTCGCAGGTAGACGAGTTGGCCGAGCGACTGACGGCCCTTGGCGGTGTTGCCGAGGGTACGGTTCAGGCGGCATTCAACTGCGATTCGCTCAAGCCGTATCCGTTAGCGACACGCGATGGACGCAAGCATCTCAAGGCGCTTGCGGCCGCATTGGCCGCGTTCGGCGGGCTGACGCTACCGGCAATTGGCGCCGCTAGCGCAGCGGGCGACGAGCTAAGCGCCGATCTTTGCAATGAAATTTCCGGCGAAATCATTAAGCAGCCGTGGTTTGTCGAGGCGCACTTGCAGGCTCAAGCTTAAGGGCACCATTGGGGCCGCGCTTATGCCGTAGTTGCCGACAGCCGGGCAGACCGGCAGACTCTCGCCCCTCTGTCGGGGAGGGGAAGGATGGTGCGGAACATTCCAGCCAGAGCGCACCTGTTGCTGGGCGCGCTATTGGTGGTGGCGGTAACGCCGACCTCGTCCAGATCGGCCGAGGGCCATCCGGTCGCGCCACACGTGCCGCCGAATTTCCTGGCCGGCGCCTACGCTCGAGGGCTGGATCATCCCGCAGCACTGCTGGTGCTTCCGAACGGCGATGTGCTCGTGGCCGAGGCGCACGGCATTTCATTGTTGCGCGATACCGATGGGGATGGCGTCGCCGACATCCAGCTACCATTGATCACGGGGCTAGAGCAGCCGCTTGGAGTTGCGTTGCGACGCGACAGGCTCTACGTGTCCAACGCCGATGGCATCCACGCGTGCGTCTACCTGATCGGCCGCTCCCGCTTGACCGGGCCGTGCAGGCTTATCGCCGAGCTACCCGAGAACATGGGCCTGCCGGTAGCCGGGGGGTTGGCATTCAATCGTGACGAGTCGACGCTGTACGTTGCACTCGCCGGGCGTCTGCTGCCAAGGCCTGCTACGCCGGCGTCTGTGTACGCGTTGCAGCCGAATGGCAAGAGCGGGCGCCTGCATGCAAGTCTGCTGGGGATACCGGCAGGGCTGGCGCTGGAGCCGAACCGAGGTCAGCTTTGGGCCGTCGACACCGGCGCGGTGCCGCCAACGCTGCTGGCGATCGGCGGCGGGCTCCCCAGCGTCGCGCTTGCTGGCGATGCGGTGCCCGCGGCGCTCGTCTTCTATGGCCGGGATCGATACCCAAAGGCTTTTCGCGGTGGAGCGTTCGTCGTCGATCAGGCGGGTGCCGGTAGGGTGCTGGCGGTGCCCTTCAGCGATGCCCGACCGAGCGGGCCGCCTGAGGAGTTCGTCGGCGGATTCGACGGCGCCGGCGGCCCGGCCGGCAGACCCGTCGCTCTCGCGGTCACGCGCGATGGTGCGCTGCTGGTCGCCGACGGCTCACGCGGCGTCGTGTGGCGGGTCGCGTTCAAGTGCGGCGCGTGTACCCCCGATCCCGTGGCAGCGTCGCGCGCTGCGCGGCCTTAACGACCACGATCCACCCGCTCAGCGACAGCGATGGATCAAAAAGGCCGAGGTCGCTGCCCGTGCGGGCAGTCTTCCGGCCGCCGTTACGAACCTCGCATCAGCCCCCACAGCCCTGCGCCGCCCCCTTGAGGTCGGCGGCTGCGTATCTTGGGCCTGTCGGGCGGCCCTGTTAGCATGCGCAAAGCCGTGTGCCTGTTACGGTCACGTTCATTTGGAGATCGCCCGCCATGACCACGCCCGTCGTTGCCGTAACTGGCCCCATAGTCGTCGACGTGGAGGCCGGCAAGAACTACTGGTGGTGCTCATGCGGCAAGTCCGCCAAGCAGCCCTTCTGCGACGGCGCCCACAAGGGCAGCGCGTTCTCGCCGGTCAAGTACACAGCCCCCGAGACCGGCAAGGCATGGTTCTGCACCTGCAAGCGCAGCGCAAAAGGCGTGCTGTGCGATGGCTCCCACAAGAAGCCGTAAGTCGCTCGCTGCGCCGCCATGCTGATCGAGTCACGACTGGTCGACGGAGTGCGACAACTCATCGTCGGCGGTGATTGGGTCGCGGCGGCGTCAGCAGAGCTTGCGTTGGCCGTTGCAGGCTGCGAAGTCGGTGGCGAACGGGTCTGTCTCGATGGCAGCGGACTCGGCGCCCTCGACCTGACCGGTGCCTGGTTCCTGCGGCGCCTCGAGGGGCGCTTCGCTGCTGCCGGCATTGCCTGTGACTGGCGCGCAGCGCGCCCCGATGCGCTGACGTTCACCTATGCCTTGTTCGAGGCGGATGGCTCGGCGCCGCCGCTGCCGCTCGCGCCACGCGCGACTGCGAACTGGCCGCTCGGTCTGGTCGGCCGGTGGACGGTGAGTCGCGGTGGCGATGCCCATGACGCGCTCGAATTCCTCGGTCGCATCTATTACGTCCTTGGCGGAGCGCTTCTCCGGCCGTCGCGGTTGCGCGGCAACTCGGTGATTCGGCACGTCTACGAGACTGGCCTGCAGGCCGTGCCGATTGTCGCGCTGATCGCGTTTCTGATCAGCGTGATCGTGGCCTACATTGGCGCCCAGGAGCTGCGCCAGTTCGGCGGCGACATCTTCGTCGTCGACCTTGTCACGGTGTCGGTGCTGCGCGAGCTCGGTGTGCTGTTGACCGCGATTATCGTTGCCGGCCGCTCCGGTAGCGCGTTTGCCGCCGAAATCGGCGTGATGCGCCTCAACGAAGAAGTCGACGCGTTGCGCGCGATAGGCCTGAACATTGTCGAAGTGCTGGTCGTGCCGCGTGTCCTCGGCTTGATCATCGCGCTGCCATTGCTGACGGTGCTGGCCGACGCAATGGGACTGGCCGGAGGCGCGGTGCTGTCCTGGCTGCTGCTGGACATCCCGTTCAATCAGTTCCTGTCCCGCATGCAGGATGCCATGGCGCCGACCACGTTTTGGGCAGGTCTGCTCAAGGCGCCGGTGTTCGCGTTCGTTATCGCGATGGTGGGTACTTTTCGTGGCATCCAGGTACGTGACTCGTCACGTGAGCTCGGTCGGCTGACGACTGTGGCCGTGGTCGAGTCAATCTTCCTGGTGCTTTTCGTAGATGCCGTGTTTGCGATCGTCTACTGGGAGTTTGACTTCTGATGCCCGCCAGCGAGCACCTGCCGCTGTCCGTGCGCGTGAGCGGTCTGGTCAACTGCTTCGGGCCGCAGGTCGTGCATGATGGACTGGACATGGACGTCAGGCGCGGCGAAGTGTTTGGAATCGTCGGCGGCTCTGGCAGCGGCAAGTCGGTGCTGCTGCGTAGCATCCTCGGCCTGCAGCGGCCCAAGGCCGGTAGCGTCGAGATCGATGGCCGTGACCTGACCGCGCTGCATGGTGCCGAGTTGCGCCAGGTGAAGCGCGGTTACGGTGTCACGTTTCAGCATGGCGCGCTCTTCAGTGCGCTGACGGTCGCACAGAACATCCAGTTGCCAATTCTAGAGACCTGCACCCTGCCTGCCGACGTGCTCGACGGACTGGCCGACCTCAAGGTTCGCTTGGTGGGTTTGCCGAGCGAGGCGGGCGCGAAATTTCCGTCGCAGTTGTCTGGCGGGATGGTCAAGCGCGCGGCGTTGGCGCGGGCGCTGGCTCTGGACCCGCCGCTGCTGTTCCTGGACGAGCCGACCGCGGGACTCGACCCGATCGCTGCGGCCGGCTTCGACGAGCTGCTGCTGTTTCTGCAGCGTACCTTGCGGCTGACGGTGGTGATGGTGACGCACGATCTGGATACCATCTACCGCACCTGCAACCGGGTGGGCGTGATCGTCGACCGGCGCATGATCACCGGTACGATTGAGGAGATCGAGAGCCACGACCATCCGTGGATCCGGGAGTATTTTCACGGCGCGCGTGGGCGTGTAGTGCGGAGGACGTAATGGACCGTGATGCAAACTATGTGGCCGTTGGCACTTTCGTCGTCGTCGTAATGGCGATGGCGACCGTGTTCGTGCTCTGGTACTCGAATGCGCGTGAGCGCCGCGAGTACCAGCGCTACGAGGTCTACTTCTCCGGCAGCGTTAGTGGCCTGACCGAGGGCGGCACGGTGCGCTATCTGGGCGTCAACGTTGGCCGGGTGGCCGACATCCGTCTGGATCCGCGCGCTGCTGACCGGGTCGAGGCCTTGATCGACGTCGACAAGGCGACCCCGATTACCCACGACACTCTCGCCAAACTGACGGCACAGGGAATCACGGGCCTGCTGTTCATCGACCTGTCGCAATCGCCGCGCAACGGCGTTGCCCCGAAAGTGGCAGACGTGCCTAGTCAGGGGCACCCGGTGATTCGCTCCATTCCGTCGGACTTTGATCTGTTCGTTAGCGGCTTGCCTGAACTGGTGACTGATGCGACCCGCGTCACGCGCCGGCTCAATGTACTGCTGGCCGAGGACAACCTGTCGGCTGTGCGGGCCTCGCTTGCTAACCTTCGCGCTGCAAGCGAGCCACTGCCGGCCACGACGCGTGACGTGCGGCAGCTTGTGCTCGAACTGCGGGCGGTGGTGGCTGATGCGCACGAGGTCACCAGCGGCGCGCGCCACCTGTTGCGAGCGGCCGAGCCCGAGATCAGCCAGGCAGCAGTGCGCATGCGCGAGGTGGGTGACCATCTTGCCGCCGTAAGCGATCGGATCGACCGTCTGCTCAAGCGCCACGAATCTGACATTGACCGGTTCGTCGGTCAGGGCCTGGACGAATTGCAGCAGTTGGCACGCGAAGGTCGCGACGCCGTCACCGAGGTGCATGACCTCGCCCGCAGCCTGAAGGAAAACCCGTCGCAGCTGCTGTACGAGCCCGTTCCGGCGGGCGTGGAGATCCCGCGATGAACGCCTCTGCACGCCTCGTTATCCTCGGCCTGTCACTCGGGCTGGGCGCTTGCGCCGGCTCCTTCCGTAGCCATGCGCCTGCTGTCGATATCTACACGCTGCGCGGCGCAACGCCGGCTGTGGCTCTGCGTAGCGTCGACGCGACGCTAGTGATCGCCCATCCCACGGCGCGGCCTGGGCTTGACGGTGACGCCATGGCGGTGACGCTGCCGGATCGACGCCTGAGCGCCTATGTCGGCGGCCGCTGGAGCGGCCCGCTGCCGCGTCTCGTCGAGGGGCTGCTGGTGGATGGCTTCCGCGGTGCCGGCGCGTTCCACGCGGTGGTGACCGAGCGCAGTGCGTTCGGTGGCCGTTATCTGCTGCAGCTGGAGATCGTGGAGTTTGCGGCCGACTACACCACGATAGGTGTCACACCCACCGTTCACGTGACGCTGGCCGGTCAGCTCGGCATCAGCGGCGAGCGACGTCCTCTTGCAACCATTACCGGCAGCGCCACGGCGCCCGCAACGGCGGACCGCCAACGCGATGTCGCTGCTGCATTCGAAACGGCCTATGGCGCGGCGGCCGCGCAGCTGATCGCTGCGGTCAACGACGCGGTGCTAGCGGACTCAGCCGCGCCGCGTCCCTGACGGCAGCGGCGGTCAGCGTTTCGGGATTGCGAGCGTGTCTAACGCGCGCTCGAACGAGGTGTAGTCCGCCAGTACCGTGATGCGATCGGCATAGGCACCGAGTTCAAGTTTGGGAATCGCGCTGCCACCGATCCACAGACCGATTGGACGCGGCAGTGCCTGTGCCAGCTCCGCGATTCCGGCGTTGGCGGCGTCCAGCGACGGACGCATAGGCACCGACAGGACGACCGCCGCCGCCGCCACTCGTCGCGCGTAGACCGCGATGTCGCCTGCCGGCATGTCGGGTCCCAGGTAGTGACAGCGCACGCCACGCGCTGCCGCGAGCAGCGCGGCCATCAGAATGCCGTATTCATGCCGTTCGTCAGTCAGGGTGGCGAACACGATGGGAGATGCCGACGTGATGCGGTTGTATGTTTCGAGCACAGCGCCGACCTGGCGCCGTACCGTGCCGGTGACGATGCGCTCCTGCGCGACGTTGAACGTGCCGTTGTGCCAGCGCTCACCGACGTCCACCAGCACGGGCGTCAGGACCTGCCGGACCACGTCGCCCAACGGCAGCAAGGCCAGCGCCATCGACAGCGCCTGATCGCAGTCGTCGGGGCGGTAGTTCTCGGCGGCGATGACCATTTGGTTGGCGAACGAGCGGGGCGCGAGTTGCGATAGACCGTCGCTGCTGGCCGTTGTCAGTACTGCCGCCAGCTCCTCGTCGGAGAATCGCGCGAGCTTTGAGATCGCGTGTCCGCGCTCGGTGGCCTCGCGCAGCTTGCGCAGGCGGATCACATCCTCAGGTGCGTACGACCGCCGCCCATTCGGGTCGCGGACTGGCACCACGACGCGATAGCGGCGTTCCCACGCACGCAGCGTTTCGATGCTGACGCCGGTGGCCTGCGAGACCGCCTTGATCGTGAACATGCTGCACCTGAGATTGGCGATTCGGTGTACGAATCTTGTACATTTATTATACACCTCGTCCTAGACAGCGGCGTCGGGCCAGCCGTCTGATCGCAGCGACAAGCTAATAACTAGTTGTTTTAATACGATTTTTAATTTTTACCTGATGGCGTGCAGGGCGCTTTCCAGCGCTTCATAGAGGGCTCTTTGCTGTACAGGTCCTGCGTCAAATCGTGGGCTCCGCCGCCATCACATCGCGTGCGCGGCGGCTTCGAGAGCCTCCGAGGCGCTCAGCCAGGTTTCTTCAGCCGCGTCCAGGCGGCGCTTGCGGTCGGCTTGCGTAGCCAACAATTCCGTCAATTGCTGACGCGCGGCGGGCTCGTACAATGCGGGCGCGTTCAGCCGTTCTTCGAGACCGGCCAGTTCAGCGGTCAGTTTGCCGATGTCGGCCTCCGCGCGGGTGACGGCAGAGCGTAGCGGTGTCAGCCGCTGCCGGTGCGCGGCCTCCAGACGCTTGCGTTCCTTCTGCGCCACGGCGCCGCGTGCCGCGCCGCCGCGTTCGGCGGCCGGCTCGTCGCTTGCCTGCGCGTCGGCGCGCAGCCACTGCGCGTAGTCGTCGAGGTCGCCGTCGAATGGGCCGGCGCGGCCGCCGGCGACCAGCCAAAGCTGATCGGCGACCAGGCGTAGCAGGTAGCGGTCGTGCGACACCAGCACGATGGCGCCTGGATAGTCCTGCAGCGCCATGCCCAGCGCGTGGCGCATCTCAAGGTCGAGGTGATTGGTCGGTTCGTCCAGCAGCAGCAGGTTTGGGCGCCGCGATACGATCAGCGCGAGCACCAGGCGAGCCTTCTCACCGCCGGAAAACGGCGCCACTTTTTCGAACACGCGCTCGCCACTGAAGCCGAACCCGCCGAGAAACGCGCGCTGCTCCTCGTCGCTGCCGCGCGCCAGCGTCGGGCCGCCGTAGGCCTTCAGGTGCTGCAGGGGCGTCGCATCCATGTCGAGCTGTTCGAGCTGGTGCTGCGCGAAGTAGCCGATGGCGAGGTCCTGCGCCGCGGTGCGCACGCCCCCGAGCAGCGGCTGTACGCCAGCCATTGTGCGGGTCAGTGTTGATTTGCCGGCACCGTTACGACCCAGCAGGCCGACGCGATCTCCCGGCGACAGGCTCAGGCCGACGTTGGCGAGGATGCGTGTCTCCCCGTAGCCGGCAGAGACGTTGTCGAGGACCAGCAGTGGCCGCGGCAAGCGTTCTGGCACGACGAAGGCAAACTCGAACGGCGAGTCGACATGCGCCGGCGCGATGCGCACCATCCGCTCCAACTGCTTCAGGCGGCTCTGCGCCTGACGTGCCTTGGTGGCCTGTGCCTTGAATCGGGTGACGAAATCGAGCACGTGCTTGATCTCGCGCTGCTGGCGCTCGAACGCCGTTTGCTGCTGGCCGAGCCGTTCGGCCCGCTGAGCTTCGAAATCGGAGTACCCCCCGGTGTAGCTTTCGACCCGCCCGGCGTCGATGCTGACGATGCGGGTGACGACGCGATCGAGGAATTCCCGGTCGTGTGCGATCACCAGTAGTGTGCCGGGGTAGGCGCGCAGCCACTCCTCGAGCCAGAGCACGGCGTCGAGATCAAGGTGGTTGGTTGGCTCGTCCAGCAGCAGCACGTCCGAACGCGCCATCAGCGCCTGCGCCAGCGCCAGACGGCGCTGCCAGCCACCGGAGAACTCCGCTGCCGGCCGCTCGATCGCGGTCGCATCGAAGCCGAGCCCGGCGAGCAGGCGGGCGGCGCGGCTGCGCGCGGCGTAGCCGCCGAGTGAGTCGAGCCGGGCATGCAATGCGCCGAGACGTTCGCCGTCGTGGGCCGCCTCGGCGCGGGCCAGCTCCGCCTCGACGGCGCGTAGCTCACGATCGCCATCGAGCACGAATTCGACCGCTGCGCGCGGGTCCGGCTCGACGTCCTGGGCGACGCTTGCGAGCACGTGGCCCGCTTGCACGCTCACCTCGCCTTCGTCGGGCGTGAGGTCGCCCGTGATCAGCGCGAACAGGCTGGATTTTCCCGCCCCGTTCGGACCGACCACGCCGACCCGGTCGCCCGCATACAGGTTGACGCTGGCCTGCGAGAACAGTACGCGGGGACCGCGTCGGAGGGTGACGTTGCGGAGGCTCAGCATGGGAGGGGGCCGGCGGGACTGCCGCGCATGTTAGCCGGTTGGGCGGCTCGCCGCTCCACCGCCGCTCTGCAGCAGCGCGAGGAACGCGTCGGCGGTCATCGGCTGCCCGAACAGGAGTCCCTGGCCATAGTTGCATCCCTGCCCGCGCAGGAATTCACTCTGTTCCTCTGTCTCCACGCCTTCGGCGACGACTTCCAGGCCGAGGTTGTGTCCCATCTCTATGATCGTTCGAACCAGCGTCGCGTCTTCCGGGTCGGTGCTCACGTCACGGACAAATGACTGGTCGATCTTCAGCGTCTGCACCGGCATCTGCTGCAAGGCCGACAGCGACGAGTAGCCGGTGCCAAAATCGTCGATCGAGAGCCGGATCCCCAGTTCGCGAAGCTCCTCGAGTACCTGCATCGTGCGTGGCGCATTCGACATCAGCGTGGTTTCGGTGATCTCGAGCTCCAGTCGCTCCGGCGCCACGTCGTATTCCCGGAACACGGCCGCAAACTGCGTTATGAAGCTGGCCTGCTGCAGTTGGCGCAGCGACAGGTTGATCGAAATGCGGCCAGGCTCGGCAACGCGCGCATGCCAGCGTCGATAGTCGCTGCAAACCCGTCGCAGTACCCATTCCCCGATAGGTTGGATCAGGCCCGTCTGTTCGGCGAGCGGAATGAAGATCGTCGGTGCGATGTCGCCATGGCCAGGTAGCCGCCAGCGCAGCAGCGCCTCGGCGCCGGCCAGTCGGCCTGTCGCGAGTTCGACCTTCGGCTGGTAGAGCACGACAAATTCGTTGAGTTCTAGAGAGCGGCGCAACTTGCTCTTGAGCACCAGTCGCTCGACGGTCGAGGCATTCATCTGCGGGTCGTAGAAGGCGAAGTCGCCACCACCACTCTGCTTGGCGTGGTACATCGCGGTATCGGCGTTGCGAATCAGGTCGATGGTGTTGTCCGACACCTCGTCGCAGATGGCGATGCCGATGCTGACGGTCAGGTAAACCTCGTTTTCGTTGAGGTAGAACGCCCGACTGAGCTCGCCGAGTACCTGCCGAGCAATTATCGTTAGTCTCGCGCCGGCATCCTGCAGCGGCAGGTTCTCGATGAAAAGCGCAAATTCATCGCCTGCGAGGCGCCCGACGCGTGAGTCGGGAGGCGCGATGCGCGCAAGTCGATCGCTGAGAATTCCCAGTGTTTGATCGCCCGCCGCGTGCCCGAAACTGTCGTTTACGTCCTTGAAGCGGTCGAGGTCGAGATAGCACAGCGCGACCCGGGTGCTGGTGCGGCGGCTACGAGCGATCGCTTGCTGCAGCAGGTGCTGAAACTCGAGCCGATTGGGGATCTGCGTCAGGGAATCATGCCGGGCGAGGAAGCGTACACGTTGCTCGGCGCGGCGCCGCTCGGTGATGTCGTGGCCGACAAAAATGCAGCCAGCGGGCACCCCGCGGTGCTCTGCCGCGATGCGCGAGCCTGACAGCGCCACCGGTACCAGCGAGCCGCTTTGCGAGATCAGCGTGTATTCGCGCGTCTCCTCGCGCGCGCGGATCAGCGAGAACTTTCTGCGCTCCTGCTCGGCGACCAGCGATGCCAAGGAGCGACCTTCGAATTCGGCGGCGCTCCAGCCGAGCAGACGCACGGCCGCGGCGTTGCTGCGGGTGATGCGACCCTCGTCGTCGGTCACCAGAACCGCATCGAGCATGCTGTCGAGTACCACATCCAGGGAGTGCTGCCCGGTAGCGGCATCGCGTAGCTGGCAGCGCATCCGTTCCACCTGGCCCACCAGCTCGCTGCCATCCTCCGGCAGCGGCTCGGCGTAGCGGCACGTCTCGGCGTCGCGCAGCGCGGCCAGTAGTGATGCGGCCTGGCGGGCCGGGCGACGGCTGGCGAAGACCGCAACGGCGACCACAGCCAAGGCTACAACGGCGATGGCCAGCAAGGGTGCGCCGGCAAGGGCCTCGACGGCCACGAGCGCGGCACCGGCTATCACGGCGGTGAACAGCAGGCCGAGGCGGCGCGAGGTACCCATACGCCCATCATAACTATCCATGGGGGGTGAGACATACGTGACGCCCGTGCAGGTACCACGGGACCCGTAGCTGGGCATGAGGTAGCCTAGCGGAAATGCCGTCTTCCCCCCCGTCCGGCGTGTGCACGCCTTTCGGTCCTGCCGAATTGACTGGCCGTAGCCTGCGGCACGTCGTTGCGCTCGCGTCGCCACGGTGCGTGCTGCACCCAGCCGTCGCCCGGGCTTTCCTGCGGTTGCGGGCTGCCGCGGGCAGAGACGGCATCGATCTGGTGCCCGCCTCGTCATTCCGGGACTTTGCGACGCAAGTGCGGATCTGGAATGAGAAATGGCAAGGTCTGCGCCCGCTATTGGGCCGTGACGGCAGGACACTCGTCGCCGCCCAGTTGACCCCGGCCGCCCGGGTGCGTGCGATCCTCGCCTGGTCCGCGCCACCCGGTGCCAGCCGGCACCACTGGGGCACTGACCTTGACGTGTACGACCGCGCCGCACTCGCCCCGGGCAGGCGCCTTGAGCTGGTGCCACAGGAATACGCGCCGGCTGGCCCGTTTGCCCGCCTCAGCGCCTGGCTGGACGCGCACATGCATCGCTATGGGTTCTACCGCCCCTATCGTATCGATCGGGGCGGTGTGAGCCCCGAGCCCTGGCACCTCAGTCACTGGCCGACGGCCCGCGAGGCATCGCGCCGGCTACGGCTCGCGACGCTGCGCCGGGCAATCGAAGAGTCGGAACTGGAGGGCAGAGCGGCGCTGCTGAAGGCGCTGCCCGTGGTGTACCGACGCTATGTGCGCTCGGTGGATCCGCCGCCACGACGCTGAGCGGCACGGGCCCGCTGGCGGGCCATCCAGCGAACGAAGTGGGCGGGCGCGAGGCGCTTGAACAGCCACAGACGCGCGTAGGCCTTGGGCGTCACGATGTGCAGGCGCCCAGCCGCTGCCGCCGCAAGTATCTCCAGCGCCACGCGCTCGGCCGTGTAGCCGCTGCGCTGCATCATGCGTTGCGCGAAACCCAGCGCTGCGGCCGGCCCTCGCATGGTGTCCAGCAACCGGGTTGGGAAGAACCCGGGCATCGCGACCAGTGCGCGGATACCGTCGTCGGCATGCTCCGCTGCCAGGGTCTCGGTCAGCGCGACCACGGCGGCTTTGGAGGCGTTGTAGGCTGCCATCTCGGCGCCTGCGGCGAACGCCGCCGCGCTGGCAATGTTGATCACAAGGCCGCCAGCGCCGCGCAGCATCAGCGGCAGCGCGACTCGACAGCCGATCGCGACGCCGATTACGTTGATCTCCAGCGCCCAGCGCCAATCGGCGATCGGCGCACTGGCGATGCTGCCAGCCGTCGCGACGCCGGCGTTGTTGACCATCAGTTCGAGTCCGCCGACGGCATCGGCAAATGCCGTCACGGCGGCGCCAAAAGCCGCCTCGTCGGTGACATCGGCGACCCAGGTGTGTACTCCGGGCGCGCCGTGTTGCAGCAGTTGTGTGCGCGCGTCGGCGAGCCGCGATGGTTCGCGGTCCAGCAGGCCTAGTGTCCAGCCGGCGGCGGCGAGCTGGCTGGCGAGTGCGAGGCCGAGCCCGCTACCGCCGCCGGTAATGAACGCACGCTGTCCGGGGAGCTGTCGGCCGAGCGCCGCAGCGCTCAAGGCTTGGCCCACAGGTCGCGCAGGTGCAGCAGCATCAGCTGCCGCACGCTCGGCAGCGGGTTGGGGTCGTAGGTGAAGCAGGGCGGATTACGTCGCAGTAGCCGCCAGTTTTCGGTCTGCAGAATCCGCTGCAGGAAGGTCATGTGCTGCTGGATCGCCAGCAGGTAGGGGTTCTCGCCGTCGAACAGCGGCTCGAGATAGTGATAGGCGGCACCGAACTGGCCGTCGAGGCGATCACGCATCACCGTGGCGACGAAGTTCGGGGTATGGCGCAGCAAGTCGAGGCCGGAGCCGTAGCGCACGTGCACGCCACCGGACTGAGTGCGCGCGGTGGCGGTTCCGGCCAGCACGAACTCGGGGTAGAGGCGGTCGCGACATTTCTCCAGATAGCAGCGATCCGACATCTGCGCTATCAGGTCCGCCGTGCCGAGCAGGTGGCCGACCCGGTGGTCGCGTGGGTCGGCGACGTCGATCTCGCTGAACGGAACCTCGTAGCCGGAGTAGTGCACCACCTGGGTCGCCACAGGAATCCAGCTCTCCATGCCGATGGTCGGCAGGAACTGTGCAAGGAAGGCGGCCGAGCGGCTGACGTGGGAGCTGGTGTACAGCGCCCCGTTCGGGATGGGGTCGCCGATCTCGCGGATGTAGCCGGCGTCATGGAATGCAGCGAGCACGAAGCCCATCGCCGCGCGCTCGAAGCCCAGTTGTTCGGTCGCGCCCACGCTGCGCTCGTGCCCGACCAGTAGGCGTGCCATTGCGAGCATCACATCGAGCGAGTGCTGGCGGTCGTGGTAGACAGTATCGACGCCGTTGTAGCCGGGCATGCGACCGGTAAACAGCGCATCGAAGGTCGTCAGCGCCTGCCGAATCGGCTCAAGCGACTCCTGCGGCCACTCCGCGGCGAACAATTCGCAGACGGCAGCGGTCACCGCCACGGTCGAACTGACCTGGACGGTATTGGTTACGTCGAAGTCGTTGCGGCGGTGCCGAGCAAACGAAGGCCTGATGGGGGTCGCGGCGTTCATATTTGGCCGAGTCTATGCGGAACTTTGGTCTTGCCGCCAGCGCCTGATGTCACGACTGAGCAGTAGCCCCAGTACTTATGTCCGGATTGGCTCATCAGCGGTTAAGTCAAATGTCGCCACGACCGGGGCGTGGTCCGACGGCCTTTCCCAGCGGCGCGGTTCGACGTCGACCCAGCAGCCCGTGCAGTGCTCGGCAAGCGCGCTGCTGGCGAGGATCAGGTCGATGCGCAGGCCGGCGTTGCGGCGCAGCGCGCCGGCGCGGTAGTCCCACCAGCTGTAGCTGCGCTCGGCTTGCTCGAAGCGACGAAATACGTCTATCAGCCCCAGCTGCTGCAGCGCGCCAAGCGCGCCGCGCTCCGCTTCACTGACCAACACCTGCCCCTCCCATGCCTTGGGGTCGTGCACGTCCGCGTCGGTCGGGGCGATGTTGTAGTCGCCGACCACGGCGAGCAGTGGGTGCTGCGCCATCTCGGCGGCGAGGTAGTCGCGCAGGCGTTCCAGCCACGCCAGCTTGTAGGCGTACTTGTCCGAACCCACCGCCTGGCCATTGGGCACGTAGACATCGATGATCCGCACGCCCCGCACGGTGCCTGCGATCACCCGCGCCTGCTCGTCGTCGTAGCCGGGAATGCCGCGCACCAAGTCCAGAACAGGCTCCTTCGCCAGCAGCGCGACGCCGTTGTAGGTCCGCTGGCCGTGCCAGCCGCCGGCGAGTCCCAGCCGTTCGACGTCCGCCGCCGGGAAGTCCGCGTCGACGATCTTCGTTTCCTGCAGCCCGAGCACGTTGACCGGCGAGGTCGCCAGCCATTGCTCCAGGTGCGGCAGCCGCACCCGCAGTGAGTTGACGTTCCAGGTACCCAGGGTGAGTGCGTTCTTGCTCATGCCGCGATTCCATGCTGATGCAGCAGCGGCCGTATATCCGGCCGCCGGCCGCGGAATGCGACGAAGGCGTCCATCTGGTCGCGGCTGCCGCCCTGTGAGAGCAGTTCATTGAGGAAGCGGTCGGCTGTCGTACGATCAAAAACGCCCGCCTCGGCGAACGCGGCGAACGCGTCGGCCGCGAGCACTTCGGCCCACTTGTAGCTGTAGTAGCCCGCTGCGTAGCCGCCGGAGAACACGTGCAGGAAGCTGCAGGCGAAGCGGTTCCACTCGGGTGGGCGCACGACCCCGACCTGTTCGCGAACCGCGCTGACTACTTCATGTACCGCGGCGAGGTCCGCGGCGTGTGCACGAGAATGCAGCTGGAAGTCAAACAGCGCGAACTCCAGCTGCCGCACGGCCGCAAGCCCGGCATGAAAAGTACGGGTACCGAGCAGTCGTTCGAGCATCTCGGCAGGCAGCGGTTCGCCGCTGGTGACGTGTGCGGACACCAGCGGCAGCACCTCAGGTTGCCAGGCCCAGTTCTCCATCATCTGGCTGGGCAGCTCAACCGCGTCCCAGGGAACGCCATTGATGCCGGCCACGCTCGGGTAATCGATGCGGGTGAGCAGGTGGTGCAATGCGTGCCCGAACTCATGGAACAGCGTCACGACGTCGCCGTGCGTCAGCAGCGCCGGCTGGCCCGCGGACGGTGGCGTGAAGTTGCATACGATGTTCGCGATCGGACGAACTGCCGCGTCGCCGCCGAGCCGCTTGCGCACGGTGACCTCGCCCATCCATGCGCCGCCGCGCTTTTGGTCGCGCGCATACAGGTCCGTATAGAAGCCACCGACGGCCGCGCCGTCACGACCCCGAATCTCGAAGTAGCGCGCGTCCGGATGCCAGACCGTCACCTCGCCGCGCTCCTGGATGGTCAGGCCGTAGAGCCGTTCGGCGATGGCGAACAGCCCCGATAGTACCCGTGGCAGTGGGAACCATGGCCGCAGTGCTTCCTCGGACACCGAGTGCAGCTGCTGCTGCAGCTTATCGGCGTAGTAGGGCACGTCCCAGGCATCCAGCTTGCGGCCGGCGAAGGCCTCGAGTGCGCTGAGCTCACGCCGCGCCGCCGGCACGTAGCTACCCGCGAGCTCCTCCAGGAACCCAATGACCTCCGCGACCGTGGCGGCCATCTTGGTTGCGAGGGACAGCTGCGCATAGTTGCCGTAGCCGAGCAGCTTGGCGGCCTCGTGCCGCCCCTGAAGGATCTGTGCGAGCACCGGCCCGTTGTCGAAACTCCCCCCGCCATGACCCTGGTCGGAGGCGCGGGTCGTCCACGCCTGGTAGAACTCCCGCCGTAGCGCGACTGATACCGCGTGCGTGACGACGGCACCGTAGGTCGGCTGATCCAGCTTCAGCAGCCAGCCCTCCTGGCCGGCTGCAAGAGCCTGTGCCGCGGCCCGTTCGGTGACATGCGTTGGCAGCCCGGCGAGCAGGGCCTCGTCCGCCACTGGCCGCGACCAGGCCTGAGTCGCGTCGAGCACCTGCTCCTCAAAGCGCGATTGCAGCTGCGCCAGCTCCTGCATCAGTGCCTTGAAGCGGTCCTTGGGGCCAGCGGGCAGGCGAACGCCCGCCAGTTCGAACTCGCGTAGCGCGAAATCCAGTACACGCCGCTGGGCTGCCGTCAGGCCGTCCGCCTCGCGGCTCTTGATCGTCTCGTAGGCCCGCGCCAGCGCCTCGTTCTGGCCGACCTCGCTCTGGTACTCCGTGAGCAGGGGCAGGCAGGCGTTGTAGGCCGCGCGCAGCGCGTCGGAGTTGGTGACCGCGTTCAGATGAGCGACTGGGGCGAACACCCGGTTCAGGCGGTGTTGCATCTCCTCGAACGGCTCGACCAGCGTCGAGAACGTAGGTTCCGGCTGTGACAGCAGTTCGGCAAGGCGACGGCGGTTGGCCTCCAGCTGAGCGCGGATCGCCGGCTCGGCATGTTCCGGGCGGATCGCCTGGTAGTTGGGCAGGTCATCGGTCGAGAGCAGCGGATTCGACATGTTGAGCCACAGGTCCTTTAGACACCCGATCCTAGCAGAGGCTGTCTGTTTGACCGTATATCATGAGTGCCCTTCGCCCCTTATCAAGTCCGAGGCCTCATGCCGGTTCAGTACGATTACATAGCAATCGGCGGTGGCAGTGGTGGTCTTGCGACCGCACAGCGGGCCGCCGAATACGGCGCCCGGGTCGCGGTCGTAGAGCCCGCGCGACTTGGCGGCACCTGCGTCAACGTCGGCTGCGTGCCAAAGAAACTCATGTGGAATGCCGCGAGCCTCGCGCACGGCATAGCTGACGCCCGCGGCTACGGCTTTGACGTCGTCATGAAGGGGCATGACTGGGCGTCGCTGAAGGCCGCTCGTGACGCTTACGTCAGTCGCCTCAACGGCATCTACGAGAGCAATCTCGGCCGTAAGAACATCGACTGGATCCGCGGTGCCGCCCGCTTTGTCGACGCCCACACGCTTGCGGTCGGCGAGCAGCGTCTCAGCGCCCCGCATATCACCATCGCCACCGGTGGACGCCCGGCCTGGCCGGCCATCCCCGGCGCCGAGCTGGGCATTACCTCTGATGGCTTCTTCGCGCTACCGGAGCGTCCGGCGCGGGTTGCCATCGTTGGCAGCGGCTACATCGCGGTCGAGCTTGCCGGTGCCTTCGCGGGGTTGGGCAGCCAGGTCACCATCGTGGCCCGCCACGATCGCGTATTGCGCCACTTCGACGCGATGCTGTCAGACGCGCTGGCGCGCGAGATGGCAGGCGACGGCATAGCTCTGGTCACACACGCGGTTTGCGCCTCGCTGACGGCAAGTCCGGCAGGCCGCGAACTGCATCTGGTCGATGGCCGAGTGCTGGGCCCGTTCGACTGCGTGCTCTGGGCTATCGGGCGAGAACCGCTCAGTGACGAACTCCGTCTCGATGTGGCCGGGGTCACGGCGGTTGACGGCTTTGTGATCACCGATCACCTGCAGAACACCAACGTCGAGGGGGTGTACGCGATCGGTGACGTCACCGGTCGCGAAGCGCTGACGCCGGTTGCGATCGCTGCCGGCCGCCGCCTCGCTGACAGGCTGTTCGGTGGCCGGCCTGATCGCCATCTCGACTACGAGCTGATCTCGACAGTGATCTTCAGCCACCCGCCGATCGGAACGGTGGGCCTTACCGAGGCGGCGGCGCGCGAGTTGCATCACGACGAAGTTCGCGTTTATACCGCCAGTTTCGTGCCGATGTATCACGCGCTCACCGCGCACAAGCGACGCGCCGAGATGAAGCTGGTGTGCGTGGGCCCGGACGAGAGGGTTGTCGGGCTGCATGTGATTGGGCAGGGGGCCGACGAGATGCTGCAGGGCTTCGCGGTTGCGCTGAAGATGGGAGCGCGCAAGCGCGACTTCGACGATACGGTCGCGATCCACCCGACCGCCGCCGAAGAACTCGTGACGATGCGTTAATGGAGATTTCAATGAGCCCCTTGCGTGCCTACGATGGCGTGCAGCCGACGATCGGCGCGCGCGTCTACCTCGACCCACAGTGCTGCGTTATCGGCCGCGTCGACATTGGCGATGACAGTTCGGTCTGGCCGATGGCGGTGATTCGCGGTGACGTCAATTTCATCCGCATCGGCGCGCGCACCAGTGTGCAGGACGGCTGCGTGTTGCATGTTGTTCACGATGGGCCGACCGCTGGCGGCATCCCGCTGCTCATCGGCGATGACGTCACGATCGGCCACAAGGCGGTGCTGCACGCCTGCACCATCGGCAATCGCTGCCTGATTGGCATGGGTGCGATTGTGTTGGATGGGGCGATCGTCGAGGACGAGGTCATCATTGGCGCTGGCGCCGTCGTCCCACCCCGCAAGCGCCTGCCCGCGCGGACGCTGTGGGTCGGCAATCCCGCCCGCCAGGTGCGCGTGCTGGATGAGCGCGAGGCGGGCCAACTGGCGTACTCCGCGGCGCACTACGTGCGCATCAAGGATCTCTATCGCGGCGCCTAGGCGCCGTGAACCAGCGCGTCGAGCACTGCGCCAGTCGCGGGCCGCACGCCGCGCCACAGCCAGAACGCCTCGGCGGCCTGCTCGACGAGCATGCCCCAACCCATGTGCGTTGCCTTGGCGCCGCGTTCACGCGCCAGGCGCGTGAACGGCGTCTCATCGCGGGCGTAGGCCATGTCGTAGCAGACGCTACTTGTTCCGATCACGCCCGCTGCAATCGGCGGTGTCGTGCCCGACAGGCTCGCCGAGGTTGCGTTGATCACCAGATCCCAGGGCCCGGCGCCGAGTTCGTCGTAACCGCAGCCGTGCACGGCACCCAGATCCGCGAACGATTGTGCAAGTTCCGCCGCGCGGGCAGGCGTGCGGTTCGCGATCGTGATCTGCGCAGGTCCACGCACTAGCAGCGGGCCGAGCACACCGCGCGTTGCACCGCCGGCGCCCAGGATCAGAATCCGTGTGCCTGCGATGGCCAGGCCCAGATTCGCCTCGAGGTCCGTTACCAGACCTACGCCGTCGGTGTTATCGCCTTCGAGTGTGCCATCCGGCCGCAGCCGCAGCGTGTTGACCGCGCCGGCGCGTGCAGCACGCGGCGTCAGCACGTCGACCAGCGCGAACGCGGCCTGCTTGTGCGGCACGGTGACATTGAGGCCGCGGCCACCGGCGGCGAAGAACGCACGCACGGCGCTCACGAACCTGTCGGGCGGCACGTCGAGCAGGTCGTACTGCATCGACTGGCCGGTGGCGCGCGCGTACTCGCCGTGGATGAACGGCGAGCGGCTGTGGCCGACGGGGTGCCCAACTACTGCGTAGCGGTCGGGCCCTGCAGCAGGGTTCACTTCGACGGCTGCTCCGCGAGCCAGCGCGCCGCGTCCTTGGCATAGTAGGTCAGGATCCCGTCGGCGCCGGCACGCTTGATGCCGCCGAGTGCCTCAAGCACGACGGCGCGCTCGTCGAGCCAGCCGTTCTGCGCGGCGGCCTTGAGCATCGCGTACTCGCCACTCACCTGATAGACGAAGGTCGGCGCGCCGAACTCGTCCTTCACGCGCCGCACGATGTCGAGATATGGCATGCCCGGCTTTATCATCACCATGTCGGCGCCCTCCTCGAGATCGAGCGCGACCTCGTAGAGCGCCTCGTCGGTGTTGGCCGGATCCATCTGGTACGAATACTTGTCGGACTTGCCGAGGTTGCCTGACGAGCCGACCGCGTCGCGGAACGGGCCGTAGAAAGCCGATGCGTATTTGGCCGAGTAGGCGAGGATGCGCGTGTGAATGTGGCCGGCGGCTTCCAGTGCGTCGCGGATCCGACCGATGCGGCCGTCCATCATGTCTGATGGCGCGACGATGTCGGCGCCGGCTACGGCGTGTGACAGGGACTGCTTGACCAGCACCTCGGTGGTGATGTCGTTCATGACGTAGCCGTGCTCGTCGATGATGCCGTCCTGGCCGTGTGTCGTGTAAGGGTCGAGCGCGACATCGGTGATCACGCCTAGCGACGGCGCTGCTTGCTTGACGGCGCGGACCGCGCGCTGCACCAGCCCTTCCGGGTTCCAGGCTTCGCGGCCGTCTAGCGACTTGGTCGACGCATCCGGCACCGGGAATAGTGCAAGCGCGGGTATGCCGAGGCGCACCAGCTCCAGCGCTTCCTTGACCAGCTCGTCGATGCTGACGCGCTCGACGCCTGGCATCGAGGGCACTGGGACGCGCTGACCGCTGCCTTCGATGACGAACATCGGGTAGATCAGATCGTCCGTGGATAGCCGCGTCTCGCGCATTAGCCGCCGCGAGAATCCGTCGCGGCGCATGCGGCGCATGCGTACTCGCGGAAAGGAGCCTGGAATGGGACGCATCGTCTACCTCCGAAAAGCGCTCTGGGCGGCGATGGCCGCGAGGGCAAATCTCATCACAACCCTCTGGCGCACGCCATTGGGGTCAGTGCTATTCGCGAACCTGCCAGCTGACCCGCCAGCGGCCGCGACCCTCGCGCGCCAGCAGTCGCTGCAGCCACGGCAGGGTTGCCGCCAGTTGCTGGTCGAGCTGGAACGGCGGGTTGATGATCAACAGGCCAGTGCCGTTCAGGCCGCCCGGCAGGTCGTCACGCTCGACGGTGAGCTCTACCGCCAGTTGGCGGCGGATGTGGGTGGCAGCCATGCGTGCCAGGAGCCGCCCGGAGGCGTCGCCGTGCTTGATCGGGTACCAGACCATGTAGGTGCCGAGCGGCCAGCGAGCCAGCGCCGCGATGAGCGCACGCTCGAGGTTTTCGTACTCGTTCGGGTCCTCGTACGGCGGGTCGATCAGCACCAGGCCGCGCTTCTCGCGCGGCGGCAGCAGCGCACCGAGTGCCTCGTAGCCGTCGCGCTCGTGGACGGCCGCCCGGCCGTCGGCGCGCACCAGCTGGCGCAGGGCCTCCGCCTCGCGCGGCTCCAGTTCAACCAGTGCGGCACGGTCAGTGCCGCGCATCAGCGCCAGCGCGATGCGCGGCGAGCCGGGGTAGCGCAGCAGGTGCCCGTCCTCGACACCGAGCGAACGGATCAGCTCCAGGTAGCGGGCGGCCGCCGGCGGCGGGTCTTTCGCCTCCAGCAGCTTCGAGATGCCGTCCCGGAACTCGCCCGCACGTTGTGTTTCGGCCGCGCCGAGTGGGTAGTCGCCCCGGCCGGCGTGGGTATCGAGGAAGCAGTAGGGCGTGCTCTTGCGGCCGAGGTGCTCGAGAGCTGCTACTAGCGCGACGTGCTTGAGGACGTCTGCAAAGTTGCCGGCATGGTAGGCGTGGCGGTAGTTCATGGGGGGACTGTACCCGCGTCGCGGGGGATCCGCCGCGACATCACGTTCCGGCGCCGAGCCAATCCCGTGGGCGCAGGTAGTCTTCGTACAGGCGGGCCTCCGGCGAGCCGGGTTCGGGGTGCCAGTCGTACTCCCAGCGCACCAGCGGCGGCAGCGACATCAGGATCGACTCGGTGCGCCCGCCGGACTGCAGGCCGAAGTGCGTGCCGCGGTCGAACACCAGGTTGAACTCGACGTAGCGACCGCGCCTATACAGCTGGAAATTACGCTCGCGCTCGCCAAAGGCAAGCTCGCGGCGGCGCGCGACGATAGGCAGGTAGGCGTCGAGAAACGCATCGCCCATCGCCCGCTGGAAAGCGAAGCAGCGCTCGAAGCCCCACTCCGACAGGTCGTCGCAGAACAACCCGCCTACACCACGGGTTTCGTCGCGGTGCTTGAGGAAGAAGTACCGGTCGCACCAGTCCTTGTAGCGGGGATAGACGTCCGCGCCAAACGGCGCGCAGGCCTCGCGGGCAACGCTGTGCCAGTGGACGACGTCCTCGTGGAAGGGATAGTACGGCGTCAGGTCGAAGCCGCCGCCGAACCACCAGACGGGCGCCTGGCCGTCCTTCTCGGCAATGAAGAAGCGCACGTTCATGTGCGTGGTCGGCACGAACGGGTTCTTCGGATGGAATACCAGCGAGACGCCCATTGCTTCGAAGCGGGCACCGGCCAGTTCGGGCCGCTGCTGGGTCGCCGATGCCGGCAGCCCGTCGCCCATCACGTGTGAGTAGCCGACGCCGCCTTGTTCCAGCATGGCGCCGTCGCGCAGCACACGGCTCTCACCGCCGCCGCCACCGGGTCGTTGCCAGCTGTCGGCCCTGAAGCGCGCGCCGCCGTCGACCGCCTCGACGGTCGAGGTGATGCGGGACTGCAGCCCAAGCAGGTATTCGCGGACGGCGGCTTTGTCTGGCTGCATGCGGCAATTATCTACGCGACCGGCTCCCGCGTCAGCCGGCTGTCTTCTTCTTGCTCGCCGCGGTCTTGGCGGGCGACTTCCTGGCAGCCTTCTTGGCTGCCGGTTTGGCTGCGGCCTTCTTCTTGGCCGCCTTAGGCGCGGCCGCGGTGGCCGCGGGTGCGGCCTTGGCGTTCTTGGCAGGCCCGCCTTTCTTGCGGCCGAAGCGGGTCGTGCCACGTAACGGCGCCGCTGCGATCAGCGCCTGACACTCCGCTAGCGTCAGGCTGGTCGGCTCGCGATCCTTGGGGATGCGGGCGTTGCGCTTGCCATCGGTGAGGTAGGGGCCAAAGCGGCCGTTGAGCACCTGAATGTTGTCGACGCCGTAGTCGCGGATCAGGCGCGCGGCATCGGCCGCCGCCTTCTCGTCGATCAGCTCCACCGCACGCGGGAACTCAATCGTGTACGGGTCATCGGTCTTGATCGAGACGTACTTGCTGCCGTATTTCACGTAAGGCCCGAAGCGGCCAATGCCAACCGACACGGCCTCGCCGGTAGGCAGCTCGCCCAGCGCCTTGGGCAGCGTGAACAGCTTCAGCGCCTCCTCCATCGTGATGGAGTCCATCTTCTGGCCGGGGCGCAAGCCTGCAAACTTCGGCTTCTCGACGTCATCCTTCGTGCCGATCTGGACGAAGGGGCCGTACTGGCCGACGCGCACGCTGATGGGGCGGCCCGATGTCGGATCGGTTCCCAACTGCCGCGCCTGTGCGACTTCCTCGCGGGTAACGGTCTTTTCGATGTCCCGGACCCGTTCGATGAACGGCTTCCAGAACTGGTGCATCAGCGGCAGCCATTCCTTGTCGCCGCGCGAGATGTCGTCGAGGTCATCCTCGAGGCGCGCGGTGAAGGCGTAGTCCACGTACTGCGGGAAGAAACGCACCAGGAAGCTGCTGACGATCTTGCCGGTGTCCGTCGGCACGAAGTTACGGCGCTCGTCCTCGACGTACTTGCGTGCGCGCAGCGTCTCGATGATCGCCGCGTAGGTCGACGGGCGGCCGATGCCGCGCTCTTCGAGGGCTTTGACAAGCGACGCTTCGGTGTAGCGGGGCGGTGGTTCGGTGAAGTGCTGTTCGGGCTTGAGTGCGACCAGTGTCGCGACGTCGCCGACGACGAGAGTGGGCAGGCGCCCGCCGTCCTCCGCGTCGTCGTCGTCGTTGCGGTCGACCTCATAGACTGCGAGGAACCCGGCCTTCACCAGTGTCGAGCCGCTGGCGCGAATCACGCCGACCGGCGGCGTCGCGCCGCTCTGGCCTGGGTGCAGTGTCACGGTGGTCTGCTCGAACAGCGCGTTGGTCATCTGCGAGGCGACCGTGCGCTTCCAGATGAGGTCGTACAGGCGCCACATGTCTTCGTCGATGTGGCCCTTGATCTTGTCCGGCGTGTTCTCGGCGGAAGTCGGCCGAATCGCCTCGTGGGCCTCCTGCGCGTTCTTCTGCTTGTTCGCGTAGGAGCGCGGCTCCTTCGGCACCGAGTCGGCGCCGTAGATCGCACCGATGGTCTCGCGGATCTGGGTGATCGCGTCCGCCGACAGCGAGGTCGAGTCGGTACGCATGTAGGTGATCAGGCCGACCGGACCTTCGCCGAAGTCCAAGCCCTCGTAGAGCTTTTGCGCGAGCTGCATGGTCTTGCGGGCGCTGAATCCGAGGCGATTCGCGGCCGCCTGCTGCAGCGTCGAAGTGCGGAACGGGCCCTGCGGGCTGCGCGAGCGCGGCTTGGCCTCGACCTGCGCGACCTTGAGCTTGCCGGCGCAAGCCGCCAGCAGCTTCTGCTCGGCATCACGCGCCGAGATTTCGTTGGTGAGCGTGAATCTGCTCTTGGCGACGTCGGCCTCGATTCGGCGACCATCGACCTCGATGACGCGGGCCTTGAACGGCTGGCCGCCCTTTGCGGCGTCGACGTCGAGCGTCCAGTACTCCAGACTCAGGAACGCGCTGATCTCGGCCTCGCGGTCGCAGATCAGTCGTAGCGCGACGCTCTGCACGCGGCCGGCCGACAGGCCCGGCATGATTTTCTTCCACAGCAACGGCGAGAGGTTGAAGCCGACAAGGTAATCGAGGGCGCGGCGCGCCTGCTGGGCGTTGACCAGCGAGGTCGACAGCTGCTCCGGGTTCGCAATCGCGGCCTGGATTTCCTTCTTCGTGATCTCGAAGAACTTCGCGCGAAAGACGGGTTTGTCCTTGAGGACGCCTCGTTCCTTGAGGATCTCGTGGAGATGCCAGGAGATCGCTTCGCCTTCACGATCAGGGTCGGTCGCGAGGTAGAGGGTGTCGGCCTTCTTCATCGCCCGTTCGATTGCGTCGACGTGCTTTTCGTTGCGCTCAATCAGCTCGTAGCGCATGTGGAAGTCTTTCGTCGGATCGACGGCGCCTTCCTTCGGCACCAGATCGCGAACGTGGCCATAGGAAGCGAGCACCTCGAAGTCCTTGCCCAGGTACTTCTTGATGGTCTTGGCCTTGGCAGGCGACTCGACGATGACGAGATTGTTGCTCATGACTCCAAAAAAACTAAACCGCGGTCCCGAAGGCCGCGGCTCGTTTCGACTCCGGCCGGTGGGTCGGCGCTGCGATTAGTGTAAGGCGTCCGACTGGCCCTCGAATACGAGGTCTTCCATCCGCTGATAAGCCTGCTCCTGGCCGGGCTGGCTGAACAGCACCATCAGGACGACCCACTTAACCTGTTCGATATCGATCTCTTCCGCCTCGAGCGCCAGCAGCCGGTCAATCGCCAGCTCCCGCTGCTGCGCGGGCAGGATGCCGATGTGCTCCAGCTGCAGCAGGTAGCCACGAACCTCGGGAGCGAGGTGTGCCTGCTCGTAGCCGCTGAACACGCGGAACGACCGCTTCTGCGCGTCACCGACCTCGACTGCGTCACCGGACAGGCCCTCGAGCCACTCCAGCGCGCGCTCGATTCCGCTCTCGGCGAAACCGGCGTGCTCGAGTTCCTCGCGCAGCACGTCCCGGCTCGGCTGCGGGACGGTGTCCGATTCGAGATAGTTCTCGAACAGGTAGATCAGGATATCGAGCACGTTGTCGTTCATCGGGTCTTTCATGTCGGGCGCCTCTAGGACGCAGCCGAGGGTCTGAGACAGCGGCGGCCGGTCAGTGGCGCCGTCGTAACCCTGCAGTCAGTGATCGAAGAGCCGAACGAAGCCTGTGCCGCTCGGCCCGATCGGATGACCCGCGTATCGACGTCCGCCGGTTCGAAGCCGAGCGCATCTAACAGCATTTCGCCGGCCTTGTCCAACGCGAGCGCCGCCAGGACAGTGCTCGATTCAACGTATTGCAGGCAGTGGCGGGCGCGTTCCGACAGACGCGGGAGTCGTCGTCGGGGGCTTTCCGGTCGCCGCTGCGGGGCGCTTGCGACCGGGGGAGGCGGGCCCGTCGTCGGGCCCGTGAAATTCACGGATTCTTGATCGTGTCGCCTACGTGCAGTTCGCTCGCGGCGTTAAGGACCAGTCCGTAGCTCATGTCGTTGTAGGCGCGGAACACCATGAAGGTGCCGGCCTTCTCGCTTGGCAGCTGCACGTTCGGCGCGAACGGCGCGGTGAGCTCGTTCGAATGCAGGCCGTGGCGGCCGCGGTCCATGACCCGATCGCCGCGCTGCCAGATCGCCAGCACGTGGCCGGGCTCGAGGCCCTGACGCCGGCCGCGGTTGACGATGACGACGTGGTATTGGCCAATCACGGTGACGCCGTCGACCACCGAGATGATCTGGCCGTTGACTGGTTGTGACGGCGCGTGCGGGACGAAGTCGAGCGGGATCTCGAGATTGTCGCGGATCAGTCGATCCCCGGCGAGGGTTTCGCGCGCTGAGGTAGTCAGGACCATCTTGGCGAGGGCGGTCTTGCCGGTACCCTGCGCGGCACGCTCCAGGCGGGCGGTGCCGGTGTAGACGCCCTGGTAGCCGAGTGCCTTGCCTGATTCGGGATCCTTGAGCTTGTCGCCGACGTGCACGACGTTGAGTCGGGCGCCGGTTTCGACGCCCTGCACGCCACGGGCGTAGAAAATATCGCCCATGCCGCCGATGACGCGCTGTTGGCCGAGAGCGACGATGTACGGCAGGGTCTTTTCGTCTTCGGCGGAGATTACGCTCGGCTTGGACATGAACGCCGCGACGATCTCGAACGGGATCGTAGTAATCGCCTGGTCGAGTGGGCTTGAGTGCACCTGTGGGCTGAGGTGGACGGTGTCGCCACGCTGGGCGGCGCGTTCAAGGCGAATCTGCGGCCGGCCCTCGGCGTCGTACACCAGGCGCAGGGTGTCGCCAGGGTAGATCAGATGAGGGTTCTTGATGTCCGGGTTCAGGTACCAGATTTCTGGCCAGAACCACGGTTGGGTGAGGAATTTTGAGGAGATCGCCCAGAGCGTGTCGCCGTTTTGGACGACATAGCTGGACGGTGCGCCCGGGGCAAGCGGCACCGAGGTGCTGTGGCCGGCGGATGGCGGCGGAGTATCCGCAGCGTACGCGAGTTGGCCGAGCACGATGCCCAGAGCCCAAAAGACGACAATTTTTCTGATATTTTTCATGGGGTTAGATGCCCGTATCTGGGGCTGGTACAAAGTCCCATCCAGTTGAGACCCGATGCGGCCCGCCGCCCTATAATCCCTTCAGAACTTGGCCGGCAAGCGACATTAAGTCCAATGCCGCCGAAACATTAGCAGCATTATTGCGCCAGTTGCACGAAATACCCCACTCATAAACATGACGCGCCTCACGATTCTTGAATATCCCGACCCTCGACTGCGGACGCGGGCTCGCCCGGTCACCCAGATCGACGCTGCGATGCAGCGCCTGATCGACGATATGTTGGAGACCATGTACGCCGCGCCGGGCGTGGGTCTTGCGGCGCCGCAGGTGGATTTTCACCAGCGGCTGCTGGTTATCGACGTCTCGGAGAGGAACGACGAGCCGCTGGTTTTCATCAACCCCGAGATCCTAGCGCGCGGTGAGATCTACGAGGGCGAAGAGGGCTGCTTGTCGGTACCTGGCTATTACGCAGCCGTGTGTCGCGCCCGGACGGTGCGGGTGCGGGCTCTGGACCGCGACGGCAAGACGTTCGAGAGGAACTACGACGGCTTGCTGGCCGTCTGTGTGCAGCACGAGATGGATCACCTCGACGGTAAGCTGTTCGTCGACTACCTGTCGGAACTCAAGCGCACGCGGATACGCAAGAAGCTTGAGAAAGACCAGCGCCAGCGGGGCGGGTCCGGCCCCCGGCCCCACTCGCCGGCCTTGTAGCCCTCGTGCCGCTTACGATCGTCTACGCGGGCACACCCGAGTTCGCGGTGCCGGCGCTCGAGGCGATCATCGCCGCGGGGCATCGGGTCGCAGCTGTCTACACCCAGCCTGATCGTCCGGCAGGCCGCGGCCGGGCCCTGACGCCGTCGCCAGTCAAGCAGGCGGCGCTCCGCTCTGGCCTGCCGGTGCTGCAGCCGGCGACGCTGAAGGATCCCGCCGAGGTGGTGACGCTGGCTGCGTTCGCGCCGGATGTCATGGTCGTTGCAGCCTATGGCTTGCTGTTACCCCCCGCCATCCTGGCTGTGCCACGCCTTGGCTGCGTGAATATTCACGCCTCGCTGCTGCCGCGTTGGCGGGGCGCGGCGCCAGTCCAGCGCGCACTGCTCGCTGCCGACTTGGCCACCGGCACGTCGATCATGCGCATGGAGGCCGGTCTGGACACGGGCCCCGTCTATGCGGACATCCAGCGGCCGATCGGTCCGCGGGATACGGCCGCTACGTTGACCGCAGCCCTTGCCGCGCAGGGTGCCGCACTGCTGCTGCAGGTGCTGGCCGCGCTCGAGGCCGGCACGGCGGTGGCCGTGCCGCAGCCAGCGGCGGGCGTTACCTATGCCCACAAGCTCGAAAAGCGCGAGGCGCGCTTGGATTGGGCGGAGGATGCAGTGGTACTCGGTCGGCGCGTGCGTGCGTTCCAGCCCTGGCCGGTCGCCGAGACCGTCTGGCGCGGCGCCCCGTTGAGGGTGCACGAGGCCGAGCCACTGGCGGAGACGGTGGGCACGATTCCCGGCACGATCATCGCGGCGGGCGCCGCTGGTGTTGATGTCGCCACCGGGGGCGGCGTGCTGCGCCTCATCCGGGTACAGCAGGCGGGCCGCAATGTCGTTGCGGCGGCGGAGTTCGCGCGCAATGAATCGCGGCATGGGCCATTGATCGGACAGGTATTCGGAGGGATTTCATGAGCGACGGATCAGGCAGTAGGGCGGCGGCAGTTAGGGCGGTCGCGGCCGTCATCGGCCGCGGCCAGTTGCTGGATGTCGCGCTCGCCGACAGCGGCGCTGAACCCGCTGATCGCGCCTTCGTGCAGGCGCTGGCGTTTGGCTCGCTGCGTTTCGGTCACCGGCTGAAGGAGGTGGCAGCGCTGCTGGCAACGCGCAAGTGGGATGCGCTGTCGCCGGAGGTGCAGGCGCTGCTGCTGGTCGGGCTGTACCAGCTCGAATATGCCGATACTGCCGCGCACGCTGCTGTTAGCGCGACGGTCGCCGCGGCGCGCCGCGTTGGCGAGGTGCCGGCCGCGGGCTTCATCAATGCCTGTCTGCGCCGCTTTCAGCGCGAGCGTGAGGCGCTGCTGGCCATGGTCGACCAGTCGGTCGGCGGACGTACATCGCATCCGGCATGGATGGTTGATGCGATTGAGCGCGACTGGCATGACCAGGCCGAACGAATTCTGCAGGCGAACAACATTCATCCGCCGCTGACTCTGCGGGTAAATGCGCGTCGCACCACGCCCGAGGCGCTGGCAGAGGAGCTCGCCCTGGCCGGTCACGTCACCCATACCGTGCCGTTTGCGCCGAGCGCGCTGGACCTCGAAAAGCCGACCGACGTACGCGCGTTGGTGGCGTTCACCGAGGGGCGCTGCTCAGTGCAGGATGCGGCCGCCCAGCTGGCCGTGCCACTGCTTGCTGCCCGGGCTGGCATGCGTGTGCTGGATGCCTGCGCGGCACCCGGCGGCAAGACCTGCCATCTGCTCGAGGCGGTTCCCGATCTGGCCGAAGTCGTAGCCTTGGACATTGATGCCGGCCGGGTCGACCGGATTCGCGACAACCTGGACCGACTGGGCCTGGCGGCAACCCTCCGGGTTGGCGATGCGCTTGATCCCGCCGCGACCGGCGGCGGCCTGTTCGACCGGATCCTGATCGATGCGCCGTGCTCCGGTACCGGCGTTATACGCCGGCACCCCGATATCAAGTGGCTCCGGCGCCCCCGCGACCTGACCGCGCTGGTCGAGCGCCAGCAGCGGATGCTGCAGGCGCTCTGGCCGCAGCTGGCTCCCGGCGGACGGTTGGTCTACGCGACATGCTCGGTGCTGCGCGCCGAAAACGTGGCGGTAATCCGCAAGTTCCTGGCCGCGACGCCGGCAGCGGTCGACGTGACCGAATCTGCTAGCCTTGCCGTTGCTGGGCTGCCACCGCTGCCCGCGCCGCGTGGGCCGGGGCTGGCGCTCGTGCCCGGTGTTGCGGGAACCGATGGCTTCTACTACGCGTGCCTTGAGCGCGCCGGCTGATAGCTGCACCTGACGGAATCTGCTGCTCACTCGCCATGAAAGGAAATACCGCTGCCCTGATCTGCTTCCGCGTCGCTGCCTGGCGCCGCGGTGTGCTGCTTGCGTTGCTCCTGCTGGCGGCACTCTGTGTTCGTGCAGGCGAAGCTACGCTTGAGGATGGCGCTCGGTTTGACGTGCGCTCTGCTTTTCTTGAGCCAGCCGAGCGTGTCTACCAGTTGAACGCCACCCTCGATCTGGCGTTATCGCGTAATGCGCAGGGGGCGATTCGCGATGGCGTCCCGGTCGTCCTCGAGCTTGATCTGGGCGTCAACCGCAAGCGACGCTACCTGCCCGACGAGAAAGTGGCCGCGTTGGCGCAGCGCTGGCAGCTGCATTATCACGCGCTGTCGGAGCGCTATATCGTCAACAACCTCAACAGCGGGCAGCAGGCGTCCTATCTGTCGCTGTCTGCGGCGCTGGCGGCGCTATCCGAAGTACGCGGCCTGCCGGTCATCGACGAGGCGTTGATCGACAAGGCCGACCACTACGAGGCGTCGATGCGCGTGCAGTCGACGATCGAGGGCGGCTTGCCGAGCGCGCTACGGACGATGATGTTCTGGATGGACTGGAAGCGCACGACGGACTGGTATACCTGGACCTTGCCACCGTGACCGCTCCAGAGTCGGTCCCGTCCACCGCCCCCGTTTCGCCACCGCGCTGGCGGCGGGTTGTGGTGACGGTGCTGACGATCCTCGGCGCGCTGGCCAGCGTCGCTTCGCTGGTGCTGCTCGCCATCACCGCACAGGATGCAACCCGTTTCAACGACCTGCAGCCCTGGCTGCTGGTCGTCAACCTGCTTGGCGTGCTGGTGCTGCTATGGTTGATCGGCCGCAAGCTTTACGAGCTAGCGCGCGATTGGCGCCTGGGGGTCCCCGGCTCGCGCATGAAGGCGCGCGCGGTGCTGATGTCGAGCGCGCTGGCGCTTGCTCCGATCCTTGTTGTGTACATGTTTTCCGTGAGCGCGATCGGTCGCGGCATCGACAGCTGGTTCGACGTCAACGTCGGGCGCGGCCTCGACGATGCGCTGGCGCTATCGCGCGCGGCTCTTAGCCTGCGCGTGCGCGAGTTCTCCAATCGCACTCGCAGCGTCGCTGAGGAGTTGCGTACGGCGCGCGACTTCGAACTAATCTCCCAGCTTGACCGCCTGCGTCGCTTCGCGGGCGCGTCAGAGCTGCTGGTGGTGGGCGATCACGGTCACATCGTCGCTGCGAGCACCGACTTCACCGTGCAGTTGCTGCCGTCACTGCCTGCCGAGGAGGTGCTGATCGAGGCGCGTCATCGCCGCAGTTACGTCAGCCTCGATCCGAGCCCGGCGGGCGGCTACCGCGTGACCACGGCGACGGTGCTGGCCGACAGCTCGACCGGCGAGTCGCGGGTGCTGGTTGCGGGCTATCAGGTTCCCGAGCAGCTCGGCGTGCTGGCCGACGGCGTGCAGGCCGCATACTCGCAGTACGCGCTGCGTATCTATCAGCGCCCGTTTCTAAAGTCGACCTTCACCTTGACGCTGACGCTGGTGCTGCTGTTATCGGCGCTGGCTGCCGTTTACGGCGCCTTCTTCTGGTCGACGCGGCTGGTCAAACCTGTGCAGGATCTTATCGCGGGCACGCGTGCAGTCGGCAAGGGCGATCTGAACCTGCGCCTTACGTTGCCCTCGCACGACGAAATGGGCTTCCTCGTGCATTCGTTCAACGACATGACCAAGCGGCTAGGTCGGGCGCGCGCCGACGCGGAGAGTAGTCGCGCCGCCGTCGAGCAGGAGCGCGCTAGTCTCGCGGTGATACTCGCGCGCCTGTCTACCGGCGTGATTTCGGTCGAAGCAGACCTGCGCTTACGCACGGCCAATCCGGCCGCTTCGAACATCCTCGGCGTAGATCTCGAAGTCGCGGTTGGTCGACCGCTTGCGGAGCTTGCACGTGGCGAGGCGCTGCTGGAGCAGTTCCTCACCGCCTGCCGCCGCCACCTGGACGCTGGCCAGACTGAATGGCGCGAACAGCTGCAGTTCAAGACTGACAGCGGTCGACGTGAGCTGATGGTGGCGTGTACTGCGCTGCCGGCTGATGATCTCGCGCCATCAGGTCTGGTGCTGGTATTTGATGACATCTCGACGCTGTTGCGCGCGCAGCGCGACGCGGCGTGGGGCGAAGTTGCGCGTCGACTGGCGCACGAGATCAAGAATCCGTTGACGCCGATCCAGCTTTCTGCGGAGCGAATGCGGCGTCGGCTGTTGGGCCAGATGAACCCGAAGGACGCGGAAATCCTGGAGCGCGGTACGCACACGATCATCCAGCAGGTCGAGGCGATGAAGCAGATGGTGAACGCGTTCTCCGAGTACGCGCGCGCGCCTTCCATGGAGCTGGTCGATTTCGATCTAAACCAGCTCGTCACCGAGGTTGCCGAGCTGTACCGCGCGCAGAGTGGCGTGGGCGGCGGAGCCACAGCCATCTCGGTGCGACTTAACCTCGATCCGACGCTGGGGTTGGTCGAGGCCGACCGCGGCCGCGTTCGCCAGATCCTGAATAACCTGCTGACCAATGCCTTCGAGGCATTGGAAGGTCACGCTGATGCCGTCGTGATTGTCGAGACGCGGCGCACCGTTATGGGCGACCATCCCTTGCTGGATCTGGTCGTGTCCGACAACGGTCCGGGCTTCCAGCATGAGATCATCAGTCAGGTATTCGATCCGTACGTCACGAGCAAGCCCAAGGGCACCGGCCTTGGGCTTGCGATCGTCAAGAAAATCGTTGAGGAGCACGGTGGCCGCATAGAGGCGGACAATTCGCCGGATGGCGGTGCCCGTATCCGGGTGCTGCTGCCGCTCGACGACGCCGCACGTGACATGCTGGCGAGTACGATGCCCCGAGATGTCCGTAGAACCGAGCTGAGGAGAGAGCGTGCATGAGCGCCCCACGCATACTGGTCGTTGACGACGAGTCTGATATCCGCAGTACCCTCAAGGAGGTGCTCGGCGACGAGGGATACGACGTAGACGTTGCGGCTGATGCCGTTCAGGCTCGCGGCGCGCGCGCGCGTCACGAGCCGGATCTCGTGCTGCTCGACATCTGGATGCCCGATACCGACGGCATCACTCTGCTGCGCGAGTGGTCGAGCCAGGGCGCGCTCACCTGCCCGGTGGTCATGATGTCCGGCCACGGCACGGTCGAGACCGCCGTCGAGGCAACCCGCCTCGGCGCGTTCGACTTTATCGAAAAGCCGCTCTCGCTGGCGAAGCTGCTGCGCACGGTCGAGCGAGCGCTCGAGTCCGGCCGTCGCAAGCGCTTCGCCGCTCGAGCGCTGGTTCCGCCGCTAGTGGCCCCGGTCGGCAAGAGTCGCCTGATGCAGCAGCTGCGCGAGCAGATCCAGCAGATCGCCTCGCGCGACACTTCCGTGCTGCTGGTCGGCGAGACCGGCACCGGCCGAGAGGCATTTGCGCGCTACCTTCACTCGCTAGGCCCGAGTGCCGATCGGCCGTTCGTCGTGGTTGCCGGAGGCACGCTCGATGAGCAGGGTGCTGCTGCGCGTCTGCGCGGCAGCGAGCGCGGCGGCGTAGTGACACCTGGGCTGTACGAGCAGGCGCAGGGCGGCGCCCTGTATCTCGCTGGGCTTGAGGATTTTTCACCTTCGGTGCAGCGAATGCTTGCGGCTGACCTCGAAGCCGGCTCCTATACGCGCGTCGACGGCAGACAGTCGCAGCCACTGCATGCTCGCCTGATCAGCGGTGCGCAGCCCGGCCTCGAATTGCGCACTGAGCCGGAGCCGTTCCGCCGTGATCTGCTCGCACATCTGAATCTCGTCACACTGAAGGTGCCGCCGCTGCGTGATTACGCCGAGGACGTGCCGGATCTGCTGCGCCACTACGTCGACCGGCTCGTCGACGAGGAGCGGCTGACGTTCCGGCGTTTTGGTGTCGCCGCGCAAAATCGGCTGCGCAACTATCCGTGGCCGGGCAACATGAGCGAGCTGAAGAACCTCGCCCACCGACTGTTGCTGCTCGGGGGTGACGAGGAGATCCGGCTCGAGGAGATCGAGCGGGAGCTGACGACCCACCTCAAGCGGGATGAGCCACTGGTCAAACAGGACCTACTGGCGTTGCCATTGCGGGAGGCGCGCGAGGCATTCGAGCGTGCCTATCTGCAGCAGCAGCTCCTGCTGTGCAACGGCAAGGTCGGCCAGCTCGCCAAGCGTGTTGGTATGGAACGTACCCATCTTTATCGCAAGTTGCGCTCACTGGGCGTGGACTTCCGTCACGGCACTGACGATTGAATGCGAGCGTGGCGGCGCCGCGGGCCCGGCCCGCTGCCGTCGCTTTCATTCTGCTCGCGGTGGTGCTGGACTCGCTGGCGTTCGGGATCGTCGTGCCCGTGCTACCCAAGTTGATAGAACAGTTCCAGCACGGCAACACGGCGCTTGCCGCGCAGACTTACGGCGTGTTTGCCACTGCCTGGGCGCTGATGCAGTTTCTGTTTTCGCCGCTGCTGGGCGTGCTGTCGGATCAGCACGGCCGACGCCGGGTGCTGCTGATCTCGTTGACCGGGCTCGGACTCGACTATGTGCTGATGGCACTGGCGCCCAACCTGGCGTGGCTGTTTGTCGGTCGCGTGCTTTCCGGCATCACCGCTGCAACCTACGCCACCGCAGCGGCTTACATCGCCGACATCACACCGCCCGAGAAGCGAGCGGCCTCGTTCGGTTACGTCGGTGCTGCGTGGGGGCTCGGGTTCGTGGTTGGGCCGGCGCTTGGCGGGCTACTTGGCTCGGTCGATCCGCGTCTGCCGTTCTGGGCGGCCGCAGCGCTAACCCTGGCCAATGCCTGCTACGGCTGGATGGTGCTGCCTGAGTCACTGCCGGTCGAGTTGCGCACGCGCTTTAGTTGGATGCGTGCCAATCCTCTGGGCGCGCTGATCCTGATTCGGGCACGCAAAGGCCTGGCGGGCCTGTGCACGATGCAGGTACTGCGCCGACTCGCGCATTACTCGCTGCCCAGCGTGTTCGTGCTGTACGCGAGCTATCGCTACGGCTGGGACCTGATGCGAATCGGCCTGACCCTGGCGTTCATTGGCATCTGCACCGCGATCGTGCAGGGCCTATTGGTCGGGCCCGCCGTGCGCAGGCTCGGCGAGCGCCGCGCCGCGTTGGTCGGGCTCGCCTGCGAGACGATCAGCTATGCCACCTATGCGCTCGCGCCCAGCGGCGCGCTATTTCTGTGCGCGATTCCGTTTGGTGCTGCGGCGGGGCTGTACGGGGCGGCGGCGGACTCATTGTTGAGCAAGCGTGTTTCGGTCAGCGAGCAAGGTCAACTGCAGGGTGCGGTCGCGAGCCTGATGGGGCTGGTTGGCCTGATCGGCCCGGGACTTTTCACCTTCTCGTTCGCCCGGGCAATTTCACCGGTCGCGGGCCACGCGGTAACGTTACCGGGCGCGCCGTTCCTCGTCGCGGCGCTGATGACGGCGGCATCGCTGTCGATCGCGCTGAAGGTCGCCCGACCGCTGCCCGCCGTCATGGTGTGAGCGTCAGTCGCCGCCGACGCTGATCAGGATGGCGTCGATGTCCGCCTGCTTGAGGCGCGTGCGTACCCGATTCAGTGCGTCGAGCTGCGAGAAAGGCCCCATCCGTACGCGGTAGAACGTGTCGGTGTCGACGCTAACTTTCTGCACCTTAGACTCGATCCCCGTCAGTGCGAGCTTGGCGCGCACGCGGTCGGCATCCGCCTCGTTGCGGAATGAGCCGGCCTGCAGGTAATACGTTCCCGGCCGCGTTACCGGAGCGGCGTGCACATCATGGTGCAGGTCCTTTTCCTTCTCCGGAATCACGACTTCCTGATGCTTTAGCATTTCCGGGAAGGCGTAGCTGGTGCCAGTGCCGTTGCTGCTCGCCGCGTCCTTGTCCGCGCCTTCGTCGCGCGCCGAAGCCGGCTCAAGCTTCTTTTGCTTGGCAGGCGCCGGGTCGACGGGTTGGTGCGTCTTGTAGCGCCAGACGCCCGCGGCGAAGACGAGTCCGATGGCGAGCCCCAGTACGAGTCCGGTCCAGCCTGAAAATCCTGCGCTTGCGGTTCCCCGCGAGCGGCGGGTAGCTCCGCGGCGGTAGTCCTTCATTTTCACATCGTATCCGGCGCGGACACACCGAGGATTGCCAGCCCGTTACGGATGATCTGGCGGGTCGCCTGGAACAGGGACAGGCGAGCGTCGCGTGTCGCCTCGTCGTCCACGATCACGCGGTGAGCTGCGTTCTCGTTGCCGGCTGCATAGGCGCCGTGCAGTTCGTTCGCCAGCTCGCGCAGGAAGTTGACCAGCGTATGTGGGGCGCGAGTCGCGGCGGCGAGCGCCAGCACTTCCGGATAGCGGGTCAGCGCGACCATCAGTTTTCGTTCGTGTGCCTCGGTTAGCCGGTCGAGGTTCGCGCGGCCGCGGGCGGCGTCGTATTCGAGACCGCGCTCCGCCAGCTGGCGGAGCACGCTTGCGACGCGCGCATGCGCGTACTGGATGTAGAACACCGGGTTTTCGGCGGTGCGGCTCTTGGCCAATTCCAGATCGAAGTCCAGCTGCTGGTCGTGCGAGCGCATGACGAAGTAGAAGCGGCATGCGTCGTTGCCGACCTCATGCCGCAGCTGGCGCAGCGTGACGAAGTTGCCTTCGCGCTTGCCCATCGCGATCTTCTCTCCACCGCGGTACAGATTCACCAGCTGCAGCAGCGGCACCTCGAGAGAATCGGGTGGTTCGCCCATCGCCGCGAGCCCACCGCGCACACGTGCGACGTACCCGTGGTGGTCGGCGCCCAGCACGTCGATCAGTCGATCGAAGCCACGCAGACGCTTGTCGAGGTGGTAGGCGATGTCGGAGGCGAAGTACGTGCGCATGCCGTTCTCGCGCTCGACGACGCGATCCTCGTCGTCGCCGAATTCGGTGGCCCGGAACCACAGAGCGCCGTCCTTGCGATAGGTGTGACCACTCTGCTCAAGGCGTTTGAGAGACTCGTCGATCGCTCCGCTGGTGGTCAGTGAGCGCTCCGAGAACCAACGGTCGAACGTGACGCCCATCTCCGCGAGATCGCTGCGGATGTCCGCGGTCATGCCACTGAGAGAGTGGTCGACGACCTTGCGGAAGCCTTCCTCGCCGAGCAAGGTGCGCGCACGCGCGATGATCGCGTCGGTGTACTGCTCCTTGTCGCCACCTTCCGGCTCGTCCAACGGCAGGCCGTCACGAACGGCAGCAGCGCTTTGGCGCAGCTTGTGGCTGAACTCGGCCTCAAGTGAGGCTGCGATCGCCAGCAGGTACTCGCCCTTGTAGCCGTTGCTCGGGAATGGCGCGTCCTCGCCTAGGCGCTCGAGGTAACGCAGCCAGACGCAGACGGCAAGGATATCGACCTGCCGGCCGGCGTCGTTGATGTAGAACTCGCGGTGTACCGAATGGCCGGCGGCGATCAGCAGGTTCGCCAGTGCCGCTCCGTAGGCGGCGTGGCGGCCGTGACCGACGTGCAGCGGGCCGGTCGGGTTCGAGGAGACGAACTCCAGCAGGATTTTTTCGCCACTTGCCGGCGGCTGGATGCCATAGCTGGCGCCCTGGTCGATGATTGCGCCGAGTTCGGCGTGATAGGCCGCCGCGGTCAGGTGGAAGTTGATGAAGCCGGGGCCTGCAAGCTCGACGCGGGCTACAGACGGATCCGCTGGCAGTGCGGCGATGATTGCTTCGGCCAGCGCGCGCGGGTTCTGCTTTGCGGCCTTCGCATGGCGCATCGCCACGTTGCTCGCGTAGTCGCCGTGGCTGGCGTCGCGGGTGCGCTCCACCTCGGGGCGCGCGGCGCGCGCCTCTGCGCCAAGCAGGTGCGGGGGAAGCGCCGCCAGAGCGGCGCTGATCAGTTTTTCAATCGTCGATTTCAAGGTTGAATCCGCTACAACGTGCTGGCTCGGGGGGGGGTGAAAGTCTACCGGATTCGCCCGACAGCGGGATCCCGCAAAACCCTACCTTGTCAGCCAACCTCGAGGGGGTCGACGTCGATCGACCAGCGTACTCGGCGGGCGGATTGCAGAGCGCTGATCGCATCGAGCCACGGCGCCAGGAATTGTTGCAGCGCTCCGCGCGAGGTCGATTCCAACAACAACTGGGCGCGGTAGCGGCCGGCGCGGCGCTCCATCGCCGCTGCCGCCGGGCCCAGCAGCCGCACGCTGCCGCTGGCCGGGCCCTCGGCGAGTTTTCGCGCCGCCTCCAGGAACTCCAGCGCGTGCTCGCGGACGGGGGCGTCGGCGCGCAGCAACGCCAGTCGGCTGAACGGCGGCCAGCGGGCCTCGGCCCGTTCTGCCAGCGCGGCACGGGCGTAGCCGTCATAGCCTTCGGTCATCAGGCGGGTCAGCAGCGGATGCTCCGGGCAGGCGGTTTGCACCAGCACCTCGCCGGGGCGGGTGGCGCGCCCGGCGCGGCCGGCGACCTGCACGATGCTCTGGGCGAGCCGCTCGCTGGCGCGGAAGTCGCTGCCGAACAGCCCCTGGTCGGCGTTCAGCACCACGACCAGCGTCACGTCCGGGAAATCATGCCCCTTGGTCAGCATCTGCGTGCCGACCAGGATCCGCGCCTCGCCGGAGTGCACCCGCTCCAGCGCCGCCTCGATCTCGCCGCGGCTCTGGATCGTGTCGCGGTCGATACGCACTACCGGTACACCCGGAAAGAATTCGTCGAGTGCGTCCTCGACGCGCTCCGTGCCCTGACCGACCGGCCGCACCTCGGCGCCGCAGGTCGGACACGCAAAGGGTACTGGCGCCTGCGCCCCGCAGTGATGGCAGATCAGGCGGTGGCGCTTCAGGTGCACCGTCATGCGCGCGTCGCACTCGCCGCACGGAGCCGCCCAACTGCAGGCCGGGCAGAATAGCGTCGGTGCGTAGCCGCGCCGATTGAGGTACAGCAGCACCTGACCGCCGGCTGCCAGATGCCGTTGCATTGCCAGCATGCTCGGTGTGGCGATTCCATGCCGCTCCTCGTGGATGCGCAGATCGACCATCGCGGTGCGCGGAGCGCCGGCTGCGCCGGCGCGCTCGGGCAGGCGCAAGCGCACATAGCGACCGCTTTCAGCCTGCTGCAGCGTTTCCAGCGAGGGTGTCGCCGAGCCCAGCACTACCGGGATGCCGTGCCGCTGCGCACGTAGCACGGCGAGATCGCGGGCCGAGTAGCGGAATCCCTCCTGCTGTTTGTAGGAAGCGTCATGCTCCTCGTCAACAATTACGATGCCTGGCCTCGCCAGTGGCACGAATACCGCCGAGCGTGTGCCGATGACGATCGGCGCCGCGCCACTGCGTGCTGCGCGCCACATCTGCAGCCGTTCGCCGTCCGTGAGCCCTGAATGCAGCACGGCAAGGGGCACCGAATAGCGGCTGGAGAAGCGCTGCACGGCCTGCGGCGTGAGCGCGATTTCAGGCACCAGCACCAGCGCCTGCTCGCCGCGTGCGAGTACAGCCTCGATGCTGCGCAGGTAGACCTCGGTCTTGCCGCTGCCGGTGACGCCATGCAGCAGGAACGGCGCAAAGGTGCCGAGCGTTGCGCCGACCGCGGTGAGCGCTTCGGCCTGCGCGGCCGTAAGTTTGGGTCCTTGCGCCACCGTCGCGGCGGGAGGCGCGAGGGCGGGGGGTTCGTACTCGAACGACTCGATCCAGCCGCGCGTCGCGAAGCCCTTCAGCGCTTCTCGTGTGCCGCTGCCCAGAACCTCTAGTTCGGCGTCCCCGATTGAGGCCGCGGCGTTGAGTGCGGCGGCCAGCGCCTTCTGGCGCGGCCCGAGGCGCGGACGCCCGGCGAGTGCCTCAGTGCCTGCCGTGCGCCACTGCCAGCGCGTCTCGCGGGCGTTCAGCGGTCGCCCGGCGCGCAGCGCCGAGGGCAAGGCGGTGGCAAGCGCCTCGCCGACCGGGTGGTGGTAATAATCGGCGGCCCAGCGCACCAACTCAAAAGTCATGGCGTCCAGCGGTGGCTCGGTGTCGAGCACGGTAGCGGCGGCCTTCAGGCGCGCGCTCGGCAGGTCCGAACCCTGACCGATCTCGACGATCAGGCCGATCCGTGTCTGGCGGCCGAAAGGAACTTCGACCCGCAGTCCGGCGCGGCAGCTCGCCAGCGCGACCCCAACCGGCGGCAGGTAGTCGAACAGGCGCCGCAGCGGCGCATCCAGCGCGACGCGGAGCACCGGCCCGTCGTGGTTCGGAGGTTGTCGTTTATGCAATTTAAATCATTGGGTTACGGGGGGATCGTCGCGACCGACAGCGCCCGTTCCGGGGTGGCAGTCAACGCGTCCTGTCAGCGCACGTTATACCGGCGAGGGCGCGATGCGGCCAGCGCCCGCGTTCAGCCGCTTCGATGAACCGAACTTCATCTGCCTGTGGACGCACCGATGACCTGCTCTGCTACCCTCCGCCGCGATGCCTGCTACGGCCCCTGTGCCGTTCGTCAGTCGGTCACCGGGGAGAGAATTCTGGACGCGGCCCACGAGCTTGAGCGCTTTTTGAAGGAGGTGGATCGCCGCGCGTTCCGGATCGCCGAGATCGCGCTGCGCAACTCCGACGATGCCCTCGACGTCGTGCAGGAGTCGATGATCCAGCTGGCCCGCAACTATGGCAATCGGCCGGCTGAGCAGTGGAAGCCGCTGTTCTACCGGATCCTGCAGAATCGCATCCACGACTGGCGCCGCCGTCGGCGAACCCGCTCGCGGGTGATTGCCTGGTGGACGGGCGGAGTCGCGCAGCAAGACGACCCGCAGGATCCGATCGATGCGGCTGTCACAACCGACGTGGGGCCTGACGTCAAGCTTGAGCAGGGCCAGGCGATGGCGGCTCTCGAGGGGGCGCTGGCGGCATTGCCCGCGCGCCAGCAGCAGGTGTTTCTGTTGCGCGCACTGGAGGGAATGGACGTCGCCGAGGCGGCGGCGGTGATGGGCTGCTCGCAGGGCAGTGTGAAAACGCATTATTTTCGTGCGCTGCAGGCGTTGCGCACGACGCTGGGAGAGCATTGGACATGACACCGGACCGTGATCCGTTCGAAGCACGCTGCCACGAAGCCCTCGCCGCTCGCCTCGAGAGCGTCGACGGGCGCACCAGTTCTCGTCTCAGCCGCGCGCGCCAGGCGGCTGTTGCCGAACTTGTGGCGAGCGGCGACAGCCGCCAGTTTCGTGTGCCCGGGTTCTGGTTGCCGGGTAGCGTGCTGGCCGGCGCCGCGGCCCTCGCGCTTGCGGTCTGGATCGCGCACCCGGGCAACGTGCCGCAGCCGGCGCTTGCTGAGGCCACGCCACTTGAGGACGCAGAACTGCTCTCGTCCAGCGAGGAGCCCGATTTGTACCAGGATGATGCCGATTTCTACGACTGGGCTGGCGGCGACACCGCCGGCGGCGCGGGCTAGCAGATGCGCGTGGCGAACGGTCGACTGCTGCTGGCGAGTTGGTGCGTGCTGCACGTGGGCGCTGCGCTGGCCGCTGACGTGAAGCCGACCACACCTGATACCGAGTTCCTCGAGTTTCTGGGCAGTGGCGACGATTCGGAGCTCGAGTTGCAGAAGTACCTGGTGGAGCGTGAGTCGACGACCAAGGCCGAGGCGGTGAAGCCGGCGGCCAAAGGCGGGAGCGAAAAGCCATGAATTTAAGGTCATCGAGCCGCTGCATACGGCTTGCCGCGGCACTGCTGCTGTGCGCGCTCAGCCTGGCGGTGGTCACGCCGCAGGCGCGTGCGGACGAGCCTGCGGGCATTGCCTGGTCGGCACTTGCACCCTCGCAGCAGCAACTCCTCAAGTCGTTCGAGGAACGTTGGAGCCAGCTGCCGCCGGAGCGTCAGGCGACCCTGGCCCGCGGCAGCGAGCGCTGGATTGCGATGTCCGTCGAGCAGCGCGACCAGGCCAAGCAGCGTTTTGACCATTGGCGCACCTTGCCGCCGGCTCAGCGCGAGCAGATGCGCGAGCGCTGGCGTCAGTTCCGGACGCTGCCGCCGGACGAGCAGCAGCGAATCCACGACCGCTTCGAGAGCTTCAGTCGGCTGCCGCCGGAGCGCCGCGAAGCCTTGCGCGACCGTTGGCGGCAGATGACTCCCCGGGAACGCGCGCTGGTGCGCGAGCGCGTCCACGAGCGCACTCCGCGCCGCATCCGCTGACCTGCCCGGCCGCGCGCCCAAGCAGCGATTGCAGCTACACTAATAGCCTGCACGCTGCCGGGCGGACGTCGTCCGGCGCCTCGCGCATGGAGCCCCCGATGACTGCATCTGCCCGTCTTTCGTGCCGCCCGCAGCACTTGCTGGCCGCCGTTGTTCTCGCTGTGCTCGCGCTGGCCGGCAGCGCTGCCCGCGCCCAGGAAGAAAAACTCGAGCCGATGGACAAGGTATCGGAGGCATTCGTCTCGCTGTTCAGTGCGACCTGCGTCAAGTACTACCAGTCACCGGCGAAACTCGTTGACGACCTCACCGCGAAGGAGCTGCCGTTGCTGGATGCGCAGCACAGTGGCCCGTACCTGCATGATGGCGCCGGCAAGGCCTGGCTGGCCTCTGACGGTCACGGCGAATTCGTCGTGGCGTTAACAGAGACGGGTGTTTGCTCGGTGTTCGCCCGGCACGCCAAGGAGCTCGACGTGCGGCTGATGTTCATCACGCTGGTAACCGCCATCAAGGTGCCGGATGCCCCGATGGTGCGCGTTGCCGACAAGCGTAACGATACGCCGCAGGGCTCCACCCATTACGTTGCCTACGCGCAGCAGCGGCAGACCCCCGGCCCGTTCGCCCGCTTTGGCCTGACGACAACTTCGTCGGAAAAAGCTGCCTTTCAGGCTCTGGCGACGCTTAGCACTGCGCTCAAGCAGTAGTTTGCGCCGCACCCCCTCGTGAGGCACGTCGACTGGCTGCCGTATGGGCTGATATTCGCCGTTGGCATAGCCTCGCTGCTGCTCGCGTTTCGGGGCGTTTCGCGTCAATGGGCCGGTCGTTGGCAGGCGCTGCGTCGCCAGCCGCGTTGGCTGCAACTGGCGGCCTTGGCGGGGCTTGTCTGGCTCGCGCTGCGCTTCGCACGTGCCGGCTGGCGGCCGTTGGTCACGTTCCTGGTCGTGCTTGGCGTATTCGCGCTCTGGGGTGAGATCGCAGTGCGCGCACGCCGCTAAAAAGCCACGCTCGATCCGACTTGACGATCGGCGGCGCGGGTCCATACTGCGTTCGTCGCCGCCACATCCACCCGAGGCCAGCCATGAGGGATGAGATGGAGTTCTCCAACGAACAGCGGGGCATCGCTACCGCGTCCTCCTCTGCCACGACCATAGTGCTCGATGATGACGTGCGCGGCTGGTTCGGCGAGCGCATCGACCCGGCGGCGCTCGGCGCGCTGGTGAACGCGACGCTGCGCGAACACATCAAGCATTCAGCCGAGCCGCTCGAGCGGACGCTGCGGCGCGTAGTTCGCGAGGAACTGCGCAAGGCAGGCTAGTCCCGGCGTCTTGATGCTCGCAGTGGCGCCCGTCAGGCGCCACAATCCTGGTATGGAACTCACCGCTTCATCCTCTGCTTCAGCCTGGTACCGCGGTGCGCTGGCTCCGCTTGGCGAGCCGGGGTTCCGCAAGCTTTGGCTCGCCAGCCTCGGCTCCAACTTCGGCACCCTGATCCAGACCGTTGGCGCGGCGTGGTTGATGACCACGCTGGTGCATTCGGCCGACATGGTGGCGTTCGTCCAAGCTGCCACTGCACTGCCGATTATGTTGCTGTCCGTGCCGGCCGGTGCGGTTGCTGACATCTGGGACCGTCGTCACGTGATGTTGCTTGCGCAGGCGGTCATGGCGGTCGCGGCGCTGCTGCTGACCGTGCTTGCCTATCGAGGCGTGCTCACGCCGTGGTCGCTGCTCGGGTTTACGTTCCTGCTGGGCTGCGGCAGCGCACTGTACGGTCCGGCCTGGCAGTCGTCCGTCGGCGAGCAGGTGCCGATCGCGCACTTGCCGGCAGCCGTTGCGCTCAATGCGCTGGGCTTCAATATCGCTCGCACCGTAGGCCCCGCGCTTGGCGGCGCTATCGTCGCCGCCGCCGGTGCGCAGACCGCGTTTTTGATCAACACCTGCTCCTACGTCGGGCTGATAGCCGTACTGGCCGCGTGGAAGCGGCCGCGGCCGGCCGCGACGCTGCCGCCGGAGAGCATCGGTGCCGCGATCGGCGCGGGCTTACGCTACGCGCGCCTGTCGCCTGCGATCCGGACCGTGCTGGTCCGTAGTGCCGTGTTTGGTCTGTTCGCCAGCAGCATGTGGGCGACCGTGCCGCTGATTGCGCGTGATCAGCTGGGCGGCGGGCCGCTCACCTATGGCCTGCTGCTCGGGGCCTTCGGCGGCGGCGCGGTGCTCGCTGCGCTCGCCAGTACCGCGTTGCGCCGCCGTTACGGACCCGAACAGATCGTTAGCCTTTCTTCGGCTGTGTTCGGCCTCGCGACGATCGTCATGGCCGTGTCGGAGTCCCTCTGGCTGTCCGTGCCTTTTATGGTGTTTGCGGGCGGGGCTTGGGTGCTGTCGTTCTCGACCTTCAACGTCCTAACGCAGGTGTCGTCCCCTCGCTGGGTGGTCGGCCGGACCCTCGCGTTCTACCAGACCGGAGTATTTGGCGGAATCGCGGTTGGCAGCTGGATGTTTGGGATGTGCGCCGAATACGTGGGCTTGCGCATCGGGCTGGTGACGGGCGGCCTCGCTCTGCTAGCGGCGGTGCTGCTCGGGCGGCGCTGGCCCCTGCACCCCGCCGCAATGGCGGATGTGGGCCCTCTCGAGAATGCCGTTGCCGATCACGCCCATCTGGCGGTCGATCCGGATGCCGGACCGATCGTCGTGTCGGTTGAGTACCGCGTCGACGCCGCCTGTATCGGCGCGTTCATCGAGGCCGCCCACGAACTCGGCCGGACTCGGCGTCGGGACGGCGCGCGCCGCTGGTCGTTGATGCAGGACCTCGGTGAGCCCACGCGTTTCATTGAGCGCTATCAGGCGGTCACCTGGCTGGACCATTTGCGCCAGTGGCAGCGGGCGACGGCCGCCGATGAGGGGGTCCGGGCCCGGGTTCTGGTCTTCCATCAGGGCCCGGAGCCGCCGCGGGTCCGCTACCTGTTGGCACGGGCGCCGGACGAGGCCCCTGCCGGGGGTGGAACGCACTGGGTACCCCCGGCGCGGGAGCGCCGCCACCCAGGTGGCCCCGCTCCGGCCGGGCATCATGCGCAGGGGGCGACGCTGCCCCCTCCGAAGCACTAAACTAACCGGCTCACCGCCCGGCTAGCCGGGCCTCCTTGCCGCAGGATCGCCACACCCATGGGTCGTATCTTCGAAGTCCGCAAGCACGCCATGTTCGCGCGCTGGAACCGGATGGCGAAGCAGTTCCACCGCATCGCCAAAGACATCAACATCTCGGTCAAGTCAGGCGGCGCTGACCCGAGTGCGAACCCCGGTCTGCGCCGCTGCATTCAGAACGCGCGTGCCGTGAACATGCCCAGGGATAAGGTCGAGGCCGCGATAAAGCGTGCCTCCGGCAAGGACGCGGCGAACTTTACCGTCGTGATTTACGAAGGCTACGCTCCCCACGGCGTCGCCATCTTGGTCGAAACGGCCACTGACAATCCGACCCGCACTGTCGCCAGCGTCCGTCATATCTTCTCGAAGTACGGCGGCAACTTCGCCACCTCGGGCAGTGTGAGCTTCCAGTTCAAGGAGATGGGCGTGTTCCGGTTGAGCCCGGAAGGTATCGACCAGGACGATCTGGAGCTATACCTGATGGACCACGGCCTCGACGAAATGGGCGAGAGCACGGGTGATAAGGGGGAGCCTCAGCTGGTTATTCGCTGCGCGTTCGTCGACTTTGGCAACCTGCAGAAGGCACTCGAGGATCGCGCTCTTGTGCCGCTGTCGGCGGAGCGGGAGTTCGTCTGTGCTGCGCCGACCGAAGTGCCCGAAGAACAGGCCAAGGAAGTTTTGGAGTTGATCGACAAGCTTGAGCAGGACGATGACGTCCAGAATGTCTTCCACACGCTCGCGTAAGGGCTTCGACATGAAGATGATTCGCAACCTTGCCATCCTCACCGCTGCGTTGGTCGCTGCGACTGCTTTGGCGCAGGCTGCGCCGAAGAAGCCGCCGCAGCCGACCACGATGCGCGACCTGGTGGCGGCCTCAAAGCCCGGCGACTGGCGACCGCTCGACCCGGAGCGTACGGTTTACCTAGACCTTTCGGCGGGCCGCGTCGTGATTGAGCTTGCGCCTGCATTCGCGCCGCGTCACGTCGCGAACATCCTCAAGCTGTCTCGTGCGCACTGGTATGACGGGCTGGCGATCGTGCGCTTGCAGGACAACTTCGTCGCTCAGCTCGGCGATCCGTTGAACTCGAAGCCCGAGGTCGGTGACAAGCGCCTGCCACCGGAGTTCACGCGCAGCGCTGCCGACTTGCCTTTCTACCGCCTAAAAGATCAGGACACCTACGCGCCCGAGGTCGGCTACTCAAACGGCATGCCGATCGCGCGCAGCGCAGCGGACGGCGAGGCATGGCCGGTGCACTGCTATGGCATGGTCGGCGTCGGCCGCGACAATGACCCGGCGACCGCGATCGGCACGGAACTGTACGTAGTCATCGGACACTCGCCGCGCCAGCTCGACCGTAACGTTGCAATCGTTGGTCGCGTCGTCTGGGGCTTGGAGCTGCTGTCGTCCTTGCCGCGTGGCACGGGCGATCTCGGCGTCTACGAGCCAGAACAACGCGTGCCCATTCAGAGCGTGCGGGTGGCCGCCGACGTGCCGGCTGCTGAGCGTCTGCCGCTGGAAGTCATGCGCACGGACCTGCCGATTTTCCAGAAACTCGTCGAGCTGCGCCGCAACCGCAAGGATGCCTGGTACAAGGTGCCGGCGGGCCGGATCGACGTCTGCAACGTGCCGGTGCCGGTGCGCGAGCGCCCAGCAGAGCGCAAGAAGGGCTAGACCGCCCTCACACCGGGTTGGGCGAATCCGGGCCAGCGGCGAGCGCGCGGCGCAGGTCAGTCGCGCTGATTTCGCCCTCCCAACGTGAGATGACAAGCGTTGCCACCGCGTTGCCGATCAGGTTCGTGACGGCACGAGCCTCGCTCATGAAGCGGTCGATCCCAAGAATCAGCGCCAGTGCGGCGACCGGTACGCTGGGCACGACCGCGAGCGTGGCGGCCAGGGTGATGAAGCCACCACCGGTCACGGTCGCGGCGCCCTTCGACGAGAGCATCGCGACGACCAGCAGCGTCAACTGCTGGCCAAGTGATAGCGAAACGTCCAACGCCTGCGCGAGGAAGAGCACGGCAAGCGAAAGGTAGATGCAGGTTCCGTCGAGGTTGAAAGAATAGCCCGTTGGCACTACCAGGCCGACGGTCGCACGCCGACAACCGAGCCGTTCGAGCCGGTCTATCAGTAGCGCCAGCACGCTTTCCGAGGAAGACGTGCCTATTACGGTGAGAATCTCGGTGCGCAGGTACGCCACTAGACGCCAGAGACTGAAGCCCGACCAGCGCGCGACCAAGCCGAGTACAACAAACACGAACAGCGCGCATGTCAGGTAGAAAACGCCCATGAACCGCGCCAGCGGCGCGAGGCTGTGCCAGCCAAACTTGCCAAGTGTGAAAGCCATTGCGCCAAAAGCGCCAATAGGCGCTGCCCACATCACCATTGAAACGATGCGAAACAGAACCTGTGACGCTGACTCGATGAATGAGACGAAGAACTGCGCACGCTCGCCGACCATCGCGGCGCCGAAGCCGGTGAGCAGCGCTGCGACCAGTACCTGCAGCAGCTCGCCAGAGGTCAGCGCGCCGGGCAGTGTGGTCGGAATGATATTCAGCAGGAAGTCGGAGATCGACTGCTCGTGTGCAGCCGATGCGTATTTCGCGACCGCACTGGCGTCGAGGCGGCTTGGATCAACGTGAAAGCCGTCGCCGGGACGCACCAGGTTGCCGACCAGCATGCCGACGCCGAGGGCGACCGTGGAAAGCACTTCAAAGTACGCCAGTGCCTTGATGCCAACCCGGCCAACGCGCGGCAAGTCGCGCATGTGAGCGATGCCGAGCACGATCGTGCAGAACACGATCGGTCCGACCAGCATGCGGATCAAGCGGATGAAGCCGTCACCGAGAGGCTTGAGGGCGACGCCAGCGTCCGGTGCCAACGTCCCCACCAGGGCCCCCGCCGCGACTGCGAGGAGGACCCAGAAATACAGCGATCGCGCGAGTCTGCGCACGACCTCAGCCAGAGGACTTCACGCCCTGGATGAGCTGGTTGACGGCGCCTTGCGCGTCGCCGTAGAGCATGCGGGTGTTGTCGAGGAAGAACAGCGCATTCTCGATTCCCGAGAAGCCCTGGCCCTGGCCACGCTTGATGACAATCACGTTCTTGGCCTTGTCGGCGTTGAGGATTGGCATACCGTAGATGGGGCTGGACTTGTCGTTGCGCGCGACCGGGTTAACCACGTCGTTCGCGCCGATGATCAACGCGACATCGGAGGTCTCGAACTCGGCGTTGATCTCCTCGAGGTCCGCAATGATGTCGTACGGAACGCCCGCCTCGGCCAGCAGCACGTTCATGTGGCCGGGCATGCGGCCCGCAACCGGATGGATAGCGAACTTGACCGCAACGCCGTTGTTTTGCAACAGCTGCGCCAGCTCCCACACCTTATGCTGCGCCTGGCCGACCGCCATGCCGTAGCCCGGAACGATGATGACCTTCTGTGCATAGGCCATCATGACGCCGGCATCGGCCGCCTCGATCGACTTCATCGAGCCGGTCACCGGGCCGCTGGCCGCGCTGCTGCTCTCACCGAAGCCCGAGAACAGCACGTTGCCGAGCGAGCGGTTCATCGCCTTGGCCATCAGCTGCGTCAGTAGCGTGCCGGCGGAGCCAACCACCATGCCGGCGATGATCATCGCGGCGTTCTGCAGTACGAAGCCTTCGAATGCGACCGCAAGTCCGGTAAGCGCGTTGTACAGCGAGATCACGACCGGCATGTCCGCGCCGCCAATCGGCAGCGTCATCGTCACGCCGAGCACGAGCGCGAGCACGAAGAACGCCGTGACCACCGCCGGGCTCGTGTTCATGCCGGTGGCGATCATCGCGCCCAGCGCAACGGCAATCGCCAGGAGCAGCATGTTGACGAACTGCTGGCCACCAAAGCGGAACGACTTCTTGATCAACCCCTGCAATTTGCCGAACGCGATACCGGAGCCGGAGAACGAGACTGCGCCAATCAGGCCGCCGAGTACTGCGAGCGTGCCAAACACAGGGCTCTCGGTAGGCCCACGGTAAAGTTCAACCGCCGCGATCGCAGCTGCGGCGCCGCCGCCCATGCCGTTGTAGAGCGCGATCATCTGCGGCATGTCGGTCATCGCGACCCGCTTGCCGGTCCACCAGGCGAAGCCGCCGCCGACAGCGGTTGCGATTAGTACCAGAGCCAGATTGAGGTTGAAGTCGCCGAGCAGGTACGTGACCAGAGTCGCGATGACCATGCCCATGCCGGCCCAGAGGATGCCGCCGCGCGCCGTTGACGGCGAGCTCATCCGCTTGAGGCCCATGATGAACAGGGCCGCGACAAGGATGTACGCCGCCTGAACGATGCCGGCCGCCAGGCCCGAGTTAAGGGAGGACATTAGTGGTGTCCTCCGGCTGGCGCCTTCTTATTGCTCGATTTGAACATCTCGAGCATTCGTTCGGTCACGACGTAACCGCCGACCGCGTTGCCCGCAGCGAGGATCACGCCGACGAAGCCGATAGACATCTCGAGCATGCCGTGCGCGTTGAACAGCGCGACCATCGCACCGACCAGCACGATGCCGTGTACGAAGTTACTGCCGGACATAAGCGGCGTATGCAGGATAACTGGCACACGCGAAATGACCTCGTAGCCGGTGAAGGCCGCGAGCATGAAGATGTAGATTGCTATAACGCCATTCATTGGTCGCTCCTTCAGCCAGCCGCTAGCAGCTTGGCAGTGGGTTCGTGTTTGACCTGGCCCGCGTTCGTCAGCACCGTGCCGGCAAACACCTCATCGGCCCAGTCGAAGTTGAGCACGCCGTCTTTCAGCGCCGGGCTCAGCAGGTTGTAGAGGTTGCGCGCGTACATCTCGGAAGCGTGGTACGCGAGCTGCGCCGGCAGGTTCACCGGACCTACGATCCGTACGCCGCCGTGCTGCACGGTTTCGCCAGCCCGGGTCAGCTCGCAGTTGCCGCCGTTCTCCGCGAGGATGTCGACGATGACCGCGCCGGTCTTCATGCGCTCCACTACGGCTTTCGAAACGATGCGCGGCGCCGGCCGACCTGGCACGCCCGCGGTCGTGATGACGACGTCGGCGACCACGAGGCGGCCATCCAGAACTTCCTGCTGGGTGGCCTTTTCCTCAGCGGTCAGCTCGCGGGCATAACCGCCAGCACCTTCCGCCGTGACACCCGTTTCGATGAACTTGGCGCCGAGCGACTTCACCTGGTCGCGAGTTGCGCTGCGCACGTCGTACGCCTCGACGATTGCGCCAAGGCGCTTGGCGGTCGCGATGGCCTGCAGGCCGGCGACACCGACGCCAATCACGAGCACCGTCGCGGGGCGAATTGTGCCCGCTGCGGTGGTCAGCATCGGAAAGAAGCGGTCCAGGGTGTTCGCGCCGATCAGCACGGCCTTGTAGCCGGAGATCGCCGCCTGCGAGGACAGCGCGTCCATCGACTGGGCCCTGGAAATACGTGGCACGAGCTCCATCGCGAAGCTTGTGACCTGCCGATCGCGCAATACCTGCACTGCCGGGAGGTGATTGTGGGCCTGCATGAAGCCGGCATGCACGGCGCCGGACTTCAGCATGCCGGCCTCGGCCGGGGTAAGCGGCTGGACCTTCAATAGCAGGTCGGCGCGTGCGTACAGCTCGGCAGCGGAGTCGACGAACTCCACGTCCTTGTAGGCGGCATCCGGGAACTTGGCGGCGTCGCCGGCGCCTCGTTCAAGGACGACGCGGGCGCCGAGCTTAGCGAATTTTGCCGCGACCTCGGGAACGAGTGCGACACGGGCTTCGCCAGGAGTGGTTTCACGGGGGACGCCGATGACGATCCCAGCGGCGTTAGGAGAGGCAGACATCGAGAACCTCCCGATCGGGCCCCGCAAGGCGCGGTCGCTAGGCTTTTTACGCAGGCGACGCGGACCCGGATAGTGCGTTTTAGTTAGTGCCTTGCGTCGTTTGATTATGGCACAGGGCTCTCGTATCTTACAGGCATGAAATCGAGGCCACCTTTGCAGAGGCCCGACTTGACCGCACAGCTCTCGGGAAGTGCGTATGTTATTCCGCGCGCGCTTTCCCCGCTCGGCCAGCAGGTGCTGCGTACCGATATCGCGGGCATGCCGTTGGAGTGGATCGACTACCGCGAGGCAGTGCGTCTTTACTACATGGGACAGGTCGCCTACACGGTTGGGTCCATCCTGTTCCGCCTGTACGGCGGCACCAACGCCCGCACCGGTCAGCAGAGCGTCGTCGATGTCAGTTCCATCGTCGCGACGGTCGGCCACTCCAGCAATCCCGGCACGCTGCGCTCGGACTACGTACCCCCGCTGAACAACGAGACGCTCTTCAAGCGTGACTCCTACCTCTGCATGTACTGCGGTCTGCGCTTCCATACTTCGCTGCTGTCACGTGACCACGTGCGGCCATTCTGCCGCGGCGGTGCGGATATCTGGACCAACGTTGTTACCGCCTGCCGCCGCTGCAACAACGCCAAGGCATACCGGACGCCGGAGGAGGCGGGCATGCAACTGCTGGCCGTACCGTTCACGCCGACGTACCCTGAGTACATCTACCTGAAAGGACGCCGCGTGCTAGCTGACCAGATGCAGTACCTGCTCGCTCATTTTCCTCGCTCCAGTCCGCTGCACATGCGGCTGCGCGAGTGGTGTCACTAGCGCGATGCCTTCGCTGCACCTGGTCGACGCCAGCTTCTTCGTCTTTCGCGCCTACTACTCGATTCCGGACCACATGACCGATGCCGAGGGGCAGCCGGTCAACGCGCTGTACGGCTTTGCACGGTTCATGTCTGATTTGCTCGAGCATGAGCGACCGGAGTATCTGGCGGTCGCTTTTGACGAGAGCCTCGCAAGCTCGTTTCGGAACCGCATCTATCCGGCCTACAAGGCCAATCGTGACCCGGCGCCAATCGCCCTCAAGCAGCAGTTCGCGCGCTGCCGGGAGTTGTGCCGGCATCTAGGTGCCGCCGATTATTCCAGCCCGGAATACGAGGCCGATGACATCATCGGCACGATCGCAACGCGGATGCGGCCGGCGGGCTTTCGCTCGACGCTCGTGACCCGCGACAAGGACCTTTCCCAGCTCGTGCATGATGGCGATGAGTTCTGGGACTACATGGCGGAACAACGGTTCGGCTACGAGGACATTGCGGCGCGCTTTGGTGTACGGCCCGAGCGCATGGCCGACTATCTCGCGCTGACGGGTGATGCCGTGGACAACATCCCGGGCGTGCCGGGCGTTGGCCCCAAGACCGCCGCGGTCCTGCTCGACGAGTTCGAGTCTCTGGACGACCTGTATGCCAACCTTGCGCGTGTGCCGACCCTCAAGATGCGCGGCGCTGCGGGCGTTGCCGCTCGCCTTGCCGAGCATCGCAGCGCGGCCTACCTTGCGCGTGAGCTGACGAGAATTGCCTGTGACATGCCGTTGGTGGTCAGCTCGGCGTCACTGCGCCGCGGATCACCCGATCTGGTGGCGCTCAATGGCTTCTACGATGCGGCCGGCTTCGGTCCAATGCTGCGCCTGCAGGCTGAGCGAATCGGTCGCCAGCTGGCGACGGCGTAGAGCGTCTCTAGCCGGGCTCCAGCGTCTCGCTGATCGCGCCGGCGACCATCCGCGCCATCAGTCGCTGGCGCCAGCCCTTTGGCGTGGCTAGCCCGAGCCGCTCCAAGTACGGCTGCAGTTCCGTCGAATCGCCGCTTGCCGCCACTGCTGCCAGCAGCGTTCGCGCCCTGCCCTGTGGGGTCGCGTTGCGCGCCTTTAGGCGCTCGAGAGCGCGCGCCAGCACGATTTCCTCGGCGGTGAGGTCGCTGCCGAACGGATATTCCGAGAACAGTCCCTGCGCGCGCAGCGGCCGTAGCGCGTTGGCGATTGCTTCTGGTTGGTTGTCGCGCTGCGGGTCTGGGATACGGTAGCCCTGCTCGATCTTGCCCGCCCGCTGCGCTTGCGCGAGCAACGCCGGCTGGAAGCGGGAGTCGGTCACGGCAAGCAGGGACGCGACACAGTCACGGTCCGTCAGCCCACGCAGGTCGGCGACGCCATATTCGGTCACCACCACGTCGCGAAGATGGCGTGGGATCGTTGTGTGGCCGTAGTTCCACAGGATGTTAGAGCTCGTCGTGCCGCCGCTGGTGCGGGTGCTGCGCAGCAGCAGGATCGAGCGGGCTTCCGGTAGCGCGTGTGCCATTGCAACGAAGTTGTACTGCCCGCCAACACCGCTGATCACTTGGCCTGAATCCAGCGCATCAGAAACGGCCGCACCGAGGCCATTGACCATCATCGTGGTGTTGATGAAGCGGGCGTGGCGTCGCTGCGCGATCTTCAGCGCCTGATCCGGGCCGTAGAGCTGGTTGGTGAAGCTGATGCGCGTCATGTCGAAGCGCTGGCGGTCGTCCTCAGGAAGGTCACGCAGCGCGCCGTAGAAGCCGCGCGGCCCCAGCAGAAATCCGGCGTGCAGTACGCGGCCGCCGTCGAGGCGGCGCGCGAGGCAGTGAGCGGCGATCTCGGCGCGCGCTTCCACCGTATCCAGACGGGCCTCGAGCCGCGCGCCATCCGGCGCCAGCAGTACGCCCCGAGCCGCGAGGCGCGTGCCTGGCAGGAACAGCCCGGCGCGTTGCAGCCCATCGAAATCCGCGGGGTCCAGCCACTCGATGCCAGCGCGAAAGAGCGCGACAAGCAGCTCAACGTCGATGCGCTCAGTGATCACGCCGTCGTCGAGCAGGCGTTGTAGCGTCGCGTGCGGATAGACGCGACGGGCAAGGATGCCGCTGCGGTACAGCTCGAGAAAGCCGTCGATGAACATTTCCGTGCATGCGTACAGGCCACGGTCGAAAGGCGCGAGGCCGCCGAGCCGCTCGATGGCCTGGGCGCTGCGCGTGGAGACGCCGGTAGCAGCCAGGGCGGCGCGAAACACATCATTGCGTTGCTGGCGCAACTGCAGCCCGTAGACGCAGGCCTCGCCCAGCTCGCCGATGCCGAGCTGCAGCGTACCGCCGTCGCGCACCAGTGCGGTGGCATTGAGGCCGAGCGCGTGCTCTACATCTCGTATCGGCAGCTGCGGCGGGCAGTACGGATCGTGGTCGTAGCGCTCATGATCGAGCAGCAGATCGAAGCGTGCTTCGGGGATGACAGCATCGCCGAGCATGAACGGCAGGCGCCGGTTTACTGCGCCGATCGTGACGACCTGGGCGCCGCGGGCGCGTGCCTGATCCAGGCACGGCAAAAGATCCAGCGTGAGGTCGGGGTTGCAGCTCAGGCTGAGTTCGTTGCGTCCGCTGCTGCTGCGGGCGGCGACCTGCTGGGCGAGCACGTTGACGCCAAGCTCGACCAGATCCCGTACGACGTGCGAGTAGTTGACGCTGGTGAATTCGTGCTGCACCGCTTCCACGCCGAGCCAGGCACCTGCCTGCACGTAAAAATGCCGCACCTGGATATTGGCAGGCAGCGTGCCTGCGCGCAGCGCGCGCACGTACTCGAGATCGGGATAGTCTCCGAAAACGCGCTCTACCAAAGGGCCGAGGAAACGCCGTTCCAGCTCGGACTTCCCCACCGGGCGGTTCAGTGACAGGGCCGTAAAGATTGTCAGGTGCAGCGAGGGGTCGCGCGCGACGCGGCGGTAGAACTCGTTGAGTACGGCGTTTGGCTTGCCGATCGCGAGCGGCGTGGCGAGCACGATGCGCTTGCCGACGCGGCGTAGCGCCGCATCGACGCACTCACCGACATCGTCGTGGCGCTGTGGGGCCTGGGTGTTCATTTCCGTACTCGTCTGCGCGAGTGCCTTCGCGCCATGGTTGCGCCGACCATCAGCTGCACCTGATGGTAGATGATCAGCGGCAGCACGATGAAGCCTAGATCTGGGGAGCTGCCGAACATTACCCTGGCGATCGGCAAGCCGTTCGCCAGGCTCTTCTGGGATCCGCAAAACACGGCCGCGATCCCGTCGGCAGGCTCAAGGTTGAGCCAGCGCGTTGCGCGCAGCAGCGACAGCGTGATCAGCGCGAACAGCCCGGCGGCAAGCAGTGCGACGGTCAGCACCGCCCCCCACGAACTGCGGGTCCAGACGTCCGCCAGGATCGAGTCACAGAACGCGCCGTAGACGATCAGCACAATCGAGCCGCGGTCGACGAAGCCTACGATCGAGTGGTGGCGTGCGAGTACTGCGCCGATCAGTGGCCGTGCCAGCTGGCCGATCGCCAGCGGCAGCAGGACGCGCAGAGCCACTTGGCCAATGGCGCCAGTCAGGGAGCCACCGACACCGCTGGTATGGGCGACGAGTCCGACGTAAAGCGGCGTCAGCAGGACGCCGAGAATGCCTGACAGCGTCGCATTGAACAGTGCGGCGGCGACGTTGCCGCCGGCCACTGCGGTCATGGCGACGGATGAGGAAATCGTGGAGGAAACAGCGCACAGCAGGAAGAAGCCGAGCGCGAGTCCGGCGGGCAGGGAGGGGCCGGCGAGTGCCAGGAGCAGCGCGCCGATGAGCGGGAACACGATCCAGGTCGTGGCCTGTACGAGCAGGTGGACGCGCAGCGCGCGCACACCGCTGGCCAGCGCTTCCAGTGGCAGGCTCGCGCCGTGCAGGAAGAAAACCAGACTGATGGCGGCGCCGGAGAGGAGATCCAGCCGCAGCGGTCCGCCGCGAGCACCCACGCCCGGTGCCAGCGCGGCCAGCGCTATGGCGGCACCGATCGCGAGCAGGAAGCGGTCGAGTGGCAGCTTGCGCAGGTTCATGCGTGCGGCCACGGGCGCGGAGCGCTACGCTGCGTTGTGGCCGACCCCGCAGGTGCACTTGCGCGTGGCAAGTGCGGCGTAGGGCCGGCGTTGTCGTCGGGGAGGGGCGTGTGCAAGGTCGGAATCCGGAAGCGTCGACGCAGTCTAGCAGCGGCCAGCGGCTTGCCGTCGTGCTGGCGTGCCTGCTGCTGCTGGCGGGCTGTGGGCCGGCTGCGCGCGTGTCGACGCCACTGTCGACGGTTATGCCCGCTCGGGCACTGCCCGATACCGCCTATCGCCTTGATGACGCTCGTTCGGAGCTGCGCTTGCTCGTATACCGCGACGGGCCGTTGGCGCGACTTGGCCACAATCACGTGCTGCTGGGCCAGCAGTTGGACGGGGCGCTGGTATTCGCGCAGCCCGGTCGGCCGGCGCGCTTCGAGGTTCGTCTGCCGGTGGCCGCCCTGCGGGTCGACGAGCCGGCGGCGCGTGCCGCCGCCGGTCCGGACTTTGACAGCGTGCCGAGCGCGGCAGACATAGACGGCACGCGCCGGCACCTGCTCGGACCCACGCAGTTGGACGCGCAGCGGTACCCCCTGCTGCGGGTCGAGGGCACGCTCGAGACTGAGGCGGGTGAGTCGGTGGCGCACGCGCATCTCGAGCTGCGTGGCCAGAGCACTGCGCTCGACCTGCCGGTCACGATCACGCTCGGTGCCGACCGCTCGGTGACTGTCAGCGGCGCTTTCAAGCTGCGGCAGACGACCCTTGGGCTAGTACCGTACAGCGTGGCCCTCGGGGCCTTGCAGGTCCGCGACGAGGTTGAGATCAGCTTTCGGTTGGTGGGTCAGGCGCCGCTGGGAGCCGTCGCGCCATCCTCCAAAAAGCAATAAATTCCGTGACTTAGGCCGTGCCGAACGCAGGTCCGTATTTACCCGGTGGCGACTCGCGTTCCTGAGCGGGTACGGTCCTGCCATGAACGCTCTGTCCACCAAGACGATTTTCGACGCCGACCTCGTCCGCCGCTATGACGGCCCCGGTCCTCGTTACACCTCCTATCCCACGGCCGTGCAGTTCCATACCGGCTTCGGCATCGCCGAATATGAGGCCGCGGCGCGCGCCAGCAATACGCTGGACCCGAAGCCGCTGTCCATCTACGTGCACGTGCCGTTTTGCGAGAGCCCCTGCTTCTACTGCGGCTGCAACAAGGTCATTACCCGCGATCACGGTCGTGCGACGCCGTACCTCGAGCACCTGTTTAGCGAGATAGATCGGCAGGGCGCACTGTTTGATCGCAGCCGTGCGGTTGAACAGCTGCATTTCGGGGGTGGCACCCCGACCTTCTTCACTGATGCTGAGCTTGAGTCGGTGTTCGCCAAGCTGCGCGAGAGGTTCACGCTGCGCGACGATCCGGGACGCGAGTACTCGATCGAGATTGACCCCCGCACCGTGTCGGTCGAGCGTCTGGCGGTTCTTTCGCGGCTTGGCTTCAACCGCGTCAGCCTGGGCGTGCAGGATTTCGATGCGGACGTACAGCTGGCAGTCAACCGTGTGCAGTCCTCCGAGGACACGCTCGCGTTGATCGCCGCGACGCGGGATCCCGCGCTGCATATTGATTCGGTCAGCGTGGATCTGATCTACGGCCTGCCCAAGCAGACGCGGGCGAGCTTTGCGCGCACGCTGGATCTTGTGATCAACGCACGGCCCGATCGCATCGCAGCGTACAGCTACGCGCACCTCCCGCATCTGTTTAAGCCGCAGCGCCAGATCAAGGCGGAGGATCTGATTTCCCCTGCCGAAAAGCTCGGCTTGCTCGGCCTGACCGTTGAGACGCTGACCAATGCAGGCTACGTCTATATCGGCATGGATCATTTTGCGCTGCCGACCGATGAGCTGGTGCGCGCGCAGCAGGCAGGTACGTTGCAGCGCAACTTCCAGGGCTACTCCACGCGAGCCGAGTGCGATCTGATTGCTATCGGTGTCAGTTCGATCTCCAAGGTTGGCGATACCTACGCGCAGAACGCGAAGACGTTACCTGAGTACTATCGAATGATCGAGGCGGGTAGCCTCGCCGTGCAGCGTGGTGTCGCGCTGGAGCCGGAGGACCGCTTGCGTCGCGATGTGATCCAGCAGCTGATGTGCGCGACGCGACTGGAGTTCGCGCCGATTGAGGCGCGGCACGGAATTCGTTTCGAGGAGCACTTCGCCGCTGAGCTCGAGGCGCTGGCACCGCTCGAGCGCGACGATCTGGTTGCCCGCGAGGGCCGCTCGCTGCGTATCAGCGAGCGCGGCCGGTTGCTGATGCGCAACGTGGCGATGGTGTTCGATGCCCATCTGAAGAAGGCGGTCGCCACGTCGACCCAGCCGCGCTTCTCGCGCGTCGTCTAGGCGTCCGGTGGCGGTGGGGTGATCCACAGTGGCGTGCCCTCCGGGGCACGCAGCAGCAGATGCTCCATCGGGTCCAGTGCGCCGGGCAGGCGCCGCTCGGCAATGATGCCGGCCGCCGCCAGCCGTGCGGCCAGTGCGGCGCGATCGTCGTTACTAAATACCAGCGTCGGCCCGTCCAGTGCGCGCGTGACATGCAGCCCTATGTTCAGCGTGTCGCTGGTCAACGAGACATGCAGCCATGGCTCACGGGCCTCGCTGACCGCCACGAACCCGAGCTCTTCCCAGTAGCGACGCGCCGCCTCGAGGTCGCGTACCGGCAGCGCGATTTCCTCAAACCAGCCCAGCAGCGACAGCGGCGGATCCGCCGGCATTGAGTACGTGCGCGCCTCGAGTAGGTGTACGCAGTGTCCCTCAGGCGTGACGAAAATCGCCTCGTTAAAGATGTGCTCGCCGAGTGTGCAGCGCTCAAACTCAACCCCGCGTACGCCGAGGTCTGCGACGTGACGGGCGAGCCCGGGCTGCACGTAGGCGAGCCGGGGTTCCGCGAGCGTCGTTTCGTGGAGACCCATCGCGATGCGCCCGTCGGTCACGGCCGCGTACGGATGGCTCCACACGCCACTATCGGTGGCGGCGGAAAAGCCGAGTCGCTGGTACCACTGCCAGGATTCCAGGATCCGCGGTGAGGTCAGCGAGAGTTCGAGAAAGCGCCCGAGCATGGCGCGAGTCTAGTCCGTGCCCGGCGCCGGCGACACTGCGCGCGGCTGACCCAGTTTGTGGGCGAGCCACGCCGCCGCGGTGCAGGCGGCGATGAAGCCGGTGACCGGCACGGCGTTCGCGGTCGGGCTGACCGCCATCAGTTGTACCGCCAGCGCACCTATGATCTGTTGAATGAATCCCAGCAGGCCGGAGGCCGCGCCCGCGTGGCGCGGGGCGAGCGCGACTGCGCTCGCGGTCAGGTTCGGCATCGCAAGTCCCTGCGCGAAGCCGATCACACCCCACGGTGCAAACAGCCAGAACGGGTGCCACAGTCCGGCGAGCGCCAGTAGCCAGCCGGCGAGTGCCGCGAGCGCCTGGATGGCGATGCCGGCCCCGATCAGCCGCGCGATGCCGAAACGGTAGGTATAGCGCGACACGCACCAGTTGCCAGTGAAGTAGCCGACCGAAATCATCAGGTACCACAAGCCGTACTCGGTGGCCGACCAGCCGAGGTTCCTGAGCACGTACGGCACCAGCGCGACGAACACGAAGAAGATCGCGTAGATGACGGCGCTCTGCAGTGCGAGCCCCATGAACGCGCGCTGGCGCAACAGTCCGGTGGTGGCCTCAAGGATGTGCCGCGGCGCCTGGCGCTCGCCTGCACGGCGGGTCTCGGGCATCCAGCGCCAGGTCGCCACCGCAATGGCAATGCCGCTAACCAGCAGCACGACGAATACCGCCTGCCAGCCGAAGGTCTCGGCGAGCACGCCGCCTGCGGCCGGCGCCAGAGCGTTGGCCGTCACCATCACCATGGTCAGCGTCGCGAGCTTGTGCGCCATTTTTTCGCGCGCATACAGGTCACCCATTGCGGCCCGCGCCACGGTGACGCCGGCGGAGGTGCCCAACGCCGCGATCACCCGCCCGACAGTCAGCATGCCTATCGATGGCGCAAACAGCGCCAGCAGCAGCCCGGACAAGTAGATGCCCAGCCCCGTCAGGATCACCGGCCGCCGGCCGTAGTGGTCCGATAGTGGTCCGTACAGGAAAAGTCCGATCGCGAAGGCAATCAATGGCGCGCTAACCGTAGTGCTCGCCGCCGCGACGCTAACGCCGAAGGCTGCGCGCGCCAGCGGCACCACGGGCATGTAGATGGCCAGCGACACCGGGCCCGAGGCCGTGATGGCCGCGAGCAGCACGATCAGCGCGCGCTCCGATAGCGCGCGTGTCTTCAAGGCATCATGCCGCCCATGCACAGGTACTTGAGCTCGGTGTAGTCGAGGATGCCGTGGCGCGAGCCTTCGCGGCCGGTGCCTGATTCCTTCCAGCCACCAAACGGCGCCTCTTCGGTCGAGATGATGCCGGTGTTGAGGCCGACGATGCCGTACTCCAGCGCCTCGGCGACGCGCCATGAGCGCGCGAGGTCCCTGGTGAAGAAATACGCGGCCAGGCCGAACTCGGTGTCGTTGGCCATGTGGATAGCCTGCGCTTCGGTCTCGAACTTGAAGATCGGTGCGACTGGGCCGAAGGTCTCCTCGCGCGCGACCTTCATCGCCGGCGTGACGCCGGTCAGGATGGTCGGCTCGTAGAAGGTGCCGCCGAGTGCATGGCGCTTGCCGCCGAGCACGAGGGTCGCGCCCTTGGCGAGCGCGTCGGCAACGTGCTCCTCGACCTTGTCGACGGCCTTCGCGTCGATCAGCGGGCCCTGCTCGGTCGGGCCCTCGAGGCCGTTACCGACGCGCAGCTTCTTGGTGGCCTCGATGAGCTTGGCGACGAACGCATCGTAGACGCCGGCCTGTACCAGCAGACGGTTGGCGCAGACGCAGGTCTGGCCGGTATTGCGGTACTTGCTCGCGATCGCCCCGAGCACGGCCGCGTCGAGGTCGGCGTCATCGAAAACGATGAACGGCGCGTTGCCGCCGAGCTCAAGAGAAACTTTCTTGACGGTGCCTGCGCACTGCGACATCAGCAGCTTGCCGATCTCGGTGGAGCCGGTGAACGTGATCTTCGCCACCAGTGGGTTCGAGGTCAGTTCACCGCCGATGGCCGAGGCCTTGCCGGTGATGACATTGAACACGCCCGCCGGGATGCCCGCGCGGGTGGCAAGCTCAGCCTGCGCGAGCGCCGAGAAAGGCGTTGATTCGGCGGGCTTGGTGACGATCGTGCAGCCGGCGGCAAGCGCGGCGCCCGCCTTGCGGGTAATCATCGCGGCCGGGAAGTTCCATGGCGTGATCGCGCCGACTACGCCGACTGGCTGGCGCAGCGCGAACAGGCGCTTGTCGCCGGCCGGGGAGGGGATCACGTCGCCATACACGCGGCGACCTTCTTCGCCAAACCACTCGTAGAAAGAGGCGGCGTAGCCGATTTCGCCCTTGGCCTCAGCTAGCGGCTTGCCCTGTTCGGCTGTCATCAGCCGACCGAGGTCATCGGCGTTCTCCACCATCAGGTCGGCGAACTTGCGCAGCATCTTGCCGCGTGTCTTGGCGGGCGTGGCGGCCCAGCCGGGCAGGGCTTTCTTGGCCGCTTCGATCGCACGGCGCGTTTCCGTCGCGCCGCAGCGCGGCACGTGACCGAGCACATCGCCGTTGGCCGGGTTCGTTACCGCGACGGTTGCGCCGTCGTCAGCGCCGATCCACTGGCCATCGACGTAGCACTGCTCGCGCAGCAGCGTGGGATCGGCAAGCGTCAGGTTCTTCGTCATGTCGTTCTCGCTCAAGTCTAATGGGGGCGCGATAATTTGTGCCCGGTCGGTGCCGCTCGTCAGCCGACGTGGCGGTGCAGGAATTCCAGTGTGCGCTCCAGGGCAAGCGCGGCGCTTGGGGGATCAAACGATGGCCGTTCGGTGCAGTTGAAGCCGTGGTCGGCCGGGTACACATGGTACTTGCCCAGCGGATAAGCCCTCCTGATCTGCTCGACGTCGCTCGCCGGGATGATGGTGTCGCGCTCGCCGAAGTGAAACATGACCGGGCATTTCGGTGTCCGGTCCAGGTGCTTGGTCATGCCGCCGCCGTAATAGCAGATGCCGGCAGCGAGTTGCAGCTGGCAGGCGGCGACGTAGGCCATCGTGCCGCCCCAGCAGTAGCCGACCATGCCGACCCGGCCGGCCGTCGCAGCGGCATCGATCGTCGCCTTCAAGTCCAACAGGGTCTGTTCGACCTTGAGCGCGTCGCGCAGCGCCCGACCGGCGGGCACGTCGCTGTAGGGCAGATCGGCACGACGTTGAATTCGGTCGTACAACGCCGGCGCGAGCGCCAGAAAGCCGGCCTCCGCGAACTGTCGGGCCACGGCCTGGATGTGGGCGTTGACGCCGAAGATCTCTTGTACCACCACGACAGCCCCGCGCGCCTGCCCGGCCGGCGTGGCGCGATAGGTGTCGAAGCGGTGGCCGTCGGCAGCCTTCAGTCCGATCGTTTCGGTCTGGATGGAACTCATGACGCGGGCGGGTCCTGAGGGAGCGGAAGGGGGCTATTTTGCGCGAGCCGGGCCGCCGGCACCACCTCCAGCGGCCGGAGGTTCAGCGCCAGGGTCGGATGACGCGCTGCTCGATGGCTCCGAACAGGTTGCGGCCGCGACCGTCGAGCATCTCGATGCGCACCCGGTCGCCGTAGGCCAGGAACGGCGTGCGGGCTGGGCCGCCCTCCAGTTGTTCGAGCATGCGCCGCTCGGCGATACAGGCCGATCCGCGGCTACGGTCGTAGTTGGAGACTGTTCCGGAGCCTACGATCGTGCCGGCCCGTAGCGTGCGAGTCCGGGCGCAGTGGGCGATCAGCTGGTGGAAATCAAAAGTCATGTCGACGCCCGCTTCGGGGCGGCCGAACACGGCGCCGTTGATCGAGCTCTGCAGCGGCAGGTGCAGCTTGCCGTCGTGCCAGGCCTCGCCCAGTTCATCCGGCGTCACGGCCACGGGCGAGAATGTCGTGGCGGGTTTGGACTGGTAGAAGCCGAAGCCCTTGGCGAGTTCGCCGGGGATCAGGTTGCGCAGGCTCCAGTCGTTGACCAGCATCACCAGGCGAATGTCGCCACGGCTCTGGATGTCGGCTGCGGTTGAGCCCATCGGTACGTCGCCGACGATCACCGCGACCTCGGCCTCGAAGTCGATCCCGAACTCTTCGCTTCCGAAGGGGGCGTCGTCCGTGGGACCGAGGAAGTCGTCGCTACCGCCCTGGTAGACCAGCGGATCGGTCCAGAACGACGGCGGTAGCTCGGCGCCGCGAGCCTTGCGCACGAGTTCGACGTGGTTGACGTACGCCGAGCCGTCTACCCAGTGATAGGCGCGCGGCAGCGGCGAGGCGCAGGCGCCGGCGTCAAAAGGCAGCGCCTCCTTCGCTTGGTGGGCGGCCAGTACGGTCGCCAGATCGTGCAGGCGCGGGCCGCAGCGCCCCCAGTCGTCGAGCGCGTCCTGCAGCGTCGCGGCGATGCCGGCTGCGCTGACGTAATGGCGCAGATCCGTGTCGACCACGACCAGCCGGCCGTCGCGTCCATGCTTGAGGCTTGCGAGCTTCATCTGTCGATCTCCGCAGCGCGTTTCAGGTGCCGCCCTGCCAGCTGTCCACGTATCCCGGCCACTCGACGCCGGCGGCGGCGCTGCCCAGTTCCAGCGCGTCGCGGGTGTCGATCATCACGGCGTACTCATCCGTGGCGGGCTTGGTCTGTACCAGCATCCGTGACAAGGCCTTGGGGTGCGGCCCGTGCGTGAAGCCTGCCGGATGGAAGGTGACCATACCGGGGTGAATGTTGTCGCGCGAGAAGAAATCCCCTGCGTGATAGAAGATCACCTCGTCGTAGTCGTCATTATTGTGGAAAAACGGCACTTTCAGCGCACCCGGATCGGTTTCGAACGGGCGTGGTACGAAGGTGCAGACGACGAATCGATTCGCGACGAAGGTCGTGTGGGCCGACGGCGGCAGGTGGTAGCGGTGGCTCATCAGCGGCCGCAGGTCGCGCACGTTGATGCGGCATACCGCGAGATCCCCGTGCCAGCCGATCGCATCGAGCGGATTGAACGGGTAGTGCGCGGTCGAGATCTGCTGGCGGCGCTTGATACGCACCTGCCAGCCCCGTTCGGCGGCCGGGCTCCCCGGCGGGCCCTGCTCCTGCTGCGCGCGGAACGCGTCGTCGAGCGCTGGCACGTCCAGCATCGCCGGGTCGAAGATCGCCTGCGCACCGACCAAACCCTTCTCCGGCAGCATGTACGAGGCGTTGGTCGCCTCGATCAGCAGCGCCCGCAACGGCCCATGGGGCTCGAGCCGCCACAGGGTGCCGCGCGGCAAGATCACGTAGTCGCCCGCCGCGATCTCGAGGTGGCCAAAGTCGCAGTACAGGCTCGCGGTGCCTGCATGCACGAATAGCAGTTCGTCGCCGTCGGCATTGCGGGCCAGGTGGTCCATTGGAGCGTCGAGTACCAGCCAGCGCAGGCGGCAGTGGGCGTTCTCCAGCAGCGGGGCGGCGTCCCACGGTGAGCTGACCGGGGTTGTCAGCTGCACCAAGTCGAAAGCATGCGGCCGTAGCGGCCCCTCGAAACGGCTCCAGCCGGTGGGTGGATGGCGGTGGTGGAAGAACGCGGCGGGACCGAAGAAGCCCTCCTTGCCCATCTCCCGCTCATAGGTGCCGGGTGGCAGGTCGGCGTGTGCCTGTCGGCTGGCGGTGCCGGCGACATGCGGGTACTGGATGTAGCGCTTCATGCGGAGCTCCGACGGGCTGGCGGGGTGTCAATTTAGTTGCAACTGAAACTAATTACAAGCGGCGGCGGCCGGCCCGAGGCCCGCGCCAGGGAACTGGGCTGGCATAATTGCCGTGCCAGCCTAAGGAATGCCCATGACCAGCGTCGAAACGTCCCGTTCAGGTCCGGTCGCCGTGATCCGTTTCGGCGAGCCGCCCGTTAATAGCCTCGGCGCTGCGACTCGCCGCGGGATCGCCGAGGCGGTCTTGGCCGCGATCGCCGACCCCAGCGTGAGCGCGATCGTGCTCGCCGGCCGCAATGGCCTGTTCTCGGCCGGCGCCGACATCAAGGAATTCGCCACCGGCGGCATGACGGTTGCGCCCAGTCTGCCGGAGGTCATCGCGGTGGTGGAGGCGAGCCCGAAGCCGGTCGTCGCCGCGATCGAGGGCACTTGCCTCGGTGGTGGCCTCGAGCTTGCACTGGGCGCCAACTACCGCATCGCCGCCCAGAGCGCGAAGCTCGGCCTGCCGGAGGTCAAGATCGGCCTGCTGCCGGGTGCCGGCGGTACCCAGCGGCTGCCGCGCCTGATCGGCGTCGAGAACGCGCTGAACGTCATTCTCAGCGGCGAGCCGGTGCCCGCCAAGCTGTTCGCCGGCAGCCCGCTGCTCGAAGCGGTTGTTGCGGGCGATGTGATCGAGGCGGCCGTGATTCTCGCCACCGCCAAGGCGGCAGAACTCGCCGCTGGCGGCAGCCTGCCGCGTGCCCGTGACCGCAAGGCGTCCGGCCCGCTGGTCGAGGCGCTGCTGGGCTTCGCACGCACGACCGCAAAGGCGGGCTTCGCCAACTACCCCGCGCCGCTGAAGTGCATCGATGCGATCGAGGCGGCCGCCACCAAGTCCTTTGACGAGGGCTTGGCCGTCGAGCGCCAGCTGTTCACCGAGCTGATGGTTACGCCCGTGTCGCGCGCGCTGCGCAACGCGTTCTTTGCCGAGCGCGCGGCCGCCAAGATTGCCGACGTGCCGGACTCGACGCCGGTGCGCCCGATCGCCGCCGCTGCCGTGATCGGCGCCGGCACGATGGGCACCGGCATCGCGATCAACTTCCTCAATGCCGGCATCCCGGTACACCTGCTCGAGCTCGGCCAGGAGGCGCTCGACAAGGGCGTTGCGCGCATTGCCGATACCTTCGCCGGACAGGTCAAGAAGGGCCGCATGCAGCCGGCCGATGCCGCTGCACGTGCGGCCCTGTTGACCCCCACCCTGTCGTACGACGACATCGGTGGTGCCGACATCGTCATTGAGGCGGTTTTCGAGGACATGGCGATCAAGGAGAAGGTATTTACGACGCTGGACCGCGTCATGAAGCCCGGTGCGATCCTCGCCTCCAACACCTCGACCCTCGACCTCGACGCCATTGCCGCGGTGACAAAGCGCCCCGCAGACGTGGTCGGAACGCATTTCTTCAGTCCCGCCAACGTCATGAAGCTGCTCGAGGTGGTGCGTGGCAAGGCGACGGCTAAGGAGGTGCTTGCCACGACGATGAAGCTGGCGCGCACGCTGAAGAAGACGGCGGTCGTCTCCGGTGTCTGTGATGGCTTCATTGGCAACCGCATGCTGGAGCAGTACTTGCGCCAGGCGCTGTTCATGGTCGACGAGGGCGCGAGCCCGCAGCAGATCGATGCGGCCACCGAAAAGTTCGGCTTCGCGATGGGCCCGTTCCGGATGAGTGATCTTGCCGGCAACGACATCGGCTTTCACATCAGGAAGCGTCGCGCGATCGAGCATCCCGACGTTATCTACTCGAAGGTTGCCGACAAGCTGTGCGAACTTGGCCGCTTCGGCCAGAAGACCGGCGGCGGCTGGTACGACTACCAGCCGGGTGACCGCAACGCCTACCCTTCAGTCGTGGTCGAGGCGATGATCGCCGCGCATCGCAAGGCGATCGGCGTCGCGTCGCGGCGGATCGACAGTCGCGAGATCGTCGACCGGCTGGTCTACGCGCTGGTGAACGAGGGCGCGAAAATCCTCGACGAGGGCATCGCGCAGCGGGCCTCCGACCTCGACATCGTTTATCTGACCGGCTACGGATTCCCGGTCTGGCGCGGTGGCCCGATGTGCTATGCCGACGAGGTCGGTGTCTACGGCGTCGCGCAGCGCATGCGCCAGCTGTCCCGCAATGCCTACGGTGATCCGGCGTTCTGGACGCCCGCCCCCCTGATCGAGCGACTGGCCGCCGAGGGCCGGGCGTTCAATACCGCCGGAGCCCGCTCATGAGCCGCGACGCAGTCATCGTCTCTACCGCCCGCACGCCGCTTACCAAGTCCTGGCGCGGCGCGTTCAATCTCACCCATGGTGCAACGCTCGCAGGGCATGTTGTGCGTGCCGCGATAGATCGCGCGGGCATCGACGCGGCGGAGGTCGAGGACGTGATCCTCGGCTGTGCGCTGCCTGAAGGGGCGACCGGCAACAACATCGCGCGCCAGGCGGCGTTGCGTGCTGGTTGCCCCGTTACCGTTTCCGGAGTCACGGTGAACCGCTTCTGTTCATCGGGTCTTCAGTCGATCGCGCTCGCCGCGCAGCGGATCATCGCCGGCGAAGGTGACGTGTACGTCGCCGGTGGCGTCGAGGCGATCTCGGTCGTGCAGAACGAACTCAACATGCACCTGATGCAGGATCCGTGGCTGCTGGAAAACCAGCCGACGATCTACTGGAACATGCTGCAGACCGCCGAGGAAGTCGCGCGCCGCTATTCCATCTCGCGTGAGCGTATGGACGAGTACGGTGCCCGCAGCCAGCAGCGGGCTTGCGCAGCACAGGCTGCTGGTGCGTTCGTTGACGAGATCGCGCCGATTACAGTGACGATGGCGAACGTCGATAAGGGCAGCGGCCGGCTGTCGACGAGCGAGGTCACCGTTGGCATTGACGAGGGCCTGCGCGAGGGCACTACGTTCGAGGCGCTGTCGAAGTTGCGCTCGGTGCTGCCGGGTGGCGCGATCAGCGCCGGCAACGCCAGCCAGTTCTCGGATGGCGCGGGTGCCGTGGTGGTGATGAGCGCAAGCGAAGCGGCCAGCCGTGGACTCAAGCCGCTCGGCGCGTTCCGTGGCTTCGCGGTGGCCGGATGCGAGCCGGGCGAAATGGGCATAGGCCCTGTGTTCGCGGTGCCCAAGCTGCTCGCGCGCGCCGGGCTGAAGGTGTCGGACATCGATCTGTGGGAGCTGAACGAGGCATTTGCCGTGCAGGTGCTGTACTGCCGCGACACGCTCGGCATTCCGGACGAGCGGCTGAACGTCAATGGTGGCGCGATCGCGGTGGGTCATCCGTACGGCATGAGCGGCCAGCGACTGGTCGGACACGCCCTGATCGAGGGCAAGCGCCGCGGTGCGCGCTGGGTGGTCGCGACGATGTGCATCGGCGGCGGCATGGGGGCGGCCGGTCTGTTCGAGGTGCTCTAGGCGGGTCGAAGCGGCCGCGCTCGGTGCGGCCGCCTCAGCGCTCGACGATCGCCGTCACGCCCATGCCCCCGGCGGTGCAGATTGAGATCAGCCCGCGCCGTCCGCCGCGCTCGGCGAGCAACTGCGCGAGGGTCGCGAGGATGCGCGCGCCGGTGGCGGCGAACGGATGCCCATAAGCGAGGCTGGAACCGACGACGTTGAGCTTCACCGGGTCGATGCGCCCTAGCGGCGCGTCGAGTCCGAGTTTGTCGCGGCAGAAGTCCGCAGATTCCCAGGCTCGCAGGGTGCACAACACCTGCGCCGCAAACGCTTCGTGGATCTCGTAATAGTCGAAGTCCGCGAAGCTCAGTCCGCGCGCGGCGAGTAGCTTTGGTACCGCATACGCCGGTGCCATCAGCAAGCCCTCGCGGCCGACGAAGTCGACCGCGGCGACTGCGGCGGTGGTAAGCCACGCCTGCACCGGCAGGCCGCGCTCGCGCGCCCACTCCTCGCTCGCCAGCAGCACGGCGGCCGCGCCATCGGTGAGCGGGGTGGAGTTGCCTGCGGTGAGCGTGCCGGCTTTCGAGCGATCAAATACCGGCGGTAGTTTTGCTAGCCTTTCGATCGAGGTGTCGGGTCGCAGGATGTTGTCGACCTGCAGGCCCTGGAACGGCACCACGAGGTGGCGGTAGAAGCCCTCGGCGTAGGCTGCGGTTGCGCGTCGGTGGCTCTGGCAGGCGAGCGCGTCCTGCTCGGCGCGGGTGATGCCCCAGTGCTGCGCCATCTGCTCGCAGCTTTGGCCCATCGACAGGCCCGTGCGTGGTTCGTTGACCGCAGGTGCGACCGGTCGGAAGTGCGAGGGTCGCAGGCGCAGCCAGGGCTTCAGGCGCGCGCCGAGCGTTCGGCCCCGGGCGCTCTCGAGTAGCAGTTGCTGGTAGGGGCGTGCGTACACGATCGGCGCGTCGCTGATGGTGTCGACGCCAGCGGCGATGCCGGCCTCGATCTGCCCGAGGGCGATCTTGTTAGCGACCAGAATCGCGGCCTCAAGGCTCGTGCCGCAGGCGCGCTGCAGGTCCAGCGCCGGCGTCTCGGCGGCGAGTCCCGCGCCCAGCGCCGACTCGCGCGTCAGGTTCCATTGGCTCGAATGCTTCAGTACCGCGCCGGCGGCAACCTCGCCGAGGCGTACGCCCTGCAGGCCGAAGCGATCGACAACGCCGCGTAGAGCCGCGGTGAGCATCTCCTGGTTGCCGACCGCTGCGTAGGCGCCCATGCCGCGGGCGAACGGGATGCGGCTGCCGCCGAGAATGGCGACGCGGCGAGGCTGTGAGCCGATCAGCATGGCGCTTCTCCAGGGCCGACTGCGATGCCGCCTAGGATGCCACTGGGCGGTGGCGAATGCGCTGCCGCCCGGCTGTCACGGCCGGTCAGGTCATCTTGCGGTCGTCGAGCCCAATGCCGCGCGCGATGATTTCCTTCATGATCTCGGACGTGCCGGCGTAGATGCGGGAAATGCGTGCGTCGGTGTACAGCCGGCTGATCCGGTACTCCTGCATGTAACCGGCACCGCCGTGCAGCTGCAGGCACTCGTCGACGACCCGCCCTTCGAGCTCGCTGCACAGTAGCTTGCCCTGTGCCGCGATCTCGCCCGTCAGCTTGCCGGCGTTGTGCAGCGTCACGCAGTAGTCCACCCATACCTGTGCGGCGTCGATGTGAGCGCGCATTTCGGCCATCTTGAAACGGGCATTCTGGAATGCGCCAACGGGCTTGCCGAACACGCGGCGTTCGCGGATGAAGTCGAGCGTCAGGTCCCAGGCCAGCTGCGCTGCGGTGGTGTACTGCACCATGCTGATCAGGCGCTCCTCGCTGAGGAAGTGCGCCAGCGATTTGAAGCCCTGTGTCGGATCGCCCAGCACGTTGTCTTTCGGCACGCGAACGTTGCGGAAGAACAACTCCGACGTATCCTGCGCCTGCATGCCGATCTTCTTGAGATTGCGGCCGCGCTCGAAGCCTTCCATGCCTCGTTCGACGATGAACAGGCCCAGCCCGTGGCGCTGCTCCGGGACGGTGCGGGCGGCAACGATGAAAACGTCGCCGATCTGGCCGTTGGAGATATAAGTCTTCGATCCATTGAGCAGCCAGTGGTCACCCTGGTCGACGGCGTGCGTACGGATGCCGGCGAGGTCGCTGCCGGCCGCAGGCTCAGTCATGGCGATACCCAGGATCTTCTCGCCGCGTATGGCTGGCGGCAGCAGTCTCGCCTTCTGCTCGGCGTTGCCAAGCATGCCCAGATAAGGGCCGACCAGTCGGGAGTGGAGTGTCAGGAACAACGACGGCTCACCGTGGCGGATGTTCTCCTCGACCAGAATCTGCTCGTAGCGGAAGTCGGACATGCCGGCGCCGCCGTAGGCCTCGTCCGCCCACATCAGCAGGTAACCCTGCGCGCCTGCGTCGGTGAACGCCGCGCGGTCGCAGTACCCTTGCTCGCGCCAACGCTCTGCATGCGGTGCGACGCGCTCCTGGAAGTAACGCCGCGCCGTATCGCGAAACAGTTCGTGCTCGGACTCGAAAATCGTGCGGGGAAGCATCGGATGAACCTCGATCAATGTCAGGCCGCGTCGCCCGGGGCGGGGCGCGGGTGGAATGGGTTGTCGGCGACGGCGCGGGCCTTCAGTCCGCGTGGCGGCTTGAAGCGCTTGCCTACCGTGCGCGCGAGCTTTTCGCACTCGCTGACGAAGCGGCCGACGCCGAGGGTGTCGATGTAAGACAAGGTGCCGCCGGTCCACGCCGGGAAGCCGATACCCAGTATCGAACCTACGTCCGCCTCGGCGACGGTCATGACGACGCCCTCTTCGAAGCAGCGCGCGGCCTCCAGCGCCTGTATGTGCAGCAGCCGCTGCTTGACCTGCTCTGCGGTCGGCTGCAGCGGGGCTCGCGGATACTCTGTTGCGAGCCCTGGCCAGAGCCGTTTCGGTCCGTCAGTCGGGTAGTCGTAGAATCCGCCGCCGCTCTTGCGACCGAGGCGCTGCAGGTCCTCAACGAAATGGGTCAGCACCGGCATCGATACCGGCGGCACGAATCGCTCGCCGAGGTCATCTGCTGCCTGTCGCGTCGCGCGGTACTGCAGTTCCAGCGATACCTCGTCGGTGACCGCAAGCGGGCCCACGGGCATTCCGGCCAGGCGCCCGGCGTTCTCGATCAGCGCCGGATCCACGCCCTCGGCCAGCATTGCCTGGCCTTCGTGGCAGTACGCGCCAAACACCCGCGTCGTGTAGAAGCCGCGGCTGTCGTTGACGACGATCGGCGTCTTCTTGAGCATGCCGACAAAGTCCAGTGCGCGCGCGAGCGTCGCCGGCCGCGTCTTCTTGCCGAGGATGATCTCAACGAGCGGCATGCGCTCGACCGGGGAGAAGAAGTGTATGCCAATGAACTGCGCGGGCCGCGGCGAGGCGCCGGCGAGCCCGGTAATGGGTAGTGTCGAGGTGTTGCTGGCGAAGATCGCATCCTTGGGCAGCACTTCTAGTGCGCGACGTGTCACCTCCGCTTTGACGGCCCGATCCTCGAATACGGCCTCCACAGCCAGCTGGCAGCCAGCGACGGCGGCATAGTCCGAGGTCGCCGTGATGCGAGCCAGTACCTGCGCCGCGGACTCGGCCGTCCGGCGCCCCTTCTCCACGTCGCGCGCCAGCT
>SESH01031201.1_pt1 | contig 110291 bp, 92 predicted proteins | sample 3171561 | NCBI WGS metagenome assembly SESH01 (sample SAMN10866947, study PRJNA518727) | freshwater metagenome | biome: subpolar coniferous forest; feature: holomictic lake; material: water; isolation source: holomictic Lake 442 2011 16.5 m and 2014 13 m | place: Canada: near Kenora, Ontario
CACGGACACCTCGCGCCAGCCTAGGTCAGCGCCGATCCTCGCCGCCAGCGCATTCGCTGCAGCGGGCTCGCCATGCACCAGCCAGGTACGCGGCGGACGATGGAAATTCCGCAGCCAGCCGAGGATCGCACTCTGATCCGCATGGGCAGAGAATCCGCCCAAAGTGACGACCTCCGCCCGCACCGGCACCCGCGCGCCGCTGATCATGACTGAGCGCTCCCGCTCGACCAGCCGCCGGCCAAGGGTGCCCGCCGCCTGGAATCCGACGATCAGGACCGTCGTTTTGGGATTCGGCAGGTGGTGCTTCAAATGATGGCGGATGCGGCCTCCGTCACACATGCCACTGCCGGCAACGATGACCGCGCCACCGGCAATGCGGTTGAGCGCCATCGACTCCTCGACGCTGTGCGTCTCGCGGATGTGGCAGCGCATCTGACCTGCGAGCTGCACCTGCCGCATCCGGCGCGCCTCGGCGTCGAACAACTCGAAATGCCGCGCCGTGATCGCACTGACCTCATTGGCCAGCGGCGAGTCGACGAACACGTCCAGCGGCGGCAGTCGGCCCTCCAGCACGAGCCGCTCGAACCAGTACAGCAGCTCCTGGGTGCGGCCAACCGCGAACGACGGCACGATGACGTTGCCGTGGCGCTGCAGCAGCGTGCGGCTCATCGACTCGACCAGCTCGTCGAGTGTCGCAGCGAGTGGCCGGTGGTCGCGGTCGCCATAGGTGGACTCGAGCACCAGCACGTCGGCGTCGGCGATCACGGTGGGGTCGCGCAGGATCGGCCTGCCCGGTTGACCGAGGTCGCCGCTCATGACCAGCTTGCAGCGGCTCGCGCCGCTCTCCAGCCAAAGTTCGACCAGCGCCGAACCCAGGATGTGGCCTGCGTCGGAGAGCCGCAGGCTCATGCCGGGCGCGATCAGACGGCTCTCCCCGTAGGGCAGCGGCACCATCCGGCGCATCAGCGCCTCGACCTCCTCGAAGCCGTACAGGGGCGGCAGGCCGGCGCGCGGACCGCCGCGCCGGGCGGCCCGGGCCGCGTCTGCCAGTTGCAGGTGAGCGCTGTCGCGCAGCATCACGCTGATCAGCTCGATCGTGGCCGGGGTCGCGTACACCGGGCCGACAAAGCCGTCGGCGACCAGCCGCGGCAGCAAGCCGCTGTGGTCAATATGTGCATGGGTCAGCACGACAGCGGACAGGCTGGCCGGCTCGAAGCTCCACGGCGCCCGGTTGCGGGCCGGGGCATCCCGCCCGCCCTGCACCATGCCGCAGTCGACCAGCAGCCGGGAACCGCCCACCTCGACCAGATGGCGGGAACCGGTAACCTCGCCGGCGGCGCCTAGAAACGTCAATTGCATGACTGGTGGACCTCCAAACCCACTATAGCCGCCACCGCCACCAGACGAAGCTGCATTAACCGCGCTTCATGAAGTGGCCCGACCGTGCTGGCCGGGCTAGGGCCGCTGCCGGTAAGATTGGAGTTTGTTTGCTTGGCGACGCCCTCATGAACCGCGATCTGGACGCCCGGCATCAGGCCCGTGCCTGGACGCTGCTGCTCATCGCGTGCGGCATCGCCTGGTTTGCGCTGCTTGGTGCCCGCCCGCTCTACAACCCCGACGAGGGCCGCTACGCCCAGATCCCGGCAGAAATGCTCGCGTCCGGCGACTACACCCTGCCGCGCCTGGACGGCATGGTCTACCTCGAGAAGCCGCCGCTGCAGTACTGGGCTACCGCCCTGTCACTGCGCGTGTTCGGCCACACCGAGTGGGCCGCCCGCTTCGTCACCGCCGGCTCCGCGGTCCTCGCCTTGGTGTTCGTCTATCTGCTGGGCCGGCGCCTGTGGAACGCGGAGCGCGGACTGATTGCCGCCGGCATGACCGGCAGCATGCTGCTGTACGTCACCATGGGCCAGCTGACCACGCTCGACATGAGCCTCAGCTGCTGGCTGACGATCGCGATCGCCGCGTTCTGCCTCGGCCAGGCCGAGCGCGAACGCGCGCCGGACACGACCCGCAGCTGGATGCTGGTCTGCTGGGCGGCGATGGCTGCCGCGACGCTGACCAAGGGCCTGATCGGCATCGTGCTGCCGGGTGCGGTGCTGCTGCTGTACAGCGCATTGCAGCGCGACACCGCCGCCTGGCGCCACCTACACCTGGGCAAGGGCCTGGCGCTGTACGCGATCCTGGTCGCGCCGTGGTGCCTCGCCGTCGAGCGGGCCCACCCGGGCGCGCTCGACTTCCTGGTCATCCACGAGCACTTCCAGCGCTACCTGACCAAGGTTCACGACCGCTTCAAGCCGTGGTGGTACTTCCTGATGATCCTGGCGGCAGGCTCCCTGCCGTGGCTGCCGCAGATCTGCCGCTCGCTACTGGGCGGCTGGCGGGCGACCGCGCCGCGCGGCCACTTCGACGGCCCGCGCGTACTGTGGGTCAGCGCGGCATTCACGCTGTTCTTCTTCTCGCTGTCGGACTCCAAGCTCGCGCCCTACATCGTGCCGGTGCTGGCGCCCCTGTCGCTGCTCGCGGCCGGCGGCGGACGGACCGCGCTGAAGGACCTGCGGCTGGCGGCGCTGCTGCAGCTCGCACTGGGCATCGCGATCGCCGTCGCACTACCCCTGTACGGACAGCGGACGCTAGACGCCGACGCCACCTGGACGCGCGCGATGCTGACGCCGTACGCGTGGATGGTCGCGGCACTGTTGAGCGGCGGCGGTGTACTCGCGCTGTGGCACGGCCGCACCAGCCTCGGCCGTGCACGCCGCACGCTCGCCGCGGTGGGCTTCGCCGCGCCGCTGCTGCTGCTGGCGCTAGGTGGCAGCGCGATCGCCGCGCGCTACTCGGTGCAGCCGCTGCTCGCACGCGTAGGCCCGCTTGAAGACGGCGCGCCGCTGTACACGGTCGAAACGTTCGACTGGACACTGCCGTTCTACGCCGGCCGTGCGGTCGTGCCGGTGGTCTACCGGGGCGAGCTTGACTACGGGCTGACGTTCGAGCCGTCGCGCGGGCTCGACAGCGTCGAGGCATTCGAGGCGCGCTGGAAGGACTCGACCAGCGGCTACGCGCTGGTGCCTCACGCGACCGCCCTTCGTCTCGCCCGGGACGGCCTGCCGATGCGCGAACTCGGCCGGGATTTCGACAACGTGTTCGTCAGCAGACGGTGATTGCGATGACAGATTTCCTGCCCTTCACCCGCCCAACCATCGACGAGGACACGATTGCCGCCGTGGTTGCCGTGCTGCGCTCCGGCTGGATCACCTCCGGACCGCGCGTCGCCGAATTCGAGCGCGGCCTGGCGGACTATCTAGGCGGCACCCGCCAGGTCCGCTCGATGACCTCCGCGACCGGCGGCCTGGAGATGGCGCTGAAGGCCTTCGGCGTCGGCGCCGGCGATGAGGTGATCGTGCCGGCAATGAGCTTCGCCGCATCGGCCAACGTCGTTGAGCGACTCGGCGCGCGCGCCGTGTTCGCCGACGTCGAACTGCGCTCGCGCAACATCACCGCCGCGGCGATCGAGGCGGCGATCACGCCACGCACCCGCGCCATCATGCCGGTGCACTACTCCGGGCTCGCAGTCGACATGGACGCCGTCCTGGAGCTCGCCGCGCGCCATGGCCTGCGGGTGCTCGAAGACGCGGCCCATGCGATCGGCACCCGCCACCGCGGCAGGCTGATCGGCAGCTTCGGCGACGTCGCCAGCTTCAGCTTCCACGCCAACAAGAACATGACGACGATCGAGGGCGGCGCGCTCGCCTTCGTGGACCCCTCGCTCGCGCTACCGCTCGACCGCGAACGGTTCCACGGCATCAGCAAGGACGCGGCCGGCAACGTCGACGTCTACAGCGCCGGCGGCAAGTACAACCTCACCGACGTCGCAGCGGCGGTCGGCATCGGTCAACTCAAGCGGCTGGACGAGTTCAACGCCAGACGCCGCGAGCTCGTGACACACTACTTCGCGCGCCTTGCGCCGCACCTGCCCGCCGACATGCTGCCCGCCGACGGCGAGGGGCACAGCTGGCACATGTTCGCGCTACTGATACCGTTCACGCGATTGCAGACGACGCGCGACGCCTTCATCGCGCAGATGCGCGAGCGTGGCATTGGGCTCGGCATCCACTATCCGTCGATTCCGGGGCTCACCTACTATCGCCAGCAGGGCTGGGACCCGGCAGCGTTTCCTAACTCGCAGCGGATTGGTGCCGAAACCGTCACCCTGCCGCTGTTCCCGGCGATGACGCCTGCCGACGTCGAGCGCGTGTGCGACGCCGTACTCGACATGACAAAGCTCTAGAGGCCTTCCCGTGAACGACACCGCTCCTGTGCTCTCGGTGGTGATCCCCGTCTACAACGAGGAGGACGTATTGCCGACTCTGTTCGAGCGCCTGTATCCGGCGCTCGACGCCCTCAAGCGCCCCTACGAGGTGCTGTTCGTCAACGACGGCAGCCGCGATCGCTCGGTGGCGATGCTGCGCGAGCAATACCAGCGCCGACCCGCTGAGACACGCGTGATTCTGCTGCAGGTCAACTTCGGCCAGCATGCCGCTATCCTGGCCGGCTTCGAGCGCTCCCGCGGCGAGTACGTCGTCACCCTCGACGCGGACCTGCAGAACCCTCCCGAGGAGGTCGGCAAGCTGCTGGCCAAGCTCGAGGAAGGGCACGACTACGTCGGCACCTGGCGCACGAACCGTCAGGACCTGTGGTGGCGGCGCATGGCCTCGAAGGTCATCAACGCGATCCGCGAGCGAACCACGCCCATCAAGATGGCGGACCACGGCTGCATGCTGCGCGGCTACGGCCGCCAGATCGTCGACACGATCAACGCGACGCGCGAGAACATCACGTTCATTCCGGCACTGGCTTCGATCTACTCATCGAACCCGGTCGAGATCGAGGTCAAACACGACGAGCGCGTCGCCGGCACCTCGAAGTACTCGCTCTACCGCCTCATCCGGCTGACCTTCGACCTGATGACCGGCTTCTCGACCGTGCCACTGCAGATGTTCTCGCTGGTCGGACTGGTGCTGTCAGCGCTGTCGGGCGCGCTGGTGTTCTACATGCTGGCTCGCCGCGCCATTCTCGGACCTGAAGTCGACGGCGTGTTCACGCTGTTCGCGATCGTGTTCTTCCTGCTCGGCATGACGCTGTTCGGCATCGGCCTGCTGGGCGAGTACATCGGCCGCATCTACGTGCAGGTGCGCCAGCGGCCGCGCTACATCATCGGCGCCGTTCTCGAGCAGTCGCCGCACGCGCCGCCGGCCGGCCGCGAATGACCGACACGCACCCGACCGTCGTCTTTGCCTATTCCGAGGTCGGCGCTCGCTGCCTCGGCGCGCTGTTCGAGGCGGGCATTGGCGTGCGGCTGGTGGTGACGCACGAGGACGACCCGAACGAGACGCGCTGGTTCGCCTCGGTCGCTGAAGTTGCGCGTGGTGCGGGCTGCCGCGCGGTGACGCCGTCCGACCCCGCCGACCCCACGCTGCTGGCGGCGATCGCCGCGATCGACCCCGAGTTCATTTTCTCGTTCTACTACCGGCGCATGCTGCCGCCGAGCGTGCTGGCTCTCGCCCGGCGCGGCGCGTTGAACATGCATGGCTCGCTGCTGCCCAAGTACCGCGGTCGTGCGCCGATCAACTGGGCCGTGCTGCACGGCGAGTCCGAGACCGGCGCCAGCCTGCATTACATGGTCGACAAGCCCGACGCCGGCGCACTGGTCGACCAGCAGGCCGTGCCTATCGGTCCGGACGACACCGCCATCGAGGTCGCCGACCGGGTCGCGGATGCCGCCGTCACCGTGCTGCGGCGCAGCCTGCCGGGGCTGCTGGCAGGCACCGCCACCACGGCGCCGCTGGATCTGTCGAAAGGCTCCTATTTCGGCGGTCGCAAGCCGGCCGACGGCGAATTGAGCCTCGAATGGCCCGCCAAGCGCGTCCACGACCTGGTGCGTGCCGTCGCCCCCCCATTCCCGGGCGCCTACCTACGGCTCGGGGATGCGATACTGAGGGTTCATCGGACACGTCGGCTGGCGGACCCGGCCGCCGCCGAGACGGCCGGCCCCTCGGTCGGCGTCGAGGACGGCGCCATCGTCGCGCTCTGCGGTGACGGCGGCCGGCTTGAGCTGGTCGATGCGCATCTGGAGGACGGGCGGCTCGATGCCGCGCGTTTTATCGAAACCTTCGGGCACGCCCGCGTGCCCACCCGCCCGCGCGTCGCGGGCCCAACCTGAAGCGAAGCCATGAAGAAAGTACTGATCCTCGGCGTCAACGGTTTCATCGGCCACCACCTGAGCCGCACGATTCTCGCCAACACCGACTGGCAGATCTGGGGCATGGACATGCAGGACGACCGGATCAAGCCCCTCAAGGGCGATCCGCGCTTCCACTTCTTCGAGGGCGACATCACGATCAATCACGAGTGGGTGGAGTACCACATCCGCAAGTGCGACGTGATCCTGCCGCTGGTTGCGATAGCGACGCCGGTAACCTACGTACGCGATCCGCTGCGCGTGTTCGAGCTCGACTTCGAGGCGAACCTGCCGCTGATCCGCCAGTGCGTGAAGTACAAGAAGCGCGTCGTGTTCCCGTCGACCTCCGAGGTCTACGGCATGAGCACTGAAGCGGAGTTCCATCCGCACACCTCACCGCTGGTCTGCGGCCCGATCGAGAAGCAGCGCTGGATCTACTCGTGCAGCAAGCAGCTGCTCGACCGCGTGATCTGGGCGCATGGCCAGCGCGACGGCCTCGACTTCACGTTGATCCGGCCGTTCAACTGGGTTGGCGGCGGGCTGGACTCGCTCGCCACGGCAAAGGAAGGCTCGAGCCGCGTCGCTACGCAGTTCCTCGCCCACATCGCCCGCGGCGAGGACATCAGCCTGGTCGACGGCGGCGCACAGCGCCGCTGCTTCACCCACATCGATGACGGCATCGACGCGCTGGTGCGCGTGATCCGCAATGAGGGCGGCATTGCCAGCGGCAAGATTTACAACATCGGCAACCCGCGCAACGACCTGTCGATCCGCGACCTGGCCGAGCGCATGATCGCGATCGGCAAGCAGCACCCGGCTTATGCCAAGAACGCCCAGAAGGTAAAGATCAAGGAAGTCAGCTCCAACGACTTCTACGGCAAGGGCTACCAGGACGTACAGACACGCGTGCCCTGGGTCGGCAACACCCAGGACGAGCTGGGCTGGAGCCCGAAGGGCGACATGGACTCGATCCTGAAGTCGGTGTTCGATGCCTATGCGGCCGAAGTCACCGCCGCGGCCGACCTGATCGATACGGTCGGCTGAAGCGGGCCGTCGGCTCGTGCAGATCGCCCTCAAGGTCGACGTCGACACGTATCGCGGCACGCTCGAGGGCGTGCCCGCGCTCGTGGCCGACCTCGGCCGCCGCGACATCACGGCGAGCTTCTACTTTAGTCTCGGCCCTGACCACACGGGCCGGGCTTTGCGGCGCGTCTTCCGTCCCGGCTTTCTCTCCAAGGTGGCGCGCACCTCGGTGGTCAGCCACTACGGCCTGCGCACACTGATGTATGGCGTGCTGCTGCCGGGGCCACACATTGGCCGCCGCGCCGGGCATGTGCTGCGGGCGACCCGCGATGCCGGCCACGAGACCGGCATCCACTGCTATGACCACGTCTACTGGCAGGACAACGTCGCCGGCCGCGACGCGGCGTGGACGCAGCGGCAGGTGATGCGCGCCGCCGAGGCCTATAGCGAAGCGTTCGGCACCCCGGCCCGGGCGCACTGCGCGGCCGGCTGGCAGGTCAACAGCCACCTGTTCGCACTGGAAGACCGGCTCGGGCTCGACTACGCGAGCGACTCGCGCGGCAGCCATCCGTTCCTGCCGGTGATGGACGGCATCGCTGCCGCCTGCCCGCAGCTGCCGACGACGCTGCCGACGCTGGACGAACTGATCGGCGTAGACGGTATGACCGTCGACAGTGCTATCGACCGCGTGCTCGACATGACCGCGACAGCGCCAGCGTCCGGCAGCCACGTCTTCACGCTGCATGCCGAACTCGAGGGCCAGCAGTTCCGCGCGCCATTCATGCGACTGATCGACACCTGGCGGGAGCGCGGCGTCGACGTCGGCACGATGGCGCGCCTGCGCCGCGGACTGGACGCGAGCCGACTGCCACGGCATACGGTGGTGATGGGCGAACTGCCCGGCCGCAGCGGCCTGCTGGCGTTGCAGGGCGCCGCGGCCTGACGCCACGGTCCGGTGCCCAGCGGCCGAACGGCGCAGCCCATCAGCAAGCACTGCCGCCGCGGCTGCACAAGATCGCGTCGACCGTCCTCCGCGGCGTCCAGTACGAGGCCTGCGATTGTTCGGCGGGTGCGGGTCTGCGTGCAGCGGCAACTGGAATTCCGGCTATGATGGCCGCGACACGGCGTGCGTCGTCAACGCCTCACCGCGCCGCGCCTTGAATTGCCGACGCCCGCCCCCACCTCCGCCCGAACGGCCGTCCCGTTCCGGCATTCCGCCGCAACGGCTTCAGGCCGCTGGAGGATTTCGCCAATGCGCGTACTGCTGCTGATCGCCACCAACCTCGCAGTCGTCATCCTGGCGTCGATCACCTTGAACCTGCTTGGCGTCGGCCCCTGGCTGAGCCACGCCGGACTCGACTACGGCTCGCTGGTCATCACCGGCCTCGTCTTCGGTTTCGGTGGCGCGTTCTTCTCGCTGGCGATCTCCAAGTGGAGCGCCAAGCACATGATGGGCGTGCAGCTAATCACCTCGCCGCGCGACGAACGCGAAGCCTGGCTGCTGTCTACCGTCACGCGACTCGCCGCCGCCGCCAACATCGGCACGCCGGAAGTCGGCATCTTCGAGTCAGAGGCACCCAACGCCTTTGCGACAGGCGCGACCCGCAACCACGCTCTGGTCGCGGTAAGCACGGGGCTGCTGGCGCAGATGGGCCGTGCCGAAGTAGAGGCGGTACTTGGTCACGAAATCACCCATGTCGCCAACGGTGACATGGTCACGCTGACGCTGGTGCAGGGAGTGGTGAACACGTTCGCGTTCGTGCTGTCGCGCGTCATCGGCAGCATCATCGACAGCGCACTGTCACGCGGCGAGAACAACGAACGCCGCGGTCCCGGTATCGGCTTCTGGGTGGGCTCGCTGGTCGCGCAGGTGATCCTGACGTTCCTCGGCTCGCTGGTCGTAATGTGGTTCTCACGGCGGCGCGAATTCCGAGCAGACGCGGGCGGCGCGCACCTCGCGGGCCGCCAGTCAATGATCGCGGCGCTGCAGGCACTCAAACGCGGCGAGTCCGGCGCACTGCCGCAGAAGCTCGAGGCGATGGGCATCGCCGGCGACGAACGCGTTGGCGGCCTGCGACGACTGATGATGAGCCACCCGCCGCTCGACGAGCGCATCGAAGCCCTGCGCAACGCGACCTGAGACGAGCGGACCGTCCGCGCCGTCACCCGCCCGGAGAGTTCCGCTGCACACCTCGCTCGTCTGGTTCCGCCGCGACCTACGCCTGCACGACCACCCCGCACTGACCGCCGCCCTGGAAGGCGGCGGTCGCGTGGTCGCGCTGTACATCCACGCCCCGGAAGAGGAAGCACCCTGGTCGCCGGGTGCCGCCAGCCACTGGTGGCTGCACCACAGCCTCGCTGCACTGGATGCGGAGCTGCGCCTGCGCGGCGCGCAGCTGGTCATCGCGCGCGGGCCCAGCCTTGCGACGCTGCAATCGATGGCGCAGGCGACGGGCGCGACGAGCGTGCACTGGAACCGCACCTACGAGCCTGCGCTGATTGCCCGGGACGCCACGATCAAGTCAGCGCTGCGGGCGGCCGGACTGCAGGCTCACAGTCACGCCGGCAACCTGCTGTTTGAGCCCTGGACCGTGAAGAACGGCAGCGGCGATCCGTTCCGCGTATTCACACCCTTCTGGCGCGTCTGCCAGGGACGCCTGTCCGAAGTGGGTCCGCCACTGCCTGCGCCGGCAAAGATCCGGGCAGCGCGACCGCCCGCAGGCATCGCGCTCGCGGCGCTTGAGCTGCTGCCGCAACGGCGCTGGGACTCAGGCTTTGCCGCGCTGTGGTCGCCAGGTGAACAAGGAGCACACGCCCGCCTCCAAGCGTTCCTCGAGGACGACGCCGCGGACTATGCCGAAATGCGGGACCGCCCCGATATGGCGGGCACCTCGCGGCTCGCCGCGCACCTGCACTTCGGCGAAATCTCGCCACGACAGGTGCTGGCAATCTCAGCCGCCACGCTGGAGCGCGACGGGGCACGGCGCGGCACCGAGAGCTTCCTGCGCGAAGTGGGCTGGCGTGAGTTCGGCCATCACCTGCTGTACGCCTTTCCCCATACGACCGATCAGCCGATGGATGTGCGCTACACCCACTTCCAGTGGCGACCGGACGCCGCCCTGCTGCGCGCCTGGCAGCGCGGCCAGACCGGCATCCCGCTCGTGGATGCCGGCATGCGCGAGCTGTGGCACACCGGCTGGATGCACAACCGCGTGCGCATGGTTGCAGCCTCGTTCCTGATCAAGAACCTGCAGCAACCCTGGCTCGATGGCGCCCGCTGGTTCCACGACACGCTGGTCGACGCGGACCTGGCTAGCAACACCGCCGGCTGGCAATGGACGGCCGGCTGCGGTGCGGATGCAGCGCCGTTCTACCGTATCTTCAACCCAGTGCTGCAGAGCGAGCGCTTCGACCCGGCGCGCGGCTACCTGCGCCGCTGGCTACCGGAGCTCGCGCGACTTCCAGCCGAGTGGCTGCACCGGCCGTTCCTGGCGCCGGCAGCGGTGCTCGCCGCCGCCGGCGTCCGGCTTGGCCAGGACTACCCAGTACCGCTGGTCGACCTCGCTGGCAGCCGCGACCGTGCACTGGCAGCATGGCAGCAGATCCGCACGCCCGTAGAGGCCCAGCCGGCGCCGGCCGCCCGGCGCCGCCCCACCCGCCGCTGAGCGCTGCCGGGGCAGGCCCGAGCGGCGACATCCGTCGCCGGGTGATACCCTCCGGCCGCGCAAGATCTCCAACTGCCAGAGGCCCCAGGATGCCGAGCATCGCCCCCGTTTTGACCCAGGCTCGCAGGTCGCACCCATGAGTGGCGCGCCCTCTGCCGCAGCGCTAACCGCACTACGCGCCCTGCTGGGAACGGAGGGTTACCGTACGGACAGCGCAGACGTCGCGCGTTACCTGCAGGACCACCGTCACCTGTACCAGGGCCTCACGCCACTGGTCGCGCGGCCGGCAGACGTCGCGGCCGTGTCGGCTGTGCTGCGATTGTGCGCAGAGCACCGCCTGGCAGTCGTCCCGCACGGCGGCAACACGAGCTACTGCGGCGGCGCGACGCCGGACGAGTCTGGCACCCAGATCGTATTGAGCCTGGAGCGACTGAACCGCGTGCGCGCCGTCGACCCGACCGGCGGCACGCTGATCGCCGAAGCCGGCTGCACGCTCGCCAGTGTTCAATCGGCCGCACAAGCCGTACGCCGGCGCTTTCCGCTCTCGCTCGGCTCTGAGGGGACGTGCCAGATCGGCGGCAACCTCTCGACCAACGCCGGCGGCACCTCGGTGCTGCGCTTCGGCATGATGCGCGACCTGGTGCTGGGCCTCGAGGTCGTACTGCCGGATGGACAGGTACTCGATCAACTGCGCGTGCTGCGCAAGGACAATACCGGCTACGACCTCAAGCAGTTGTTCCTCGGCGCCGAGGGTACGCTCGGCGTGATCACCGCGGCCGCATTGAAGATCTATTCGCAACCGGCCGACTACGCCACCGCGATGGTGGTGGTGGACGACATCGGCGCTGCGGTCGCGCTGCTCGGGCGAATTCGCGATGCATTCGGCGACCTCGTCGAGGGCTTCGAATACCTGCCAGGTGCCGCCTACCAGCTCGCCCTTGAGCACGTTCCCGGCGTCGCGGCACCCTTCGACGCCACCGTGCCCGCGCTCGTGCTGGTGGAGCTGGCGATACCACCGGCGCTGCCGGAGCTGGCCACTCGCTTCGAGGAGTTCCTGCAGGCGGAGGTCGAGGCCGGTACGCTGCGGGACGCGGCGCTTGCTCACTCCGGGCGGCAGCGCGAGGCGTTCTGGTTCCTGCGCGAGCACGTGCCACAGGCCCAGACGCGTGCCGGCGCGTCGATCAAGCACGACGTCTCGCTGCCCATCGCAAGACTGGCGGAGTTCGTGGCGCGCAGCACCGAAACGCTCGCCCGACTGGCCCCCGGGGCCCGCATCATCGGCTACGGACACCTCGGCGACGGCAACCTCCATTACAACCTCAGTCCACCGCCGGGCGTCGCCGCAGGCGCAGGCGACGAGAGCGCATTCCTCGCGCTGAAGCCCGCCGTGACCCGCGCAGTGCACGATCTGGTGGCTGAGCTGGGCGGCAGCTTCAGTGCCGAGCATGGCGTCGGCCGGCTGAAAGTCGACGAACTGCAGCGCTACGAGGATCCGGTAGCGCTGCAACTGATGCGCCGCGTCAAGCACGCGCTGGACCCCGAGGGCCGGATGAACCCCGGCAAGGTACTGCGCTGAACATGGCCAAACGACGACCTGTCACCATCGCCCTGCCGCTGACCACGCCGCGGCTGAGCGTGCGGGAGTTCGCGCGCAGCGATCTGCCCTTGCTGCGCGCGTTCAGTGATGATCCGCGGGTCCGCGAGTTCGCGCCGATCGAGAGCCGTGCGATTGCAGCGGCCGAGCGTGCCGACCAGCCGCAACGTAGGCCGCGCCGCTCGTGGGAACTGGCGGTGATCGTGCGGCGCACGGGCAAGCTGGTGGGTGCCTGCGATCTCGCCCTGGGCGCACCCGGTGAGGCAGACATCGGCTACATGCTCGCGCCCCGTCACTGGGGCCACGGCTATGCAACGGAGCTGGCGACCGCACTGGTCGCATTCGGTCTCGGCCAGCTCGCCCTCAAGCGTGTTTCGGCGATCGTCGCCATCGAGAACGATCGCTCGCGACGCGTGCTGGAGAAGGCGGGCCTGCAGTGGGAGGGCCTGCTGCGCCGTCACGTTCGAGCCGGCGGGCGCAGCTGGGACTGCCACCGCTACGCCATAGACCGCGCCGGCTGGGCACGCGTCTTGCGCCCAGCCGCGCCGTAGCCGATCATCAGGGGAGTGAAGGAGCGCTGATACCCATGCTACGCCTGACCCTGTCCCGCAAGCTGCTTGTCAGCGCTCTACTCATGGTCGCGCTGTATGCACTGGCGGGCTACTGGCTGGTACCGGCCGTGGTCAAGGGCGGGCTGCGCGAGTACCTGCAGGTCAAGCACCAGCGCACCTACCAGCTCGGCGCCGTTCACTTCAATCCGTTCACGCTCAGACTAGACGTTGAGCGTTTCGCCGTGGCGGACACCGACGGCCAGCCGATGCTGGCCTTCGATCACCTCGCTGCAGACGTACGCCTGATCTCGATCTTCAAGGGCGGCGTGGACGCGGGCTTCGTCACGCTGGACGGGCCGCACGTACGACTGATAGAGCGGCGCGACGGCAGCATCAACCTGCTGGATCTGGTGCCACCGAGCGACCCGAACTCGCCGATGCCGAAAGTGTGGATACACACGCTGTCGATCAGCCACGGCCGGGCCGAGTACTCCGACAAGGCCCGCGCGACGCCATTCGACGTGGAAGTGGCCGCGTTCGATCTGACACTGACCGAGTTCTATACGCGCAGCTCCTCAAACGCGTACCGGCTGGTCGCGCGTTCGAAGCTGGACGCGACCTTCTCGTGGTCCGGCACCTTCGGCCTTGACCCGGTGGTCTCGACGGGCGAGATGCACATCGGCAACTTCCGCGCCCAGGCCATTGCCGACGCGGGACCGAACCTGCTGCCGTTCAACGTCGCGCACGGCACGATGGACCTGAACGGCCGCTACGACTACTCCCCACATGCAGATGGGCTGGGGCTGCGCCTCGACATCTCCGACCTGACTTGCCACGACCTCGGGCTGCGCGCAGCGGAGCAGACAGACAGCTGGCTGGAGATTCCGCAACTGCAGGTCCTCGACACCAAGGTCGACTTCGCCGCAGCGAGCGCGAGCGTGCGCCAACTGCGCGTGAATGGCGCAAAGGTCCTCGCCTGGCGCGAGCGCAACGGCAGCCTCAACCTGGCACGACTGTACGTGGCGCTGCCGGCAGACCCAGCCGACGCCAAAGCGCCACCCCCGAAGCCGTGGACGGTGGACCTGCCCGACATCGGCATCGTCGATGCCGACGTGAGCTTTCGCGACCTGACCCCGCATGCGCCGGCGACATTCCATGTCGCGCCGCTGCAGCTTGCGCTCACTGGCTACTCCACCGCCGGCCAGAAGCCGCTCGCCGTCGAGCTGCACGCAACCCTCAACGAGACCGGCACCATCGCGGCCATTGGCTCGCTGAGCGTCAGCCCGCTCGCGGGCCAGCTGAAGCTCGAGCTGCAGTCACTGCCGCTGAAGCCGCTGCAGCCGTATCTTGAAGGCCGCGCTGCGCTGCAGCTGCGCAGTGGAGCTGTGACGTTTCAGGGCACGGCCGCGCTCGCGGCCAGTGGCGGCGTTGCGATCGAGGGCGATGGTTCGCTAGACAACCTGCGCACGACCGACAATGCGCTGGGGGAGGACTTCGTCAAATGGCAGAGCCTGCGCTTTCGCGGCCTGCATGCCGGGACGCAGCCAGCCTCGCTGAAGATCCGCGAAGTGGTGGCGCTGCAGCCGTACGCGCGCGTGATCATTGGCTCAAACGGCCACACCAATCTCCACGCCGTGCTCGCGATGGAACACGCAGGCACGGCGCCGAAGGAGCAGACAGCCACGCCGATCGACATTGGCGTCGTGCGTGTCGAGGGTGGCTCGATGAATTTCGCCGACTTCTCCGTACAGCCGAATTTCGCCACCGGCATCCACGACCTTGGCGGCACCGTCACCAACCTGTCGTCGGCCGACGAGAGTCGCGCTGTACTGCAGCTGGCCGGCAAGGTCGATCGCTATGCTCCTGTGACGATCGCCGGCGAGGTGAGCTTCCTTGGCGCAACGACTTTCGCCGACGTACGGATGAGCTTCAAGAACCTCGAACTGACCGGCCTGTCGCCGTACTCAGGAAAGTTCGCCAGCTACTGGATCGACAAGGGCAAGATGTCGGCCGATCTGTCCTATAGGATCGAAGACCGAAAACTGAACGCAAACCACCACATCGTCGTCAACCAGCTGCAGCTGGGCAAGCATGTCGACAGCGGCGAGGCGACGAGCCTGCCGATCCGACTGGGCATCGCCCTGCTGAAGGATGCCGATGGCGTGATCGATATCGAGTTGCCGGTCACCGGCAGCCTGGACGATCCGCAGTTCCGCGTCGGCAAGATCGTATGGAAGGTGTTCGTCAATCTGCTCACCAAGGCGGTCACCTCGCCATTCCGGCTGCTAGGTGCGCTGTTTGGTGGTGGCGAGGAACTGGAATTCCTCGAGTTCGGTGCCGGCGAGGCCACGCTCGACGAGGCAGCACGTGCGCGCGCAGCCGCGCTGGTCAAGGCACTAGCCGCGCGACCGGGGCTGAACGTAGATGTGCCCATGGCGTATGCGACCGAACTCGACAGTGCGGTGCTGGCAGAACGAAAATGGCAGGCAGAGCTCGCGGCGCGCGCGGCGCACAAACTAGGCGTCGAGACCGCCGAGCCCGGCCAGTTGGCCCGCGTGCAGGCTATGCCTGGCGCGTATCACGCACTGCTGGAAGACGCCTACAGCGCATCCTTCGGCCAGAAGCCGGCGCCTCCCGCCGTCGCCAAGGGCATGCCAGCGGCGCAGGCAGAGGCGGCCGCCATCGCGTGGCTGGAGGCCGCTCTGCGCGCACACGTCAGCGTCAGCTCGCGCGATCTGGAGGCGCTGGCTGCGGCGCGTGCCGCCGCGGTGCAAGCAGCGTTGCTGGACGGCACGAGCATCGACCCTGCTCGCGTGTTCATGGTGAAGGCCGCGCCGCAGGCACCCGCAGCCGAGCGCGTGCGGCTGCAACTGGCGCTGCACTAAGCGACGCACGCCTGGATCAGGAGGCCGCCGGCGGCAACGGCGCAACAGCAGGGCCGGGCCCCCGCGGACGGATCAAGCCTTCCTGCGCGACACTCGCAACCAGCCGCCCGTCGCGCGAGTAGATGCTGCCACGCGCAAAGCCGAGCGCACCCGAGGCCGACGGGCTATCGACTGCATACAGCAGCCAATCATCGACCCTGAACGGCCGATGGAACCACATCGCGTGATCGATGCTGGCCATCTGCAGGTGCAGCAATGAACGCGCGTGCGGCAGCGTCGCCGTCTCGAGCAGGTTGTAGTCCGAGACGTAGGCGAGCAGACAGCGGTGCAACCACTCATCGTCGCCAGGCACCTTGTCGACCGCGCGAAACCAGACCTGCCGAAGCGGCGCCTCGGGCTGGGGATTAATGTAATTGCGCCGCTTTACCGGCCTAAGCTCGAATGGCCGACGATGCTCGAAGAACGGGCGAATCTTCTCCGGCAGTTCCATCAGGATCTCGCCGGCATACGCATCGAAGTCCGACAACGCCTCCGGCGGCGGCACGTCCGGCATCGGCGCCTCGTGCTCCAAGCCAGATTCAGGCACCTGAAAAGAACAGGACATGTGGAAGATCTGCTCGCCGTGCTGAATCGCGACCACGCGGCGACTGCTGAAACCGTGACCGTCGCGACTGCGGTCCACCTGGTAGACGATCGGTGCGTTGAAGTCGCCGCGGCGCAGGAAATAGGCATGCAGCGAATGACACGCGCGTCCCTCGACCGTGCGGTAGGCCGCAACGAGCGCCTGCCCCAGCACCTGCCCGCCGAATACCTGCGGACTGCCGATGTCGCGACTTTCGCCGCGAAACAAATTCACTTCGAGCGTCTCCAGCTCAAGCACCGAAAGCACATCTGCCAGTCGCTGGTCCATGCTCAATCCTGGCCCGCGCGAGAATGGCGGGCGTTGAAGAAACTCAAGAGATGCCTAGCCGCTTCTGCATGACCGGGCTGGTCGTCGTGTACTGCAGGAACTGCTTCTTCTCCGGGTACAGCCAGCCCTGTACGCCGAAGGCGGCAAGCGCTGCCTCGTGGAAACCAGACAGAATCAGTTTCTTCTTGCCTGGGTAGGTATTGATGTCGCCGACCGCGAAGATGCCCGGCTCGCTGGTCTGGAACTTCTCGGTGTCGACCTTGAGCGCCTTGCGTTCAAGCTCGAGGCCCCACTGGGCGATCGGGCCAAGCTTCGGGTGCAGGCCATAGAAGGCCAGGATCTGGTCGCAGTAGACCTCGAGCAGGCTGCCATCGGCGTGCTTGAGTTCGACGCCGCCGAGCGTGGTGCCGTCGCCGAGCACGCGCTGCACGAGCGCCTCGTGAAATACGAGTGTGCCGGCAGCAACCAGCTCGCGCATACGCGCGACCGACGCCGGCGCCGCACGGAAGTCCGCCCGGCGATGAACAAGGGTGACAGGGGCGCGTTCTGCAAGGTTCAACGCCCAGTCCAGAGCCGAGTCACCGCCCCCGAGCACGAGCAGGCGCCGGCCGTGGAAGTCCTCGGCGCGGCGCACGCGGTAATGAATCGCACGACCCTCATAGGCCTCGGCGCCGTCCGCAATAAGCCGGCGCGGCTGGAACGAGCCGACGCCGCCAGCGATGATCACGGCGCCAGCGTCAAAAGTGGTGCCAGCCGACGTGCGCAGCGTGAAACGGCGGCCGCCGGCGTCGCGGGCCAGCTCCAGCACTTCCTCGCCCAGATGCATCACTGCCCCAAACGGCTTGATCTGCTCCTGCAGGCGGTCGACCAGCTCCTGCGCACCGCAAACCGGCAGCGCCGGGATGTCGTAGATCGGCTTGTCGGGGTACAGCTCGGTGCACTGCCCGCCGGTCGTGTTCAGCGAATCGACCAGATGGGCCTTGATCCCCAGCAGGCCCAGCTCGAAGACCTGGAACAACCCGCAGGGGCCGGCACCGATGATGACGGCTTCGGTAACGATCGGCGATTCAGGGGCAGCGGGCTCTGACACAGGCAATCTCCGTGAGCGGTGGCCGGGCTGGGACGCTCAACAGGCTGATTTTACACTCACTGGGTGGCTCCAGCCCGCCTGTGCCCCGCGAATGATAGGATTTCACCCATGTTCCTTCCGCGTCTGGATACCAGCCTCGAAGCCCTACTCGAGCGGCTGTCGGCTCTGCACGAGCCTGCCATTCTCGCCACTCTGGTCGCGACGGCCGGCTCCACCTACCGCAAGGCCGGTGCCCGCATGCTGATCGAGGCGGATGGCCGGCTGACCGGGCTGCTCAGCGGTGGCTGCCTCGAACACGACCTGCGTGAATACGCCCGCGCAGCGCTCGCTGCCGGCTGCGCCCGGGTCGTCGAATACGATCTGCGTAACGCCGATGACCTGCTGTATGGCATCGGCGCCGGCTGCGAGGGAGCGATGTGCATCCTGCTGGAGCCGATCGACCCGACCGGGATCCTCGCGACGGCACTGCGCGCGGCCGCCAGCGGGCTCGCCGCCGGCACGCCGGCAGCGCTGGCAATGACCTTCCGCGGAGATGCGGACGCGCTCGGCACCCGCGTCTTGCCGGCGGCGGATTTGCCCGCCGGCACACTCGCCCGTAGCGGCTCGTTCACACGGTTCACTGAAACCTTGCCTGTCGGCGACGAGCAGGAAACCTGGATCCAGGTACTCGCACCCCTGCCACGGATGCTGGTCTGCGGCGCCGGCCCCGACGCCGAGCCGCTGGTCGCGCTACTGCGCGCGCTGCGCCTGCCGGTGACGGTCAGCGACCACCGCCCTGCCTATGTTGATCCGAGCCGCTTCCCGGGCGCCACGCTGTCCCTGGGCAGCGCCGACTCGCTGGGCGAACGCCTGCCGCTGGCAACGTTTTTTGCCGCCGTGGTGATGAGCCATCACCTCGGCTCGGATGAAAGCTACCTGCGCGTGCTCGCCGCAAGCGCGGTGGCGCACGTCGGTCTGCTCGGTCCCCGTCCGCGCCGCGAGCGGCTGCTGGCAGCGCTCGGCGCCGATGCCCAGCGGCTGCGAGGGCGACTGCGCGGACCGGTCGGCCTGGACATCGGCGCGGTGACACCCGAGGGCATCGCGCTTGCGATCGGCGCCGAACTGCACGCGCTCGCTGCCGGACGCAGCGGCGTGCCAGCCGGGCCGCGCGGATGAACCTGCGGCAGCGAATTGCCGATCGGGCCCGCTCGGCCCGTCTGCGCGACGGCACGCGAGTGTTCCTGCGGCCGCTGCGCGAAACAGACCTCAGCCACGCGCAGGAGTACTTCGCGTCACTGTCGGAGCAGAGCCGTTACCTGCGTTTCATGATACCGACACCAACCCTGACCGCCGAGACGCTGGCGCAGGCGGCAAAGACGCTGCATGAGGTAGGCGCTGCGATCACCGTCGCGGTCGTCGATCACGGCGACCGCGAGGAACTGATCGGCGGGGCCCGTGTCGTGCCGACCGACCGCCGTGGCATCGCTGAATTCGCAGTCTCGCTGGCCGACGCCTGGCAGGGCCGCGGTATCGGCGCGGTGCTGCTGCGCGAGGTCGTGCGCCTCGGTCGGGCACTCGGCTACCACCATGTCGAGGGGCTCGTGCTGACGCAGAACACCCGCATGCTAACCGTGGCGCGACGCGCCCGCTTCCGCGTGCAGCCGGACCATCGCGATCTGTCGGTCACGATCGTCTCGCGCGCGCTGCACCCTTGACCTTGCAGCCACTGCGCCCCGCCGAACGACGCGACGCTGCCGGCGGATCTCACGTCGACTTCCGCGCGATCCTTGGGCTTGCGGCCCCGCTGATGGCCAACAGTGCGATCCAGGCGCTGCTGAACCTGACCGACACTTGGTTCGTCGGCAGGCTGTCGACCACCGCCACCGATGCCATGTCATCGATCTACTGGGTGATCCTTTGCGCGATCATCCTGCTCGGCGGGGTAGGCATGGCGGTGCAGACGTTCGCCGCACAGGCCTTCGGGGCGCGGCGGCAGGCGCGCGCCTCCCAGGCGGCCTGGTCGGGTGTCTACGCCTCGCTGCTGACCATCCCGGTCTTCATCGCCATCGGTTTCCTGGGAGCCCCGCTGCTCGCGGCCTTGCACGTTGACGCCGAAGTGACCCGGCTGGCGCTCGCCTACTGGTGGCCGCGACTGGTCGTGGGCGGACCGCTGGGCTTGCTGGTCTGGTCGCTCACCGGTTTCTTCAACGGCGTCGGCCGCACCCGCCTGACGCTCATCGTGACGCTGGTGATGGCGGTCACCAACGTGCCGCTCAACCAGCTGTGCATTTTCACCCTCGACATGGGCATCGCCGGTTCTGCCTGGGGGACTGTCGTGGCGGAGCTCGCAGGCCTGCTCGTGGCAGCCGCGTTCTTCCTCGGGCCCACGATCCGTACCCATCACCGCTCGCACCTGACCTGGCGACGCACCGCGGTGCGTCGCCAGTTCCAGCTCGGGCTGCCGATGGGACTGGGCATCACCGCGGACCTCGCCGGATTGGCGGTATTCCAGCTGATGCTGGTCACCACCAGCCTGGTCGCTGGCGCCACCACCCAGATCGTGATGATGCTGACCTCGCTGGCCTACATGCCCGGCATCGGCATCGCGCTCGCCGGCACGACGCTGGTCGGCCAGTCGGTAGGCGCAGGCGAGCGCGACTGGGCGCGCCGTGTCGGCAACGCCATCATCGGCCTGAGCACCGGCTTCATGGGCTGCGTCGGCCTGCTACTCGGCCTCGCCAGTCCCTGGCTGCTACCTGGCTTCGTCAACGCGGCCGACCCGCACGCCGCGGCAGTGGTCGAACTCGGCAGCCGCCTGATCTGGCTGGCCGCCGCCTATCAGGCCTTCGACGGACTCAATCTCGGCTCCTCGTTCTGCCTGCGCGGCGCCGGCGATGTCCGGGTGCCGGCGATGATCATCGCCGTACTGTCCTGGGGCCTGCTGCTGCCGATCACCCACGCCATGGTGTTCGCCCCGGGCCGCGGTTGGGTCGACTTCCTGCCGCAGTTCGACCGCGGTGCGGTCGGCGGCTGGACCGTCTCGGTGGGCTACGTCGTCGCACTCGGTGTGTCGATGTGGGTACGATGGCGGTCCGGGGCCTGGCGCCGCATCCGGCTCTGACTGCTTCGGCCGGGCACGATTGCGATCTTAATCAGGGCTGTGTTCCCATTCCGGGATACCAGCCGGCTATAGGCATAGCTGCAAATAAAGGGATCTTCATGAGCACGTACACCCCCCGTTCCCGCCTGCAGGCCCTGCCGCTGCGGCCGTTGTTTGCGCTGACCTCGGCAATTCTCGCCGCGGCCGCCGCTGCAGCGGGCACGGATGCCGGCGCGGCCAGCGGCGGACTCGACGAGGTGATCGTGACAGCGCAGAAGCGCTCCGAGAACCTGCAGTCGGTGCCGATCAGCATCCAGGCCTTCGATACCAGGAAACTGACCGAACTGCAGGTCACGAGCTTCGACGACTACGCCAAGTACCTGCCGAGCCTGTCGGTGCAGAGCTACGGCCCCGGCCAGGCGCAGTTATACGTGCGCGGCGTCACCAACGGCGGCGACGGACTCAAGGTCGGCTCGCAGCCGCTGGTCGGCGTCTACGTCGACGAGATGCCGGTCACCACCATCGGCAACAACCTCGACATCCACGTCTACGACATCGCGCGGGTGGAGGCGCTGTCCGGCCCGCAAGGCACGCTGTTCGGCTCAAGCTCGATGGCCGGCACGATGCGCATCATCACCAACAAGCCGGACCCGTCGAAGTTCGAGGGCGGCTTTGACATCACCTTGAACACCTTCACCAAGGGCGACCCGGGCGGCATCGTCGAGGGCTTCGTCAACCTGCCCCTGAGCGAGCGCGCAGCGGTGCGCCTGGTCGGCTGGAGCGAACACGACGGCGGCTACATCAACAACGTCATGGCGCCACCGCAGGTCTACCCGACGTCCGGCATCCCGCGCACCAACGCGCGCCTGGTCGAGAAGAGCTACAACTGGGTCGACACGACTGGCGGCCGCGCCGCGCTGAAGGTTGACCTCAACGACAGCTGGTCGGTGATGCCGACCGTGCAGACCCAGAAGCAGGTCGCGAACGGCCAGTTCGGCTTCACGCCGTTCGGCGCCAGCGCCGCCAACATCACGCTGCCGCCGTCCGGCGACCTTAACGTCTCGCGCTTCTACCCGGAGCGCAACGAAGACAGCTGGACGCAGGCGACGCTGACCGTGCAGGGCAAGATTGCCGACTTCGACTTGATCTACGCCGGCGGCTACCTGCGCCGCACGATCAATTCGGTCTCCGATTACTCCGACTATTCGATGTTCTATGACGCCTCGTACGTTGGCGGCAGCTACCCCACCTACTTCGGCGACAACTTCCGCGACGCGAACGGCAACCTGATCAACCCGGCGCAGACCACCGTCAGCCGCAACCAGTTCAGCAAGCTGTCGCAAGAGCTGCGGATCTCCTCGCCGCAGAACCAGCGGCTGCGCTACGTGCTGGGCCTGTTCGTACAACGCCAGACCAACGACGCACGCGACGAGTACCGGGTGCAGAACCTGGCACCGCAATACTCGGTCACCGGCCAGCCCGGCGTCCTTTATGCAAATGCCCAGTCGCGCGTGGACCGCGACACGGCGGCATTCACGGACTTGTCCTTCGATGTGACGAGCAAGCTGATGCTGATCGGCGGCGTCCGCGCATTCCACTACGACAACTCGGTGTACGGATTCTTCGGCTACAGCGGCAACCCGACCTACGACGGCTACACCCACGCCAGTGGCGAAGCGCAGTGTGTCGGTGCGCCGGACCCGTCCAACCCCGTCCGGCCCTGCATCAACGTCGACTCCGACACCAAGCGCAGCGGCACCACCTATCGTCTCAACGCCACTTACAAGTTCGACGACGACCGGATGATCTACGCGACCTGGTCGACCGGTTTCCGGCCCGGTGGCGTCAATCGCGTCACGACGCGGCCGCCGTATACGCCTGACTATCTGGCCAATATCGAGGCGGGCTGGAAGACGACCTGGCTGGATCACCGCCTGCGCGTCAACGGCGCGATATTCCTCGAGCGCTGGAAGGACGCCCAGTACGGCATTGCCGGCATGAACGGCATCACCGAGATCATCAACGCCGGCCGGGCGGAGATTCGTGGCATCGAGTCGGAGGTGCACTGGAAGGCATCCGACGGCCTGACGCTGTCGGGTTCGTTCACCTTCCTGGACACGAAGCTGAAGACGTTTGCGTGCAATCACGCCACCGATCAGGCCGCTTGCGGCGACGCCTCCAACGTCCTGGCCCCGCCGGAAACACGCCTGCCGGTCTCCGCCAAATTCAAGGGCAACGCCATCGCCCGCTACGAGTGGAGTCAGGGCGAGTTCGACGCACACGTGCAGGCTGCAATGGTCTTCCAGACCAACGTCGTCTCGGCGCTGACGCTCGCGGACGCCAATACGATCGGCAAGCAACCCGGCTACGGCACCCTCGACCTGACGGCCGGCATCAAGAAGGGACAGTGGAATGCCGAGTTCTTCATCGAGAACGTCGGCGACCGTCGCGGCGAAATCACCCGGTATGCCTCCTGCGCACCAGCCACCTGCAAGGTGATCAACGTGATTCCGATCAAGCCGCGACTCGTCGGCATAACGATCGGCCGACGCTTCTGAGACACATTGCCCAGCGCTCGATAAACCTTCAAGGAACCCCTCGCATGCCGCAGCCACACCGCCTCGTCACGCTGGCCCTGCTGTGCCTGCTGCCGCTGGCGGCCAAGAGCGGCGAGCACCTGCCGCCGGGCGCGCTCGTCCCTGCGCCCAGCTACGACAGCGGCAGCGGCGTGCCCGCGCCAGACGGGTTCTTCCGCACCAAGAACACGGCGATCGCCTTTCGCAATACCGAGGAGATCATGCCGACCCGGCGGATCCCGACGAGCGCGAAGCCCTCGCCGCTGAAGCCCCCTACCGCCCCCTTCAACGTGCACTACACCTTCGAGGGCGGCAGTCGCTCGGTGCAGGACTTCGTTCGCCGCAACGACACCACCGCGCTGGTTATCCTCAAGGACGACCACATCGTCTTCGAGGGCTACTATCACGGGGCAGAGTCGACCGACCTGTTCACCTCGTTCTCGTCGGGCAAGTCGTTTGTCTCGACCCTGGTGGGACTTGCGGTCGCGGACGGCCACATCAAGAGCATCCACGATCCGATTCGCCAGTACCTGCCCGAACTGACCGGCTCTGCCTATGAGAGCGCCACCATCAAGCAGGTGCTGCAGATGGCCTCGGGAACGAGCTACAGCGAAGACTACGAAGATCCGGCCTCTGACATCGATGCGTTCGCGGCACTGGTCGGCCGCAACCAGGGGGGCCTGTACGACTTCGCGCGCTCGTTCAAGGCCAAGCGCAAGCCCGGCACGGAGTTCTACTACGCGACGACCGACACCGAGATCCTCGGCGCACTCATCGCGCGCGCGACCGGCAAGTCGTTGTCGGCCTACATGTCGGAACGACTGTGGAAACCGCTAGGCGCCGAGAGCGCGGGGCGCTGGACGCTGGATCAGCCGGGCAGCGCTGGTCGCGAGGTCGCAGGTGGCGCCCTGCAACTGCGCGCGCGCGACTACGCCCGCTTCGGCGCCTTGTTCGCGCACGGCGGCGCGTGGAACGGCACACAGATCGTGCCCTCGGCCTGGGTCACGGAGGCCACGCGGCCGCAGGATCCCTACGTGGACTTCGGCCGGGTCGAACCGGGCACGCAGATCGGCTACGGCTACCAGTGGTGGTGCATGCCTGGCGCCGAGCACCGTTATTCAGCCGAGGGCATCCACGGCCAGTTCGTGTTCGTCGACCCAGGCACGAAAGTCGTCGTGGTGGCGATGTCAGCCTGGCCCGAGGCCTGGGACGAAGCGAAGGCCGCGGAGGCCTTCACCTTCTTCGCAGCGGTCGCAAACTCGCTGCGCTAACCGCGCCGGGACGCGGCGGCGGGGACGCGCGAGCTACAGCTCGCGCGCGACCCTGAAGCCCAGATCGGATTGGCGCAGTCCCTGCAATTCGGCACCACGCGCCGCGGCGCGGCTCGCCGCGGGCCGCGATGCCCAGCCGCCGCCGCGGACGGCACGCAGCTCGCAACCCCCCGCCCACTCCCAGACCCGGCCGTCCATCGGACGGCCGACGTAGCTGGTCGTATAGCAGTCCTGCACCCACTCACGGGCGTTGCCGATCATGTCGTACAGGTCGAAGGCGTTGGGCTTGAACGAACCGACTGGCGCGGCATAAGTGTGAGCATCACTGCAACGCGCATTCGGCTGCAGGAACGCAAGCTCGGTCACCGCCGAGGCGTCGTAGAGGTTCGCGTACTCACAGGCCACCGTCAGTAGCGACGCCTCGTCCGAATCCCGGTCGCCGAAGTAGCGTGGTGTGGTGGTGCCGCCACGTGCGGCGTACTCCCACTCGGCCTCCGATGGCAGCCTGTAGGCGTTACCCGTGGTCTTCGCCAGCCAGTCCGTATAGGCCTTCGCGTCGTCCCAACTGACACAAACCACAGGCTCGCTGTCAGCGGCGGGAGCGGCGAAGCCGGGATCCTGCCAACCGCGGTCGGGCAGTCGCAGCCACGCGCCGCCGCTCGCCACGCGACAGTCGCCTGCCGGCGAGTACTGCATCGCCTCGGTGAAGGCCCGGAACTCGGCGACAGTGACCTCGTAGCGGCCGATCGCGAAGGCGCGCGCGATCGTCATGGGCAGCGGCGGGGCTTCGCCACGCTCAACCTCCACCTCGACCGCGGACGCACTGGTACCGAGCAGGAAGTTACCTGCCGGCACGACGATCATCTCCGGGCAGGAGGGGCAGTCCCGCAACACGCCCGGCGTAGCTGACGCGGCAGGCAGCGCAGCAGGCAAGGCGGCGGCCGACGCCGCCTTGGCGGAACTGACTGGCGGCTGCGCGGCAGCGGCAAAGCTGAACGACAGCGCAAGCAAGGTGCACAGGATCTTCATCAACGGCTCTCCGCCTTGCCATCCAGATCAAGCGCCACGCGAAAGCCCAGCGAGTCCGCGCGACTGCTGATCTCGGCCGCCTCGCGCGAGGCGCTGCGCGCGCGCTCAGGCGGCATCGCCCAACTGCCGCCGCGCTGCACGCGCTTGCTGCAGCCACCCGCCCAGACCCAGGCCCGCGTGTCGCGCGGTCGGCCAACGTAGCTGTCCGTGTAGCAGTCCTCCACCCACTCGGCAACGTTGCCGATCATGTCGTACAGACCGAAAGCATTGGCACGCAGCGCGGCAGCGGGAGCCACGTCGGGGTAGCTGTCGCGGCAGTGCACGGGATCCCATCCGAACGCATAGCTCTCGCGCGCCGACAGGTCGTAGAGATTGGCGAAATCGCAGGCGTCGGTGGACGAGTCACCCCACGGCCAGCGCGCAGCGCTGCCGGCGCGCGCCGCGTACTCCCACTCCGCCTCCGACGGCAGTCGGTAAGCCTTGCCAGTGCGATGCGCGAGCCACTGCACATAGGCCTTCGCGTCGCTCCAACTGACGCACGAGACCGGCTGGTCGTCCTTCACCTCGCGCGGTCGACCCGGGTTATCCGGGCCGCGAGTGCGGTCGGAATTGAAGCGACCCAGCGCGTCATCCCAGCTCACGCAGGGCCCGTGCACCTCATAGCCGGCGTCGTTGACGAACGCCCGGTACTCGCGCCGCGTAATCTCAAGCCGGCCCATCGCAAAAGCCTTCGGGACGCGCACAATCAACGCCTGCGCCTCGGCACGGGTGTCCGCGGCACGCGGATCAGCGGCCGGGGTGCCCATCACGAAGGTGCCCGGTGGAAGACGTTGCATCTCCGGGCAGTCGGGGCAATCGCGAAAGGGCGCATTCGGATCGGCGGCATTGGCCGCCGGCACCCAACCAGCCAACAACGTCGCAACCGCGGCGCTCGCCAGGAACCGGACGACGAACGCGGCTTGCCTCATGGGCCTCCCCCGATCTTGACCGGGATGAAGATGGTGGTGCCGGAGCGATTGACGAGCAGCGCGATCGAGCGCTTCGACTTCTCCAGCTGCGCTTCCAGATCCTCTACGGTCATTACCTTCTGACCATTGGCGCCGATGACGATATCACCGCTCTTCACGTCGGCCGCCAGAGCCGGGCCCTCGACGTCCTCAACCAGCAGGCCACCGTCCAGACCCGCGGCGCGTTTCTCGGCAGGCGACAGCAGCCGCAGCGACAGGCCAAGCCTGGCGCCGCCGCGCTTGCCTTCCTCACCGCCAGCGCGCGCCACGCGCCCTTCCTTGAGTTCGACGATATCGACCGTGACCTTGCGGCTGGCGCGATCACGCCAGACTTCAAGCTCAGCACGCGCACCGGGGTGCAGCTGCGAAATCGCGGCCGATAGCTGCCCGGAGCGTTCGACCGGCTGCGCGTTGACACTCAGGATCACGTCGCCCGGCCGCAGCCCCGCCTTGGCCGCAGGTCCGGCCGTCTCAACCTGACTGACCAGCGCGCCACGTGGGCGGTCGAGCCCGAACGAATCGGCGAGCTGCTGGCCGACGTCCTGGATCAGCACGCCGATGCGGCCGCGCTGGACGTGGCCGGTCTTGACGAGCTGGTCGCGCACATTGATCGCGATGTCGATCGGAATCGCGAACGAGATGCCCATGAAGCCGCCGGTACGCGAGTAGATCTGCGAGTTGATGCCGACCACCTCACCGGCCATGTTGAACAGCGGCCCGCCAGAGTTGCCCGGGTTCACCGCAGCGTCGGTCTGGATGAACGGCGTGTACTGTCCATCCGGCAGGGAGCGCGAGGTGGCACTGACTATGCCGGCGGTCACGCTGTTCTCGAAGCCAAATGGCGAACCAATGGCGACCACCCACTCGCCTGGCCGCAGCTTGGTCGGATCACCGACGCGAACCGTCGGCAGGTTCTTGCCGTCGATCTTGATCACCGCGACGTCAGTGCGCTGGTCGACGCCGATCACCTTGGCGGTGAATTCCCGTCGGTCGGTCAGGCGCACCGTGACCTCGCTCGCATCCGCGACCACATGCGCATTGGTCAGGATCGTTCCATCGGGCGCGACAATGAAGCCTGAGCCCTCGCCACGCGCAGGTGGCTGATCGCCACGTGGCTGGGCGCCGAAGCGGCGCAGGAACTCATGCAGCGGGTCATCTGGTGTATCGCTGTCGGCGCTCACCGGGCGCGTGCGCTCCACGACCGTGACGTTGACCACGGCAGGCCCGTAGGCCGAGACCAGCTCGGTGAAATCCGGCAACCCGCGGGCAGCGGCAGCGGTCGTCCCGGGGCTTACCGGCAGCGACTGCTGTACCGGAGCGGTGGCAAGCGGGCCGGCGACCCGCTCGGGGCCGCGGCCGCAAGCGCCGAGGGCCAGCGCGGCAACCACAGCAACAGCGGCAAGGCGGGCAGGAAGCGTCATTCCACTGATCATCTAGGTCTCACTCCTGGTTCGGGACAACCGCGTCCCGCCATAGACAGCGCCCGCCCCCCGAAAGTTGCGCCCGGCGGATCCCGGACAGAGGCCGTAGCGGGGGGCGCCAGTGCGCCGCTACACTGAGCGCGAATGATACCGCCCTCCGCCCGGCCTCTCGCACTGATCGCAGCCCTGAGCCTGCCCGGGCTTGCCCTAGCCGCAGCCCCGATCCCAGCGCGGATCTCGCAGGCGATCCACAGCCAGGGGTTCCCGGCCGCGGCTGTCAGTATCGTCGTCCAGGATCCGCGCAGTGGCGAAACGCTGCTATCGCTGAACCCCAGCGAGCCGCGCAGCCCCGCCTCGACAATCAAGGTGCTGACCACGTTCGCAGCACTGTCCCAGCTGGGCCCCACCTACCACTGGACGACACGGGCCTGGACCACGGCACCGGTAGTCGATGGCCGACTGGTGGGCGACCTGGTCATCGAAGGCGGCGGTGACCCCTTCATGAGTGCCGAGCGCTGGTGGCGCTTCGCGCAGGAACTGCGCGACCGCGGCCTCAGGCAGATCGAGGGCGATCTCGTCCTCGATCGGACCTTGTACGCGACCCAGGATCTCGATCCGGACCAGTTCGACGGCCGCGGCTATCGCACCTACAACGTGCTACCCGACCCGCTGCTGGTGAACCTGCAGGCGGCCGAGTTCCGCGTGCGGATCAACGGCGGCCTCGCCGAGGTGGTGGTCGAGCCGGCACCGGCCAATCTGCAGTTGGACAATGCCCTGCGCGTCACCCAGGGCCGCTGTACCGGCAGCACCGGCGCGCTGTCGTTCACCAACATCGGCGACGATCCTGCGCACATCGCCATCAGCGGCCACGTCTCCGCCAACTGCCCAAGCTATGAGCGACGGGCCATCATGCGCGCGCCGGAGTTCGCATTCGGCACGTTCCTGACCTATTGGCGACAGCTCGGCGGCGAGTTCAGTGGCCGGCTGAAGCTTGCACCGCGGCCAGGCGGGGCCACGCTACTGGCCGAGTACCAGTCGCTGACGCTCGCCGAGATCATCCCCCTCGTCAACAAGCACAGCAGCAACGCCATGGCGCGGATGCTGCTGCTGACGATGGCCGCAGAACGCTATGGGCCGCCGGCAACCGTGGCCAACGGCGAGCGCGCGCTCCAAGCCTGGCTTGAGACGCAGGGACTGCAGTTCCCGGAGCTGGTACTCGACAACGGCTCGGGGCTATCGCGCAGCACTCGCATCTCGGCGCAGAGCATGGCTCGGCTGCTGGATATCGCCTGGCAGAGCCGCTACTGGCCAGAGATCGCAGCTTCCGTGCCGCTGGGAGGCCAGGACGGGACGCTGCGCCACCGTTTCGTCGACCTCGGCGCAGAAGCCCGCATCCGCATGAAGACCGGCCACCTCGAAGGCGTGGGCGCGATCGCCGGCTGGGTGACCGCCCGCTCCGGCCGGCCACTGAGCGTCGTCGTCCTGATCAACCACCCCGGCGCCCAGTACGGCGGCGGCGAGGCGGTGATCGATACGGTCGTCCGCTGGGCAGTCGACCGCTAGCCCCCGCTGCGGCGAGCGCTAGTGCGAGGCCGAGCGGGACACCCGCATGCCGGTGTTCTGGCGCGCATACACCTCGTCCCACATCCGCTCAGCACGCTTGTCACGACCGAGCAGCGAACCGAGGATCACCGCGAGGAAGCCGAGCGGAATGGAGAACAGGCCCGGGTTCTTCAGCTCCAGCAGCGGCTTCTCCAGCCCCATGAACGAGGTCTCGCGACCCTCGACGTTGTGCAGATCGTCACGGGCCTTCTTGACGGCCTTGTCCAGCGCCACGGTGCCCTTCGCCGCCTGCGCAATGCGCAACGGCTCGCCTGAGCCGAGCGCCTCGACCAGGGTCGCGCGCTTGGCTGGCTCGGCGTCCAGCACCTTGTGCGCCGCGACCCGCACCGTCTTGGGGTAGGTCAGGTTCGGCGACACCAGCGTCAGTCCCACTGCCACCGTCGTGCCAACGATCATGCCCGCCACGATGCCGGTCGTATTGCAGCGCTTCCAGTAAAGCGTGAGCAGCACGCAGGGAAAGTTCGCGCTGGCGGCGACCGCAAAGGCGAGCGCCACCAGGACCGCGACGTTCTGGCCCTTGGCGGCGATACCGATCGCGATCGCCACCGCGCCAACCAGCACTGTCGCCAGACGCGCCGCGAGTACCTGCTCCTGCGCAGGCACCTCCTCGCCCGCGCGCCAGACGCCCACCCACAGGTCGTGCGCAATCGCCGAGGCAGCGGCAAGCACAAGGCCCGCGACGACCGCGACGATGGTCGCGAAAGCGACTGCCGACACGAACGCCAGCATGAAATTGCCCAGCAGCGAATCGGCGCCGCCGCCGATGAACTGCGCGAGCAAGGGGCCTGCCATGTTGCCGCCGGGATCGACCGCTGCGATTTCGGCCGGGCCCACCAGCTTCGCAGCGCCGAAGCCGAGGAACAGCGTCAGCAGGTAGAAACCGCCGATGATCGCCATCGCCCAGACCACCGACTTGCGTGCCGCCTGAGCGGTCGGAACGGTGAAGAATCGCATCAGGATGTGCGGCAGTCCCGCGGTACCGAACACCAGCGCCATGCCGAGCGAGATCTGGTCGATCGGCGCCTTGAAGTACAGGCCCGGCTCAAGGAAGCGCTGGCCGAGCTCCGCGGCCGACATCGCCTTGGCCGGATCGCCGAGCAGCTTGGCGACTTGCGCCTGCACCTTGGGATCACCGACGACGTCCGCCATGAACGCTGGCAGCGAAAAGCCGTAAGGCATCCACACGAGAATCACGATCACGATCGAGGCGACCACCAGCAATACCGCCTTGATGATCTGCACCCAGGTCGTGGCGACCATGCCGCCGAACAGCACGTATCCGAGCATCAGGACGCCGACTGCGACGACCGACACCTCGTAGTCAATGCCGATCAGCGCCTTCACCAGCACACCGGCGCCGACCATCTGTGCGGTCAGGTAGAAGGTCGAGACGGTGATCACCGACAGTGCGCCGACCAGACGAGTCTTCTTCGGGTCATTGCGATAGGCGAGGATGTCGCCGAGCGTGTACTTGCCAATGTTGCGGCAAGGCTCGGCGATCAGCAGCAACACCGTCACGTAGGCGACCAGCCAGCCCACCGAGTACATGAAGCCGTCGTAGCCATACAGCGAGATCAACCCGGCGATGCCGAGGAACGATGCGGCAGACAGGTAATCGCCCGCGATAGCCCAGCCGTTCTGCAGGCCCGAGATGCCGCCGCCGGCGGTATAGAAGTCAGCGGGCGAACGAACTCGCTTGGCGGCAAAGTAGGTGACCACCACAGTCGCCACGATGACGGCCGCGAATACCGCGAACGTCAACCAGCGGTAGCCGGCACCGGCAACGCCATGCTGCGCCGCAGGCGCGGCCGCCAGGGTCGTGGCGAGCATCGCAAGCTGGGGGGTGACAGCGCTCATGAGCGGGCCCGGGCATGACGGGTGACGTCAGCGGCGATTTCCGCGGCGAGCGCGTCAAACTCGCGGTTCGCAACGCGCGAATAATAAAGCGCGATTCCCCAGGCCACCACGAACTCGCTCAGGGCAAACAGCAGTCCGACGTTAATCACGCCGACCACCCGCGTCCGAAACAGATCCTGAAAATAGGCCGCGCCTATAGGCAGCGCGAAGTAGTACGCAACCGAGAATGCCATCAACCCCCACAGGAACGCCGTCTTGCGCCGATGCAGGCGCTGGAAGCGCGGATCGGCGATGACGGCGGTCCAGTCGATCGAGTCGGCAATTGGCATGAAAACCCCTCGCAGTGCACCGGCATCGTAGTGCCGGATGATTTTTGGCCGGGCAGGGCCCGGAGCGCAGTCGCCCCAGGGCGCTGCGCAGGCGCAGTTAAGCAGATTCGGTGCCCTCGGGGTACCCGCTCCGTGGGCACGGCGGCATTTAGGTCCGCACCGATCGCGCCGGGGCACGCGTTGTTTTCCTGAACCCTCCCCATGAAAATGCGCAGAATGGGCGCACCGGCACCGCCGGCGCATGAATCCGTCGGGCTGCACGCCGACGGCGCCCTAATGGAGAACGCGGATGAGCAAGGTCTACGAAGTCCCGGAACAGTTCGCACGGGAAGCCAAGGTCGACCTGGCCCGCTACCGTGCCGACTACGCCCGCAGCGTGCAGGATCCGGCGGCGTTCTGGGGCGAGGTCGGCCGCCAGACCGACTGGCTCAAGCCCTATACGCAGGTCAAGGATGTCTCCTTTGACCTCAACGACTTCCGCATCCGCTGGTACGCCGACGGCGAACTGAACGTCGCGGCAAACTGCCTCGACCGGCATCTGGCGCAGCGCGGCGAGCAGACCGCGATCCTGTTCGAGGGCGACGAGCCGGGCGACAGCCGGCGCATCAGCTACCGCGAGCTGCACCGGGACGTCTGCCGCTTCGCCAATGTTCTGAAGTCGCTGGGCGTCGCAAGGGGCGACCGAGTCACGCTCTACCTGCCGATGATCCCGGAAGCCGCAGTAGCCATGCTTGCCTGCGCACGCATCGGAGCCGTGCACTCGATCGTGTTCGGCGGCTTCTCGCCGGAGTCGCTCGCGAACCGCATCGGCGACTGCGGCTCACGCCTGGTGATCACTGCCGACGAAGGCCTGCGCGGCGGCCGCAAGATCCCGCTGAAGGCGAATGTCGACCGCGCGCTCGCCGATCACGCACTGACCAGCGTGGAGCACGTCGTGGTCGTGAAGCGTACCGGCGCCAGGCTCGCCTGGACCGAAGGGCGCGACGTCAGCTACGAAAAGCTGTTGGCCGAGGCCAGCGACGACTGCCCGCCGGTCGCGATGGGCGCCGAAGATCCGCTCTTCATCCTCTATACATCCGGCTCCACCGGCAAGCCAAAGGGCGTGCTGCACACGACCGGCGGCTACCTGGTGTACGCCTCGCACACGTTCCAGACCGTATTCGACTACCGCGATGGCGACGTGTTCTGGTGCACCGCCGACGTCGGCTGGGTCACGGGCCACAGCTATGTCGTATACGGGCCGCTAGCCTCCGGCGCGACGACGCTGATGTTCGAAGGAGTGCCGAACTACCCCGACGCCGGCCGCTGCTGGGACGTGATCGACCGCCACGGCGTGACGATCTTCTACACCGCACCGACCGCGATCCGCGCGCTGATGCGCGAGGGCGAGGAGTGGGTGCGCCGCCACTCGCGCCAGAGCCTGCGCCTGCTTGGCAGCGTCGGCGAGCCGATCAACCCGGAAGCCTGGGAGTGGTACCACCGCGTGGTCGGCGACCACCGCTGCCCGATCGTCGACACCTGGTGGCAGACGGAGACCGGCGGCATCCTGATCTCGCCACTGCCGGGCGCGACCCGCCTCAAGCCGGGGTCGGCAACCACGCCGTACTTCGGCGTGCGGCCCGCCATCGTCGATGGCAGCGGTGTCGAGCAGCACGGCGCATGCGAGGGCAACCTCGTGCTGCTGGACTCCTGGCCGGGCCAGATGCGCAGCGTCTACGGCGATCACCAGCGCTTCATTGACACTTATTTTCGCACCTTCCCAGGCACCTACTTCACCGGCGACGGCGCGCGCCGCGACGCAGACGGGGACTACTGGATCACCGGCCGCGTCGACGACGTGATCAACATCTCCGGCCATCGGATGGGCACGGCCGAAGTGGAAAGCGCCCTGGTCGCCCACCAGTCGGTAGCCGAGGCCGCGGTCGTAGGCTTCCCGCACGCCATCAAGGGTCAGGGCATCTACGCCTACGTGACGCTGAAGTCGGGGATTGAACCGTCCGACGCGCTGATGGTGGAACTGCGGCAGACGGTGCGCGAGCAGATCGGCGCCATCGCCTCCCCCGACGTAATCCAGTGGGCGCCGGGGCTGCCGAAGACGCGCAGCGGCAAGATCATGCGCCGCATCCTGCGCAAGATCGCTGCCGACGAGGGCGACCAGCTAGGCGACACCTCGACGCTGGCGGACCCGTCGGTCGTGCAGCACCTGCTCGACCATCGGCCCGGGCAAAAGTAGGCCCGGGGGATTTGCCGACGGTACTGCACGGGGTACCGTCGAGGGAACTTCGGCCTAGCCGCCAGCTTCCTCGCGGTAGCGGGCGCGGGCTTCAGCCTCAAATCGCTCGTCCTCGATCTGGGCGAGCACGGCGGCGACATCGGCCGGCCCCGCATCGTCAACGAAGCATCCGGTCAACGGACGCTCGGGCGTCAGCTCGTTGGCCTCGTACAGCGCCCAGATCTCGCGGGCGTACTGGGTCTCCGCCAATTCCGGTACGGCGCGCGCAAAGGTCGCGCGCATGTTGTTGACGTCGCGCTCGAACATGGCGAAGGCATTGTTGTTACCGGCCGCGCTGACCGCCTGCGGCAGGTCGATGATGACTGGCCCGTTCGCATCCACCAGCACGTTGTACTCGGACAGGTCGCCATGGATCAGTCCAACGCACAGCGCACGGACGATCTGCAGGATCATGAACGCGTGCCAGGCAGTCGCCTGCTCGGCGGTCATTTCCACCTCGTTGATCCGCGGTGCTGGCCGTCCCTCCGCATCGCAGACCAGCTCCATCAGCAGCACGCCCTCGTGGACGCCATGGGGAACCGGCACGCGCACGCCCGCGTTGGCGAGGCGATAAAGCGCGTCCACCTCGGCGTTCTTCCACTCGGCCTCCTCGACCTCGCGGCCATGCCGGCCGCGCCGGTGCTTGGCGCGCGCATCCCGGCTGCCACGCGACTTGCGGCCCTCCTGGTACTGGGCCAGCTTGTGGAAACCGCGATGCTCGGCGTCCTTGTAGACCTTCGCGCAGCGCAGCTGGTCGCCGCAGGCCACCACGTAGACGGAGGCTTCCTTACCACTCTTGAGCTGGCGGACGACGCGGTCGACGATGCCTTCATCGATCAGCGGCTGCAGTGCCTTGGGCGTCTTCATGGCCTATTGTGACTGACGGCGAGGTCCAACAAGCAACAGTAAGATGGCACGGACGTCCGGTCCGGCCGGCGACGGGTCCCCCGTCGCACTCCTGGCTCGCTCAAACCCCCTCGCGCTAGCCCGTGATCGGCTCCTTGGCGAACACCACCCCATCCTCGTCGGCGTAGACCCAATCGCCGGGGGCGACACGGGCACCCAGGATCTCGACCAGCACGTCGCGCACCCCCTGCGCGTGCTTTTCACTACGACGCGGCTGTATCCCAAGGGCCATGACGCCGAGCTGCATGCTGGCGATCGCCACCGAGTCGCGGATGCAGCCATCGAGCACGACACCCGCCCAGCCGTTGCTCTGGGCGGCCCCGGCCAGCAGATCCCCCAGCATCGCGCAGCGCCGCGAGCCACCGCCGTCTATGACCAGCACGCGACCCTCACCGGCAGTGCGTACCAATTCGCGGACCAGGCTGTTGTCCTCGAAGGCCCGCAGCGTGACGGCCTGGCCTGCGAAGCGGCAGAGCCCGCCGAAGTGCAGCAGGCCGGCCTCGCAGGCCTCCAGCGAGGGGTGGGAATCGAGCAGATCGGCGGTGCGGTAGTTCACGGAGGTCCTCCTGGGGGGTGGATTCTGCCCGGGCCAGCGTCCGTTGCCCATCGGGACGCGCCGCCCCGGCCGCGACGCGCTACAATTTCGGCCCCGTTTTCCAGAGGCCCCGCCATGCAAGTCGCCCGCGACGCCGTTGTCGTCATCCATTACACGCTCAAGAACGATGCAGGCGAGGTGCTCGACAGCTCCGCCGGCGCCGACCCGCTCGCCTACATCCAGGGCGGCGGCAACATTATCCCTGGCCTCGAGGAAGCCCTCGAGGGCAAGCAGGCTGGCGACAAGTTCGACGTGTCGATTCCGGCCGAGAAGGCCTACGGAGTCCACGATAAGTCGCTGATCCAGCAGGTCCCGCGCCGCTCATTCCAGACCGGCACCGACGTCAAGGCGGGCATGCGCTTCACGGCCCAGACTGAGCACGGTCCGCGCCAGGTCGTAGTCACGCGCGTCACCGGCGACATGGTCTCGGTTGACGGCAACCACCCGCTCGCGGGCCAGGCCCTGCATTTCGCCGTTGAGCTGATCGAGGTGCGCGCCGCCAGCGCCGAGGAAATGTCGCACGGACATGTCCACGGTCCGGGTGGTCATCACCACGACTGAAGGCTCCCGGCCGGCCTCAACGGCCGGCCGCGGTTCCGCGGTGCCTGGCCAGGTGCCGCGGGGTCCACGAGTGCGGCGCCTTGTGCACGAAGCGGTGCCGGGCGACGTGGTAGCTCGTGTCAAAGCCGTAGAAGCTGCGCCGCATCTCGGCCAGCTCAGCCTGCCGGTACGAGGCGAGCGGCCGTAGCGCCTCGTCTTGATCGCGGCTGGCGGCCTTGGCCCGCAGCCGCTGCAGGTAGTCCTCCGCAGTGGCGAGCCGGGCTGCGCGGTCGGCCACCTCGCACGTGAAATCGTCGACCGTCGCGCCGAACACGGCATCGGCAAGCCCCAGTCGAACTGCCTGGCTGCCCAGCAGCGGCTGACGCGCACCGATGATCCCCTCGGCAGCAGCCCCTGCCCTTCTGGGTAAGGTGTACGTCCACAGCTCCGAGCCATACAGGTTGCCCATGTTGCGGTAGTGCAGGTTGAGCACGGCAGCGGGCCGGATCCAGACCTGATCAGCGGCCAGCGCGAGGAACGCGCCGCCCGCACCCGCGTTGCCGCCGACGGCCGCAACCGTCAACTTTGACGTCATCCGCACCAGACACTCGGCGACATCGTCGATCGCCTCGATGTTCAGCCACGACTCGTCGGCAGGGCTGTCGGCGGCCTCGATCAGATTGAGGTGGATGCCGTTCGACCAGAAGTCACGGCCACCCTCCAGCACCAGCACGCGGGTCGGGCGTGCCGCGGCGGACTCGAGCGCTGCCAGCAGCTGGCGGCAATCGGCACTGCCCATCGCGCCATTGTAGAAATCAAAGCGCAGAAACCCCACCGCCCCGGACTCGCGATAGGTAATCGGCCGCGGGGCACTGTTGCGCAGCTCATCAGCCTCCGCAGGCAGCTGTGGCAACGCCCGCGCCGCCGGGCAGGCCATCAGCGCCGGCAGCTTGAACTGCTCGGGCGTCGCGCCACGGGCGTGACCGATCCACACGCTGCCATCGACGGTCGCGCGCAACAGCGCATGAGCCTCGCGATAGAGCCATTGGCCGGCCTGCGCGGTCGCCACCGGCGGACCTGGATGCGCGTCGTACAGGTAGGCAGGTACACCTGCGATCGCATCGAGCAGACCCGGGGCCGAGTCGGCAGCCCGCAATCGCCGCAGCACCTCGGCCGTCCTGCAGGTCGTCCAGTCGATGGCTCGAGCGGCCTGCGTGAGCGGTGGATGCCAGCGGCCTCGCGGCAGCAAGGCCAGGGCGTCTGCCGCGAGCGGCCCCATCCCGGCCTCATACCGCTCCAGCGCGGCCAGCACGGCGTCTACCGCGGCGTCCGCGACTTCACCGCGATACAGGCTCGCCTTGCTCGCTGGACGCATCGCGAATGAAGCACTGGCCCAGATGGGCCCCGCGTCCCACTCCGCGTCGGCCTGCAGCACCGTCACGCCCCACTCGTGCTGCTGCTCGAGGATCGCCCAGTCCAGAGCGGCCGGCCCGCGGTCGCCCGGCACGCCAGGATGCACAATCAGGCACGGCAGCCGGCGCCAGATGTCCTCTGGGATCGCGCGCTTGAGGAAAGACGCTATGACGAGCGCCGGCGCGTGCAGCGCCACCGCTTCGCGCGTGACCTCGTCGCTGATGTCCAGCTCAAAGCTCAGCTCATGACCGCGCTCGCCAAGCGCGCACCACAGCCGCTGAGTCAGGCTATTGAATGCGTGTGCGAGCAGCAGTATGCGCATGCGCCGTTCAGCAGATCCGTGGCAGCTGGTCGCCCGTGAGCCAGTCGACGACCCTGCGGCCGCCGAGCGTGGTCGTCATCTGCACGAAGTGATCCGGATCGCGTGTCACCCGGCCTATCAAGGCGGCATCCCGCCCCTGCGGATGAGCCAATAGCGTCGCGTGCAGCAGCGCCGCATCCTCCGCGGGCACGATAGCAATCAGCTTGCCCTCATTGGCGACATACAGCGGATCCAGCCCGAGCAGCTCGCACGCTGCCGCCACTGCCGGCTTTAACGGGATGGCGCTCTCCTCAAGCATCATGCCCACGCCTGACTGGCGCGCGATCTCGTTCAGCGTCGTTGCGAGGCCGCCGCGCGTGGGATCGCGCAGCACCCTGATCCGCGGACAGGCCGACAGCAGCGTCTCGACGAGCCCGTGCAGAGCGGCGCTGTCAGAGAGGATCTCGGTGTCGAACTCGAGGTTCTCGCGCTTGGACATGATCGCGACGCCATGGTCGCCTATGCTGCCGGAAACGAAGATCGCGTCGCCCTCGCGCGCCGCCGAACCATCGAGCACGATGCCGTCGGGCACCACGCCAACACCCGTGGTCGTGATGTAGACCCCGTCGCCCTTGCCCTGCTCGACGACCTTGGTGTCGCCGGTGACAATCGGCACTCCCGCCGCCTTGGCCGCCGCCGCCATCGACAGGACGATGCGGCGCAGCTCCGCCAGAGGGAAGCCCTCTTCCAGTATGAATCCCGCCGCAAGATACAGCGGCCGCCCACCGGCCATGGCGACGTCATTGATGGTGCCGTGCACTGACAGCGAGCCAATGTCGCCGCCCGGGAAGAAAAGCGGCGAGACGACGTGGCTGTCGGTCGCCATCACCAGTCGCCCGGCCGGACGCGGCATCGCCGCAGCATCGTTCTGCGTACGCAGCCACGGGTTGTCGAACGCTGCCAGAAACAGCTCCTCCACCAACTGCGCCGTTGCGCGACCCCCCGCGCCGTGCGCCAGCTCCACGCGACCGCGCTTGAAATCTAGCGGCCGCTGATACAACGGCCGTGGCTCGCCGCTCATGTCATCTCCGCCGCGACCGGCGCCTGCGGACGGTCGCGGAAGCGGCCGTAGGAATAATGCGCAGCGCACGCTCCCTCGGACGAAACCATGCACGAACCCATGGGCGTCTCCGGCGTGCAGGCGCCACCGAACAGCCGGCAGTCGGTCGGACGCTTCAGGCCGCGCAGGATCGCGCCGCACTCACAGGCCTTGTTGTCGGGCACCGGCCGGTACTGCAGCTCAAATCGGCGCTCGGCGTCGTGGCCAGCGAAGGTGGCGCGAATGGCGAGGGCGCTGTACGGCACCGTCCCTAATCCGCGCCACTCGAACTCACGGCGTAATTCAAAGACCTCTGCCACCAGCGCCTGCGCCTTCTGGTTGCCGGCGCGATCAACAACCCGATGGAACTGGTTCTCGACCTCAGCGCGGCCCTCGTTGACCTGCCGCACCAGCATCAGTATCGCCTGCATCACATCCAGCGGCTCGAATCCCGCGATCACCACGGGCTTGCGGAATTCCTCCGCAAAGAACTCGTACGGCCGTGTGCCAATGATGCTGCTGACGTGCGCAGGCCCGACAAAGCCGTCCAGCGGCACGGTGCCGAGCGTGCGCACCTCGGGTGACTGCAGGATATTGACGATCGCCGCTGGCGTCAGCACATGATTGCTCAGCACGCTGAAGTTGCCGACGCCCGTGGCTTGCGCCTCACGGATCACCAGCGCCGTAGGCGGCGTTGTTGTTTCAAAGCCGATCGCGAGGAACACCACCTCGCGGGCTGGGTTCTCACGGGCGATCCGCAGTGCATCTGCAGCTGAGTACACCATGCGGATATCACCGCCCTCGGCCTTGGCGCGCAGCAGCGAACGGCCGTTGGAGGCAGGCACACGCATTGTGTCGCCATAACTGCACAAGATCACGTTCCGCTCTAGCGCCAGCCCAATCGCAAGATCAATTCTCCCGATCGGCAGCACGCACACCGGACAACCCGGCCCGTGGATCATGCGCACGTTCGCAGGCAGCAGGTCCGCAACCCCGTAACGGGAGATGGCGTGGGTGTGGCCGCCGCAGAACTCCATGAACTGGTAGCGACGGCCAGGAACCGCCTCGCGCGCGATCGCGGCGGCAAGTCCGCGTCCGAGCTCACGATCACGGAACTCGTCGACGTACTTCATACCAGCTCTCCTGGCTCGAGGCCGGCAGCGGCCATCGCGGCGAGCGTCTCGGCCGCGGCGTCGGGATCGAGCCGTGCCAGCGCGTAGCCAACGTGTACGATCACATAGTCGCCAGGAACCACGCCCTCGACCAGGGCAATGGAAACCCGCTTGCGGATGCCGCCGGCATCGATCACCGCCTGATCATCGGCCTCAAGACTGACGATGCGGGCTGGAACTGCGAGACACATCTCATTCCCCCTGCGCGCGTTGCGCGATCCAGCACTGACCGAGGCTGATGGCCCCGTCGTTCGGCGGCGCCGCCGCAGACTCCAACATCCTGAGCCCACGCGCGGCGAGTTCACGGCGCAACGCGCAGGCAAGCACGTCGTTCTGCAGGCAACCGCCACCGCAGGCAACGCGATCCAGACCGCTCTGAATCGCCGCTACGGACACCCACTCGGCAAGCCCACGCGCGACACCGGCATGAAACTCGGCCGCCAGGCGCCCACGATCGGCAGACCGTAGCAGCGGCTCCAGCAGCGGCAGCAGATCGAGCACACCGTCGGCGCCGAGCCGCGCCGCAGCCGCGGGCTCTGCTACGCCGGCCGCCGCGGCAGCACCCTCGAGCAGCATCGCCGCCTGACCTTCGAAGCTGGTGACCTGGCGCAGGCCGACCAGCGCTGCGGCGGCGTCGAACCAGCGACCCAGACTCGAGGTCGACGGCGCTCGGCCGTGGGCGAGTAGCCTTGCGACCGCCGTCGCGGCAGGTTGGGACGCGAATCGGGTTGATATTTCATCGGCCCGCCCGAGCGCGACAAGCACCGCCGCAGCGACCCGCCACGGCTCGCGCGCGGCGCGATCCCCGCCAACCAGCGGCAGCGTCCGCAGGTGCCCCAGGCGCTGCATGCGGGCGCCATCGACACGCAGCAGCTCCCCGCCCCAGGCGCCGCGGTCCGTTCCGTAGCCAACGCCATCCAATGCGAGGCCTAGAACCGGCCCCTCTACGCCGTGCTCGGCCAGCACTGCAGCGACGTGGGCATGATGGTGCTGCACGGGGATGAGCGGCACGGACCACTCCGCTGCGAGGCGAGCAGCAAGGCGTGTGCTGTGAAAATCGGGGTGCAGGTCGTGCGCGACCGCGACCGGCCGCACGCCGGTTAGCGACAGCAGGTGTGCGACGGCAGCATCGAAGGCGCGCCGCGTCGGCGCCAGATCCAGGTCGCCAACGTGCGGACTGAGGAACGCCTGATCGCCGCGGGTGACGCACGCAGTCGCCTTGTAGTGACCGCCGAGGCCAAGCACCTGCGGACCGCGCGACGCCAGTCCGATCGCCCGCGGCGCCGCGCCGCGCGCACGACGCACGAACCGCGGCTGACCCTCGCGCACGCGCATCACCGAATCATCGCAACGGGTAACGATCCGACGGTCGTGCAGCAGCCACGCGTCTGCGATACCGGCCAGGGCCTGCAACGCCTCATCGTCGTCGATCACCAGCGGCTCGTCGTGCAGATTCGCGCTGGTCATCACCAGCAGTAACGGCTGCGCCTCGGCAAGCCAGCCATTGCCGGCCGGTCGGCCGAGCGCTTCATGAAAAAGCAGGTGGTGGATGGGCGTGTACGGCAGCATCACACCGAGTCTGCCGACGCCGTCCGCGATACCCGCCAGAGCGGCGCCTGCGCTCGGGGCGCGAGGCACCAGCACAATCGGCCGCTCTACGGATTCCAGCAGCGCGCGTTCCGCATCGCACAGACGTACCAAGTCCGCCAGCGAGGCGACGTTCGCTGCCATCACCGCAAAGGGTTGCTCCTCGCGGTGCTTGCGGGATCGCAGGCGCGCGACCGCCGCCGCGTCAGTCGCGACGCAAGCGAGGTGCCAACCACCTAGTCCCTTGATCGCGACAATGCCGCCCGACTGCAGGCAGCGCAGCGCTCCGGCGATCGGATCCTCGGCCGGATCGCCACCCACTAACCGCAGCGATGGCCCGCAAACCGCACAGGCGGTCGCCTCCGCGTGGAAGCGCCGTTCACCAGGCGCTCGATACTCAGCGTCACAGCGAGCACACAACGGGAATGGCGCAAGGCTGGTCCGCGCCCGATCGTAGGGCAGCGCCTCAGTGACCGTGTAGCGCGGCCCGCAGTCGGTGCAGTTGATCAACGCGTAACGATAGCGCCTATCACCCGCATCGAACATCTCCGCAAGGCAAGCAGGACACACGCCGGTATCGTGTCCAATCGCGGTGTCGGTGCCGGTTGCGAGACTTTCGATGACGGAAAAGCCGTCCCTGCCCGGATCCGGCACGCAATCCTCCACATCGATCGAATCGACGCGGGCGCGTGGCGGAGGCGCGGTACGAAGTCGCGCGCGCAGCGCTGCGAGCGCCGCTGGCGCACCCTGCACGTCAATCCAGACGCCGGCGCCGTCGTTGCAGACAGTGCCGGCGAGTTGCAGCTCGGTTGCGGCTCTATAGACAAAGGGCCGGAAGCCGACGCCCTGAACGACGCCACGCACGCGGATGCGTTGCCGCTCGAGGCTCTGCGCGGACAGCTTGGAGCAACGCGCCGCGGCGTCGATCACGCACGCGCTCCGGAATCAGTCACAGCCAACGGAGCCGACATCCGGGGGCGCACGGCGACTTCCCGGCGTAGCCACGCAAGCCACGCATCGAAACCTGCGCCAGACATCACCGATAGCGTCAGACACTCCAGCGCCGGGTTGATGCGCATCGCGTTCGCCGTTGCACGAGCAACATCGAAGGGCACGTACGGCAGCAAGTCGGACTTGGTGATCAGACACAGGTCGGCCGCGCGGAACATGTCTGGATACTTGAGCGGCTTGTCGTCCCCCTCCGTGACAGACAGCACGACGACCTTGTGCGCCTCGCCCAGATCGAAGGCGGCAGGGCAGACAAGGTTGCCGACGTTTTCGATAAACAGAATCCCGCCACGCTCTAGCGGCAGCGACTCCGCCGCATGACCGACCTGGTGCGCATCGAGGTGACAGCCCTTGCCGGTATTGAGCTGCACTACCGGCGCGCCAGTGGCCGCGATGCGATCAGCGTCTAGACTCGTCTGCTGATCGCCTTCCACGACCGCCGCCGGACAGAGGCCGGCGAGTGCCTTGAGCGTCTCGACCAGCAGCGTCGTCTTGCCCGAGCCGGGGCTCGAGACCAGATTCAGCGCAAGTACACCGGCCGCCTCGAAGCGATGGCGGTTGGTGGCGGCATAACGATCGTTCTTTGCGAGCAGATCCTGCTCGACGCTAACGGTGCGGGTCGTCGTGGGGCGCAGCACACCAAAGCCACGCGCGCCAGGCAGGACCGCATCCGCGGCGTGCGAATGATCATGCGCGTCGTGATCATGGCCAGGGCCATGGGCATCAGAGGTCGCCTCGCAGCCGCAGGTCACGCACATGTCGAACTCTCCTGTTCCGGGCCTAGATCGATGTCCTTGACTCGCATGTCGCCACCGCCGGTCACCTCCAGCCGATAGCCCCCGCAGCCTGGGCAGCCAGCACCACCTTCAGCGATGGCGACCGCCTCACCGCAGTCCCAGCACCAGCCGCTGCCCGGAACGGTCTCTATTTCCAGGCGTGCGCCAGCAGCAACACCGTCCTGCATCACAACGTCGAAGCAGAATCGCAGCGCCTCAGGTTCGACGGTGGCCAGCGCACCAATCTGCAAGCGCACTGCAGTGACGCGGCGGGCGCCATGCTGGCTCGCGGTCTGCTCCACGATCTCGCGGACGCTCTCCATCAGCGACATCTCATGCATCAGGCCCGCCTACGACTGCCACCGCGTGCGAGACACACGGATCGAACGCCAGCGCCCAGAGCGAGGCGGCGCGGCCCGCCTCGCGCGCGCCCTCCACCGGCAGGCCGCGCAGGTAAGCGACAAACGGGCCGTCGACGGCGAAGTGGCGCTCCGTCGGGGTGTGAATCAGGTAGCCACTGACTACTTCGTCGGCCAGGGTCGCATCGTGTTCGAGCCAGCCGCGGGCAGTGGCAACGGAACCCAGGCCGCGGCCCGGTGCAGGGCTAGCTGCTGCCATGTCGATCATGTTCAGGGAATCGCCACACAACCCAAGCAACAGCGCCAGCAGCGACACCACGCGCGCGGCCAGCAACGCCTCGAGGGAGCGCCCCGCGTCCTGCAGTGAAGCTATCCAACGATGCTCGCTGGCAGTCTCGAGCGGCGAGTCGAGTGTTCCGGCTGGCCTCGCCTGCAACCCGACTCGTGGAGTGGCGGCCCGTTCCGCTCGCAGCAGTCCGAACAAACGGGCCACTGGCGTGGCCGCCGAGGCGTGCCAACGATCAAACGCGACCAGATCATCGAACTGCGCGAGCGCCGGCGCCGGCATACCCAGCCAGTCTGCCTCGAGCGTCGCCAACAACTGCGACGGCCAGCCAGGCGCACCTGACTGGATCTCGCCGTACCAGCGCGTGAACGCATCGCGTGCAGGCATGGCACCGAGCAGGGCCGGCCAGTCCAGCCACAGACGCCACAGGTGCTCCTGTACCGCCTCCGCGGCAACCGCAGCGGCGAGCCGTCCGTGCCGGTCGTGTGCAAGCGAAACGCCGCCAGCAGCGGCGAGGGTGAGCTCCGCGCAGGCACGCTGCGCAGCACCGCAGACCGCATAGAGGCGGCCGAGCACGCCAGCGACGGCCGCCGGACTCAGGCCAACCAGCACTCGGGCGGGGTTCGGCGTTCGCGCATCGATGCGCACCGTCTCGATGCAGCCGCGCGAACATCCGACGACGATATCGATCGTCGCCATCGCTACCCCCCCGTCAGCAGTCCGCGCCGCGACAGCCGCGCGGGGCCTGCAACCGGTGCGGGCTGCGGGGCCTGCAGCAAGGCTTCCAGTGCTGCGTGAGCTGCCTGCTCGGCATCTTCCTGCGACGCGAATTCGGTGACGGGCGAAAACAGCGAGCACTGGTGATAGGTGCCGACATCAGCCTCAGTGTGCGCCATGAATCCATATACACCGGACGGGAACGCCCAGGGATGGGCATCCCCCTGACGCACCGGCGGCAATGCCTCAGCAGCGCCATCCATCAGCATCAGATTGATACACCACGGCGTCACGAGCGCACCCAGGCGCAGGCCGCGCCAGTCCCGAAATCCCAACGCTGCAACCCGTAGTCGGGTATTGAGAAACTCGAGCCCCGCCATGCGGGTAGCCAAAATCCCCTCAAAGGTGCGTTCCAGCCGTAACTCGTCGGCCGACCGCGGCGCAGCGCTCGCGCCCACGCTGGGCTGAGCGCTCACGCAGGCACCCGCAGGAACCGCGTCTTGGGCGCATCGCAATGAGGACACGTCCAGTTGGACGGCAATTGCTCGAACGCAGTCCCACAGGAAACCTGAGCGAAATCGTCACCCTTGCTGGGATCGTAGACCGTCCAGCAAACGCCGCATTCGTAGCAGACCCCTGAGGTCGATGGCACGCCGGTGGTGAGCTCCACGGAACTCATCGCGCTACTCGAGCGTTTCCAGCCACTCGCCCAGACGCGAGAGCGAGTCGGCGAAATCCTCCGGTGCCGCCAGCGCGACCTCCGGCACCGCAGTGACCTCGATGGTGTTCAGGATCAGGCTATTCATGCTGTTGAAATACTGCACCCACCAGGTATCGCGCAAGCGCGTGCTGGTGATGCGACAGTTGCCGTAGCCACGCGACAGCAGCGTCACCGGACCGATCTCCAACGCTCCTACCAGCCAGGTAATGTCCTCACTGGTGACCGGCAGCAAGGTTAGGTTCACGACGTGGGTCGGCGCCCCGTCACCCCGCGCGCTGGCGGCAACGAGCTCGGTCAGTAGCGCCGGCGCGTTCATGACGCCGGCGGCGGGAATCCTCTTCGGCATCCTGCAGCGGGAACCCAGCAGCGCCGCCTCGCGGATCACGGCCGGGACGGGCGCGACCTCAACCACGTCCCCCACCATCTCACCGGATTCGTCGAAATTGCGAATACGCCAGAAGCCAGGAAACGCGGTTTCCTGTAGGCGCACCGCTGGCTCATCGATGATCGCACCAACCTCGCCCTCGCCGAGGGTCTCGTTGACCAGCGCGATCGCAGCAGGGCTGAGCGTGAGCACGTCGCGGGTCAACTGCACGCTGCCGCCGAATTCGTGTGCGGCCGCAGTGGCATGCAAGTCCTCCAAAAACGCCCGGGCCTCGGCAAGCGCCGCCGGACTGACATCCACGGGGCGTGCCGGCATGTGAAACGTCGCGAGCATCTCGGGCATGCGCACGAAGTCGAGTTCGTCGTCCAGAGGCTGTGACCCGGGGCCAATATTGACGACCGGAATGGGGAACGCTTTCATGCAGACCTCGCGGCAGGACTGTGGGCGGGATAGCGGCCGGCAACCGGTGGTGTCTGGCTGGGAGCGTCACAAAGCACGCGCATTGCCACCACGTACACGTCCCAATCGCGCATTCCTTCGATGACACCGATGTACTCACCGTCGCGCAGCACGACCAGCGCCGGCAACTTGTCGATGCCATAGCGCGTGGCGGCGGCAGCGCTCTGGGTCGGATCCAGGATCGCGGCGCGCATTCCAGGGAAGATCGTCAGCAGCTCTGGCAGCACGACGCAGACGTCCCAGCTTTCAGGAGACCGTCCCGGCTCGCCGGTATAAAGCAGCGCCAGCACACCCGGCGCGGCCGCGATGACATCAAGCTGGTCCGCCGTCACCGTCGGAACGCCGGCGTCGCGCGCCAGGCGCAACAGCAGTTCGGCGAACGCGGCGGCCCGTTGTTCAGCGTATGTCATGACTTGCCTCGCAGAAATTCAGGTAGCTGTGGCTCGCGATCGACCAGATCGGGAAAGAACGTGGCCACATCAAACGGCTCTCCACGCTCGATCGCAGCGAGCGCGCCGAGCGCCTGCGAAATGCGACCTGCGTCGTCGGCGTCCAGGTGGCCCCGTGCCGCTCCGAGAAAGGTCAGCAGCCAGTCGCCCGGCAGTACTGGAGTCACCAACAGAATGTCTATGGGGGTCTCGCCGTCCGGACCACGGCACAGCGCCATCGTTTCGGACACCGAGATCACCTGCATAGGAATACCAAGGCACATGCGGTCACTCGGCTCGCGGCAGGAAGCGGGCGTCACCAATGCGACAGGCGCTATCGGCCGACGGGCGTTCCGTCTCATAACGAGCAAGACTTAGCGGCGAATCCTCGCCCAGCGGCACGGCCCGCTGCTGCGGCACGAGGCCCCACTCCCGCAGCAAGCCGACAGCGATCTCGATGGCCTCGGGAATACGGGCACGCATACCCGGCCGAAGGCTGCCGCCGTAATCCTCCAATTCGTACGGCTGCACGCCGATCAGCACGATCGGATCGGGCAAGGTGCCGGTCAGCGCAGCGAGCGCAAGTACCTCTTGGAAGCCCGTCTGGTGCAGGCTCGTCTTGCGCACCCCGAGATAGCGCGGCACTGCATCGCCGTGCATTACTTTGAGCGTCCCGGGTGAGAGCGCGAAATCAATCGCGTCGAAGATGATCAAGCGGCGAGCGGCCTGCAGGTAGGGCAGCAGGTACAGGCCCTGCGTGCCGCCGTCGAGCCAAGTGCTCCCCACCGGCAGTTCCCACTGCGCATGAAAGGCTTCGACACAGCGAACCCCGAAGCCCTCATCGGCCCAAAGCACGTTGCCGATGCCAAGCACCAGCGCCTCGTCCATGGCACGCCCTCCGTCTCAGGGAGGAACTGTAACGGCCGCAGTTACGCCTCACCTATACGGAGGTACCGCAGAATACTTGGGTAGTTGCGCAGGGTCGCAGCAGCGCGCCGCGGCGGCCGCAAGAATCAGGATCTCGCGTCGTATTCGAGCCGGGCCCGGTGCAGATCCCATGCAGCCTGCAGGTGCAGCCACAACTCCGGTCCTGTACCGAAGTACCTGGCAAGTCGCAGTGCGGTGTCCGGCGTCAGCCCGCGACGCCCATTCACGATTTCGTTCACCCGTCGCCTGGAAACGCCGAGCGCCTTGGCGAGGCCTTCCTGCGACAGGCTGAGTGGCTGCAGGAAGCGGGAATCCAGGAACTGACCCGGATGCTGGGGGCGGCGCCCGCGCAGCGCGGGACGCGGCCCCGAGACCTCGCTTCTTGCAACTGCTACCACGCTGTTAGTCCTTGAACGTCCTATAGCCACTCACCATCGTGCTGACGATACTCTCACGAGTCGTCACGTCCTGACGCAGGACCATGTACAGATGGACGATGAAAAACGTGACCATTAGCCACATGCCAAGGTGATGCCAGGTGTGCACATCCTGGCTCTGCCCGAAGAGCGGAATCACCCAGCCGAATAACATATCCGACCACGTACCCTTGCCCGCACCTTCCGAATACAGCGCAAAGCCCGTCATCATCATGAAGAAGGATACCGGCACGAGCATGAACGCCATGGCCGCCTGCGCCATCGGGTTGTGGCCGCTGTACTTGATCTCCCGCACGTGCATGAACGCGTAGGCTTTGACGTCGTACATGAACTCCTGCCACCAGATCTTGTTGAAGATCGGCACCAGGAACAGCTGACGGGCATAGTCGTTTCCAACGAACGCCCAGTAGACCCGCAGCAGCCAGGAAACTGCCAGCGTATAACCTGAGGCAAAGTGCGCGAAGCGGATATAGCCGAACAGAAAGTGCTCGGAAGCCTCGCCACTAACCGACGGCGGAGGATATGAAATCAGCAGTCCCGTAACGATTAGAACGGTGACCGCTATTACCATCACCCAGTGCCAGAGCCGCACGGGCGCCTCGTAGATGTAGATCGACTTCAGGTCCTTGTTGCGAGGATCCGTGTCGACTGAGTTGTGGAGCAACATGAGCGTCTCCTTTCAGTCGCGGCCTAGCGCACCTTGACCCGGGTCATCTCTGCACCATCCGGCGCCATCACGTGCGTCGAACAGGCAAGACACGGATCGAACGAGTGCAAGGTTCGCAGGATTTCCAGTGGCTGGTCAGCCTTCGCAACCGGCGTATTCAGCAGCGCCGCCTCGAATGCCCCTATCTGACCCTTGGAGTCGCGCGGACTTCCGTTCCACGTGGTCGGCACGACCGCCTGGTAGTTGTCGATCTTGCCTTCCTTGATGACGATCCAATGGCCCAGCGCGCCACGCGGTGCTTCGGTAAAGCCGACGCCACGCGCCTCTTTCGGCCAGGTGGATGGATCCCACTTGGTCGTATTGGCCGTGTTGCTGTCACCGGCCTTGATGTTGGCGATCAGCTTCTCCTGGAAGTACTTGAGTTTGTGCGCGGTCCAGCTGCACTCCAGGCCGCGGGCAGCGGTTCGCCCTAGCGTCGAGAACAGTGCGGTCACGGGCACATCGAGGGTCTTGAGAACCTTCTCGATCGGCTCCTTGAACTCCGGGTTGTTCTGGGCGTAGCCAATGATGTAGCGGGCCAGCGGACCCACTTCCATCGCGTTTCCACGCCAGCGCGGCGCCTTGATCCACGAGTACTTCGCGCCCTCGTCGATAGCCTCGATGTTGGTCTTGGTCCCTTTCGACTTTGGCCCCAGCTCGAACTTCGGCGAGGTGATGCCATCGAACGGATGCAGTGCTTGCGTGCCTTCCGGATAGGTATACCAGGAGTGATCAACGCTCTCCTGAATCTGCTCCGGGTCCTTCAGGTCGATCTCGTGAATCTTCGACAGGTCGCCGTTAATGATCGCGCCGCGCGGCATCAGCAGATTCTTGGCGCTGTAATCGTTGGCGTGCTCCGGAATGTCGCCAAACGACATGACGTTCTGGCTAGAAAGACCGCCACCGTACAACCAGCCCTTGTAGACGCCGGCGATTGCCAGCAGGTCCGGGATATAGACGTTGTCGATGAAGTCGATGGCCTGGTCGATGATCGACGAGACCATGTTCAACCGTTCCATGTTGATGGCACCGACGGCGCCAGTGTCATGAACGTTGATCGCGCACGGCATGCCGCCAACCAGCCAGTTCGGGTGCGGGTTCTTGCCGCCGAAGATCGTGTGGATCTTGACGATTTCCTTCTGGAAATCGAGCGCCTGCAGGTAATGACCCACCGCCATGAGGTTTGCTTCCGGCGGCAACTTATAGGCTGGGTTGCCCCAGTAGCCGTTCATGAACGGCCCGAGCTGACCGGACTCGACAAACTTCTTGATTCTGTTCTGCAGGTCACGGTAGTAGCCGACCGATGCCATCGGCCAGGAAGAAATCTTCTGCGCCAGCTCGGCGGTCGCCTTCGGATCCGCCTTAAGCGCAGATACGACGTCAACCCAGTCCAATGCGTGCAGGTGGTAGAAGTGCACGAGGTGATCGTGCGTATATAGCGCCAACTGCATGATGTTGCGGATCGTGTTGGCGTTCTCGGGGATGGTGATCCCGAGAGCGTCCTCGACTGCGCGCACCGACGTCAGCGCGTGGGTGCCGGTGCAGACGCCGCAGATCCGCTCGGTGAACGCCCACGCGTCGCGTGGGTCGCGGCCCTTGAGAATGACCTCAAGTCCGCGCCACATCGTACCGGTGGAGACGGCATTTCGGATCACGTTGTCCTTGTCGAGATTGACCTCGACACGCAGGTGGCCCTCGATGCGCGTGACCGGATCGACGACGACCCGCTTGCCGGAGTCGTCGAGCTTGAAGCCCTGGGTTTCATAAACTGTCATGACCGTGCTCCCTCACTCGCCCGAGCCGTCTTTGCCGAAACCTTTGCCGTGGTCGAGCTTGGCGCGCTTGAGCGCCGTAATGCCCGCATGCACTGCAACACCCGCGGCGGTAACCGCCGCGAGCGTCCCGCCGACCTTGTCAGCGTTGGCTTCGATGCCGAACTGCTTGATGCCCGTGACCCGATCGTAGAACGAGCCCTTGTCCCAGAAGCCGTCTTCGGAGCAGCCAATGCAACCGTGACCCGAGCCGATCGGGAATGACACGCCCTCGTTCCAACGCGTGGTCGAGCAAGCGTTGTAGGTCGTCGGCCCCTTGCAGCCCATCTTGTAGAGGCAGTGGCCCTTGCGTGCGCCCTCGTCGTCCCAGCTCTCGACGAACTGGCCAGCGTCAAAATGCGGGCGGCGGTAGCACTTGTCGTGAATTCTCTGGCCGTAGAACATCTTTGGCCGCCCCTGGCGGTCGAGTTCCGGCAACCGATCAAAGGTCAGCATGTAGGTGACGACCGCGGTCATCACCTCGGCGATCGGCGGGCAGCCCGGCACCTTGATGATCGGCTTGTCAAAGATGACCTTGTCGATCGGCACCGCGTTGGTCGGGTTGGGCTTTGCCGCCTGCACACAACCCCAGGAAGCGCACGCGCCCCAGGCGATGACGGCCTTGGCGTCCTTGGCGACTCGCTTGAGCTCCTCGACGAACGGCTTGCCGCCCGTGATGCAGTACATCCCGTCCTCGTTGAGCGGCGGGTTGCCCTCGACGGCGAGGATGTAGTTGCCCTTGTACTTGGCGATGACCTCATCGAGGCACGCCTGCGCCTGCAGGCCCGCGGACGCCATCAAGGTGTCGTCGTAGTCGAGCGACAGCATCGACAGCACGACATCCTTGGCGAGGGGATGTGCCGAACGGATGAAGGACTCCGAACAGCACGTGCACTCCAGGCCGTGCAGCCACACGACGGGCGTGCGCGGCTTGGTCTCCAGCGCATGCGCTATCTGCGGCGCAAAGTAGGATCCGAGCCCCAGCGAGGTCGCTGTCAGGCTGCAGAACTTAAGGAAGCTGCGCCGGCTAATGCCCTGGCGGCGCAGTACGTCGTAGAACGTCTCCATTCCGACCCCCCGCCGGGCGCGTGGTGAGGGTACGTGCGCCCGTGCTTACGGGACCGATGAGGCGCGCAGCCGCTGGCGAGGCCTATCCGTAAACACCGAAATTGGCGTTGAGTCTGTGGATCACCGTAACGGACCCCGTTACAGGGGCCGCCCTGCGGCGGCCCCCTTTACGGGTCGATCAGCCGCGGCTGAAAGTGTGGGCGCTGTACGGCAGGCCCAGGTCGCGAGCGACCGCTTCGAAGGTCAGCTTGCCGGCGTGGATGTTCAGGCCCTTGGCAAAGCCCGGATCACGCGCAAGCGCCTTTTCCCAGCCCAGGTCCGCGATCGCCCGCACGTACGGCAACGTCGCGTTGGTCAGGGCAAAGGTCGAGGTGCGCGGCACGGCGCCCGGCATGTTGGTGACGCAGTAGTGCACGACACCATCGAGCGTGTACGTCGGCGTCGAGTGAGTCGTCGGACGACTGGTCTCGAAGCAGCCACCCTGGTCGATCGCGATGTCGACCATCACGGCACCGGGCTTCATGCGCTTGACCATGTCGTGGGTCACCAGCTTCGGAGCCGCGGCACCCGCCACCAGCACGGCCCCAATCACGAGGTCAGCATCAAGCACGAGCTTCTCGATCGCATCCGCCGTCGAGTAGACCGTCTTCAGCGAACCGCCGAACTGGGTCGACAGCTCCCGCAGACGCTTGGTCGAACGGTCGACGACGGTCACGTCGGCACGCATGCCAGTCGCCATCTCCGCCGCGTGCGTACCGGACACGCCACCGCCGAGGATCACGACCTTGGCCGGCGCCACGCCCGGCACGCCGCCGAGCAGCACGCCGAGGCCGCCGTTGGCCTTCTGCAGGGCGGTCGCACCGACCTGCACTGACATGCGGCCCGCCACTTCGCTCATTGGTGTCAGCAGCGGCAGGCTGCCATCGGGCCAGGTGACGGTTTCATAAGCAATCGCGGTGGCACCGGAGGCGAGCAGCGCCTCTGTCTGCGCCTTGTCGGCCGCCAGGTGCAGGTAGGTGAACAAGACCTGACCGGCGTGCAGCATCTGGCACTCAACGGTCTGCGGCTCCTTCACCTTCACGATCAGCTCGGCCGAATCGAAGACTTCCTTGGCGGTCGCGAGAATGCGCGCGCCAGCGGCCTGGTACTCCGCATCGTCCACGCCGATACCGGCGCCGGCGTTCGTCTCAACCGATACCTGGTGGCCGGCCGCCACCAGCTCACGGACACCCGCCGGCGTCAGCCCAACGCGGTATTCATGAATCTTGATCTCTTTGGGAACGCCGATACGCATCACAACTCTCCTGCGGTGAAAACTGTGATCACTGTAACCATCGCGATCTGGCAGGCTCTTGCAAACGCAGCGCAGCATTTAGGTTAAATGCGCAAGGTTTCTTTACAAATTTCAATATTCACGCAAGAATCTGCCGATGACCCTCGATCGCTACGACCGCACGATCCTGCAGGCGCTGCAGCGCGAAGGACGGATCACCAACAGCGAGCTGGCCGCCCGGGCCAGCCTGTCGGAGTCCGCCTGCCTGCGGCGGGTACGCGCACTGGAGGCTTCGGGCCTGATCGAAGGCTACGCAGCCGTGCTCAGCGAGCAAAAGGCCGGGCTCGGCGTTAACGTGTTCGTGTCGATCACGCTCGAGCGGCAGGAGCGAGCGGACCTTGCCGCCTTCGAGCAGGCCGTGTGCAAGGTGCCCGAAATCATGGAGTGCTACCTGATGTCGGGCGACTACGACTACCTGCTGCGGGTGGTCGTCGCCGACACGGCGGACTTCGAGCGCGTACACAGCCGCCACCTGACAAGCCTGCCGCATGTCTCCCGCGTGCACTCCAGCTTCGCGCTGCGAACAGTACAGAAGTCGCGGGAACTGCCGGTGCGCTAAACGGCGCGCAGCGTCTTGATGCGGCGAACTATCTCAACGAAGTGACAACGCCGATTGATTCGGCGCCAGTGGCTGCGGCAGCGCCAGCCTGGCAAGACGCGCATGGGCTGCGAGGGGTGAATCCATAGCCCCAGTTCCAGGACGCTCCAAACTGAGTCGGCGAGGTCGGCCTCTGACGGCCTTTTCGCGCCCTGCCGTGGCAGCACTTTGGCACGGGTCAGGATCACGTGTATCCTCCGCCTCCTTGCTGGGGTGGCCCTCTGTGGGCCTGAGATGCGGGATGGTCCCGCAAACCCGTTGAACCTGATCCGGTTAGTACCGGCGTAGGGAGCGCAATGTCCGCCCTCTTTTGCATGCGGAACCTCTGGTTCCGCCCCGTGCCACTCATTCTGGCCACGCTCGCAACCGTTGCGACGGGCAGCGACGGCATCGCCGCCACAGCCGCCGGCGAACTCGCTGAGGTCGTCGTGACCGCCACACTGCGGCCCATGCCGGAGCAGCACGTCGCAGGCAGCGTGACTGTGCTCGACCGCGACACGCTGCACGATGCCGGACAGCAGCACCTGGAAGAGACGCTCGCACTGATCCCAAACCTTAACTGGTCCGGCGACAGCAACCGACCGCGCTACTTCCAGCTGCGCGGCATAGGCGAACTCGAGCAGTACGAAGGTGCACCCAACCCCTCAGTCGGCTTCCTGATCGACGACATCGACTTCAGCGGTCTGGGCGGCGCGGCCACGCTATTCGACGTCGCGCAAGTAGAGGTGCTGCGCGGCCCACAGGGAACACGCTACGGCGCCAACGCGCTGGCGGGTCTGATCTACGTCACCAGCGCAGCGCCGCAAGAGCAGTTCGGCGGACACCTCGAGGCCAGTACCGGCACTTACGGCACACACAGCCTCGGCGGCGTCGTGACCGGCCCCATCGCCGCACTAGATTCAACGTTCCGGCTCGCGGCCCAACGCGAGAGCAGCGACGGCTACTACTACAACGACTACCTGCACCGGCACGACACCAACGGTCGCGATGAACTCACCCTGCGCGGCCGGTGGCACTATCAGCCGTCCGACGTACTCGCACTCGATGTCAGCGCCCTACACGTGCAGCTCGACAACGGCTACGACGCCTTCGCCGTCGACAACAGCCGCACAACGCACTCGGACCATCCGGGCAGCGACGCACAGCACTCCACGGGCGCCTCTGCCCGGCTGACCTACAGCGGTCTTGCCGCCAAGACACTCACCGCGATCGCGACCTACGCGGACACCCGCGTAAGGTATGGATATGACGGCGACTGGGGTAACAACGCGTACTGGTCGCCCTACATCTACGACTTTACCGAGCTGCAACAGCGCCATCGGCTTACGGCGACGACCGAGCTGCGCCTGGCGAGCGCGCCAGCAGCGGGCGCCTCCTGGCTGGTCGGTGCCTACGCAATGTCACTGCGCGAGCGTTTCAGCGACACCAGCGCGGGACTTTCGGTCGATCCGCTCTACGGCACGTATCAGCAGGACACGCTGACCGACAGCAGCTACCAGTCGCGCACCCTCGCCGTGTTCGGGGTACTGGAGAGCGACCCGGCCCGCAAACTGCACGGCTCGGTGGGACTGCGCGGTGAGCGTCACAGCGCGGATTACTCAGACCTCGTTCAAGACCGGATCTACGACCAATCCTCCGCGCATGCGTTCCATCCCAATGAAGTGCTGTGGGGTGGCCACGCCTCACTCAGTTATGAACTGTCGCAGCGCTCCAGTGCCTATTTGCAGGCAGCACGCGGCTTCAAGGCGGGCGGCTTCAACCTGAGCCAGGGACTGCTGGCAAACGAGATCGCGTTCCGGCCAGAGTCCGACTGGAACCTCGAGACCGGCTACAAGCTGCGATCCATCGACAGACGCTGGAGCCTGAACGTCGCCGCGTTCGCGCTCTTTCGGCGTGACGCGCAGATCAAGACCAGCGTACAGACCGACCCGACCAACCCAAACACGTTCATCCTGTACACGGGCAACGCGGCAAGCGGCACCAACTACGGCGCTGAACTCGCCGGCCGCTGGCAATGGAGCCGCAGGCTCACGCTGGGCGCGACACTTGGGCTGCTGCACACCTCGTTCCACGACTTCGTGCGTGTCGCAGACAGCGGCACGCAGAGCGTGTCGCGGGAACTGGCCGACGCCCCACGCTGGCAAGCGGCGGTGGATGCGACCTACCGCAACCCCAATGGCCTGTTCGCCCGTCTGGACGTGAGCGGTCGCGGCAGCTTCTACTTCGACCTGCCGCCGAATCCGACCCGCTCCTCGCCATATGCCCTAGTCAACGCGAAGATTGGCTGGGAGTCAGCACAGTGGTCGGTCTACGCCTGGTGCCGCAACCTGACCGACCGGAACTATCCGGTGCGCGGCTTCTACTTCGGACTGGAGCCACCGGACTATCCGAACAAGCTCTATGTGCAGTGGGGCGAGCCACGCACGTTCGGCGCAAGCGCAAGTTATCGCTTCGGCGGCGCGGTAGCCCGCGATCAGTAGCCAGTGAACGACGCGGCGGACTCCGCCTGCAGCATCAGCGGTGGTAGCAGCGCGCCAGCCGAGTCGACAGGCGGGTCAACAGCTCGTAGTTGACAGTGCCGGCAAGATCAGCCGCTTCCTCCAGCGACACGCCACCCCCGAGCAGGTCGGCCGTATCGCCAACGCGCACCGCGTCGGCCGACAGCGACGAGACATCGAGGGTCGTCAGGTCCATCGAGACACGGCCGATCACGGGCACCCGCGCTCCTGCGATCCAGGCGTAGCCGCGATTACCCAGCGCGCGGGGATAGCCATCGGCATACCCCGCACCGACGGTCGCGATGCGTGCCGGCGGGCGAACGCGCGCACTGGCGCCGTAACCAACCGTCGCCTCGTCGTGCAGTTCGCGCACCTGCAGCACGCGCGCCTCGAGACGGACGACCGGCTGCATCGGGTTCGCGCCGCTGGCCAGCGGTCGCCCGCCGTAGAGCGCAAGCCCGGGTCGCACAAGGTCACCACGGAAGTCCGCGCCGAGCAACGTACCGGCCGAGTTGCCGATGCTGGTAGGCGCGGCCGGGAGCTGCGCACGCAGTGCCGCGAAACGCTCCACCTGCAGCCTGTTGAGCGGATGCCCTGGCTCATCGGCGCAAGCAAGGTGGGTCATGACCAGCGCGAGGTTCAGCGCCGCGAGCGGTGACGGCAGGGCGGTGAGCGCCGCAACATCTGCAGCGTCGAGGCCGGCCCGCATCATGCCGGTATCGAGCTGCAGCACCGCCGGGGCGCTGCCGCCGCGCACTGCCCATTCATGGACCTCCGCGGGGGTGTTCAGGACAGGCACCAGCCGCGCCGCGAGGCAGGTGGCGACGTCGCCGCCGGCTCCCTCGAGAACCAGCACTCGAATTGACGGCTGTAACGCCCGCAGCTCTAGACCTTCCGCCAGTGAGGAGACGAAGAACGTGTCGCAGCCCGCGGCCACCAGCGCCTCGGCGACGGGCCCGACGCCCAATCCATAGGCATTGGCCTTGACCACGGCCGAGACCCGCGCGGGCGCCGCGATGTGGCACAACGCACGGTAATTGGCCAGCAGTGCGGCAAGATCGATATGCAGTTGGGCGGGCGGCAGGGCCGACATCACCCGAGAGGTGTCATTCACTCGGCGTCTCACAGCCCGGCGTGGAAGGCCCAGTCTACGACCTGGCGAGGCGGCGTGGGGAGCCGGTGCTTCTGCGCCGCCTCGCCGTCTGCTAGGTTGGGCGCCTGCCCACAAGGATCCGCCGGAGACCTCCGATGAACGCCCAGCCTGAAGCCCGTTTTGACGTCGACAACCTGTACCGCGAGGAGTCCTACACCGATCGTCGGGTTGGAACGCTACGAGTCCTCGTGCCCGTCAAGTCCGACGGCGGCGCCGATCCCGGCCGACCGACGCTCTATGTCGGCCAGATCCAGGTGATGACGCCGATGGGCGCTCTACCCATCACCTTCGAACTCGACCAGGCCAAGACACTCGCCGAGGCGATCGCCGGCTTTGGCGATGGTGCAAAAATCGGCATCGAGGAAACGATGCGCGAACTCGAACAGATGCGGCGCGAGCAGGCATCCTCACTCGTGATCCCGGAGCCGGGCGGCGGCCGGCCGGCCGGCGGTCGCATCCGGATGCCCTGATCGCCCACCCCGGACACTGCCTGTGCTGACTGCCGCGGAAACCGAGGCGCTGCGGATCAGCGTGATCGTCGCCAGCGAGAGCGTCGCGGCGAGCCTGCCGCTGGCGATCCTCGTCGCGTGGCTGCTCGTGCGCGGAAAATTCGCGGGCAGGATGCTCCTCGACGCGCTGGTACACCTGCCGCTGGTGCTGCCGCCGGTTGTCGTCGGCTACCTGCTGCTGCTGCTGTTCGGCGTACGCGGCCCGCTCGGCAGCTGGCTGTATGCGCACTTCGACCTGCGACTGGCGTTCACAACCGGTGGCGCAGCGCTTGCCACCGCAGTCATGAGCTTCCCGCTGATGGTCCGCGCGATACGTCTGTCGCTCGAGGGCGTACATCCGGGGCTCGAAGAAGCGGCACGAACCCTGGGCGCAGGCCCGTTCGACCGGTTCATGTCGGTGACGCTGCCGCTGATGGCACCCGGCATTCTGGCGGGCGCTGTCACCGCATTCGCAGCGGGGCTCGGCGAGTTTGGCGCCGTCATCACCTTCGCCAGCAACATACCTGGCGAGACCCGGACACTGCCGCTCGCGCTCTACACCGCCATCCAGTCCGCCAACGGCGATCTCGCCGCGGCGCGCTTTGCGACGCTGTCGATTGGACTGGGCATCACCGGCCTGATCGCAGCGGAGTTCCTCGCGCGACGTCTGCGCAAGCGTTACGGCCCGTGAGCATGCTGGAAGTCGACATCTCGGTGAGCCGCGGATCATTCCGTCTGCAGGCAAACTTCGCTGCACCGCTGCCCGGCGTGGTGTCGTTGTATGGCCCTTCCGGCGCCGGCAAGAGCACGCTGATCAACGCCATTGCCGGGTTGGTGGCTGCAACCGGAACGATCCGCCTGGGCAAGGTTGTCTGGCTCGACAGCACGCGTGGCGTCGATCTGCCGACCGAGCGGCGGCGCGTCGGCTACGTGTTCCAGGACGCGCGCCTATTTCCGCACCTCGACGTACGCGGCAACCTGGCATACGGCGAGCGCCGGGCGCGTGGCGCACTGCCGGTAGTCGAGCGCGACGAAATCATCACCCTGCTGGGCCTGCGCCCACTGCTTGCGCGCCGTGTTCACCAGTTGTCAGGCGGAGAACGCCAGCGCGTTGCGCTCGGGCGAGCGCTGCTCGCCCAGCCGCGTCTGCTGCTGCTCGATGAACCGCTGGCCTCGATCGATGCGGCACGCCGCGAAGAAGTGCTCCCCTACCTGGAGAGACTGCGCGACGGATTTGCGATTCCGATGCTGCACGTCAGCCATCAGTACGAGGAAGTGCTGCGCCTGGCGACACATGTCGTCTTGTTGCGCGACGGCCGCACGCTGGCAGCAGACACGCCGGCGCGACTCAGCCGCGAGCCCACGCTGCGTACGCTGGTGGGGCAAGCGGGTGTAGGCGCGGTGTTCGACGTCGAAGTCGGTCGCGTCGATCCGTCGGGACTGGCGACAGTGCGACTAGGCACGGCAGAACTGCGCTTGTCGCAGCCAAGCGCTCGTCCTGGCGACCGCCTGCGACTGCACGTGCTGGCCCGCGACGTGATTATCGCCACCGAACCACCGCGCGGACTGTCGGTCAGGAACGTCGTCGCAGGAACACTTATCGGACTCGTCGAGGAGGGCGCGGAGGATGTACTGGCGCTCGTCGCGATCGGCGAGGAACAGTTGTCGGCGCGCATCACACGCGCCGCGGTCGTAGAACTCGGACTGGCCGTGGGGATGCCCGTCTGGGCGCTGGTAAAGGCCGCCTCCCTGCGCGGGCACGTCTACACGCGCCCCAGCGGGCAACCTTCGGCCGGGGACCGCGCCGAAGCCATCTTTCCCTAAACAAAAGAAAAAGGGCCGCATCAGGCGGCCCTACTCGATAAAAGAAAAGGGCCGCACTAGGCGGCCCTTTTCAGTTGCGTCGAATCACAGTTTAGAAGCTGTGAACGTCGCCAGGTCGCTTACCAGCGACGCGGGCCGCCGCCGCCGCCACCGCCGCCGCCGCCGCCGCGGTTGCCACCGCCGCCGCCGCCGCCGCCGCCACCGGTGCGCTCCTGAGCCTCATTGACGCGCAGCGGGCGACCGCCCATGTTCTGCCCGTTCAGGCTCTGGATGGCGCGAGCAGCATCCGAGCTCGCCATTTCGACGAAGCCGAAGCCGCGCGGACGACCGGTGTCCCGGTCGTTGATCAGGGCAACCGACTCAACCTTGCCATGCTGTTCGAACAGCGTACGGACAGCGGCTTCATCGGCCGTAAACGGCAGGTTGCCCACGTAAATCTTGGTCATTTTTGCGATCACTCACTAACAAGGTCCCGAGCGCGGCGCATTTAAAAAAGGCCGAAACACCAGAGACCAGAACTGACTGCGGAGCGCTCGTCTCCGGACTTTAAAGGCACTGAGCCCAAAACCCGGGGACGTTCACAACCGCCACCTTGGATCGGACTCTCAGCGCTTTTGATGTCAGTGTCAGCCCCGGAGAACCCGGGCGACAGGAGGCAAAAAAGGACAAAGGGACACGAGCCGTAGGCCACCCTACAGGAAAGTGCGGACAAATACCACTCTTTCGACGGTTTGCCCTCTACCCCCTCACTCAAGGGCCAACCCCACTCTCGTGCTGAATGGTTATCGACCCATAACGACAAGTGGCTTTCAGGCGCGAGGGCCGCTACCTACGATCACGCCCTGTTCAATGCCCGCCGAGCTTACATGAGCGCGATTCCCCTCCCCCACGCCCCACCGCCGGTGACCGCGGAACGCCTGATACGACTGCAGGCGGCGGTCGGCGACCTCGATCCGGCCGCCCTCTACTGGGCCAGCGGCTACCTGGCGGGTCTGGCGGCGGACCGTTCACGCGGCGGCGCGGCCGCGGTCGCGGCCCCTAGCGTGCGAGCGACGATTCTATATGCCTCCCAGACCGGCAATGGCCGGCGGGTCGCCGAAAAGCTCGGCCGCAGCCTCGCGGCCGCGGGCCTCGCCGCGTCGGTGACGAACGTCGCCGACTACTCAGCTCGCCAGCTCGCCCAGGAGCGGCTCGTCTACCTGATCACAAGCACTCACGGCGACGGCGAGCCGCCCGACGACGCCCGCGCGCTGGTTGACCTGCTCAGTGGCCGCCGGGCGCCCAGGCTCGCCTCACTGGCATACGCCGTACTGGCGCTAGGCGACTCCAGTTATCCGCAGTTCTGCGCCACCGGCCGACAACTCGACGAGCGTCTGGCAGAGCTCGGCGCGCGCCGGCTCACCGAGCGTGTCGAGTGCGATGTCGACTACGACAGCCGCGCCACTCCCTGGGCCGAACAGGCGGTTGCGCTCGCCCGCCAGGAGCTGGGCGAATCGGCGCCTCAGCTGGCCAGCGTCACGCTGCTGCACACCCCCGCGCCGCTACTGGCATCGCGCGAGGCGCCGCTCGAAGTCGAAGTGGCTGCCAATGCGCGCATTACGGCGCGCGACGCCGACCGTGACGTGCGCCATCTGGAACTCGTCCTGCCCGATCGGCACTTCGAGTACGAGGCGGGCGATGCCATTGGCATCGTCGCTGACAACCCGATGCTGATAATCGATCAGGTCCTGTCGCTGACGCGGCTTGATGCAACCGAGTCAGTCACCCTCGACGACACGACAGCACCGCTAGGCGACTGGCTGCGCACACGCCGCGAAGTGGCGCGCATCGCGCGCCCGCTGCTGGAAGCACTGGCCGCACGCAGTGGCAGCGCAGAGTTGGCAGACTGGCTGCGGCCCGAACAGACGGCGAAGCTGCGGGCAACTCTAAAGGAGCAGCAGGTCGTCGACCTGCTGCACCGCTTCCCCGCCAGCTGGGACGCCGCAAGCCTGGTGCGTGCGCTTCACCCGCTCGCACCACGGCTGTATTCGGTCGCGTCTAGCCGCCGCGAAGTCGGCGACGAGGCGCACCTCACCGTCGCCGTCATCGACTACACCCACGGCGGAGAACACCGGGTTGGACCGACCTCCTGGCAACTGGCCACGTCGCGCGCCGGAAGCCGCGTGCGCGCCTTCGTCGAGCCGAACCAGCGCTTCCGTGTCCCCACCGACAGCGCACGCGACATCGTGATGATTGGGCCGGGTACCGGCGTCGCACCGTTCCGCGGCTTCGTCCAACAACGTCAGGCCGACGGCGCACGCGGGCGCAACTGGCTGATCTTTGGTGGCCGGCGCCGTGAACGCGATTTCCTCTACCAGCTCGAATGGCAGGCTGCCCTGAAGAAGGGCGCGCTGAATCGACTCGACGTCGCGTTCTCGCGTGACCAGGCACAGAAGGTATACGTGCAGGATCGGCTGCGTGAGCACGGACGGGCGTTGTATGAGTGGCTCGACGGTGGCGCACACCTGTACGTCTGTGGCGATGCGCAGCACATGGCGCCGGACGTACACGCCGCGCTTATCGAGGTAATCGCCGAACACGGCGGCCGCTCACGCGAGGACGCAACCGAATACCTGAATGAGCTGGCCGCCACCCGGCGCTACGCACGCGATGTCTACTGAGGCGCAGATGACTGAACTTACACCCGTCGAGAAAATTAAGTCCGAGAGCCGGGGCTTGCGCGGCACGATCGCGCACGGCCTGGCCGACCCAACCACGGGAGGGCTTGCCGACGACGACGCGCAGCTGGTGCGCCTGCACGGCAGCTACCAGCAGGACGATCGCGACATCCGCGAGGAGCGTCGCCTGCAGAAACTCGAGCCGCTGTGGCGCTTCATGGTGCGCCTGCGGCTGCCCGGCGGCGTGTGCACGCCCGCACAGTGGCTCGCGATCGACTCGATCGCACGCCGCTATGCGAATGAAAGCATTCGATTGACCACGCGCCAGACATTCCAGTTTCATGGCATCGCCAAGGGCGACATGAAAGCGTCCATGGCGGCGATGAATGCCGAACTGATGGACACCATCGCGACCTGCGGCGATGTGAACCGCAACGTCATTGCCAGCTCTAATCCGGTCGAGTCGCCAGCACATCTGGAGGTTGCCGAGCTTGCGCAGCGGCTCTCCGAGCACCTGCTGCCGAAGACCCGCGCGTATCACGAGATCTGGCTGGATGGGGAGAAGCTGGAGGGCACGCCAGAGGTCGAGCCGCTGTACGGAAAATCGTTCCTGCCGCGCAAGTTCAAGACCGCCATCGCCGTGCCGCCCTCCAACGACGTCGACGTGCTCGCTCATGACCTCGGCTTCATCGCAATCGTGGAGCAAGGCCGCCTGGTCGGCTTCAACCTCACCGTCGGCGGCGGACTCGGCGCCACGCATGGCGACCCCAAGACCTTCCCGCGCCTTGCCGACGTCGCCGGCTTCCTGCCGGTCGAGGCGGTCCTTGGGGTGGCTGAAGCGGTGATGACGACCCAGCGCGACTTTGGCGATCGCACCAGCCGCAAGCACGCGCGCCTCAAATACACGATCGCCGACCGCGGGCTGGCCTGGTTCATCGCGGAGGTCGAAAAGCGTTCCGGCGTGACGCTCGGGCCGGCGCGGCCCTATGCGTTCACTTCCAACAGCGACCGCTTCGGCTGGCAGCAGGGCTTCGACGGCCGCTGGCACCGCACGCTGCGAGTGCCGGCCGGCAGGATCGCCGACCGCTACGACCAGCCCTGGTTGACTGGCTGGCGCGAACTCGCCCGCATCCATCGCGGCGACTTCCGCGTGACTGCCAACCAGAACGCAACCGTCGCCGACGTAGCCGAGGCGGATCGCGCCACGATCGATGCTGTCATCGCCCAATATCGGCTGGACGCCGCCGAACACGGCGCAGCCGTGCGCCGCGACGCGCTTGCATGCGTGTCGATGCCAACCTGCCCGTTGGCGATGGCAGAGGCCGAGCGCTACCTGCCACAACTGCTTGGCAAGCTCGAAACATTGCTGGAGAACCATGGCGTCGCGGATGTGCCGCTGAGCCTGCGAGTCACCGGCTGCCCGAACGGCTGCGCACGACCCTACCTCGCCGAGATCGGGCTGATCGGCAAGGCACCGGGCCGCTACAACCTGCATCTTGGCGGTGACGCCCGCGGCGAGCGGCTGAACGTGCTGTATCGCGAGAATCTCGACGAGGCTGCGATCCTCGCCGAGCTCGACGTGATGTTCGCGGGCTTCGCCGCCGCACGCGAGCCCGACGAGCGCTTCGGCGATTACCTTTGGCGCACCGGCATGCCGGCTGCCTGACGGACGCCTGCGCATGCGCTACTTCCCTTTGTTCCTCGACCTGCGCGATCGCCTGGTAGTGATCGTCGGCGGCGGCACAATTGCGGAGCGCAAGCTCGCGCTGGTGGCCGAAAGCGGCGCAAGGCTGAAGGTAGTCGCGCCCACGCTGACGGCAGCGCTGCAAGCGGCTCGCGAGGCCGGGCGCCTCGAACACGTGCCGCGGCAGTTCGAGGCGCATGACCTGGAGGGGGCAAGACTCGTCATCGCCGCCACTTCCGATCGCGTCGTCAACGCCGAAGTCGCCCGCGCGGCAGAACAGCGCGGCATCATCGCCAATGTTGTCGACGACCTGGAACTGTCAACCGGCATCCTGCCCGCGATCATCGATCGCTCGCCGATCGTCGTGGCGGTCTCCACTGGCGGCACGGCACCGGTGCTTGCCCGGCGCATCCGTGCGCAGCTGGAGACCGTCGTCGACGAATCGCTAGGCCGCTTCGCGGCATTCGCCGCTGCCTGGCGCAGCCGCATCCGCACTGCGATTCCAGACCTTTCGGCACGCCGCCGGTTCTACGACTGGCTACTCGACGGACCGGTAGCGGCGCTGGTACGCCACGCGAGGCCCGCCGCCGCCGCCGAGCTCATCGCCAGCGAGCTCGCCCGCTACAGCCACCCATCCGCCGCGTCGACGCAGGACAAGCACTGCGGCAGCGTCGCGCTGGTCGGCGCCGGCCCTGGCGACCCCGGCCTGCTGACGCTCAAGGCGCTGCGCGCACTGCAGGGCGCGGATGTCGTACTGCACGACCGACTCGTGTCCCACGAAGTGCTCTTGCTGGCGCGTCGCGAAGCCGACCTGATCGAGGTCGGCAAGAGCGGTCATGGCCACAGCGTCGCACAGCAGCAGATCCACCAGCTGATGCTGGAGCACGCTCTGGCCGGCAGACGCGTCGTGCGGCTCAAAGGCGGTGACCCGTTCGTGTTCGGCCGCGGCGGCGAGGAACTCGAATTCCTGCGCGCTCACGGCATCCCCTATGAAGTCGTACCGGGCGTCACCGCAGCCCTCGCCTGTGCGGCCTATGCCGGCATCCCGCTGACACATAGAGACCACTCCGGCTCGGTTCGGCTACTGACCGCGCACTGCCGCGAGTCCCTCGACACGACCGACTGGCGCGGACTGGCGGCGGCGCGCGAGACGCTCGCGGTGTACATGGGCGTGGCCATGCTGGCGCAGCTGCGCACAGAGCTGATACGGCACGGCCGCGACCCGGCGACACCGATCGCCTTCATCGAGAACGGCAGCAGACCCGAGCAGCGTGTCGTCGTCGGCACGCTGGCACAGATCGAGCAACTAGCGGCAGATCACGCCGTGCGCTCGCCGGCGCTGCTGATCGTCGGCGAGGTCGCCGGGCTCGCAACCCAGCTGCATTGGTTCGGCGCCCCGCCGGAGTCGGGAGCGGCAGTGGCGGCTCGCAACGCCGCCTGAACCGGCCGACTGCCGCGAGCAGCGGCCCAGTGCGGTAAAGTGTCGGCTCCCAGGTCCGGACCCGACGATGAACCCACACGCTCCTACTCCGTCGCCACGGCAACATCACCCGGCAGACCGCTCGTGACCGCCGTCACGCTCGACTGTGACCTGCTGGTCGTCGGTGGCGGCATCAACGGCGCGGGCATCGCACGCGATGCCGCCGGTCAAGGCCTGTCGGTCGTGCTCGCCGAGAAGGACGATCTGGCAGCCCATACCTCATCGTCCAGTACGAAGCTGATCCATGGCGGCCTGCGCTACCTGGAGCAGTACGAGTTCAGGCTCGTGCGCAAGGCCCTCGCCGAGCGCGAGGTCCTGCTGAATGCCGCGCCCCACATCATGTGGCCGCTGCGCTTCATTCTGCCGCACGAGCCGCACCTGCGGCCGGCGTGGATGATTCGAGCCGGGTTGTTCCTGTACGACCATCTGGCGCGTCGGCGCCGCCTGCCCGCCTCCGCGGCGATCGACCTCACGCGTCATCCCGCCGGCCGGCCGCTACGCAGTGATCACCGCAAGGGCTTCGTGTATTCCGACGTCTGGGTCGACGATGCGCGGCTGGTCGTACTCAATGCCATGGACGCGGCCGCGCACGGCGCACGCATACTCACTCGCACTCGCTGCACGCGCATCGCGCGCGAGCAGGGCGCCTGGACAGCTACGCTGATCGCCGCCAACGGGGTCTCGACACGGGTTCGCGCCGCGGCGGTGGTCAACGCTGCCGGCCCCTGGGTGGGCAGCTTCCTCGACCAGGCAACGCCGGTCCGCTCACGCAACGCCGTCAGGCTGGTCAAAGGCAGCCACATCATCGTGCCGCGACTCTTCGACCACCCCTATGCCTACATTTTCCAGAACGCAGACCGACGGATCATCTTCGCGATCCCCTATGAGCATGAGTTCACGCTGATCGGCACGACCGACGTCGAGTACCACGGCGATGCCTCCCGCGCGGCAATCGACGGCGATGAAACCGCGTACCTGTGCGACCTGGTCACGCGTCACTTCCGCCGCAGCGTGACGCCGGCCGAGGTGATCTGGAGTTACTCGGGTGTGCGCCCGCTGCTGGAGGATGAGTCGTCCGACCCGTCCAGCGTCACGCGTGACTACAGCTTCGAGCTCGACGCCGACGGCCCGCCGCTGCTGTCGGTGTTCGGCGGCAAGATCACCACTTACCGGCGGCTGGCCGAAGATGCGCTCGCAAAACTGCTGCCGACGCTCGGCCGGCGTCCCGTCCCCTGGACAGCCTGTGCACCGCTACCTGGCGGCGAGCTGCCAGGCGCCGACTTCGAGGCGTTTCGGATACAACTGTCGGTGCGCTATCCGGCGATGCCCGCGCGGTTGCTGGACCGCTGGGCGCGCACCTACGGCGCGCGCCTGAGCCAGTGGCTGGGTCACGCCCAGACGCTCGGCGAGCTGGGCGCAGAGGTCGTGAGTGGCCTGTACGAGTCCGAATTGCGCTACCTGCAGGCACACGAGTGGGCACGCACCGCCGAGGACGTACTGTGGCGGCGCACGAAGCTCGGCCTGCACCTGCCCCCCGATGCGCAAGCCGCGATCGGCGCGTGGTTTGCGGCCCACCCGTCCGCCTGATCCGGAGAATCGCCCGATGGCACGCTACGTCCTCGCACTGGACCAGGGAACGAGCAGTTCCAGATCCATTCTGTTCGACGCCAGCGGCACGCCGGTCGCGAGCGCGCAGCGGGAGTTCGCACAGCACTTCCCTGCGCCCGGCCGGGTGGAGCACGACCCCGAGGAGATCTGGGCGTCCCAGTCCGCGACGATGGCCGAGGTCCTGACGCGCGCCGGCGTTGACGCCAAGGAAGTCGCAGCGATCGGCATCACCAACCAACGCGAGACCACCGTCCTTTGGGAACGCGCTACCGGCCGCGCGGTAGCGCCAGCAATCGTCTGGCAGGACCGCCGCACTGCCGACCATTGCGCTGCGCTCGCCGCCGCCGGGCACGAGGCCGAGGTGGCACGCATTACCGGGCTGACGCTGGACCCGTACTTCTCGGGCACCAAGCTCGCCTGGCTGCTGGACCATGTGCCGAACGGACGCGCACGGGCCGCCAGCGGCGAACTTGCGTTCGGAACCATCGACAGCTGGCTCATCTGGAAGCTGACCGGCGGGCGCGCCCACCTGACGGATGTGAGCAACGCCAGTCGCACGCTGCTGCTGGATCTGCACACCGCTCGCTGGTCTGAGCGGATGCTCGAGCTGCTGGAAATTCCGCTGGCATGCCTGCCTGAAGTCGTCGCCTCCTCGCTCGACCCCTCGGTCGCGCCACACGCCGATCTCGGCGGCCGACGCATACCCATCACCGGCATTGCCGGCGACCAGCAGGCAGCGCTGTTTGGCCAGGCCTGCTTCACACCTGGCATGGCCAAGAACACCTACGGCACCGGCTGCTTCATGTTGATGAACACCGGCCACGAGCCGCTGGCCTCACGCCACCGCCTGCTGTCGACGATCGGCTGGCAACGCACGGAGCGGGTGTATGCGCTCGAAGGCAGCGTGTTCGTCGGCGGTGCCGTGGTGCAATGGCTACGCGACGGCCTCGGCATCATCGAGCACTCCGCCGATGTCGAGGCGCTCGCCGCGACCGTACCGGACACGGGCGGCGTCTACCTCGTGCCGGCGTTCACCGGACTGGGCGCTCCCTACTGGGATCCCCACGCGCGCGGCACGCTCGTCGGGATCACTCGCGGCACCCAGCGGGGCCACCTTGCGCGCGCCGCGCTCGAAGCAATCGCGTTCCAGACGGCCGACGTGCTCAACGCGATGCAAGGCGACGCCGGTCGGCCGCTACTGGAACTGCGCGTCGACGGCGGCGCCACCTCCAACAACATGCTGATGCAGTTCCAGGCGGACCTGCTCGGGGTACCCGTCGTGCGGCCCGCGATCACCGAGACGACGGCGCTGGGGGCAGCCTATCTCGCAGGCCTGGGCGCCCAGTTCTGGGACAGCGAAGCGACAGTAGCCGCGCAGTGGCGCGCCGGCCACCGCTTCGAACCGGGTCCAGGGAGCGCCGGCGCGCGTGCACGGCGCGCCGACTGGGCCCGGGCAGTGGAGCGCTCACGCGCCTGGGCCAGCTAGCCTCAGCAGATATTATGTAAAATTCTCCTGACGCGAAACGTGACCCGCGCCACGCTCCGGCGCACCCGCAGGTGGAATCATCTGCCCCTTGCAAGCGATTAGCGGATCCCCCATGTCGGTGTACCCGTCGTTCGACTTCGCGCCCTACGCGCAGCTGCTGCGCACACTGATGCCGCGCGCGCGCGGCATCTACCTGTATGCCCCTGACGCCGACCTCATTTGGAGCGCCGATGGCGCCGACCTGCAGGACCTGCGACCGGTAGTACTCGAACTGCTGGAATCAGCACGCGACTCGGCCAGCATCGCCGGCACGCGCGAAGTGCTCGAGGACATGCCGGCCTACGGCTTCGTGCTGCGCGACGAGCGTAGCGGCGTACTCGGCGTGCTGGCGATCGTGTGCCGGAGCGGCGGTCGCGACGCCGAACTGCCCGCGTTCGAGGCCGTCGAACGCCTACTCGCCCCCCTGCTAACTGTCGCGCGCCGCGATCTCGCCCAACAGCGCGTCCTCGACACGGGCCGATTCAACGTCGAAGACACGCAGGAACTGCAGTGGCTGTTCGACATGAGCCAGGCCGAAGCGCCGGCAGGCGCCGGCGACTCGCTGCAACTGCTGATGGATGCCTTCGCAGCACGCGCAGGCTGCGATGTAGCGCTGCTGCATGTGCCGACCCGTCGTCTGGAACGTGTGGCGCCACGCTGCATTCTGCAACCGACCGAACTCGATACCTTGCGCGGGCTGGTAAGCCGCCACCTGCTGCGTGTCGCACAACTGCAGCAGAAGACCCTCATCGTGAACAAGGTGCGCGATACCGGCAGCGGCGCTCTGGTACCGTTCCGGATTCTATGCGTGCCACTGATTCGCCGGGGCCAGGTGCTGGGAGTCGCGGTCGCCTTCAACCGCAGCGACAGCCGGCCGTTCGAGGCGCGCGAGGCGCGCATGCTCGAGCGGCTGACGCCACGCCTGCACGAAGTGATCGACACCTGCTTCGACAGCACGACCGGCCTGCTGACACGGCATGCATTCGACGAGCGCGTCGCGAGCCAACTGCTGCGGGCGCCGCAGGATGGCCGCTGGCTGGTGCACGCGGACATTGATGACCTGCGGGCCACCAATGAACTGTACGGCTTTAACGCTGGCGACAGCGTGCTGCGCGGCATCGCCGACATCTGGCGCAATCAGGAACTTCCCGGCGAGAGCATAACGGCCCGGCTGGGCAGCGACAGCTTCGTCGCACTGCTGGATACTCCCTCGCTCGAAGCGGCTCTGGCCTGGACCGAGTCCGTACGCATGGCGGTCTCGGCCCTCGCGCTCGCCGAGCCGCTGGCCGGAGTGCGGGTCTCGCTGAGCTACGGGCTCGCCCCCATCGGCCCGGGATTGACACCGGAACACTCGCTCGCAAGTGCCGAGTCGGCGTGCAGCATCGCCAAGGAGTCCGGCCGCGACCACGTCGAGGTCTACGCAGCCTCCGATGCCCGACCTGCCGAGCGGCAGCGCGAGCAGCGCCTGTATCGCGCGCTGCTAACAGCGATCGAGAAGGGCGCGCTGGCACTACACGCCCAGAGTCTCACGCCGTTATGGGACGCCAGCCGCCCCGACCGCTACGAACTGCTCGCACGGCTGCCGGGCGAAGAAGGCCAGACCATCGCCGCCGAACAGTTCATCGCGATCGCGGATCGTCATCAGCTGACCGCACGCCTTGATGAATGGGTGCTCGGCGAGGCCTTGCGCCGACTCGAACCGGTCGCCGCCGTGCTGGAACGTCGTGGGGTCGTGTTCTCGCTGAACCTGTCGGGTCAGTCGCTGCGCCAGCCAGGACTGGTCGAGCGCATTCAAAAGGGACTGCAGGCGCACCGCGTCTCTGCCGCCCTGCTCAGCTTCGAGATCAGCGAACCGACGATCGTTGCCAACATGGCTGCCGCGCGCACCGTGATCGACGCGCTGCGGGCGATCGGCTGCCACTGCTCTATCGACGATTTCGGCACCGGTGCGAACTCGCTCGCAACCCTTAACTCGCTGCGGGTGACTGCCCTGAAGATCGACGGGGCGTTCGTCCGCGAGCTTGCGACTGACCATCGCGCCGAGGCGATGGTACGCGGCATAGTGCAGGTCGCGCGCCAGCTCGGCCTCGACACGGTGGCCGAGTGCGTCGGATCACATGCAATGGCCAACCAGCTGGGCGCGCTCGGCGTGACCTACGGCCAGGGCAACGCTCTGGAAGCACCACAGCCGTTTGCGGACGCGCTAGCCGCCGCCGTCTACAAGGCATCGCCGCTACTGACAGAAGCCGTCACCCGCGCCGCATTGCCACCCGACACGGCGCTGCACTAATCGCGACTACTGGAAGCGCAACGCCTCGATCGGCTGCAGCAGCGAGGCCTTGCGCGCCGGATAGAACCCGAAGAACACGCCGATCGCCGCCGCGACTGAAAAGCCAAGCGCCACGGAACCGGCCGAGACGATGGTCGTGATTTCGGTGGTGCGACTAACGACGTAAGCACCGGCAACGCCAAGACCGACGCCGATCAGGCAACCCACCAAAGACAGCACGATCGACTCGAGCAGGAACTGCCAGAGAATGTGTGAGCGAGCTGCGCCAATCGCCATGCGAATGCCGATTTCACGCGTCCGCTCGGTAACTGACACGAGCATGATGTTCATGATGCCGATACCGCCGACCACCAGCGAGATCGAGGCGATCGCGCCGAGCAGCAGCGCCATCATTCGCGTCGCCTGAGCCGCGGTGGCGGCGATCGCGGCCAGATTGCGGACGGTGAAGTCGGCATCGGCGCCGTCGCGTACGCGGTGACGCTCGCGCAGCAATGCGTTGATCTCGTCCTCTACCCGCGGCATCGCAGCTTCCGACTCCGCCTTGACGGTAATGAAGCGGACGGTGCCCTGGAACTGCGCGCCGAACAACTTGCGCTGCGCGGTCGTGACCGGCACCAGCACCGTGTCGTCCTGGTCGCGGCCATCCAGGCTCTGCCCGCGCCGACTCATGACGCCGACCACGACGAACGGCGCGTTCTTGATGCGGATCGTTCGACCCACCGGATCTTCGGCGCCGAACAGGTTATCCGCCACCGTCTGGCCGAGCATCGCGACGCGGGTTGCCCCGCGCACGTCCGAATCATCGAAAATCGCGCCACTGGCAACAGCCCAGGACGAAACCTCCAGGTAATCCGGGATCGTACCGTTGACCTGCGTGCCCCAGTTGGCAGAGCCGTACACGACCTGGGCGCCGCCCGGCAGCGTCGGTGCGGCCGCTACAACGCCAGGCAGCTCGTTGATCGCACTGGCATCGTCGAGCGTAAGCGTGGGCGCGTTGCCGCTGCCCATCCGCAGGCCGCCCTGCGCTGCGGATCCGGACAGCACGATGAAAAGGTTGCTGCCCATCGAGGCGATCGACTTGCTGACCGAATCCTCGACTCCGCGCCCGATCGCGAGCATCAGAATCACCGCGGCGACGCCGATCACCATGCCAAGCATCGTCAGCGCCGCACGCATCCGGTTGGCCACCATCGCCGCGAACGCCTCGCGCAGCATGGCCAGGATCATGACGCTTTCCTGAACTGTTCGGGCACCGGCCCGTCGTAATGGACCAGGCCGTCGCGCAACTGCACCAGCCGGCTCGCGCAGGCGGCAACGTCCGCTTCGTGGGTGACCACCACCACCGTCATGCCGTCGCGATTGAGCGCGGCGAAAAGCTGCATGATCTCCATGCTCGTATGGCTGTCGAGGTTGCCGGTCGGCTCATCGGCAAGGACGAGGGCGGGAGCTGTCACCAGCGCCCGCGCGATCGCGACCCGTTGCTGCTGGCCGCCGGAGATCTTGTTCGGAAACGAGCGCGGATAATCGCCAAGGCCCACCTTCGCGAGCACGGCGCGGGCACGCGCGCGTCGCTCGGCAGTGCCGACGCGCGCGTAAACGAGCGGTAGCGCAACGTTGTCCTCGAGCGTTGCCCGACCCAGCAGATTGAAGCCCTGGAACACAAAGCCGATCGTCTGGTTGCGCAGTCGCGCCAGCGCCGGCTCAGCCAGACTGCCAACGTCAGCGCCCGCCAGCAGGTACTGGCCGCCGCTGGGCACATCGAGGCAGCCGAGGATGTTCATCAGCGTCGACTTGCCCGAGCCCGATGGGCCCATGATCGCGACGAACTCGCCGGGCATGACCGTCAGGTCGATGCCCTTGAGCACAGGCAGCGCGCCAGCGTCGGTGACGTAGTCTTTGAGCAGGCCTCGGCACTGGATAACCGCAGTGGCGGACATCAGAACATCCGTACGCGCGGCGCGCTTCCGGCAGATCCGCCAGGCGCTGTGCCGCCGGCGGTGCCTGCGAGCCCGACGATCACCTCGTCGCCTTCCTTCAGATCGCCCTCGACCACCTCGGTCGAACGCCGGTCGGTGCCGCCCAGACGCACCTGCACGGCCACCGGCGCGCCTTTGCGCAGCACGTAGATTGCGCGCGGCCCACCACCGCGGCGCGCCCCAGCGCCGTGACCCGCGGCGCCCGTGCCGCGACCGGCGTCGGCCTTGGCGCCTGCTGCAACGCCCGCCGTCGCCGGGATGCCCGGCGCCTCGACTCCGGGGGGACGAAAGCGCAACGCGGCGTTCGGAACGGCGAGCACAGCATGCTTTTCGGACAGGATCACGTTGACGTACGCGGTCATGCCGGGCAGCAGGATCTGGTCAAGGTTGTCGACGCCGACGACCACGTCGTAGGTCACCACGTTCTGCACCGTGGTTGGATTGAGGCGGATCTGCCGCACTACACCGTCGAAAATTCGATCCGGGAACGCGTCCACCGTGAAGCGCACCGACTGGTCCACACGCAGCCGCCCAACGTCGGCCTCCGCGAAGCTGGAGTCGATCTGCATCTTCGACAGGTCCTGTGCGATCTTGAACAGCGTCGGTGTCTGGAAGCTGGCGGCAACGGTCTGACCCACGTCAACCTCGCGCGAGACGACCACGCCCGAGACGGGCGAGCGGATCACCGTGTAGCCGAGGTTGGTGCGATCACGATCGAGCTGCGCGAGCGCGAGGTCGCGCTGCGCGGTGGTGGTTGCAACCTGCTGGCGCGCGGTGTCGAGGTCCTGCTGCGCCACGTAACCCTTCGCAAACAGATCCTCGGCGCGCTTGACGTTGGCCAACGCCAGCGCACGGCTCGCCGTCGCGCTCGCCACGTTGGCCTCGGACTGGCGCACAGCTGCAGCGTAGGTGCGCTCGTCAAGTCGGGCGAGAACCTCGTCGCGCTGCACACGAGAGTTGTAGTCGACGTTCAGGACCTTGACCGTGCCGGACACCTGCGTGCCGACGTTGATCAGCTTTACCGGGTTCAGCGTGCCGGTCGCAGACACGGTGATGGTGAGGTCGCCGCGCTGCACGGGCGCAGTCAGGTACTCGACCTTCTTGCCGCCGGCACAGCCGAGCAGCGGCAGGGCCGCAGCCAGCACAAGGAGGGCGGCCGTGCGCCCGCGGCACAGCGCGTTCACGGGGTGCCCCCGACTATCGCCAGCGGCTCCGCCGAGGTGAGCCGGCCCAGCGCAAGCGCAAGCTGCGCGCGCGCCACCTGCCAACTGCGCTCGGCGCCAATACGCTGCTGGCGCGCTCCGGCCAGCGCCGACTGCGCGGTCAGTACGTCGACGATCGTGCCCACGCCCGCCTGATAGCGGCCCAGCGCAACCTGCTCGTTCTCGGTTGCGCTTGCCAGCAGCGCTGCTGTTGCGGTGAGCTGCTGCCCGGCGGAGTCGAGGCCCGCGTAGCCGTTCCAGACGTCGAGCGATACGCCCAGGCGCACCTGCTCGGCAGTAGCCTCCCGCGCAGCGAGCGCAGCTTGCGCCTGCCGCACGCGATAGGTCGTGTTGAAGCCGTTGAACAGCGGCCAGCTGACGTTGACGCCGATCGAGTTGTAGTTGTCGCTTGCCAGGCCCGCCGTCTGCACGTAGTTGCGTGCGGCACCGACACTGATCGACGGTCGCCCGGCCGCCCGCGCGCTGCCCACGTCAGCTGCCGCTGCATCGCGCTGGGCTAGCGCCGCCGCCAGGTCCGGACGCTGCCGCGCCGCCTCACTCATCAGGTCAGCAATCTTCTGCGTCACCGCCGGCACTTCCGCCGGCACCGGTGCCGCGTCGAGGCGCAGCGTCATGTCAGCCGGCGCACCGATGGTGACGGCGAACGTGCCACGCGCCGTCGCGAGCGAGCCGTCCGACTGCACCCGGCCGAGCACTGCCTGACCGTACGCGGTCTCGGCCTGCAGCACGTCGGCACGCGTCGCGACGCCCACATCGCGACGACCGCGCGCCACCTCCAGACTATGTTGCGCGGCGGCCTCGGTACTGCGAGCGGCGAGCAGACCGGCCTCGGACGCGACGACCCCGTAGTACGCCTGCACGGTCGCCAGCACCGTCTGCTGCGCGGCGCTGCCGGCACTGCTGGCAGCAGCCTCCAGCAGGTGTCGGGCGCTGGCAATGCGCGACTCGCGGCCACCAAAGTCAAACAAGGTCCACGACAGACTTAGCGCCGCGTCGGTGGTGCGCTGCATCGAGCCACTGCCGGTACCGATCGTGCGGGGGTTGTCGCTCCAGTTCTCGCTGCCACTGGCCGTCAGACTCGGCAACCACGCGCTCTGGGCGATGCCCAGCGCCGCGGCCTGCTGGCGCGCACCGGCCCAGCTGGCGCGCGTCGCCGGATTGCGGCACAAAGCGAGGTCGACCGCGACGGCCAGCGTCAGCGGCCCTGCCGGCAACGCGCAATCGCGACCCAGTGGGTCGTCAAGTCCAGCGGTGCGTGCACCGATAGCATCGCGCGTCCCGAACGGATCAGTGAACGGGCCGGCAGCGGCGGCCAGTGCGAACAGCAGGCCGCTGCCGAGCACGGCCGGCAGCAGGATTCGGGCGCCGCGCATGCGGCGCAGGTCACGGGGATGAGTTTGCATTCGCCAATTGTAATGGCGCCGCCACCCCCACGGGGCGTGGGGATACGCAAAGTTGGGCAAAGCGTCAGCCGAGCGGGGGCGGACTTGCGTCCTCATCCTCCACCGCCGCTCCAAGCCAACGCTCCGTCAACCGCTCAACGCCACGCCCGAACAGCAGCAACAACAACGCCATGCCCACCAGCAGGCCGACCAACAGGAATTGTCCCAGCCCGCACAGCAGCGCGACGCCCGCCACGAACCAGATCGCCGCCGCGGTCGTCAGCCCGGTAACGCGACCACTGTCCGCGCGCCGCAGGATGACGCCGGCGCCCAGAAAACCAATGCCGGTCAGCACGCCTTGCATCACCCGGCCAAAATCGTCCGGATGAGCCGAGCCTGCCGTCAATGCGCCAATCGCTACTCCCGCTGTGGCCAATGCCACTAGCCCAAACGTGCGCAGACCGGCACCCTTGTGGTGCAAATCACGATTCAGGCCGATCACGCCGCCGCAGGCGACCGCACACAGTAGCCGCAGGACGATGTCGCCGAGCGTCAGAGCCGATGTATCCATAACTGGGTCTCCGGATGTCAGCCTACTATGCCCGTGCCGGGCGGCGCAGGGTGTGTCATCCGAAGCTGGGATGACGGCGAGGTTAAATTCCCTCAACCTTTGCCGCCATCGCCACCGAACGGTTCAACGTATAGCCGTGGCCCGTCGCACGGTGCCCGCTAAGGAGTAGCCCCATGTTGCCCGATCCGCGTCTTCTCCCCGCCCGCCTGTTGGCCGCCCTGGCCGGTCTGGTGCTGCTGACACCACTACTGGCACGCGCGGACGAGCCGCTCGACCCACCGGGACGCGTGGCCCGGGTCAGTGTCGCGCTCGGGACCGTCTCGCTGGAACCCGCCGGCAGCGACCAATGGGTTGCCGACGTACTGAACAGGCCGCTCACCAACGACGACCGGCTGTGGAGCGACCGCGAGTCGCGCGCCGAACTGCATGTCGGCTCCACCACGATCCGGCTGGGAGCGGAGACCGGCGTGGGCATCCTGAATATTGACGATCACACCGTGCAGCTGCGCCTCACCGGCGGCACGCTGCAGCTGCGGGTGCGCTCGCTGGCGCCGGACGAGACGCTGGAGATCGCCACCTCCGCCGCCTCAGTCGCCGTACTGCGGCCAGGGTCGTACCGGATCGACGTCAATGACCGCGGTGACGAGTTGCACGTCGCCGTGCGCCAGGGTCAGCTCGCGGTAACCGATGCGAACGGCGCCCAGACCGTCCAGGCAGGCCAGCTCGCTGACTTCTACGGCTCGGTCGACCAGATGCAGCTGGGCAACCTACCGGCCGGCGACGCCTTCGACCAATGGGCCACCGAGCGTGACCGGCGCGAGGATCGCGCGGTCTCCACCCGCTACGTCTCCCGCGACACCATCGGCTACGAGGATCTCGACGACTACGGCACCTGGCGCACGCTCGACGAGTACGGCCCGGTGTGGGTGCCCACTGTCGCTGCCGGCTGGTCGCCCTACCGCGACGGGCACTGGGCGTGGATCGCACCGTGGGGCTGGACCTGGATCGACGAGGCGCCGTGGGGCTTTGCGCCGTTCCACTACGGCCGCTGGGTACACGTGCGGGGCGACTGGTGCTGGACGCCGGGCCCGCGCCACCACAACCCGATGTACGCCCCTGCGCTGGTCGGCTGGGTCGGCGGTCCGGGCTGGTCCGTAGGCATCGGCGTCGGCGGCCCGCCGGTAGGCTGGTTCCCGCTGGGATGGAACGAGGTGTACGTGCCCTCCTACCGCCACAGCCGCGGTTACGTCCAGAACGTCAACATCACCAACATCCACGTCACCAACACCTACGTGAACAACTACGTAGAACGAGAACACGGCGGGCGAGACCACGACCGACGCGAGCCGGTCCGTTACGCCAACCTCGGCGTATCGGGCGCACTGATCGCAACCTCGCGCGACGCCTTCACCGGCTCAAAGCGCATTGGCGAGCATCTGAGCCGGCTGCCGCCGCGCGCGCTCGAGCACATGCGCGCCGAGAGCAGCGCGCCTCCGATCGCACCGAGCCGCGAGAGCATCGGCAGACCGGCGCCCGCCGAGCCGCGCCGCGAGATGTGGACGCGCCCAGTGATCGCACGGGTACCGCCACCGCCGCCGGCGCAGTCGTTCGACGCACAGCGGCGTGCGGTCATCGCCAACGGCGGTCGACCGGTACCGGTCGAGCGGGCCCCTGCAATGCGGCGCGAAGAGTCGCAGGGCCCTGCGATAGCGCGGCCGGACTCCGTCCGGGTGATCCGCAGTGACGTGCCGGCGCGCGAGACACCCCCAACGGCCTTACCGTCGCCTGCGACCCGACCACCACGCGCAGACGCCGAGCGGCCGCGCGGCATGCCGCCGACGACGCCGGCGACCCGCACCGATCGGCCACCGCCGAACTACTCGCCGGCAGCGCCGAGCGAATGGCGCCGCGAGGCGCCGCAGGAACCACGGACCGGCGACCCCTCCCGCCAGGGCGCACCGGCCTCGCCGCAGCGACCCGAGCCTGCGCAGCGCCCCAGCTACGACCGTCCGATGGCCCCGGCGCCACCGACACCGCCAACGACACCGGAACCGCGTCGCTACGAGCAGCGCCCCAGCTACGACCGTCCGATGGCCCCAGCCCCGGCGCCAACGACGCCGTCAACCGCGCCGGAGTCGCGTCGCTACGAACAGCGTCCAAGCTACGACCGGCCGGCGCCGCCACCGGTCAACCCGCAGGTACCGGCCGAGCAGTCACCGCGCTACGAAGCGCCCCAGAGCCGGGCGCCCGCCTACCAGCCGCCGCCTCGGCCGAGCTACGAACCGCGACCGGAACCACGCGCCGCGGCGCCGCGCGAATGGACCCCGCCGTCACAACCGGCGCCGTCGCCGCCGGCGGTGCGGGAATTCCGGCCGCCGCCGCCGCCAGCCGCGCCGCCGGCTGCGAACCGCGCACCGCCACCGCCGGCCGAGAATCCGCACCCGGACAAGCCACAAAAGGACCCACGGGACCGCTAGGAGCGAACGCTTCGGCTGCTATCCTCGGCCAGGCCGCGACGACCTGGCCGGGGAGCCAATGCCAACCTTCAAGACAGTGATAGAACCGATCCGGACGCACCACGACCACCGCGGCTCGTTGTTCGAACCGGTCGATGAGAGCCACCTCGGGGACAAGCGCAACGTGCACGTCGTGCTCACCGAGCCTGGCTGCGTGCGCGGCAATCACCGCCACCTCGCTGGCACCGAGATCACGGTGATCACGGGACCTGCGCAAGTGCGACTGAAGGAAGACGGTGTACTGCGCGACGTCGAGGTGCCGGCCGGCGAGACCTGGCGGTTCACGATTCCAGCCGGCGTCACGCACGCTTACCGCAATCCCGGACCGGGCATGATGGTGCTGATCGGCTTCAACACCGAGGCTCACGATCCTGCGCAGCCGGGCGCCGTGCGCGAGGACATCCTCTAGCGAATTGTCAGCGCGCCTCGCGCCGCGCCACGCGCACCGTCAGCCAGCAAAACGCGGCGATGACGGCCAGCAACAAGGCCATCAACAGCGCCAGCCACCAGTGAAAGCGCCACGCCTCACGCAGCCCCGCGAACACGCCGATGGGGGTGGAGACCAGCAACAGGGGTTTGGCAATCTTCATGGCGCGCTCGTCGACAGCAGGATCTGGCATGTGCACGGCAACGCCGTGCACGTGCGCATTCTAGATCCTTGCCGCCCAGCGCGCCTGCTCAGGTCGAGTGCGCGTGCGGCGTCCACGCCGCAACGAGTTCCTGCTGACGACGGCCCGGCACGGCCTCGTAGTGACTCAGGTCCAGTGAATAGACACCCTGCCCCGCCGTCAGAGCCTTGAGGCGCATCGCGTAGTCGGTCAGTTCCGCCAGCGGCACCAGCGCACTGACGGTCAAGCCGCCGCCGGACGCCGATGACTGGCCCGTCACCCGCCCGCGGCGCGCAGCCAGATCCGCCGTCACATCACCGATCGAGCCGCCTGGCGCTGACACCTCGACGCGCACCACCGGCTCCAGCACAACCGGCGCACCGTGCGCCGCCGCCTCCTCAAATGCATGCCGACCTGCCGTCACGAACGCAATTTCCTTCGAATCCACCGGATGATGCTTGCCATCAAGCAGTGTGACCCGCACGTCCCCGATCTCGAAGCCAGCGATGACGCCACCGCCCAGTGCCAGACGCACGCCCTTCTCGACCGCCGGAATGAACTGCCCGGGGATCGCACCGCCCACGACCTCGTCGACGAACTCGAAACCCGCCCCCCGCGGCAGCGGCTCGACCCGCAGCCGAACCTCGCCGAACTGGCCAGCGCCACCGGTCTGCTTCTTGTGACGATAGGTCGCCTCGGCCACCTGCGTGACTGTCTCACGATATGGGATGCGCGGCGGATGGGTACGTACCTGCACAGCAAAGCGCTCGGTCATGCGCTCCAGCAGCAGCCGCAGGTGCAGTTCGCCCATGCCATACAGCACCGTCTCGCCACTCCCAGGTGGATGCTCGATGCGCACGCTGGGATCTTCCTCAACCAGCTTGTGCAGGGTGTCGGCCAGACGCTGCTCGTCGCCACGCTTCTGCGCCTCTATCGCCACCCCGAGCATCGAAGGCGGCAGCCGCACCGAGCGCAGATGCAGGTGGTCCTCCTCATGCGAATCGTGCAGCACCGCGTCGAAGTGCAGTTCATCGACCTTGGCTATCGCACAGATCACGCCCGGGCCCGCGGCCGGCAACGGTCGCGACTCCTTGCCCTGCAGCCGCGACAGCTGCGGCACCCGAATGGGCTTGCGGGAATCGCCGACGTAAAGCAGCTGGCCCGGCCGAATAGTGCCCTGATGCACTCGCAACACCCCAATCTTGCCTACATACGGGTCAATCATGACCTTGAACACGTGCGCCACGACATGCAGGTCCGGATCCGGCAGCACCTTCACCGGCTTCGCCGCCGTCCCCTCGCCGCGCAGGAACGCAGGCGGGTTACCCTCGGCCGGTGACGGCGCAAGCTCCGTCAGCACCCGCAACAGCTCGACCACGCCCACGCCACTCTCGGCGGAGACGAAACAGACCGGCACGAGGTGTCCCTCGCGCAGCGCCTGCTCGAACGCACCGTGCAACTGCTCGAGCGTGACCGATCCACTCTGTTCCAGATGGCGGGTCATCAAGGCCTCGTCGACCTCGACGACCTGGTCGACGATCGCCTCGTGGGCAGCGGCGACAGAGCCCACGTCAGTGGCGGGACCGGCAGACTGGAAGTAACAGTCGACGACTGCCCGACCGTGGTCGGCAGGCAGGTTGAGCGGCAGGCACTCGCGACCAAAGGTCTCGCGCAGGACCGACAGGATCCCGGCCGGATCTGCGTCCGGGGCATCGATCCGATTGACCACCAGGAAGCGGCACAGGCCGCGTTCGCGGGCCTCCTCCATCAGCCGCACGGCAACAGGCTCCGGGCCAGTCTCGGCGTTGATCACGACCGCCACGGCCTCCACCGCGGCAAGCACGCTGATCGCCCGGCCGATGAAATCCGGGGTTCCCGGCGTATCGATCAGGGTCACGCGTCGGCCGTGCGACTCGAAGCCGCAGACGGCGGCATCCAGGGAGTGCTGGTGGCGCCGTTCCAGCGGGTCGAAGTCACAAACCGTCGTACCGCGCGGCACACTACCGCGGACGCGGAGTGCTCCTGCGGCATGCAGCAGGGCCTCGGCCAGGGTCGTCTTGCCGCTGCCGGCCTGGCCGACCAGGGCGACATTGCACAAATTCGCGAGTTCGTTGGGCATAGGTACCTCCGCTCACACGCTACCCGACTGGCGCTGCGCCCCTGCTCCGCATCTTCCGCAGCCGCCAGCCGGGCAGGCCCGCCACAGGCACTTGCAACCGGCATACGCCGCAACGCAACATCAGCGCCCTACCCGGCGGCGGGCAATAGCGCGGTTAGGCGCTATCATTCGCGGCCGACCTATTCTTTTCGCCAGCCGCTCCGGGGAAACCATGGATCCAAACACCGTCCACGATGTCGCCACCGCGCGGCAATTCATTCAGGATCGCGGCATAGAGCACGTGAAGCTCGGCGTCTTCGACGGCGACGGCATCATGCGCGGCAAGTACCTCGCCCGTGACAAGTTCCTCGCTGCACTCGACAAGGGGCTGGGGTTCTGCGACGTCATCCTCGGCTGGGACTCCAGCGACCAGCTGATCGATAACCTGAAGTTCACCGGCTGGCATACCGCCTACCCGGATGCCGCCGTGCGCGTCCTGCCAGGCACGCTGCGGGAGATCCCGTGGGAGCCGAAGACGGCCCTGTTCCTGGGTGAGTTTGCCGGCCCTGCCGAAAGCGTCTGCCCGCGAGCCACGCTGCGACGTGTGCTCGAGCGTGCCCGCGGCATGGGCTACGCCGTCAGTGCCGCCGCGGAATTCGAGTTCTTCATGTTCGAGGAGACCCCGGACTCGGTGCGCGAGAAGGGCTATCGCAACCTCAAGCCGATGACGCCGGGCTCCTTCGGCTACTCGATGCTGCGCAGCACCGTCCATGCCGAGCTCTACCAGGAGCTGCTGGACCTGAGCCAGTCGATGCGTTTCCCGATCGAGGGCCTGCACACCGAGACCGGTCCGGGCGTGCTCGAAGCGGCGCTCGTCTACTGCGAGGCGCTCGAGGCGGCCGACCGGGCGGCGCTGTTCAAGACCTTCACCAAGGTGCTGGCGCAGCGGCATGGCCTGATGGCGACGTTCATGGCCAAGTGGTCGAACAGCGTGCCGGGCCAGAGCGGCCACCTGCATGTCTCGATGAAGACGCTCGATGGCAAGACCGTGTTTCACGACCCGTCGCAGGCCGATGAGATGTCTGACGCGATGCGCTGGTTCATCGGTGGCCAACAGGCGCTGATGCCTGAACTGCTGTCGATGGTCGCCTCGACCGTGAACAGCTACTCGCGCCTGGTACCTGGCTTTTGGGCGCCGACCTCGGCGACCTGGGGCGTCGAGAACCGCACCACCGCACTGCGCGTGATCAAGGGCGGGCCGTCCAGCCAGCGCGTCGAATACCGCATCGCCGCGGCGGACATCAACCCCTACCTCGCGCTGTCGGTCGCGATCGGTTCGGGACTGTGGGGCATCGAACACAAGATCGAGCCTGACGCGCCGATCAACGGCAATGCCTACGAGCGCGAGCACGCCAAGAAGCGCCGGCTGCCATCCACGCTGCACGAAGCGGCCGAACGGCTGCTCGCCTCGAAGGCCGGCCGCGAGTTGTTTGGCGACGCCTTCGTTGAGCATCACGCCGTGACGCGCCAGCACGAGGAGCGGGAGTTCAGAAAGGCGATCACCGACTGGGAACTCGCCCGCTATTTCGAAATCATCTGACGCCACGACATGAGTGACATTCAAAAGACCATCAGCCCGGTCGACGGACGCATCTACGTCGAGCGACCCCTGACCGACGGCGCAGCGATCGATGCGGCGCTGACGCGCGCGGTCCAGTCGCAGCGCCACTGGGCGCGCACGCCGCTGAGCGAGCGCATTGCGCTGTTGAGCCGCGCTGTCGACGCGTTCGTCGCCCAGGGCGCCGTGATCGCAACCGAGATCAGCTGGCAGATGGGGCGCCCCGTGCGCCATGCCCCGGGCGAGGTACGGGGCTTCGAAGAGCGCTCGCGCCACATGCTGGCGATAGCCCCGCAGGCACTGGCGGCCGTGCAGCCCGGTGAAAAAGAGGGCTTTAGCCGCCAGATCAAGCGCGTCCCACTCGGCGTCGTCGCCGTGGTCGCGCCGTGGAACTACCCCTACCTCACCGCCGTGAACGCGGTGATGCCGGCACTGATCGCAGGCAATGCGGTCGTACTCAAACACTCCCACCAGACGCCGCTGTGCGCGGAGCGCTTCGCCGAGGCGTTCGCGGCTGCGGGTCTGCCGGCAGGCGTGTTCCAGTACCTGCACCTGTCGCACGCCGACACCTCACGGCTGATGGCCGACGCGCGCGTCGCCAACGTCTGCTTCACCGGCTCCGTCGCCGGCGGCCGGGCCGTCGTCGCGGCGACCGCGCGCGGCTTCGCCACGGCGGGCCTGGAGCTCGGCGGCAAGGACCCGGCCTACGTTCGCGCCGACGCGAACCTCGCGCATGCGATCGAGACCCTCGTCGACGGGGCGTTCTTCAACGCCGGCCAGTCCTGCTGCGGCATCAAGCGCATCTACGTCGCCGACGCCCTTTACGATGCGTTCGTGGAAGGTGCCGTGGCACTGAGCCACGACTACCGCCTCGGCTCGCCGCTGGATCCGGAGACGACGCTTGGACCGGTGGTGCGCGCCTCAGCGGCCGATTCGGTCCGCGGCCAGGTTGCCGACGCCGTGCGCCGTGGGGCACGCCAGCTGGTCGACAGCGCCCGCTTCGCCGCCGACAAGGCCGGCACGCCGTACCTCGCGCCGCAGCTACTGGTCGACGTCGACCACTCCATGGGAATCATGCGCGAGGAGACCTTCGGCCCGGCCGTCGGCGTCATGCGCGTGCACTCAGACGAGCAGGCCATCGCACTGATGAACGACAGTGACTTCGGCCTGACCGCGGCGCTGTTCTCAGCCGACGTGGAGCGTGCCGGGCAGCTGGGCGACGAGCTCGAGACGGGCACCGTGTTCCTCAATCGCTGCGACTATCTCGACCCCGCACTGGCCTGGACGGGCGTGAAGCACTCGGGTCGAGGCTGCACCCTCTCCAGCGTCGGCTTCGAGCAGCTGACGCGCCCCAAGTCCTTTCATTTCAGGATAAAGCCATGAGCACGGCGATCAAGGGCAACTGGAACTACCCAACCACGATCTGGGCAGGCCCGGGGCGGCTGGCAGAACTGCCGGCGGCCTGCCTGCGTACCGGCATCAAGAACCCGCTGATCGTTACCGACGCGGGACTGCTGGATAACCCGATGATCGCCACGGCGCGCAGCCTGGTCGGCGGCGGACTATTCGGCAACGTCAAAGGCAATCCCTCCAGCAGCCATGTCGAGGAAGGCCTTGCGGTATTCCGCGCCGGCCATCACGACGGCGTGGTTGCGATGGGTGGCGGCGCCGCACTCGACACCGGCAAGGTTGTCGCATTCATGTCCGGCCAGAGCCGGGCGCTGTGGGACTTCGAGGACATCGGCGACTGGTGGACCCGCGCTGACCCCGCCGGCATCGCACCGATCGTGGCGATTCCGACGACTGCCGGCACCGGCTCCGAAGTCGGTCGCGCCGGCGTGATCCTCAACGTCACCACCCACCAGAAGAAGATCATCTTCCATCCGAAGATGCTGCCGCAGGTCGTGATCCTGGATCCCGAACTCACCGTCGGCCTGCCGCGCGCCGTGACCGCGGCAACCGGCATCGACGCCTTCGTGCATTGCTTCGAGGCATTCTGCGCACCGGGCTTCCATCCGCTCGCGGACGGCATCGCGCTGGAGGGCATGCGACTGATCGCAATCTACCTGCCGCGCGCCTGCGCTAACGGCAAGGACCTAGAGGCGCGCGCGCAGATGCTCGCAGCCGCCTCGATGGGCGCCACCGCATTCCAGAAGGGGCTAGGTGGCGTACACGCGCTAGCCCACCCGGTCGGCTCCTGGTTCGATACCCATCACGGCCTGACCAATGCCGTGATACTGCCGTACGTCATGGCGTACAACCGCCATGCAATCGAGGACAAGTGCGCGCTGATCGCGCGCGTACTGGGGCTGCCGAACCCTGGCTACGAGGCCCTGTTCGCCTGGGTGCTGGCGTTGCGCCACGAACTGGGCATTCCGCACACGCTCGCAGAGATCGGCGTCAGCATCGAGCAGGCGCACGTGATCGGCGCAGAGGCCGCGATCGATCCTTCGGCTGGCGGCAACCCCATCCCGGTCGACGCGGCGGCACTGGAGCGGATATTCCGTGGCGCCGTGCTGGGTCAGATGCCGGCGGCGGCCTGAGTCCATGGCGGCAGTGCGCCTGCTGGTCATCGACGGCAACGTCGCCGAGATCCGCGCCCGCCAGCAGGCGGCGCTGGGCTACGACTCCGGCAGCGGCTACGCTCGCGTACTCGGCGGGCTGTTGCCTGGCATCGTCTGCGACGTGATCCGCCCTGCTGACGGTGCGGCGCCGCTGCCCGACGGCATGAGCCTCGAGCAGTACCACGGCGTGACGATGACCGGCTCCGCACTGAACATCTATAACGGCGGTGAGCCGGTTGAGCGACAGGTCGAGGTGGCGCGTGCGGTGTTTGCCGCCGGCGTGCCGTTTTTCGGCAGCTGCTGGGGCCTGCAGGTCGCCGTCACCGCAGCTGGCGGCACGGTGCGGCGCAACCCGCGCGGTCGCGAGTTCGGGTTCGCGCGCCGGGTGCAGCTGACCGACGCCGGCAGGAGCCACCCGATGTACGCCGGCAAGCCCGCGGTATTCGAGGCGCCCACCATCCACCTCGACGAGGTGAGCGTGCTGCCCGCGGGCACCACCGTGCTGGCCAGCAACGAGATCAGCCTGCAGGCGGCAACTTTCAGCTATCTACGTGGCAACTTCTGGGGCGTGCAGTACCACCCCGAGTACGACTACCTGGACATCGCCGCAGCCGCCGAACGCTATGGCACCCGCCTGGTAGAAGAAGGCCTGTTCAGCGACGATGCGTCGCTGGCGGCATATGCCGCGGACCTGCGCCGCCTGCAGGAAGCGCCGGCAGACGCCGCGTTGGCATGGAAACACGGACTGGGAGCGGCGATGACGGACCCTGCACTGCGGCTGGCGGAAATTCGCAACTGGCTCTTAGCCGAGGTACTGCCGCGCAGTGGCCGTCATGACTAAGGACACGCCGGCACTCGCGCGCACGCTCAGCGGACTGCACCTGTGGGGCATCGCGGTGGGGCTGGTGATCTCCGGCGAGTATTTCGGCTGGAGCTACGGCTGGGCGCAGGCCGGCACGCTGGGCTTTCTGGTCACGACCGCGTTCATCGCCTTGATGTACACGACGTTCATCTTCAGCTACACCGAACTGACCACCTCGATTCCGCACGCCGGCGGCCCATTTGCCTACAGCTATCGCGCCTTCGGGCCCGTTGGCGGCTACCTCGCCGGTTTCGCGACGCTGGTCGAGTTCGTTTTCGCACCGCCCGCGATCGCGCTCGCCATCGGGGCATATCTCAACGTCCAGTTCCCCGGCCTGCCGGCACGCAGCGCCGCGGTAGGGGCGTACGTCGTGTTCATGGCACTGAACATTGCCGGCGTGACAATCGCGGCAACCTTCGAGCTGGTCGTGACCATCCTTGCGATTGCGGAACTGCTGGTGTTCATGGGCGTCGTCGCCGGCGGCTTCAGCTGGACGAACTTCGCCACGCACGGCTGGTCGGGGGCCGACACTCTCTCATCGGCGTCGGTCGCGGGCATTTTCGCGGCGATCCCGTTCGCAATCTGGTTCTTCCTCGCCATCGAGGGGGCGGCGATGGCAGCGGAGGAGGCCCGCGACCCGCGGCGCACGATCCCACGCGCCTACATCGGCGGCATACTGACGCTGGTAGCGCTCGCCTTCGGCACCATGATATTTGCCGGCGGCGTCGGCGACTGGCGGCAACTGGCCGGCATCAACGACCCGCTGCCGCAGGCCATGAAGATCGTCGTCGGCGCACGCAGCGGCTGGCTGCACATGCTGGTTTGGATCGGGCTGCTCGGCCTGATCGCTTCGTTTCACGGCATCATCATGGGCTACTCGCGGCAGATCTACGCGCTTGCCCGCGCCGGCTTCCTGTGGCGCGTCCTCGCCCGCGTCCATCCGCGCCTGCGCACGCCGCACCTGGCGATCCTCGCCGGCGGCGTCGTCGGCATCGCGGCGATCTACTCCGATCAGGTCGTGACAATCGCCGGCCAGCCGCTGACGGCAAGCATCGTGACGATGTCAGCACTCGGCGCAATCGTCCTGTACATCATGAGCCTGCTGAGCCTGTTCCGGTTACGCCGGCGCGAGCCGGGCCTAGACCGGCCGTTCCACACCCCCGCTTACCCGCTGTTCCCGCTAATTGCGCTGGCGATTGCGCTGGTGTCGCTGGTGGCGATCGTCTGGTACAACCCGCTGCTGTCAGCGATCTTCCTCGCCACCGGCCTCGTTGGTGCCGCCATCACGATGCTGCGCTTCCGACAGGGCAAGATCGTCGCCGACGAGGGTCTGCTCACGCCGGCCGCCGCCCCGAGTGACGGCCGGTCAGTCTCCCGGTAATCTAGGCCGTCGTCACCGCCGCCCCCCCCCGGCGAGTCGGTCGGCCGCGAAGGACATTTGCATGAAGCTTGCCCTCCCCCTCCTGCTGACCGTCTTGCTTGTCCTCGCGCTACCCGCGCGCGCCGACGACGCGAAGAAACTGCGCATCATCAGCTGGGCCGACTACGTCCCCGCCGAGGTGATCGCGGACTTCAAGAAGGAAACCGGCATCCAGGTCGAAGTCACGCTATCGAACAACGAGGAGATGATCTCCAAGCTGCGCGCCACCGGCGGTGCCGGCTTCGACCTCGCCCAGCCGTCCCAGGACCGCATCGTCGGCGCCCAGCAGGAGTTCCGCATCTATCGGCCGATCGACCTGTCCAAGGTCAAGGTCGAGCAGTTCATGCCGGACCTGCTCGAAACGGTCAAGAAGAACGCCTCGATCGACGGCAAGCTGTACGGCCTGCCGTACGTATGGGGCGCAGAAGGTCTGGTGGTCAACAGCAAGAAGGCGAAGATCACCGACTACGGTGACCTGTGCAAGGCGGACCTCAAGGGCAAGACTGCAGTGCGCCTGAAGCGGCCGACGCTGATGGCGTTCGCGCTGGCATCGGGCAAGGACCCGTTCGCGCTGTACGGCAACGTCAAGGCCTATAGCGCGCTGATGGAAGAGGTCGGCCGTACGCTAAGCGCCTGCAAGCCGAACTTCCGCTTCTTCTACGACAACAAGGACCAGCTGCTCAACGGCGTCCGCTCGGGCGAGATAGTGGCGGCCATGATGTGGGATTCGGGCGGCTGGAAGCTGGCGACCGAGAACCCGGACATCCACTTCATCAACCCGAAGTCAGGCGCAATCGCCTGGCTCGACACCTACGCGCTACCGGCACGCGGCAAGAACGAGGCCGGCGCCTACGCCTGGATAAACTTCACGATGCGCCCGGCGATTGCCGCGAAGATCGCAAAATCGGTTGGCAACTTCAGCGCATCCAAAGGCGCCGATGTCCTCATGGACCCGAAGTTCAGGGCACAGTTCGCCGCGTCCTTCCCGGACGGCTTCAAGAACATCAAGTGGTACCCGGCGATCCCGCCGGGCCTTGAGGAGATAGAAGGCCGCATACTGGATCGCATCAAGGCGGCCAATTGAACGCCACGACCGCCACCCCCGACCTCAAAGTCAGTAGCGCAGTCAAGCGCTTCGGCGATCACCTCGCCGTCGACGAGTTGTCGTTCAGCGTGGCCCGCGGCAGCTTCTTCTCTATTCTCGGGCCATCCGGCTGCGGCAAGACGACACTGCTGCGGATGATCGCGGGCTTCATCCAGCCGGATGCGGGCGATATCCTCATCGGCGGCCGCAGCATGCGCGGCGTCGCGCCGAACCGCCGTCCGGTGAACATGGTGTTCCAGCAGCTGGCCCTGTTCCCGATGATGTCAGTGGGTGAGAACGTCGCGTTCGGCCTTGCCCGCCGCGGCGTTGGCCGCGCCGAGCGAACCGGGAAGGCCGCCGAGATGCTGGAGCGAGTCGGCCTCGGCGGCGCGGCGCGCAAGAAGGTGGACGAGCTCTCTGGCGGCCAGCGCCAGCGCGTGGCGATCGCCCGCAGCCTCGTGCTGGAGCCGACGCTGCTACTGCTCGACGAACCGCTGGGCGCGCTCGACCTGAAGCTGCGCGAGCACATGAAGATCGAGCTCAAGCAGCTGCAGGCCGCGTTCGGCACGACCTTCGTCTACATCACGCACGATCAGTCCGAGGCGCTGGTGCTGTCGGACCACGTCGGCGTCATGAACCATGGCCGCTTCGAGCAACTTGGCACGCCGCAGCAGCTTTACTACGAGCCTGCGACGCCGTTCGTGGCGGGATTCGTTGGCGCCAACAATCGCATTACAGGCAGGGCCCGCGCGCTCAACGGCTCTGTGGTTGAGGTGGCGAGCGCGGAAGGCTGGGTCATCCATGCCCGCGCCTCGACCCCGGTCAGCGTCGGTAGCGCCGTGGAGGCCTTCGTGCGACCGGAGGCCGCAACACTCGGACGCACGGCGGCCGACCTGCCCGCCGGCCAGCCCAGTCACGCCGGCGAGGTCGAAAGCCTGCTGTTCGACGGCGCCAACTCCGCCGTGCTGCTGCGCGAGACCGCGACGCGCTTCGAATTTCGGATCGCGCTGCCGCAGACGGGCCGCTACGCCGACCTCAAGGTAGGCGAGCGGATCCTGTTCAGCTTCGATCCGGACCGGGCGGTCTGCTTCCCCGCCGGGGTCAGTCATGGATGACACCGCCGGCCCCGCCTGGCAGCGCCGCCTGATGGTGGGCATGCTACTGGCGCCGGCACTGCTGTGGCTGTTCGCGCTGATCGTGCTGCCGCACGTCGACCTTGCGCTGCTGTCGTTACGCGAGCGCACCGCGCCGCGCGAGTACGTCACCAGCCTCGCCCAGTACCGGACATTCTTCGGCGAACCGCTCTACTGGCACATCTTCGTGCGTACGGCGGTGATGTCGCTCATTTCAACCTTGCTGACACTGCTGATCGCCTTCCCGATCGCCTGGACGATCGCGAAACTCGCCCGCGGACGCCTCGGCACGTTGCTGTTCATCGTCTGCCTGATCCCGTTCTGGGTCAGTGAGACGGTGCGCACCCTGGGCTGGATGATCCTGCTGCGAGAGTCCGGCGTACTGCCCGGCATCCTCGTCCACCTCGGCCTCACTGCCGTGCCGGTCGAATTGCTGTACCACGACGCTACGATCCTGGTCGGCCTGGTCTATACCTCGCTGCTGTTCATGGTGGTCCCGCTGGTCAGCAGCCTGGAGAGCCTCGACAACTCACTGATCGAAGCGGCTTACGATCTTGGCGGCAACGGCCTGTCGATCCTGCGCCAGATCGTGATTCCACACGCCCTGCCGGGCATCACCGCCGGCTGCATCGTGGTATTCATGCTCACCCTCGGCAACTACCTGACGCCCACGCTCCTCGGCGGCACCAGTTCGCAGTGGTTCACCGAGCAGATCTACACGCAGTTCATCACGCGCTTCAACTGGGAGCAGGGCGCCGCCTTCGGCTTCCTGCTGCTGGCGCTGTCGACCTCGATGGTATGGGTGGGCCTGAAACTCAGCGGCCAGCGGTTCTCCGACGTGATGCGTCGCACATGATCCCCTCACTGCCCCGCCCGGTCTGGCTGCGCGCAGGTACCGCGCTCTACCTCGTGGCATTCCTCGTCTTCCTGTTCCTGCCGCTGGTGACCGTCGGGGTGTTCGCGTTCAACGACGCGGCCTATCCCGCACCACCGTGGCACGGCTTCACGCTCGACTGGTTCATCGGTAACGCGGCAAAAGCTCGCACCGGGCTGTTCGGCGATGAGGAACTGCTCGGCAGCATCTGGACGAGCTTTGAGGTCGCCTGCGCGGTCACCGTACTGTCAGTCGTCATTGGCACGACCAATGCTTTTCTGATGGAGCGCGGCCGGTTCTGGGGCAAGCAGGCGCTGTCAGTGATGATGCTCGCGCCGTTGGTGATTCCTGGCGTCATCCTCGGCATTTCGATCCTCGCGTTCGTCAGCCGCGTCGCCGACGTACTGAACGACAGCTTCGGACTGGAGCTCGAGTTCCTGCGGCCGGGGCTGCCACTGGTCGTCCTCGGCCAGTTCTCCTACATCGCGGCGATCGCGACGCTGACCATCAGCGCTCGCCTCAAGCGTTTCGATCGCACGCTCGAAGAGGCGGCCTACAACCTCGGCGCGTCCCGTCCGGCGGTGCTGTGGACAATCACGCTGCCGTACCTGCGGCCAGCGCTGATCGGCTCGGCTGCGATCGCGTTCCTGATGTCTTTTGAGAACTTCAACACGACGTTGATGCTGGTCGGCGCGGACTCGCCGCTGACGATCATGATGTACGGCCGTATGCGCGAGGGCGCAACGCCCGTGCTCAACGCCGTCAGCCTGTTCCTGATGGTCGCCTCAGCCGTGCTTGCGCTGTCGCTGATGCGACGCAGCGAGCCGCGCTAGCGCTGATTCCCTGCGCGGGGCGCCCACAGGGCCCCGCGCCTCTGCCGGTGCAGTCATGGAGGAGTGCCCGATGTTACGCAAGATCCTTGCCTGGATAGTCGCCCTCGCGGTCGCGCTGGTCGGTGGCGCCTACCTGCTGCCGCGCCACGTGCATGTTGAACGTGAAGTGCTGGTCGGCCGCCCACCGGCCGCCGTGTTTCCGCTGATCAACTCGCTGCACCGCTTCAACGAGTGGTCGCCGTGGAGCGGCCTCGATCCGACCATGAAGCTGCTCTACACCGGCCCCGAGGCGGGCGTCGGCGCGCACATGGCATGGGCCGGCAACAGCAAGGTCGGCAGCGGCAACGAAACTATAGTGGAATCGGTACCCGAGCAACGGGTGACGACAGCGCTCGACTTCGGCGCGCAGGGTGCGGCGCAAGCCTCTCTGCTGCTGACACCTGCAGGTGCCGGCACGCGGGTTGTCTGGACACTAGAGATGGATCTGGGCATGAGTCCGGTCGGACGCTACTTCGGGCTGTTCATGGATCACCTGATTGGCCCCGACTACGAGCGGGGCCTGCAGCGTCTGCGCGCGCTTGCAGAGTCCGTCCCCAACGACGCCGATAGCCTTGCACGCCGCCCCAGCCCGTGAGCGAGCGATACTCTTCTTCGGCAAGAGCCCTGCGTAGGGGTCACGCGGCTGGAATGCCCAGCACCTTGAGGCCGGTCCCGCGCAGATCACGAGCTACGCCTAGTCGGGCCAACGGCCAGCGACGACTCAGGGCGGTCAGCGATGAGTTGAGGCGGCTCGACCAGCCAGCTCCGCGCTGGACCGCCTCGTCCCAGGCCTCCTGCAGCCCCTCCGGATCCTGAGCAGACGCATACTGAAACAGGGCTGCAGCCTGTTCCAGATCCTTGCGTGCCTTGGTGGCGAACTGCACGGTCCGCTCTGCATTCACTATTAGCTTGTGCACCCCATACCTGAGCGGATTTGGGATGCTGGCGACGACGTAGCGTCCGGCATCATCGAGCAGCACCGCCTGCGTCGGGTTTTCGAGCAGGTACTCCATGAACTTCAATGGCGTCGCTGTAACGGGCAACTTTGGCATTCTGCGGGGCCCCGATCCGCGGCGATCCGCGGTCGTCAGGAAATCGATCTGAAAGTCCGGGTCGCCTTTAAGCGAGTACGTCGGTCCGAGATCTCCACCCATGGTGCTGGTAGGCAGAAACCCCGTTTCGAAAGTGGTAAGCGCATCGTGCAAATCAATAGGCGGCGCGTCAGGGAATGCTATGGAAACGTTCTGCCCCGGCAGGGCGAGATCCACGTCCATGGTGCGATCACCGCTGCGCCACTTCACACCGAGCATATTCGCGTAGCTGGAAAATGCGTGCGTGCCTACCAGCACGCCGCCGGAGCGGAAGAATCCATAGTCAGATATACGACGAATGACACGCAAATGCTTGCTGGTAAGCGTCGCTCCCCCATGAGCGGCATATGCACGGGCCAGCGGCGCGATGGGGCTAAGGCCTGCAGCGGCCGCCTTCAAGGCAATCAGCTGGCGTACCCGGTCGCTATCTGGGCCAACATAGATCTGCCTGACGGCGGCCCCCTCGCGGAACGAGAAGTACCAGTAAATCCTGCCCTTGACCGTCTTCCGAGCGAAGCTCCCGTCTATCTGCGCCACCGTGCGCGACAACGCCTCTGCAAGCGCCGCGTCCTGTAACTGCGCATAGGCGGTCTGAGCGGCGCTCGACAATTCAGAGTAGAGCATTTTTGCAATATACAACAATTTCAATTTTGTTGTATAACTTTTCCGTGCCCGCCCCGCGTATCCTGCGGGGCTGCACCCAAACCGCGCTCCTAAGCGGCGAGCACACCCACCACCTGGGCGAACGCCCCCACCAACTGATCCACCTGCGCCACGGTGGTCGCCGGACACACCAGCATCATGTTGTGGAATGGCGCAATCAGGCAGCCGCGGTTCAGCAGTCCCAGATGAATCGCCTGCTCCAGCTCCGGCGCATGCGCGGCGATCGCCTCAGTACCGTTAGACAGTGGTCCAGGCGCACAAATGAATTCAACCCGGGCCCCGACGCGTGCGACATGCCAGGCAAGGCGGTGACGCGCGATCGTGGCCTCGAGGCCGGCCGCAAGGCGCGCCGCCAGCCGTTCCATATGCGCGTAGGCCTCCGCCGTCATGACCTCCTCAAGGGTCGCGCGCATGGTCGCCATCGCGAGCGCGTTGGCGGACAGGGTGGTTCCCAGCCCGGAGTGGCCCGGTGCCTTGGTGCGGCGAATCTCATCCCAGCTTGCGGCGACCGCGTCACTGAAGCCCCACACGCTCGCAGGAATCCCCCCCGCGATCGGCTTGCCGACGACGAACAGGTCAGGCTCCAGGCCGTGGGCACGGGTGTAGCCGCCGGGCCCGGTGGAAATCGTATGGGTCTCATCGATCAGCAGCAGCGTGCCGGTCTCACGGGTCAGCCGCCGTAACGCGGCGTGATAGCCCGGCTGCGGTGACACCATGCAACAGTTGGTGAGCACCGGTTCGGTCATCACGCAGGCGACGTCGCGATGAGCAAGCTCACGCTGCAGCGCCGCCACGTCATTGAACTCGACGATCCGGGTGCCCTCGGTCAGGTTCGTGAACTGCCCGATCAGCCCCGGACGGTTGCGGGCGACCCCGTCGTGCAGTTCGACGTAGGACTCGTCTACCGCCCCGTGGTAGCAGCCATTCATGACTAGCACCTTCGGGCGGTTGGTGACCGCGCGCGCCACCCGCAGTGCAAAGCGATTTGCGTCGGAGGCCGTGGTCGCGACCTGCCAGTGCGGCAGCCCGAAGCGCTCCTGCAGCAGGTGACCAACCGCATAGGCATGCTCGGTCGGCAGCATGTAGGTAAAGCCGTGGCCGGTCTGCGCCATAAGCGCACGCACCACCGCCGGCGGCGAATGCCCAAACATCGAACCGGTGTCGCCCAGACAGAAGTCAGCAAGCGTCACGCCGTCGGCATCGGTCAGCGTCGCCCCCTGGGCATCTCCGATGACCAGCGGAAACGGCAGCGGCCAGTCCAGCATCCAGTGCATGGGCACGCCAGCGTAGTAACTGCTCGCTCCCGCCGCCGCCAGGGCGCGGGAACGGGGGTGCGCGCTGACGTAGCGCGCACCCTCCCCAACCACGAACGCCGCAAGGCGTTCCTGGCCGATGCCCCGCAGGGTGTCAGGCATAGAAGTCGTACTCCTGCGGGAAGATCTCCTCGATCAGCTCCATGTACTCGCCGCGCTTGGTCTGGCAGAAGACCTTCAGGAACTCCGCCGGGATGTACTGCGAGAGCAGCTTGCCGCTCTCCAGCCGATCCAGCGCCACGATCAGATCGCCGGGGAACTCCGCGTCGCCGCCCTCGCTCGCGCGGCCATCGACCGGTTCGGTCGCGGTGAGCTTGTGCTTAATACCGTGCAAGAGCCCCGCCAGGATCGCCGCCATCACCAGATGCGGACTTGCATCGGCGCCGGCGACGCGGTGCTCGACGCGCCGCGCCTGACCGTGGGCCGCAGGCACCCTGAACGCGACACTACGGTTGTTGTTGCCCCAGTCACGCGAGGTGGGCACGAACAGGCCGAGATAGCGACGCTGCGCGTTGAAGTTTGGAGCGAACAGCGCGAACGAGTCGTACAGCATGGCCTGCATGCCGGCGATGCCCTGGCGCAGCAGCGTCTCGCCACCCTCGGCGCCAAAGCGATTCTTGCCCTTGTCGTCGACGATGCTGACGTGAATGTGCAGGCCATTGCCGGGCTGCGGCATGAACGGCTTGGCCATGAACGTCGCCTCCATGCCCATGGAGCGCGCCACGCCCTTGATCAGGCGCTTGAGCAGCACCGCCTGGTCGGCCGCCAGCAACGGGTCGTCCAGATGCCGCAGGTTCACTTCGTACTGGCCCACGCCGTACTCGGCGACGCAACCGCACACCGGCAAACCCTGCAGGTGTGCCGCCTCGTTGACGCGCGTCAGAAAGACGGCATTGTCCTCGACCGCTTCCAGCGAGAGGTTGCCGGCGCGGCGCGGCGCGCTGCGGCCCGGCGGCGTTCCAACCGAGATCGCGCCATTGTCGGCACGACGCGGATCAATCAGGTAAAACTCGAGTTCGCAGGCGACCACGGGGTTCAAGCCAGCGGCTCGGCACTGTGCGACGACGTCGCGCAGAATGACACGTGGATCGAACCAGTGTTCCTTGGCGTGGTGCACGTCCAGCATCTGACACAGCACCTGGGCTGTAGGAGTGGACGCCCACGGCGAGCGGCACAACGTGCCGGCCAGCGGGAACGCATTGCCATCGGGATCGCCATCGGCCTTGCCGAGGCCGCCGGCGTTATGCCCAAGTCCGCGGCAGTCGGCGACCAGCGCCGAGGCGGAGAACTGCGCGCCATCTTCGTACAACTTGTTCCCGTCAGCCGCCTCGAGGCGCTTGCCCGAGAGCGCGCCGTTCACATCGATGATGAACGCGTCGATTGCCTTCAGGTCCGGGTTGGCGGCGTGAAACGCCTGCCATTCGCTCAGAGGAGCGGACTTGACTGATTTTCCATCATGCATGATTACCTCTACTCATTGACTGGCTCAGAGACGATCCCTGAGCGCATAAAAAAGCATCGCTGCTACCAGCGTCGGGCCGCGCAGCGCGGGGCCACCGGGGAAGGCGGGCACCGGCACCCGGCCGAGAAGCTCGAACGCGTCACGCTCGCCACACAACGCATCGGCAACGGCCTTGCCCGTATAGGGCGCGAGCAAGACGCCCAGACCCGAGAAGCCGCTGGCGTTGATGAAGCCTGGACCCAGCTCGCGCACCCACGGCATACGGGTCGGCGTGATGCCGAGCGTACCGCCCCAGGCATAGTCGATCTTCGCGCGCGCGAGCTGCGGGAATATCCCGAGCATGTGCGGCCGAACGAAAGCCGCGATGTCGCGCGGGAAGCGATAGGTGTAGTTCTCGCCGCCGCCGAACAGCAACCGGTCGTCGGGCGTCACCCGGAAGTAGTTGACGACAAAGCGCGAGTCAGCCACCGCGCAGCCGTTGGGAATCAGCCGCCGCGCCTCCGCCCCCAGCGGCTCGGTGACAGCGACGTAGTTGTTGATCGGCATCACATGCCGCTCGACCGCCGGCGCGAGGCGCCGCAGGTAGCCGTTGCACGCCATCACCACACGATTGGCGATGAGCTCGCCACGCGAGGTCGAGACGCGATAGCCGCCGTCGAGGCGGGCGATGTCCGTCACCTCGACCTGTTCGTGCAGGCGCGCGCCGTGACTCAACGCCGCCCGGGCAATGCCGAGCGCAAAGTCGAGTGCATGCAGGTGCCCGCCGCGACTGTCGAAGGTGCCGCAGTGATAGTCACGTGTGGCCACCATGGCTGCCATCTCGTCGCGCTCGACAAAGCGCAACGCCTCGTAACCGTAGCTGCCACGCATGAAATCAACGTGGCGACGGGTCTCGGCCTCGAAACGAGCGCGGTGATTGGCGTGCAACAAGCCGTCGCGATAGTCGCACTGGATGCCGTAGGTGGAGATCAACCAGTCCAGATGCTCGCGCGCGCCCAGTGCGTAGGCCCAGTGACGCCGCGCATCTTCGACTCCGAGGTGCGATTCCAGCCAATGCTGGTCGCGGCGCACCCCCACGTGGACCTGCCCGCCGTTGCGCCCGGAGGCGCCCCAGCCGAGCAGCGACTGCTCCAGCAGCACCACATCGACCCCGCGCCGCGCCAGATGCAGGGCCGTTGAAAGGCCGGCGTAACCACCCCCGATGACACAGACGTCTGCGCGCGCAGGTCCGGCAAACTCCGTGGTAGTGACCTGCTCGCGGCACGTCGCGGCGTAGTACGACGGGGCGTGGCTGGCAGTCGGGGTCAGGGCATCGGGGAAATGACGCGCCATACTCAAGCTCCCGGCGCGAAGCCGCTCTTGCCGATCAGGCCCATGCCGTCGCGGATATCGGCGAGGATCGCGCGCTTGAGGCGCGTCGCACTGCCGTCACTGATCGCCTTTATCGCGAGCTGGTGCTGGTCTACCAGGCCCGAGGTACCAAAGCGCCCGTAGACGACACGCATGTAGGGCCCGAACTGCAGCCACAGCGTCTCAATCAACTGCGTCATCGTCGGCCGCGGCTGGGCCCGGTAGATCAGGAAGTGGAACTCGAAATTTCGCTCCATATAGGCTTCGACGTCGCCGCTCTTGAGCGCGACGCCGAGCGCATCATCGACCACCCGCAGCCGCTTCAGCCGCGCCGGGTCGATGTGCTTGACGGCCGCTGCGGCCGCCTCCGGCTCCAGGAGCTCCCGGCAGCGCAGCAGGTCGCGGAACCGGCCCTCGGTCATCGCCGGCACGACGATGCGGCGCTTGGAACGAATCTCGACCGCCCCTTCAGCGGCCAGCCGGCTCACCGCTTCGCGCACTGGCATCTGGCTGACGCCCAGTTCCTGCGCCAAGCTGCGCGTCGACAGCAACGTGCCTGGCATCACCTTGCCGGTCACGAAGCGACGGCGCAGCTCATCGTGCACTCCAGCACGCAGCAGGCCGTCAGCCGGTGTGATGAGAGCGGTCGAGGTCAACGGAGCATCTCAACCCACCGAGGGCAGGGCGCGCAGCTGCGGCTCAGCCTCATCGAGCGCCGCGGCAATGATGCCGACCAGACGGTCGATCTCGGCATGCGTGATGATCAGCGGCGGACAGAACACAATCGTGTCGCGGATCGCGCGGACCATCAGCCCGCTGCGGATGCAGATGTCGCGGACCATGGGACCGGCTGTTCCTTCCTTGCCGCCGAAGCGTTCGTTCGTGCCCTTGCGGGAGACGATCTCGATGCCGCCGATCAGGCCGAGGCTGCGCGCTTCGCCGACCAGCCGATGCGAGCGCACGCGGTCGAGCGCCTTCGCCAGATAGGGCGCGGTGTCCTCGGCGGTACGCTCGACCAGCTTTTCGCGGGTCAGGATCTCGATATTCTTGAGTGCGACGGCAGCACAGGTCGGATGACCGGAATAGGTGTAGCCGTGGACGAACTCGCCGCCCTCTCGCAGCGTGTCGACGATCGACGAGGAAACCGCGGTCGCGGAAATCGGCAGGTAGCCGGAGGACAGGCCCTTGGCCATCGAGACGATGTCCGGGCGCACGCCGAAGTGCTGGAAGCCGAACCACTTGCCCAGACGCCCGAATCCACAGATGACCTCGTCGCTGACGAACAGAACACCGTACTTGCGGCAGATCGCCTCGATGCGTTGCCAGTAACCCGGCGGCGGAATGATCACGCCACCCGCCCCCTGCACCGGCTCGCCGATAAAGGCCGCGACGTTGTGCGGACCGACGTGCAGGATCCGCTCCTCCAGCGCGGCGGCGGCGCGCGCCGCGAACTGCTCGGGATCCTCGCCGAACGCATCACCGAACAGGTACGGCTGCATGATGTGCTCGACGCCAGGGATCGGCAGCCCACCCTGCTCGTGCATGGCACGCATGCCGCCCAGGCTCGCACCAGCGACGGTCGAGCCGTGGTAGCCGTTCCAGCGGCCGATGATGATGTTGCGGTACGGCTGGCCGCGCACGGCCCAGTAGTGGCGAACGAGCCGCAGCACGGTATCGTTCGCCTCGGAGCCGGAGGAGTTGAAGAAGACGTGGCTGAGGCCATTGCCTAGACGCTCGGAAATCGCCGCGGCCAGACGCACGGCCGGCGCACTGGCGGTCTTGAAGAAGGTGTTGTAGTACGGCAGCTCCAGCATCTGCGCGTGCGCGGCATCGGCGAGTTCGCGACGCCCGTAGCCGGCGTTGACGCACCACAGGCCCGCCATGCCATCCAGGATCGCGTTGCCTTCGGCGTCGTGGATCGTGCAGCCCTCGGCACGGGTGATGATGCGGCTACCGCCGAGACGGGCCTGCAAGGCATAGTCGGTCTGGCCAGGCAAATGATGGGCGACGTCGAGGCGCTTGAGCTCGGCAAGTTCGGCGGCGGGCAGCTTTCCAGAAATCATGGCGAATCCTCAGGGCTGGGGGGCGCCTCGTCAGGCACCCAGAAGTTCGTAAACGGCGCGGTGCGCCTGCTCGATGGCGACGTCGGTATAGGCACCGGCACCGGCGTCGGAATTGGCGATAGCGATGCGGCCGAACCGGGCGCGGCCACGGACGTAGGCAAGCTCCGCCTCCGGCAGGTCGGCGTCGTACAGAGGGTTGTTCTCGGGCGCGTAACCGTGCGGCCAGCGATTGACGGTAATCGCGGCAATGTCTGCCGCCGGATCGAAGCCGCCGCCCGCCAGCGTCCGCGCCAGCTGCTCGCGGATGTTCCGCTCGATCACCTCGAACGGCGTCGCATACAGCTCGGCGCGTCCGATCTTGTTCTGCTCGTGCTCGGTGAAGCCGGCCATGCAGGGCGTGCGAGTCATCCAGATCAGGTTCGGCTCGTCGGGACTCTTCGGGCTGATGTAATCGCCGATATCGACCGTGCCGTTGAGGCGCGAAGTCGAGAAGTAACCGGCAGGCGAGTAGATGCTGTGCGTGCCGAGCTTGGCGAAAGCGCGCCAGTGATGCAGTGCGACACTGGTGTAGATCAGCGGCGTCTTGACGGCCTCGTGCAGCGCCGACTTCTGGGCCGCCGGCAGCTCCGGCACCAGATACGGGATGATTGCGTTGTAGCAGGCGAGCACGCAGTGCTTAGCCCGTACGCCGAGCACGCGACCATCGCGCATGTAGCTGACGCGAACCTGACTTGCGGACGACGGCGCGCCGTCGTGATGCACGCCGACGACGGTGCTGGATAGACGCAGCCGCACCGGCTCGCCATCGCGGTCCAGACGGCGATAGTCAACCCGGGCGGTGATCAGACTCTCTATGGAGGAGCCCGGCACCGCGGCAGGAATCAGGCGTCGCACCAGGCCGCGCGCAACCGTCGCGCTGCCGTCAGGAAAATGCAGGAACACCGAGCCGCCGGTGTCGGCGAAACCCGCCGGCGTATATCCCATCCCCGCGATCGAGCCGGGCGCGAGGTTCAGACCCTTGAAGCCGGGCATGTCCACGCCCCAGCAATCCAGTGCCGAGATCGCGTCGATGCCTACGCCCCACCAACCCTTGGTACGGGACTGGTACAGCTCAAGTACCGCAGGATCGACCTTGACCAGGTCCTTCAGGTAATCGCGGTAGCTCATCTTGAGCAAGCGCACCTTCTTCTGCGCAGAGGTCAGCCCCGGCAGGTAGTCGACAGGCGCAGTCTCGACACGCTCAACGTCGCGCTTGGCCGCCTCCGACAGCGGCGTGCCCTGCAGGAACTCCGCCCAGGGACGCTCGCCGTAGCCCACCGCCAGATGATCGGCCCCGAACGTCTCCTGATCGAAGAACACGCTCTGCTTGAGACCCAGACTGGCGTAGAAATCTTTCTTCTGCGTACTCGCGGCAAGCGCCGGCGCATCAATGCCAATCGCGCGCAGCACGCCATCGGCAACATCGCTGTACGGCCGGGGACTTTCGATCGCGTAAGTACCGCCGTTGAGCAGCCGTACCTGACCGTCGATCTCGAACTCATTGCGCTTGGCGTGGCCGCCGAAGTCGTCGTGGTTGTCGAGCAGCAGCACACGGGCGTCCGGACGCTCAGTGCGATAAAAATGCGCCGCTGCCAGTCCGCTGATACCGGCGCCGACGATCACAAGGTCGTACTCTTCGCCCAGCTCCAGTGGCGCCGGCAGTCGATGTCCGTCACGCAGCAGGTGCGCAGTCTCGAACGAGCCGAGGTGACTGCCGCGCAGGCCAGTCAGTCGCGGCGGGTAATAGCCCGGCAGGTCCTGCGCGGCGACCCGCAGCGGCGGCGTGCGATGACCGCAGCCTGCCAGCAACGGCGCGGCCGCAAAGCCAGCTCCTGCAAGCGCCGCGCCTTGCATGAAATCACGCCGGGTAATCGGGCGGTCCATGCCTAGGTCACGATCGGACGGCGGACGGCGGCGATCTCGCGGCATGCTTGCCCCTGCTCTAGTTAGTTGTTGTCCCGGCCGATGGCCTGGACGGGCAGTTGCCGGCGCTAAGCCGCCAACGCCATGCTGTGGTTGCCGCCACACGCTACCCGGCCGGGCTGGCGGCGTCAAGAATCTGCGATCTCAGATGAGCAAGCACTCTCCTTGTTGCGAAGCAGCAACGATTATTTCGGCCGCCGCAGCGAAATTGCGCTTGATAAACGACGGCGTTATGGTGGGATCACACCGACGATTTCGAGCCGCAGGGATGGGGGCGCAACACCGAGCCAAATTAAGGGGATTATTGATGCGATCAGGAAACGCGTTGCACGGGCTGCTGTTGGCTCGCAAGGCCGGACTCACCGTTGGAATGGCCGTCGCCACGAGCCTTTCACTGGCCGCCGCCGGAGCCGTCGCGCAGACCGCCCCGGCCCCCGAGCGGACCGCCGCCCCCCAGCTCGAGGAAATCGTCGTCACGGCAACGCGCCATGAAGAGTCCCTGAGCAAGGTGGCCATCAGCGTCACCGCGATCACCTCCGAGGGACTGGACCTGCGCGGCATCAAGGACATTCAGGACATTGCGCGCTTCACGCCGGGCATCAGCATCGACAACTCCGGCACCGCCAATATCTCGATTCGTGGCATCGCCTCCTCAGGCGGCGCCGGCACCACCGGCATCTACATCGACGACACACCGATCCAGATGCGTGCGATTGCATTCAACCCGGACGAGTCGCTGCCGAAGTCCTTCGACATCGAGCGCGTCGAGGTCCTGCGCGGCCCGCAGGGCACCCTGTTCGGCGCAGGCTCCGAGGGCGGCACGGTGCGCTACATCACGGCCCAGCCTAGCCTGACGCAGAACTCCGTCTACGGCCGGGGCGAGCTGTCGTTTACGCCAGGCGGCGAGCCGAGCTACGAGGCGGGCGTCGCCGCCGGCGGTCCGCTGATCGACGGCAAGCTCGGCGCCCGCATCACCGTCTGGACGCGCCGTGACGGCGGCTGGATCGACCGCGTCGACGCGACCGATCCGACCGTGATGCTAGACAAGCATTCCAATCACACCGAAACCTCGCTGGTGCGCCTGGCCGCAGTCTGGGCGCCGAATGATCGCTGGACGCTCACCCCTAGCATCTACTTCCAGGACCGCAAGACCAACGACGTCTCGAACTACTGGCCGTTGTACTCGGACCCCGCGGCGCACCACTTCGTCAGCGCCAATCCAACCGGACGGGCGACGCCTGACACGTTCTACCTGCCGGCGCTGAAGGTCGAGGGCGACTTCGGCTCGGTCAAGTTCATCTCCAGCACCTCGTACTACCACCGCAAGGAAACCACTGGCTACGACGGCACGATGTACAACCTCGGCTTCTACCAGTCGCTGTTCATGAATCAGGGGTTCTACAGTTCGGTAGATCCGGCGCCGGGCTTCCCGCTGTTCCTCGACAACACCGGCGTCCACCTCGCCGGCTCGCCGGGTTACCGGGCTCCCTCCACCATCGACAACGGTCAGCAGAACTTTGCGCAGGAATTCCGCCTGCAGTCCACGGACCCGAACGCAAAGCTCGTCTGGACGGCGGGGCTGTTCTACAGCTCCAACCGGCAGGCCTACCTCGAGCAGCTGCATGATCCTGGCCTGAATGCGCTGCTCGCGGCGTATTACCCGGCTGCCGGCATCAGTGCACCAGAGGGCGGCAACTACATCCTCGACGCGTTCGGCGCCAACAATGGCAGCAATCCGGATCCCTCCCTGGCCGTGCCGATGCCGCTAGTCACAGGCATTGATCCGAACGACTCCTACTTCCTGCGCACGCGCGCAAAAGACGAGCAGTTCGCGGTCTATGGCGAGAGCAGCTACGCGCTCACCGACACACTAAAAGCCGTGGTCGGCGCGCGCTTCGCCAAGGTGAAGTACTCCTTCGACACGGTCACCGGCGGCGCGCAGCTGTTCGGCCCTGACGTCTGGCTGTCGGGCAGCCACGCGGAAAACGTCTTCACGCCGAAGCTCGGTCTGTCCTACCAGCACGACCCGAACAACCTGTACTACGCCACCTACTCCAAGGGCTTCCGGCCGGGCGGCGCGAACAATCCGGTCCCGCAGGTCGCCTGCGCCGGCGACTTTGCCAGCTTCGGCATCAGCGAATCCCCCGCGACCTACAACTCGGACACGGTCCAGAGCTATGAGGTCGGCTCGAAGAACAACTTCGACAACCGGATCCGCATTGCAACCAGCATCTACTACATCAAGTGGCACGACATCCAACAGACCGTGCTGCCGCCAATCTGCCAGATCTCGTGGATCCAGAACCTCGGCGAGGCGGTGGCCAAGGGCGCCGACATCCAGGCGGAGTTCGCCGTCACCGACAACTTCACCGCGGAATTGGCGGCCGGTTACACCGACTCGCGCTACACGAAGGACAGCTTCGTCGGTCCCATTCATGTCATCACCAACCCCGATGGCAGCACCAGCCCCATGCCGCCCGTCGCCGCATCGGGCGATGCGATTGCAGGTCAAGGTGGCCAGCCAGGCTCGCCGGTGACGGTGTCGCTCGGCCTCCAGTACCGGTTCACGGCGTTCGGGCACGAGTCCTACGTGCGCGGCGACTATCAGTACCAGGGCAAGGGCAAGTGGCTGGCGCCCGGACAGGATCCGACCACGGCTCAGTTCGACGACGCAAACTACATGCTGCCTGCGACCAACTTCGTGACGGCGCGCTGGGGCATGACGTTTGGCGACTGGCAGGTGGCGGCGTTCGTCGACAACCTGTTCGACTCGCGCACGGCCACCAACTACAACTACTCGATCAATCCAGGCACAGCGCCGGAGGGCGTGAACTCCTCCACCACCCGACTTGAGCGCAACTGGACGTTCCGGCCGCGCACGGTAGGCCTGACCTTCACCTACCGCCGCTGACGAACGACGCTCCGGACCGCGGCAACGCGGTCCGGACCTTCCACCCACTAGCGGAATCGGTAGACCGCCTCGAAGCGCAGCCTGGCCACGAGGCCGCAATCGTTGGCCGCGTATTGCAACGCCCAGTCCCCCGCCTCGCCACTCAACACATCGCCGCCCGGCGCACGCGCAATGTGAAACGGCTCGGCGATCTGCTTCGCCCAGACGGACACCGGCACGTTGCGGTAGGCGCCAGGCGCGCCTGGCGCCTGACCGGCGGCCGGCCGGTACTTGGCATCAAACCGTTCGCGCGATACGCACCAGCGATCACCGGTAGAGCCGCTGACAAGCGCATCGCCGGCGACATAGTGGTTGGGGCCCACCGCGCTCATCACAAGCCCGGCCACAGCTGCGAACTCAACCTCCACGACCTCATCCTTGACGACGCAGATCGCGAGTGGATCGCGGGCGAGATCGGGGCAACCCAGTTCGAGCATTAGAGGAACCTCACCAGCAATCCCAGCGGAACGTGACGCATCAGCATCGAGATGACTGCCCATGGCCAGCGCGGCACGTACACGCGCGGCCGCTCGCTCTCGATCGCCTTGAACAGCGCCCGGCAGCCGGTCAGGGTATCGACCAGGAACGGGCGCTTGCGGGCGCTGGAGCTGATATCCGACTCTATGTAGCCAGGATAGATCGCGCTGACCTGGATCGGCGTATTCCAAAGCTCCGCCCGGATGCCCTCGGTCAGCGACGCCAGTCCCGCCTTGGTGGCGGCATAGACCGTCTGCGCACGCGGCAAGCCGCGGATCGCGGCCACTGAGCTGATCGTCACCAGGTGCCCCGCGCCCGCGGCGCGGAAGATCTCGACCGCCGCCTCACACTGCGCGAGGGCGGCGACGAAGTTGGTCTCTGCGGTCGCGCGGTTGGCGGCGAAGCCGCCGGTCCCGACCGGCACGCAGCCGCCGATGCCGGCGTTGACGATGATCCGGTCCAGCCCACCGAGCTCGTCACGCAGCTCGCGGAAGACTGCGAACACGCGCGCATGGTCGTTGACGTCCAGCGCACGGATCACGACCCGGACGGCCGGATAGCTCACCTTGATCTGCGCCTGCAGCAGCTCGAGCAGGTCGACGCGACGCGCGCACAACGCAAGATCGCGGCCACGCGCCGCAAACTCAAGCGCCATGCCACGCCCAAGCCCCGTGCTCGCGCCAGTGATCAGGATGCGCTGGCGCATGCGGTCCCGCTCAGCGGGAGGCTCCGCCCTTATAGACGACGCCACCCTTCATCACGAATGACACCGACTGCAGCGTTGTGACGTCCATAAGCGGATCGCCGTCGACCGCCACCAGATCGCCGTAACGACCCACTGCGATCGCGCCGACGTCGGCAGAGCGTCCCAGCGCCTCGGCGGCCGTGACGGTCGCCGCGCGCAACGCCTGCATCGGCGTCATACCCCAGGCCACCATCGTCGCAAATTGCTTGGCATTGTCGCCGTTCGGGTAGACGCCGCCATCGGTGCCGAACACCATCTTCACGCCCGCAGCGGTCGCGGCCTTGAACGTCTCGCGCTGCTGGCGACCGATCAACCGCTCCTTCTCCAGCGACTCCTTGAACGTGCCGTTCTTCTCGCCCTCGGCGAGGATGTAGTCGTCATCGTAGATGTCCATCGAGAAGTACGCGCCATGCTGCTTGGCGAGCAGGAACGACTCCTCGTCAGCGAGGCTGGCGTGCTCGATCGTGTCGACGCCGGCACGCAGCGCGTCCTTGATGCCAGCCGCGCCATGCGCGTGCACGGCAACCTTCAGACCCAGCCGATGGGCCTCCTCGACCAGCGCCGTCATCTCCGCCAGCGAGTACTGCTGGCCACCGACCGAGTCGGTCTTCGAGAACACACCACCGGTACCGCAGAACTTGATCACCTCGGCGCCATACTTGCGCAGCATCCGCACCGTCGCGCGGATCGCATCGGGACCGTCCGCAACCGCCGGCGTCGGTACCTTCACCGACGGCGGGAACTCGGTCGCGTCGCAGTGACCGCCAGTCGCCCCGATCGCGTAGGTGGCCGGCACGAGCCGCGGGCCGGGCACGTAACCGCCCTCGATGCCCTGCTTGAGCGCCACGTCGTCAAAGTTGGAGGAGCCGACATTGCGCACGGTCGTAAAGCCCGCCTCGAGCGTCTTCTTCGCGTTCGCAACGCCGACCACCGTCCAGAAGTTGTCGGTGTACTCCAGGCCGCGATAACCGCCCAGCGCCGGGTCGATGGTCAGGTGCACGTGCATGTCGATCAAACCCGGCAGCAGGGTCTGGCCTGGCAGCTCGACGCGGCGCGCACCAGCCGGTATCGGCGCGCCCTGTGCCGTGATCGCCACGATCCGGCCATCGGTGATCGTGAGCTGGGGCTTGTCGATGACACGGCTCGCGAGCACGTCGATCATCCGCGCGGCGGTCACGACGACCGTATCGGCCTGGGCAACGGTGCACGCGGCCAGGGACAGCACTAGGCCGGCTACTACTCGTTTCATCGTCAACTCCTGTCCAACAGTGGGACTCATCTCAGGGGACACCCCCGCGCAGCCCGACAGTGGGCCGGCCGGCGTCAAGCATACTCAGCGCAGGGCGGTCGTGCCCTGCTCGCGCGCGAGGGTGTCGCGCACCTGCTCGAGCGCCGCGATGATCTGGGCCGGCTCCTGCGCGCCGGACAGTGCCCAGCGGCCCGCGAGCACGAAGAAGGGCACGCCGCTGATGCCGAGCTCGCGGCCGACCGCCTCGTCTGCCTCAACCTCGGCGAAGCCCTCGCGGGCGGCCAGGCGCGTACGCAGCGCAGTGCCGTCCAGGCCCGCGACGTTAGCCACGCCAGCCAATACATCGAGCTCGCCAATGTCCTCGCCCCGCTCGAAGTAGGCCGCGAAAATCACCTCGACGACCGCATCGGCATGCTCGCCCGCCAGCGCCACCAGTGCATGCGCGGCGCGCGTGTTCGGCACCCGCGCGATCTGGCCAAAGCGAAACGCAATCCCCACCTCGCCTCCCAGCTCCACCAGCTTCGCCTGCGCGGCGGCGAAACGCGCCGAGTCGCCAAACTTGGCCGCGATGTAGGTCGCGCGGTCGGCGCCTTCGGGCGGCAGGTCGGGATTGAGCTCGAACGGCTTCCAGCGCACCGTGGCCACGAGGTCCGGCCGCATGCGTAGCGCCGCTTCGAGACGGCGCTTGCCGAGGTAGCACCACGGACAGACGGCGTCTGAATAGATATCGATGGCAATGGGCTTGCTCATGGCCAGAGACTAGCGCACGGCCGACCCATGCAGCCAGCCGCGCGTCATCATGCGCTCACGACCGGGGCGACACGCGCGCCAGAGGCGCGCTCGAACGCCCGGCCGACCTGCAGCAGCAGGCCGTCGCGACCGCGGGGCGCGACCAGCACGAGCCCGATCGGCAGCCCACGAATCATGCCGGCCGGCACCGTCAGGCTCGGGTAGCCGGCGATCGCCGCGGCCGACGCAATAGCCGGCCAGCCGCCGTCTCCCGGGCGATCCCCCCAGACAGCGTCGATCAGATCGGCAGGTCCGCTGCCTGGCGCTATCAGCACCTCGACGCCCTGCTGCGCGAACAAGGCGGCAAGGCCCTCGCGATCGGCGTTCCGCTCGAGGGTCTGCAGCGCGTCGAGGTACGGCTGGTCGGTCAATGGTCCGCGGGCCGCCGCCATCTCGAACACCTCCTGGCCGAACACCGCCAGCTCCTCGCGCGCGTGCGCACGATTGAATTCAATCAGTTGCTTAAGACTACGAGCGGCGCCGAACGCGGGGTCCAGCGCGGCGAGGTAGCTGTCGATCGCTGCCTTGAACTCGTACTGCATCGCGGTATTCTCAGCCTCATCGGTCTCACCGAGCGCCTGCGGCAGCTCCAGATCGATCAGCACAGCACCTTCGGCAAGCAACGCTGCGCGCGCTGCGCCATAGACACGCGCCGCCTCGGGATGCGCGCCGCGCGACGGCGGCAGCGCGCCGATGCGCACGCCTTGCAATCGGAATGCCTCCAGATCAGCGCCCTGCTTGCCATAGCCCAGCGGCTTGTCGGCGATCACCGTGGCGAGCGCTGCGACGTCGGCGACGCAGCGGCCGATCGGACCGGCCGTGTCCTGGCGTGGCGATAGCGGCACGATGCCGGCGCCGCTGACGAGCCCGCCGGTGGGCTTGAGCCCGACCACCCCATTGAGAGAGGACGGCGCCAACACCGAGCCGTCAGTCTCGGAACCGATCGCCGCCGCGCAGAAACTGGCGGCAGTGGCAACGGCGGAGCCCGCACTGGAGCCGGAAGGGTTGCGTTGCCGGTCATAGGCATTACGGGTCTGACCTCCCACGCCGCTCCAACCGCTGCACGAATGCGTCGAACGGCCGTTGGCCCACTCGCTCAGGTTCGCCTTGCCCAGCACCAGCGCACCGGCCGCGCGCAGTCGCGCAACCAGCACAGCATCCTGCCGATGGAATGCGCGCGCGAGCGTCAGTGAACCGGCAGTCGTCGCCATCCGATCGGCAGTGGCGATATTGTCCTTGATCAGCAACGGCAGCCCGTGCAGCGGCCCGCGCACGCGACCGGCACGACGCTCCGCGTCCAGCGCACGCGCAGCATCGAGCACATCGGGGCTGATGGCCAGCACCGAGCGATACGCAGGTCCGGCGTGGTCGTAACGCTCGATCCTGTTCAGGTATGCGCGCACCAGCCCCTCGGCGCTGGTGACGCCTGCCGCCTGAGCCGCGGCAAGCACCGCGAACGAGGCCTCGACGGGCGAATACTTGCCGCCAGCGTTGCTGGCAACGCTGGCACTGGCGGCACCTGCCCCCGTCGCCGCCAGAGTCGCTACTGTCTGCATGAAGCCTCTGCGATCCATATGGCCCCCGGCCCGCGCACCGCGCGGCATATCGCCGGCAGGCTGCCGACCGAGAGATTGTCTGACCTTTGGGGCGCCGACGCGAGCACTGCGATCTGCTGGCGCAGATCACGACCGAGGCCTACGGACGTGAGTGGCTCAAAGTGAGGCACAAGCAACCGGCGCGCTTTCCCAGCATGCAGGCAACGGAAGCGCAGGGACGCGCTGACCCCGCTGCGACGGTTGCGCTAGCACAAGGAGCTGCGGCCCAGTTTTTATTGCTCATGCGGCGCTCGTTCCCGGGCTGCAGTGGATCGCTCGATATCTGTACGAACTGGGCAATTTCTCGCGTACGCCGCAGCCGGTGGCGCCAGCAAAATCGCGCCAATGCCCAAGACCCCAGTCCCGACCGTGACCCGCACGCTGCGTTTCAAGTTGCGCCGCGAGTCCTCTCCGTGGCTTGAGGCTTCGGAAGATCGTGAATACGTATCAGACTATCGTCGTGGGCGATGTGAGCCGCGTGAAGCTGGTCAGGACCAGAATGGCGAAAGCCGTTCTGGACTC
>SESH01042927.1_pt1 | contig 110185 bp, 99 predicted proteins | sample 3171561 | NCBI WGS metagenome assembly SESH01 (sample SAMN10866947, study PRJNA518727) | freshwater metagenome | biome: subpolar coniferous forest; feature: holomictic lake; material: water; isolation source: holomictic Lake 442 2011 16.5 m and 2014 13 m | place: Canada: near Kenora, Ontario
GTCAGCTGCAACGGCGTCTTCTGCGCGGCAAGACCCGGGAGCGCCGTGTGCAGCCGCGACACGAAGTCGATCTGCTCGGGGACCTCGGAGGTTGTGATCAGCGTGACGAGGTCACCGTTCTCGATGACGTACGCCAGCTCATGCGAGCGGTAACGGGCATTCACCGGCACGGTGACCGCGCCGCACAACGCGATCGCGAATAGGAACTCGACGAAATCCACACTCGATGGCAGCAGCAGGCCTACATGGTCACGGGGCTTGACGCCCAATGCCTGCAGCGAGCGCGCGTGTCGCATCGCCCGCTCGGCGAGCAGACGGTACGACAGCTTCTGGCTCTCAAAAATTAGCGCATCCGAGTCAGGATACCGGTCCGCTGCCGTGAGCAGCAGATCTCCGATCGTCGTGACCGAGATCCGCAGTGCCGCCAGAGATTCCTTCTGCGGCTTGGGTGGCTTCACCGCGGCCGCCCGCTTTGGCGGCGTCTTTGCGGCGCGCTTCACCACCTTCGCCTTCACCACGGTCTTCTTGGCGGAACGAGTCACGGCGGCGCGCGACGCGCGCGCCGGCACCTTCTTCTTAGCAGCCATCGCAGTCTCCCGATCGGGCTAGGTGTAGCGCCAATTTCTGTTTCAGACCTCGAACGGATCCAGGTACTCACGGACGTATTCGCCATCAAGGCAAGCCATGATCCCCGGCCCAGCCTCGCCAAGCCAGGGGGAATTCATGTGGGCGTGTTCTGCTGCCTCGCCCGAGAACATCTCGATCACCGCATAGCGGCGCGGCTCGCGTAGCTTAAAGAACTGGTAGAACTGAGTCTGCTCGCGCGACTCGTTGGCGTGAACCTTCTCCGCAAGGCCCTTGCACAGGCCGACGAAAGCAGCCTCGTGGCCGGCCTTGATGGTCATACGGGAGACGAAGGCGATCTGCGACATGGTGTCACCTTAAATGCATGAGGTTGTTCGGGTTTCGAGTCTGCAGCCGGCCTTCGCCGTCACTGGACGGTCAGCGCGTTGTCGATCATCAGTTCGGCACCGTTGATAAATCGCGACTCCTCCGAGGCGAGGAACAGCACCAGATTCGCGACGTCCTCGGGCTTGCCGAGACCCGTGGGCATCTGCTCGAACGCGCTGATCGACATTCCGAGTTCCTTCGCCGAGTTCTCGACCATCGCCGTGTGGATCGCGCCGGCGTGGATCGAGTTGCAGCGAATGTTGTACTTGTTCATTTGGCAGTGGACGGCCATGGCCTTGGTCATCGAGCGCACGGCGCCCTTCGCCGCGGTATAGGCGAAATACACCGGGTACCCGAGGTGCGAGGCCACCGACGACATGTTGATGATCGAGCCGCCACCACTGTCGCGCATCAGCGGGATCGCGTACTTGCAGCCGAGGAACACGCCTTCGGACATCACGGCCTGGTGCTTGCGGAACTGCTCAAGCGTCGTCGACTCGGGCGTGCCGATGGTGACCATACCGGCGTTGTTGACAAGAACGTGCAGGCCGCCGAAGCGCTTCTTGACCTCGTCGAGCACGCTGATCCATTGCGCTTCGTCCGCAACGTCCTGACGCATGAAATGCGCCGCACCCGATCGCATCGCATTGAGTTCAGCGACGAGCGCCTCACCGGATGCGACGTTGACATCGGTGACCATCACGTTCGCGCCTTCGCGCACGAGCGCGATGGCATCCGCACGGCCGAGCCCGATCGCGGCGCCCGTCACGAGCGCCACCTTGCCTGATACACGACCCATGCGAATCCCCCTCGGTAGACGAGACACACTTAGACAGACATTGCCGGCCGCTGGGAGCCGGCGACGACCTCCAAACTAACAGTCAGCGCTGTCGGTTTCAATATCGTTTGACTTTTACAGGCAGCGCCAACATTCTGGTTTGCTGATCTACTTTCCGGCGCGCCGCACTGCAACATCCAGGCGCGCCGGCCGAAGAGCGAGACGAATGCCAGACCTAGAAGATCGCGACGGCGCCACCGAGGAACTCGGCTGGCAGGCTCAGAAAAGCGCGGCGACGCGCAACGCGATCCTCGACAGCGCTATTGCCTGCATCGTCGAGTTTGGCTACCGCCGCGCGACGACGACGGCGATTGCGGGCAAGGCGGGCCTGTCGCGCGGCGCCATGCTGCATCACTTCCCGTCCAAGCTCGACATCGTCCGCGGGGCTGTCGAGCACCTGCACATGAAGCGCCTGAAGGCCTTTCGCAAGGCGATGACCCGCTCCGCCGGGGGCGGCCAGGACCGCGTCCTGCTCGGCGTGGACGCGTTCTTCGACCATGTGAGGCATCCCCTCTTCGTGGCGTTCCTAGAACTGTCCGTTGCCGCCCGCACGGATCCAGAGCTCGCCGGCATCTTGAAGCCCACGGCCGAGGCCTTCGAGCGCGAGTGGTATCAGACAGCGAAGGAAGTGTTCCCAGAATGGAAGGGTCGCGATGAACAGTTCGACATCGCGCTCGATCTTTCGCGCTACGTGATGGAAGGCCTCGCGATCAGTTCACTGACCCACCGGGGCGGCGACAGCGATCGTCGGGTCCTTCGCTACCTCGCGGACAAGCTGCACGAGCTGCGCGACGCCTGACGGGCTCGACCCCAGGGTCGCCCCTTCAGTCCTCGAATCCCAAAAAAGAAGGGCCGGCTTTCGCCGGCCCTTCGATCAGCCTGAGTCGGCTGCTATCAGCGCTTGCCGAACTTCACGCCATACTCGAGGCCGAAGTAGCGCGGCGCGCCATACAGGGTCCAGATCCACAGCGGATCGACGTTCTGCGACGAAGCGACGTAGCGCTTGTCGGAGAGGTTCCGCCCGAGGGCCTTGAAGTACCAGGCGTCATTCGCCGCATGGTAGGTCACCGACGCATCGATGAGCGTACGCGCATCGAGGAACGTCTGCGCCCATGGAGCCGCATTTGCTATCGAGAACGTGTCGAGGTTCTTGCTCTGGTAGTTAGCCGAGCCCTCGAGCGTCACGTTGCCCTCGCCCGCCGGGTGGTTCCACGCGAGCGCCACGGTTGCAGTGTACTCGGGGCAACGCGCCACGGGGATCGACGTCAGGTCGAACGCCGCGCCGTCGCTGGTGAACTCGTCGTACTTGCAGTGCTGGTACGAGGCGGGCAGGCGCAGCGTCAAGTGCTCGCTGAGCTTGGCCGTGAGTTCGTGCTCGATGCCGTACACGGTCATGCCTGCCGCGTTGCGGAACACCGTAGCCTCTGCGACCTCACCCGCGGAATTGATGATCGGCTGGACAACCTGGCGGATCGCATCCTTGTACTTGACGTGGAACAACGCCTCGTTGATGCGGATGCGCCGGTCCATGAACTCCGCCTTGAGGCCTAACTCGAACGAATCGGCCTTCTCCGGATTTGTCGGCGCCAACTCGCCGGCTGTGATCGGCGTGCCGCCGCTGCCGACCTGGTCATTGTAGCCGCCGGCCTTATAGCCATGCGAGAAGCCCAAGTAGCCGAACAGGTCCGTGTTGAACTGGTACGACGCCATGAAGCGATACGTCGGGCTCGACCAGTTTCGCGAGTCACGCACTACGCCGTACGAGTACTTCGTAAAGTCCGTGGCGCCCATGAGGCCACCCGGCAGCTTGTCCCAGGTGAACGTCGGGTCGATCGTGCCATTCGTTCCGAGTTGCTGCACGAACATCTGGGTCCGCGCCACGAACGACTTGTCGTCCTTCGTGTAGCGGCCACCCAGGGTCAGCGTCAACCTTTCTGTGGGCTTGATGTTGAATTCAGCGTACGCGGCCGTCGACTTCGCTTCCTGCGCGTTGCAGGCCACCTGCGGGTTGTTGTTCCAGCCGCCGGGCGTCAGCCCGAGCGTGTTGGTCAGCTGGTTGAAGAACTGGTCGTAAATTCCGAGCACCTGTGCGACACAAAACTTCGTGTTGTCGTGCTGGTAGAAGGCGCCGACGACGTAGTTGAAGATGCCAATGTCCTTCGAGGCGAAACGAACTTCAGCCTGGTAGGTCTTGCGGGCATCGGAGCGGTTCGCATCGAACACGGACAGCGGACCGACGGTACCGGTGTAGTCGGACGGCAGGCTTGAGTCCTGCGAACGGTAACCGCCATCGACCGTGAGCGTGCCCGGAGCCAGCTTCCAGTCGACGTTGAGGTACATGCCGTCGGAATCGACGCGGTGACCACGCTGCATGTCGATCAGGAAGCCGGTGCGCTCGTGCATTCCGCCGCAGTTCAGCGGATCGCCCTGGCAGCTGCCGGTCAGGCCGAGCAACGAGAACACGGTGCCCGCGGGCGAGGTGTTGACGGCCGCCGGCGTGTCCGAACGGTCATGGACCTGTTCGTACTGTAGGTGCGCCGTGAGGTTGTCGGCGATCTGCCAGGTCAGCTTGGCACGCGCGGCCAGCGCGTCGGTGCCACCGACGCGCGATCCGTCGCCGTGGAACGTGCCGGTCGTCGCCGCGTACGGCGTCATGTAGCTCGAGGTCGCCGAGTTGCGCATGTAGCCAACAACCGTCTCCTGCGAGGCCACGACGCGCAGCGCCAGCCGGTCAGTCAGCAGCGGCACGTTGATCGCGGCCTGGATATTGCGCAGGTTGAGGTCCGGCGAACCGACCTGGGCGTTCGCTTCCGCGGACCAAGTGTTGAGCTCGGCCTGCTTCGTGTGGACGACGACGGCGCCGCCGGTCGTGTTCTTGCCGAACAGCGTGCCCTGAGGGCCGCGCAGCACTTCGATCTGCTGCACGTCGAACGCGTCGAGCAGCTGCGTCTGGACGTTCGGCATCACGAAGTCGTCGACGATGACGCCAACCGGCGACTCGTTGTAGACGATGATGTCGGTCTGGCCAACGCCACGCATCGCGAACGACGCGGCGTTGAAGCCGTTGACCTTCGCAGCCGAGAAGTTCGGCACGTAGATGGCGAGGTCACCGATGTTCTCGGGCGAGACCTGGCGAATCAGGACCTCGTCCACGGCCGACACCGCGATCGGAGTCGACTGCAGGTTGGAATCGCGACGCGTCGCGCTGACGATGACGTCTTCGAGGCCACCGGACGTGGCCGCGGCGACCTGCTGGGCAACCGCGCTACCCGAGGCTGCGGCGACGAGCGCCAGCGCCACTGCGGCACGCAGCATGAATGAATCAGACTGCTTCGACATGCAGAATCCCCCTTCCAAACGTTGATCTGAATTTCGTTCCTAAATCATCCAAGCGGTCGTGGGCCTGACGCCACTCCGACCTACCTTGCTGCCGATCGTACCCTCGGTCAGCGAATTTAGACAAGCCTGACGGTTTTTTCCATTTCTCGGAAAAACGGGTCCAAACCATGGTTCGCTAGGGAATGCCCGCAAATTCAGGCTCTACAGCGAGTGCGCCGCAGCAATCGTCAACGCGATCGTTGCGTAAGCGCAACAGTCGATGCCGGTCGATGCTGCAACACCGCGCGACCTATGGTCAGTCCGCCGGCTTGAACACGGGGACCGACACCTCGGCGGTCCAGTTCTGGAACGTCACTTCCACGGCGCGCCCGATCCTCACGATCTCGGGGTCGATGCCGACGATGCGGCTCATCATCGTCGGACCCTCCGCCAGCGCGACGAGCGCGACGACGTAGGGCACGTCTGGCGCGTAGGCCTCCGACACCGGACGACGGACGACCGTATAGCTCCGAATCGTGCCGCGGCCGCTCGCCTGGACCCACGTCAGCATGCGCCCGGAGCACGTGGTGCACAGCACGCGCGGATAGAACTGGTGGTGCCCACAGGAGCTGCAGCGCTGGATCAGGAGCTCGTGACGCTTCGCGCCGGCCCAATATTCGGCGGTCTCGGGCGAGGCGACCGGTGCTGGCTTCCTGGGGACGTCGGTCATGCGGCGTCCTCGCGGCCGAGGATGATCGAGCAATGACTCGACATGATCCCCCCCTGCGCATGCACGAGCGCGAGGCCCGCCTTGTCGAGCTGGCGCTCGCCGGCGTCGCCACGCAGCTGCAATACGGTTTCCGTCAGCGCGAACATCGAGCCCGGGTTGCCCGGATGCGTGTGCGACAGGAGCCCGCCATGGGTGTTGACCGGGAACGAGCCCCCTGGCGCGGTGTGCCCCGCCGCGACGAACGGACCCGCCTCGCCCTTGGCACAGAAGCCGAGGTCCTCAAGCTCGATCAGCACGACCGGCGTAAAGCAGTCATAGAGCTGCGCGAAGTCGATGTCCTTCGGACGGACGCCGGCCATCGCATACGCACGCTGGCCGGCCTCGACGGCGGCCGACGTCGTCAGACTGCGCGCGGCGCTGATATGTTCGTGGCCGTGACCCTCGCCTGCACCGAGCAGGTAGACGGGCCGGCGACGGAAGTCCCGCGCGCGCTCGCGCGAGGTGAGCACGACCGCCGCGCCCCCGTCAGAGACCAGTGAGCAGTCGAGCAGGTGCAGGGGATCAGCGATCAGCCTGCTGGCGAGCACATCCTCGACAGTGATCGGCGTGCGCATCTGCGCGGCCGGGTTTCTCATCGCGTGCTGACGCGTACTCACGGCGACCGCGGCGAGGTGCTCGGAGGTCGTGCCGTATTGGTGCATGTGCGCCTGGGCGATCAGCGCGTAATAGGCGGGGACCGGCAGGCCGTACGGACGCTCGAACTGCGGGTGGCCAGTCGACGACTGCATTGCCAACGCCTTCTCGCGCGTCATGCCGGAGCGCAGGCTGTCAGCCATCGCGATCACGACCGTATGGCACAGGCCACTCTCGATCGCGGACGCCGCCTGGTGCAGCGCGGTGAACGTGGTGCCGCCGCCAGCGCCTACGCTGACGCAGTAACTCGGGAAGATCTGCAGGTACTCCGCGATGGTTTCCGCGTGGTACATGTAGGGCTCTGCCATCGAATTGCAGGTCACGAGGCCATCGACCTCGTCCTTGCCTATACCCGCATCGGCAAGCGCCCGCAGGATCGCCTCGATGCACAGCTGGGTCGCGCCCATGTGCTTGATGACGCCAACTTCGGTGTCGGCGGCGCCAACGATCGCGGTACGACCTCGCAATGAACGACTCATGGGCTCAGACGCTCCCTATCCGTACGACAGCGGTGCCAGGCGTGGTCACCTCGTCCTTTTGGTTCAGGATAGCCAGCTCCAATACGACCTCGCCAGTGGCGGCGTCGACGGAGCGCACCTTGCCGACGGAACGAAGCGTATCGCCCACGTAACAGGCCCGGCGATTTGAATATTCGAACGAACAGAGCCGACCCGCAGCGCCGACCCAGTCGTTCGCCGCCTGCGCCAACCAGTCGCCGAGCAGGGGACCTGCCATCACCAGCGCCGGATAGGTCTCGGTGCGCGTCGTATAAGGCTCATCGAAATGGATCCGGTCCGCGTTCCACAACGCAGCGTTGTAGAGAAACAGCTGCACCGTTTCGGCCTTGAACTCCCGCACGGGCAGTTCCTGCCCGGGCTCGAGGCGACTCAAATCGGGTACAGCCGTCATTTCATGATCCGCGTGGTCTTTTCGGTCAGCACGAGCTCACCCTGTGGGTTGTGCACCCGCATCGTGACCTCAACGAACACCAGCGAGCCGCTCGAGCCCTGCTTCTCGTAGATGTTGGTCAACGTCCGGGTCGCCGTGAGCTCATCACCAGGCCGCAGCGGCAGGCGGAAATCGATCTTCAGCCCGCCGGCCATGGGCCGTTTGCCGGGCACGTCCGGAAACATTGGATCGATCGCCACGCCGTTGGCCGCGAGCTCCGACAACGGCAGCACCGGCCAGAACAGCGCCACATGGAACATCGGCGGCGCTTCATCGCCGTCTAGATAGCGTTGCTGCCGCTGACCCGTCGCGATCGAATATTTACGGATGTCTCGACGAGTGACGAGCTGCGTCTGGGGCGCAGCAGAGGTCCCGATCAGCGCGAGCAGCTCCGCTCCCAGCAACGTCATTACCCGCTCCCTCAGGCGTCAGCCGCCGGCGCGAAGGTCGCAGGCGTAGCAAACGCGAATTCCTAACTAACAGAACGCACTCGCCTTTTTGGATTCCAGCCAGCAAGGGACAAATCCCGGGCTAACAATCGGCGGCAAGATTGCGCGGTTTTAGTATACGTTTGCACCCCACCAAAAGAAACCGACATGACTGATTTTATTCAAGGTTTCGCGCGCTGATCCCGCCGGCCCCGGCAGCTGCCGCAGCGTTGTCGCCCACACCCGGGCCGACACGCGCCGTGCCGGCTTGAAAGGCAGCGCCATCCGTCGGACACTCCTGCACCCCGCGTGGCGTCCGACCCTTGGACGCGCCGCCTAGAACCCCCGGAGAGCCGACTTTCAATGACTGTAGTAGCGCTTTCTGGCGGCGTCGGCGGCGCCAAGCTCTCGCTCGGACTGTACCGGGCCCTGCCGGCGGACGCGTTGCAAGTCGTGGTCAACACCGGCGACGACTTCGATTTGCTGCATCTGCGGATCTGTCCTGACCTGGATACCGCGCTATACACCCTCGGTGATCGTGAGCACCGCGAGCAGGGCTGGGGCCGGCGCGATGAAAGCTGGGACCTGATGGGCACACTCGAATCGCTGGGCGAGCCCATGTGGTTCAAGCTCGGCGACGCGGACACGGCACTGCACGTGCTGCGAACGCACCGGTTACGCAGCAGTATTCGTCTGACGGAGGTCATCGACGACGTCCGTCGCCAATTCGGGATCCGCGCACGCATTCTGCCGATGACGGACTGCACGGTCGCAACGCGGGTCGAGACCGACGATGGGGAACTCGCGTTTCAGGAATACTTCGTGCGTCGCCGCTGCGAACCGCGCGTTCGCGCGATCCGCTTCGAAGGCGCTGCTACCGCGCACACAACCGCAGAAGTGCTTGCTGCGCTCGATGCGCCCGAGCTCGAGGCTATCGTGCTCTGCCCGTCCAACCCTTACCTGAGCATCGACCCGCTACTGGCGGTTCCTGACCTACGCGCGGCGCTGGAGAAACGCCGGGTGCCGCTGATCGCGGTGAGTCCGTTAATCGGCAACACCGCCGTCAAGGGCCCGACCGCGAAGATCATGGCAGAGCTGGGCGTTGCGTCCTCGGCGGCCGCGATCGCGGCCCATTACGCCGGGCTCATAGACGCCCTGGTAATAGACACAATCGATGCGCCGCACGCTGCGCATCTGCCCATCCCTGCGTTCGCGACGCAGACCCTGATGAGGACGCTCGACGACCGCGTTCGACTCGCCGAGTTCGTGCTCGCGCGCGCGCGCGAACTCGGCCGCTGATCCGTCCGCTCTGGCGTCGTCAGACGCCGTAGGCCTGCGAAGTCGTGGTGCCGCCGCGACCGGTCCAGTTGGTATGGAACATCTCGCCGCGCGGACGATCCACGCGCTCATAGTTGTGCGCACCGAAGTAGTCCCGCTGCGCCTGCAGCAAGTTCGCCGGCAGCCGATCAGCGCGGTAGCCATCCAGGTACGCCAGCGCCGAGCTCAGGCACGGCACCGGAATGCCGAGCGTGACGGCCGCGACGATGACGCGCCGCCATGACGCCTGGTGGGTCTGGATGATGTCGCTGAAGAAGGGATCCAGCAACAGGTTACCGAGCGCCGGATCACGGTCGAACGCCTTCTTGATGTCGCTGAGGAATGCCGAACGGATGATGCAGCCACCCCGCCAGGTCAACGCGATGCCGCCAAAATTCAGGTTCCAGCCGTGCGTGCGAGCCGCCGCTTGCAGCAACTGGTAACCCTGCGCGTAACTGATGATCTTCGCCGCATACAGCGCCTGGCGCAGGTCCTCGACAAACGCAGTGACGTCTCCTTGAAAGGGCGGCAATTCAGGCTTTATCACCTTCGAAGCCGCCACCCGCTCGGTCTTTAGCGCCGACAGGCAGCGCGCGAAAACCGCTTCGCCAATCAGCGTCAGCGGCATGCCGTCATCAAGCGCAGCACCCACCGTCCACTTGCCAGTGCCTTTCTGGCCAGCCGCGTCCAGGATCAGGTCGATCACCGGCGTGCCGTCTTCATCGCGGTAACCGAGGATGTCGCGGGTGATCTCGATCAGGTAGCTGTCGAGCACGCCCTTGTTCCAGTCACCGAACACCGCATGCATCTGCGCGTTGCCGAGTCCAAGCCCGCGCTTCATCAGATCATAGATCTCGCAGATCAGCTGCATATCGCCGTATTCAATGCCGTTATGCACCATCTTGACGAAGTGGCCAGCGCCGTCCTCGCCCATCCAGTCGCAACAGGCCTCGCCTTCGGGCGTGCGCGCACAGATTGCCTGGAAGATCGGCTTTATATGCGGCCATGCGGCCGGACTGCCGCCGGGCATCAGTGACGGGCCTAGCAGTGCGCCCTCCTCGCCACCAGACACGCCCGAGCCTACATAAAGGAAGCCGAGGCCTTCGACGTACTTGGTCCTGCGGACCGTGTCGGTATATAGGCTGTTGCCGCCATCGATCAGGATGTCGCCCGGCGCCAGATACGGCGCGAGCTGGTCGATCAACTCGTCAACGGCGTTGCCCGCCTTGACCAGCATGACGATCTTGCGCGGGGTCGACAGCGATGCGGCGAACGCCGCAAGATTCTCAGCCGCTATGAAACGTTTGCCAGCGCCGCGGCCCGCCATGAACTCGCGGACCTTGCTCGCGGTGCGGTTGTAGACCGCAACGCTGAAGCCCTTGCTCTCCATGTTGAGGGCGAGATTTTCGCCCATCACGGCCAGTCCGATCAATCCGACATCAGCAGGTGTTGTGTTCATAGAGCATCGACACGCAAGTGGCAGTACAGGCACCGCTCGCACATGGCGAACGGCGAACAGAAAGATCAACCGCTCGCAGCGCCCTCGAGGGGTAGCGCGCCGGCAGCCGTGGTCAACTCCGCCGTCCGCAGCGGCAGCGCGCGGTAACGCACGTCGTCCCGCGCGATCAGCTCGCCGAGGTCGGAGGGACCATCGACGTCCAGCTCCAGCCCGCCGGTCCGCAGCAACTCGGCGCCCAGGCCAAGACGTACAGCCTCCTGCATGTGCAGGAAACGGCTGCCTGGCCCGAACTGGAAACGAAACGGCGCAGGGGGGGCCACGTAAAGGGCGTTGGTACCCGTGCCAGCCGCATCCGTTGCGAGGGCGAAGCCGCCACGCCGGCCTAAATCCACGAGTGTATCGATGTCGCCAGCAGTCACCAGTGGCAGGTCCGCCGGCAGCACCAAAAGCTCGCGCGCGCCCTGCTCAAGCAGCGCGAGCCGCCCCGCCTCAAGCGCGGCGTTCAGGCCGCCGCCGGGATCGGCAAGCATCAGAATGTCCGAGGGAACCGTGTCCCGCTCGGGACTCACGACCGCAATGCGGTCGATAGTTCTGGATTCACGCAGCGCCGCGAGGCAGCGCTCCAGCATCGAACGGACCAGCGACAGGCGAGCCTCGGCCGCCAGCCGGCCCGACAGCCGGCTCTTGCAAAGGCCGCGCGTTTTGACCGGCACCAGCGCCCAACATCCGCCCGTCATCGCAGCTGCCTGCGACAAAACGCAAAAACGCTGCGGGCCACCGCAGACGAGCATCGAACGGCGGCGGTAGCGCGCGGCCCAATCACTGATGGTACCCCCCGGTACTGAGCGCCTTACGGGCTGCTCGTGTAGCGGCAAGCGGAGCTTGAATGTTGTTCAAAGTTTCCACACAATGGAACTGTTGTCAAGGCAGCCGGAGCGGCGCTTGGGCGGGCGATTCGCCGCCGGCGTGGCTCATGGTCCGAAATCCATAGTCGCCCACCGTGTGGCCGCGCGGGGGCATCGAGTCCGAAGCAATACGGGCAGGATGGTGGCAATTGGACGATGAACAAGCAACAGTTCGGGAGTCGGCGCCGACTCCAATCTCGCCACGGATGCGCGGCGAAGACCGCCGCCGCAAGATTCTGCAGGCCCTGCACGACTGCGTCATCGAGCGCGGCTATGCGAAGACCACGCTGGCGGATGTCGCCCGCTCGGCTGGCATGTCGCCGAGCCACCTCCTTTACTACTTTGATGGCACCGACGCGATCCTGGCACAGTATTTCGCCAATGTTGGCCAGCGACTGATCGAGCGCCTCGACAGCTTTCGCTCCGCCCCGCCGGACCGCCAGATCCACCTGCTCGCGGACCTGTTCTTTGCCGGCAAGGCGGTCAAGAAGTCCGAGGTCGGCTTCATGCTCGAGTGCTTCGGCGTTGCCGTGCACGACAAACGCCTATGGCGCGAGAAGACCACGCTGGACGAATACTGCAAAACCTATCTGCAGCAGTTGTTCGAGAAGTCGCCCTCAGGTCCAGGCACCGCCGCAATGTCCGCGGAACTCGCTTACGCGATGCTCATCGGCCTGCGCACGGTCGCGTACTTCGACGAGAAGATCGGCCCTAACCACGCGCGCCGACTGTTTCATACGGCGATGATGAACCTGGCAAAACTCAGCCAGGTTGCCTGAACGTTCGCGAGATAATATCCCGACGCGGCAGCGTGTTGCCGCGCGAGCCCGAGTTGCATTACGCGAGTCTGTGGAGGTTGTGATGAGCGACGAATCCCTTGTCCTGTTCGAACGTCGCGGCGCCGTCGCCGTCCTGACGCTCAACCGCCCCACGGTCGGCAATGCGATAGACGTGCCCATGGCGCGAGCTCTGATGGAAGCAGCGATTGCCTGTGACGAGGACGAGTCGATCCGCTGCGTGCTGCTCACCGGCAACGGCCGACTGTTCTGCGCGGGGGGTGATGTGGGCGGATTCGCCAAGGCCGGCGACAACGCCGCAGCGCTGGTGAAGGAGATCACCGCCTACCTGCACGTGGCGATATCCCGCCTGTCACGGATGTGCAAACCGCTGGTCTGCGCACTGAACGGCCCGGCCGCCGGCGCCGGATTCAGCCTGGCGGTGCTTGGCGACCTCGTACTGGCCGCGAAATCGGCGCACTTGACGCTGGCCTATACCGCCATCGGACTCACGCCGGACGGCGGCTCGACGTGGCTGCTGCCCCGACTGGTCGGACTGCGCCTCAGCCAGGAACTCGTGCTGACTAACCGACGTGTGGGTGCCGAAGAAGCCGCGACACTGGGCCTGATCACCCGCGCGGTTGATGACGCGGACCTCGCCGCGGAAGCCGACAAGCTGGCCATGACGCTCGCCGCGGGCGCCACGCAGGCACTTGGTCAGGCGCGCAGACTGCTGCTGTCGAGCTTCGACTCGAGCCTAGAAACACAGATGGAGATGGAATCGCGCTCGATCGGCGATGCGACGCGCACGCCGCATGGCAAGGAAGGGATCAGCGCCTTCCTCGGCAAGCGCAAACCAGAGTTCAAGTAGCCCGAGGCAGGTGCCCCGCTTGTCGGGGCACCTGCATTTCAAGACGGCTCAGGCAAGCTCTGCGTCCACCACGCTGTCGGCACCACGCTCAATGACTCGAGCCAGCGACAGCACCTGCGGCACGACATTGTCGAGATAGAACCGGCACTCCTGTCGCTTGGCCGCATAGAACTCGGGATCTTCGGCCGCGCTGCGGGTAGCGGCGTCGTAGGCCTTGGCCGTCATCCAGGCACCAATCGCCGTGCCGGCGAGGTGCAGGTAAGGCACCGCAATGGCCTGGGCGTACTGCGAGCCTCTCGCGGACGCCTTGAGCACGGTCTCGGTCGCCCCAGCCAGCAGATCGATCGCCTCGCGAACACCGCCCATCGCCACGGACACTTCCACTGACGCGTCCAACCCGCCGATCTCTGCTCGCATGTCAGCGATCAATTCATGCATCGCCGCGCCACTATCGCGGCCGACCTTGCGGCCGACAAGATCAATACCCTGAATTCCCGTCGTGCCCTCGTAAATCGTCGTGATCCGCACGTCGCGCAGGTGCTGTGCGGCACCGGTCTCCTCGATGAAGCCCATGCCGCCGTGCACCTGCACGCCGAGTGAGGCCGCCGCCACGCCCATCTCCGTCGCACAACCTTTAACGATCGGGATCAGCAGATCGCCCCGCGTCTGGGCACGAGCACGCACCGCAGCATCGGTCGCATTCGCCGCAATATCGAGCTGGAGCCCGGCGTACAGCGCCGTGGCGCGCGCGGCGTTGATACCCGCGCGCATCGTCAGCAGCATCCGTTTGACATCGGCATGTCCAATGATCGTTCCGACGCCACCGCCAGCCGGGCGACCCTGCACGCGGGTGCGCGCCCATTCCGACGCCTGCTGATACGCGCGCTCAGCCAGCGAATAGCCCTCCAGACCGACCGACAGGCGAGCCGCGTTCATCATGATGAACATGTACTCAAGCCCACGGTTGGGCTCACCAACCAGATGTCCGATCGCACCTCTGCCGGCGCCGCCATAGGTCATCACGCAGGTTGGACTTGCATGAATGCCGAGCTTTCGCTCGATCGCCGAACAGTGCAGATCGTTGGCCTCGCCGACATCGCCAGCAGCGTCGACGACGCGCTTGGGCACGATGAATAGCGAGATGCCACGCGTCCCGGCCGGCGCGCCGTCGATGCGCGCGAGCACCAGGTGGACGATGTTCTCGGCAAAATTATGATCGCCGTAAGTAATGAAGATCTTCTCGCCAAAGATCCTGTAGTCATCGCCGTCCGGCACCGCCCGCGTACGGATCGCGCCGAGGTCACTGCCGGCCTGCGACTCGGTCAGGTTCATCGTGCCGGTCCACGCGCCGCTAACGAGCTTCGGCAGGAACCGTCGCTTCTGATCGTCGCTACCGCAGTGCACAAGCGCCTCGACCGCGCCACGCGTCAGCATCGGGCAGAGCTTGAAGGCGAGATTCGCGGAGGACCAGATCTCCTCAACCGCGGTGTTGAGCACCGTCGGTGCGCCCTGACCACCGAACTCAATCGGCGCGCGCAGCGTCGACCAACCAGCCTCGGAGTACTTCGCGTAGGCCGCCTTGAACTCAGCCGGTGGCAGGACGCCCTCGGCAGTCCAGACCGCACCCTTACGATCGCCGATGGCGTTGAGCGGGGCGAGCTCCTTCTCCGCAAAGCTCGCTGCCTCGTCTAGCACGGTGTCGGCATACTCAACCGAGTAGTCCTCAAAACCGGCACTGCCCGCAAGCTGCCCGTCGCCGACGAGGCGGTGCAGCGCGAAGCGAATTTCCTTCAGTGGAACTCTATACATGGGATGTCCTTTAGTCGCCGTGCGTCTTACATGCTGCGGCGGTATTCGCCGCCGACGCCGTACAGGCCGTGACTCAACTGGCCCAGCGAGTAGTACTTGACGGCCTCGAGCAGGCTCTCGAAGACGTTGCGGCGCGCGCGTGCCGCCGCCTGCAGCGACAGCAGGCCATCGACCGCGAGGCCGTTGCGAACACTCTGGAACGCCAGCACGTTGCGGATCTGCTGCTGCTTCTCTTCCTCGGTCGAACGAATCAGCTCGATTGTGGTCGTAATTTCGCCAGCGTGATCCTTCGGCAGAAACGTATTGACGCCAATGAGCGGCAGCGAGCCGTCGAACTTCTTGTGCTCGTAGTACAGGCTCTCATCCTGGATCTTGCCGCGCTGATACATGGTATCCATCGCGCCGAGCACGCCGCCGCGCTCAGAAATCGCCTCGAACTCCTTGTAAACCGCCTCCTCGACCAGATCCGTGATCTGGTCAACGATGAAGCTTCCCTGCCAGGGGTTCTCGCAGAAATTAAGCCCGAACTCCCGATTGATGATCAGCTGGATCGCAACCGCTCGCCGCACCGACTCCTCGGTCGGGGTCGTAATCGCCTCGTCATAAGCGTTCGTATGCAGCGAGTTGCAGTTGTCGAACAACGCGTACAGCGCCTGCAGCGTCGTGCGAATGTCGTTGAACTGGATCTCCTGCGCGTGCAACGAGCGGCCCGAAGTCTGAATGTGGTACTTCATCATCTGGCTGCGCGCACTGCCGCCGTAACGCTCCTTCATAGCCCGCGCCCAGATCCGCCGCGCCACCCGGCCGATGACCGTGTATTCCGGATCCATGCCGTTCGAGAAGAAGAACGATAGGTTCGGCGCAAAGTCGTCGATCTTCATGCCACGGGCGAGGTAGTACTCGACAATCGTGAAGCCGTTCGAGAGCGTGAATGCCAACTGGGAAATCGGGTTCGCGCCCGCTTCGGCAATGTGATAGCCGCTGATCGAGACAGAATAGAAGTTGCGAACGCTGCGATCAACGAACGCCTGCTGCACGTCGCCCATCATTCGCAGCGCAAACTCGGTCGAGAAGATGCAGGTGTTCTGCGCCTGATCTTCCTTGAAAATGTCCGCCTGCACAGTGCCGCGCACGACCGCCATCGTTTCGACTTTGATCTTGTCGTACGTCTCTCGGTCGACGACCTCGTCACCGACCACGCCAAGCAGCCCGAGCCCCAGCCCGTTGTGACCCTCCGGCAGCGGGCCGTGGTACTGCGGCCGCGAGCGACCCGAGTACAGCGCATCAACGTGCTGCTGGGCCTTCGCCCAGCGCGCCTCGTCCGCCCGCAGGTACTTCTCGACCTGCTGGTCGATCGCGGTGTTCATGAACATCGCGAGGATCATCGGCGCAGGCCCATTGATCGTCATCGACACGGAGGTCGCCGGGTCGCACAGGTCGAAGCCGGAATACAGCTTCTTCATGTCATCCAGCGTCGCGATACTGACGCCGGAGTTGCCGACCTTGCCGTAGATGTCGGGCCGCGGCGCCGGATCCTCGCCATACAGCGTCACCGAGTCGAAGGCCGTCGACAGGCGCGTCGCCCGCTGGCCGTGACTAAGGTAATGAAAGCGTCGATTGGTGCGCTCCGGCGTACCTTCGCCCGCAAACATGCGGATCGGGTCTTCGCCGGCGCGGCGGTACGGATAGATGCCCGCGGTATACGGATACGAACCAGGCAGGTTCTCCTTCAACAGGAAGCGCAGCAGTTCACCCCAGCTCTGGTAGTGCGGAGCGGCAACCTTTGGGATCTTCTGGTGCGAGAGCGTCTCGACGTAGTTGTCGCCCTTGACCGCCTTGCCACGCACATCGTAGCTGTAGGTTTCGTCGGTGACGGACTTCAGTCGCTCAGGCCAACGTCGCAGCAACTCCAGCGACTCTGCCGGCAGACTTCCGAGCGCATCGTTGTAGCGCTGGCGCAGCGTGAGCACCGCTTTTTCGGCATTCCCCATCAACGCGTCGGCAGCGAACGGGTCGAGGGCCTTGGGCAGCAGTGGATCCTCGATCTCGCGCAGCGCTTCCCAGACGGCCTGCGCGCGGTTGGCCTCGGTATCCTGGCGCTCGACATCACGGGCAATCTTGCGAGCCTGCTCAGCGATCTCCGCAAGGTACCGCACGCGGGCCCCCGGGATCAGTACCGTCTCACGCGGCTCACGGATCGAGGTGTCCACCTCAGGGGTCCAATGCGCAGGGTTCAGGCCCAGCTTCTGCGTCAGCAGGCGACACAGGTTCTTGAACATCCAGGTCACGCCCGGATCATTGAACTGGCTCGCGATCGTCGGAAAGACAGGAACGTCGTCGTCCTTGAGCTCGAACTTCGTATGATTGCGCCGCCACTGCTTGCGCACGTCACGCAGCGCGTCCTGCGCACCGCGGCGGTCGTACTTGTTGAGCACCACAAGATCAGCGAAGTCGATCATGTCGATCTTCTCGAGCTGGCTCGCCGCGCCGTAGTCGGAAGTCATCACGTAGACCGGGAAGTCCACCAGATCGACGATCTCGGAGTCCGACTGGCCGATGCCTGCGGTCTCGACAATGACGAGGTCATAACCCTGGCCCTTCAGGCACAGGATGCAGTCGCGCAACACGGCGTTGGTGGCCGCGTGCTGGCGGCGGGTCGCCACCGAGCGCATGAACAGCCGCGGCGAGCGCAGCGAGTTCATCCGGATGCGATCGCCAAGCAGCGCGCCGCCGCTACGGCGGCGCGTCGGGTCGACCGCGAGCACCGCGATTCGCATCTCGGGAAATGCACTGAGGAAGCGCAGGACGAGTTCATCGACGACCGATGACTTGCCGGCGCCGCCAGTACCCGTCAGACCTATGACCGGCGTCTGCTTGCCAGCGAGTTCCCAGCGCTTGCGCAGGGCCGCCATCTCGGGCAGCGGGATGATGCCTTCCTCGACCGCGGACAGCAGGCGACCGATCGACAACTCGTCGTCGAGGCCGACGCTGGCCGGCATCACCGTGTCCTGTCGGTGCGCGCGTGCGCGCTGCATCAAGTCGTCGATCATGCCAACGAGGCCCAGGTGGGCGCCGTCGTTCGGATGATAGATGCGCTCGACTCCGTAGGCGGACAGCTCGGCGATTTCCTCTGGGGTGATCGTGCCGCCGCCACCGCCAAAGACGCGAATGTGGCCGGCGCCCCGCTCACGCAGCATGTCGACCATGTAGCGGAAGAATTCCATGTGGCCGCCCTGATACGAGGACAGCGCGATCGCGTCAACGTCCTCCTGCAGCGCAGCACGGACGATGTCCTCAACCGATCGGTTATGACCGAGGTGGATCACCTCGCCGCCCTGGGCCTGGATCAGGCGCCTCATGACGTTGATCGCGGCATCGTGGCCGTCGAACAGCGACGCGGCCGAGACAAACCGTAGCGGAGTGGTCTCCGGCTGGATTGCCGGGGTGACGCTGGAGGACGAAGGACGACCGTGCGCGGTGCTGGCCATGAGAAACTCCTGAACATGTACGCCCGAAGGCGTGATCGATCCAATGGGTCGGCAGCTGCCGGCGCCTGCGGCTCGGTGGGTCCGGCGCGCCTCGTCGCACGACGGTGATGCCCCGAATCCTGAGAAACATCACTAATATAGACAAGGTTTGCCGGATCCCCGGTGTCCTTACCGATCAGTATGCGTGATCCAAAAAGCCACCGTCCCGCCGCTGCCCAGACCCTGAGCCGGGCCAAGGCACGTGCCGAGACCGAAAAGGGCACGATTTCGATCTATTTCGTCCGCTCGGTCGTCGATGCGGTCCGCGCGAGGGGACTGCAGGCCGAACCCCTGCTGCACGAGGCCGGCATCTCGCTGGAGCTGCTTGAGGTGCCGCAGGCACGGGTGTCCCCCCAGCACTACTCGGCCCTCTGGCGGCGGGTGATCGAGTGCCTGGACGACGAGTTCTTCGGCCAAGACTCGCGCCGCATGAAGAGCGGCAGCTTCGCATTGATGGTGCGCTCGGTGGTGCACTGCAGCAATCTACGCACAGGGCTAGAACGGGCGGCTCGATTCCTGTCGGTCTACCTGGACGATGTGCTCGTCGAAATTCGCGAAGCTGGGGACGAGGCACAGTTGACCCTGCGCCAGTGCCCGGTGACCCGTCCGCCGCTGGTGTTCGCCCACGAGACCCTGCTGGTCATGGTCTACGGGCTCGCCTGCTGGCTGATCGGCCGCCGTATTCCGGTACTCGCGGCGGAATTTGCCTATCCGCGCCCGCCGCACAGCCCGGAATACGCCGCCCTGTTCAGCAGCACCCTGCGCTTCGGCCAGCCGCTGACCCAGCTATTGTTCGATGCCACGTTATTAGACCTGCCGATCGTGCAGAGCGAGCGGACGGCAAAGGATTTCCTGCGCATCGCGCCGGAAAACATTCTGCTCAAATACAAGAACACGCAGAGCCTGACCGCCCGCATCCGTCGCCGGATGCGACAAAGACCTGACGAAATTCCCGAGCTCGACACGATGGCGCGGGAAATGAACACTGCGCCCGCTACCCTGCGGCGCAAGCTCAAAGCCGAGGGGCAGTCCTATCAGGCGATCAAGGACGAGGTGCGGCGGGACCTGGCGATCACCTACCTGAGCAGCACCGACAAGAGCATCGGCGAGATCGCGCTGGAGCTCGGATTCCTGGAGCCGAGCGCCTTTCACCGTGCGTTCCGCAAATGGGCACACACCTCCCCAGGCGCCTACCGCCAAGCGGAAAGCACGTCTACGGGGGCCGAGCCGAGACGCCCCCGCGACCCCGCCGGCCACTGACCGCCAGGTACGCACCAAAAGTACGCAACGACTCGTTGCCAATTGTTGCGGCATTGCAACAAACCGCTTCTGGGATCCGCTCCCGAACGAACCGCAGGGCTATCCGAGACGCCAATTCTGCCGCATAGCCCCAGCCTTCCTGAGGGAGCTCGCGCGTCGCGTTGCGACGACAGGGACGCTGGTGCTACGCTCGACCTTGCCGTTGTATACAACTTTAGACCGGCCACAAAGCTGGCCGTCGGGAATGTACCCCCCGGCGGCGACGAGCAGGACCGATCACTATTTCATGAGGAATCCCATGACCAGCCAACGCATCACCTCTCTGACCTGTCTCGCTGCGGCCGTGGCGGCGGCGTTGGGCGGCACAGCGGTACAGGCAAACCCGGCGCCAGCCGCCTCGGCGGCGGGAATCAACGAGATCGCCGAGATCATCGTTACCGCACGCCAGCGCGCGGAAAAGTTGCTCGACGTGCCAGTCGCCGTGCAGGCATTCACCGCCAGCGACATCAAGGCTGCCGGCATCGAGCGCCCCCAGGACTTCATCGCACTAACGCCCGGCGTCGCGCAGGTGCAGACCGCCGAAGTGGGCGACATGCAGGTCAGCATCCGCGGCATCAACACCGGCCGCGACGCTGAAACCAATTTCGCGCTAGTGATCGACGGCGTGCTCCAGACGAATCCGAATGGATTCAACCAGGAGTTCGCCAACATCCAGCAAATCGAAATTCTCAAGGGCCCGCAGGGCGCCCTGTATGGCCGAAATGCCGTCGCCGGCGCGATGATAATCACCACCCGCAAGCCCACTGACGAGTATGAGGCCGACGCGATCGTAGGCTTTGGCAACAAGGCGACCAGCAAGGCCAGCCTCTACGTCGCCGGCAAGCTTACCGACGGCGTGGACGCCGGCGTCAGTGCGTTCTATAGAAAGACGGACGGCTTCTTTCACAACAGCCTGCTGAACTGCGATGGCTGCGCGGACTACTACAAGGAAGTGGGTGTCGCGCCGCGCTTCATCATCAAGGCTGGCGAAAACGGCACCATCGACGTCAAGGCCAAGTACTCGAAGATCAACGCGGGCGCGATCAACTTCAACGCGGCCTTCGCGCTGCCGTACTTTGCCAGCGCCTTCGGCAACCCGGACTTCTTCCAGAACGTCAACGAGCACCAGTTCTCTTACATCAACAACATCATTCCGCAGAACGAGCAGAAGAACGCCCAGTTCTCGGTCAAGGGCGACTGGAACCTAGCAGTGGGAACACTGACTGCGTTCGCCGCCTACAACGACCAGAAGAACATGTTCCTGACCGACGGCACCAGCGCCGCGTTCAACCTGTACTCGAACGTCCCAACCAGCCTCGGCCCGAACACCTGTTCGGTGTCGCTGGCCGCGAAGCCAGGTGGCTCGCTGCCGTCGCCCACGTTCTACGCCGACCAGTACGGCCACGACGCCAATGGCAATCCGATCCCGGGTTTCAACCTGCTGCCGGCCTACAGCCCGACCACTTGCGACGGCTACCAGTACCAGCAGCGCGACCAGAAGGATGCCTCCTTCGAGGTACGACTGTCCTCGCCTAGCGGCCAGGCGCTACGCTGGCAGGGCGGTTTCTACTACGGCGACATCAAGCGTCACGTAGTGGTCTCGCAAGGCTCGGACCTCGGCAACGGCTTCCTCGCGCAGGCATTCGTGCCGACCTCCGGCCCGAACCCGACCGATCTGCAGTACGATGACGACTTCCATAGCAAGGTCGCGGCGGCGTTCGGCCAGATAGCCTACGACGTACTGCCAAACGTTGAAATCGCCCTGGCACTGCGCTACGACAATGAGAAGCGCAGCGTCAGCAACAACGTCGGAACTGGCGCCAATGCGCTGGCGCAGACCCCCTGCTTCGCCCAAAGCTCAGCATGCGCGTCACAGCCGTACATCAACCCCGCCTACGCGGTTGATCCGGCGCTTGCGACCACCGGCATCCCCGGCCGCGAGCAGGCATTCAGCCAGCTGCAGCCCAAGCTGTCGCTGAACTGGAAGCCGACGGACCACGTCTCGGTATTTGCGTCCTACGGCTACGGCTTCCGCAGCGGCGGCTTTAACTCCACCGGCAGCGCAGCCACGGTTCTGCAGTACTTCGGTGGCCTGCATGAAGTGGTCAACGGCGCAGCGGTGGATGGCCAGCCCTCGCTGCCGGTCGCCTCGCTCGGTACCTGCTCCGATGGCCAGAACAAGGCGGTCGTATACAACGCGCTGGGCGTCGGCACGCCCACCTGCGGCGGCACGGCGACGTTCGCCAATGGCGTCAGCGACGACTACAAGAAGGAAGTCTCCAAGGCAGCGGAAGTTGGCTTCAAGGCTGAACTGCTAGACCGACGCCTGTTCATCAATGGCTCCATCTACCAGACCAAGATCGAGAACATGCAGGTGTTCAACTTCTTCGCCGGTCCGTTCGGCCTGCTGCGCGTCGTTACCAACGTCGATAACGCAACGGTCAAGGGTGTCGAAGGTGACATTCGTTGGCGCGCGAATCGGTACGTGACGATGTTCGCCGGCTTCGGAACCGTCGACAGCCGCATCGACAAGTACACCGGTCGTGGCTACACGGAAGGCAATGCGGTTCCGTACGCGCCGAAGTACACGGGCGACGCTGGCGTCGACTTCACAGTGCCGGTTAGCAGCGCGATCACACTGACGGCGCGGGTGGACATGAGCGCACTTGGCAAGACGTGGTTTAGCACCGTCCAGAACAATTCGGTGCAGTCGGTATTCGGAGTGCCGGCGGACTACTCCAAGACCTATCGCGATGCCTTCGAGCTGCTCAATGCACGCATCGGCCTGCATGGCGAACGTTGGGACCTGACCGCGTGGGGCCGCAACCTGTCGAACAAGCAGTACCTGGCGGAAGTGATTCCGGCACCGGAGTTCGGCGGTTCGTTCCTGAACTCTGGCACCGGCCGATCATTCGGCATGGATGTCGGCTACCGGTTCGGCAAGTAACTGGAAAGAATGCCTCGCTGGACCGTCGCAGTCGCGACGATCCAGCGAGGCGCACGCTAAGGCAAGCGCCGACGGGTGTCGGGCGTTACGCGCGCAGCTGCCCGTGCGAATCACGGCCTAAACGAAAACTCACCAGAGCGTACTTGAACGGCCGGGAGTCGCGCCGACGAACTACTTGCGCCCCAGCGACCGCTTGGCGGCAAGTACGTGCGAACGCATAACGGACGCCGCCCACTCGGCGTCGTTCTTTTCCAGCGCTTCGACAAGCTCAAGATGATGCGCCGCACTGCGCTCGAGATCATCCGGCGTGTAATGACTGAACGTCTTCATGATCAACGACGCATCCAGGAGCGCGGCCAGAATGCGGGACAAACGGGGGCTGGCGGACGCTTCCTGCAGTTGGTAATGGAAGCGACTGTTGAGACTGGCAATGCGCTCCAGATGCCCGTCACGACGGTCGTGGGCCTCGCGCTGCTGCTGTGCGGCCAGGGACCGCAACACCGTGAGCTGCGCGGGAGTAGCGAGTGACGCTGCACGCGCCGCACCATAGGACTCGAGCACCGCTCGCAGGTCAAAAATCTCATCCGTATCCGCCGGCGTCCAGTCGATGACGACTGCCCCCTGGTTGGGAGTCAGCTCAAGAAGGCCTTCTGCCTGCAGGCGTCGTAACGCCTCGCGCGCCGGCGTGCGACTTACGCCCGCCGCCGCAACGACGTCCTGCTCGGTAATCCGGCTGCCCAGCGCAAAACGGCCAGCGACTATGCCGTCCTTGATCGCTGCATAGGCCTTATCGACTGCACGCACTGTGCGCTTCTCCGCGTGACACCATCCTGTGGAAGCGTCGCCGAAAGGCCGGTCGCGCAGATTGTGCGCGGCCGGCGAGAACAAAAGCGACGCCCCCTGGTCGGAACGCTCAGGCGGCCTTGCCGCGCCGATTGAACTTCGGCTGCTGTGGCGCCGGGAGTGCCGTCTCCGCCAGACAGCGCCCTTTCAACTCGTCAATTGACTCGAAGCCGCGGTCAAATAGCTTCACCGCCCCCCGCTGCTTCGCCATCTTGGCCCGCAGTGCCGTCGTGGCCTTGAGGTCAACGACTGCATCGGCGCTAACGACAACGCCGTAGCGCCGGGCACCCGCCACCGTAACGAGGCCGGCATCGACGTCGAATGCCACGCGCTCTGGCTCACGCTCCAGCGGATCACCGCAACCACCCCCGCCCCAGGTATCGAAGTACATCAGGTCGCCGGCTTCCACTTTGACCCGATCGCACTTGGCCGGGATCTGCTCCTCCGTACCGTCACCACGGATCAGCAACTTGCGACTGCGTTGCCCCGGCAAGCCGCCGTTGACGCCCCACGGGTAGGTCAGCCAGCGATCGTCATGAATCGATATTTCGCCGGGCTCCAGGAACCGATAAGCGACCCGCAGCGCGTTGCCGCCTCGGTTCTTGCCGGGACCACCAGAGTCGGCGATGGTCTCGTAAACTTCGATCCGTAGCGGGAAATAGCTCTCAAGGAACTCATTCGGCACGTTGGTAAACGACGGCCACAGGGAGTGGCCGTCCGGGCCATCACCAAACGGCTTGCCCGGGATGCCACCGAAGCCAATCTGAAACAACTGGTACCACTCGCCCGTGGAACGATAGCCCGAGTACATGATGTGGGGACTATCCGAAAATCCAGCGGCGCACATGAACGCAGGATTCCCCTGCCCCAGCAAGCCACCGAGAATGTCGAAAATGCGGCCGAGAGCGTGCGTCCGACAAGACAGCGCAGCAGGCTTTTTCGGCTTGAGCAGTGTGCCCTGCGGGATCCGGACTTCCATCAGGTCGTAGAAGCCATCGTTGAACAAGATCTGTGGATCGAAAACCATGATCATGTAGACACCGGCGAACATCTTGAACAACTCCTCATTGAGGAGAAAGTTGATGGCGCCGATGGACTGCGGATCCGTCCCCTCGAAGTCGAAGATGCACTTTTCGCCTTCTCGCCACATCGTGCATGCGATCTTGTAGGGACCCATTCCCATACCGTCGTCGCAGACGTAGTCCTCGAAATACTGCTTCTTTTCCGGCACCGTGCGCAGGATGAGTTCGCGCATGGCCCGCTTGTTGCGCTCGAGCATGGCGTCCATGGCCGAATAGAAGATGTCATCCCCGAAGCGGGTAGACAGTTCAATGCAGCGGATGGACGCGGTCTTCAGCGCCGCGACGATGGCGTTGAAATCCGACAAGTTCCACATTGGCAAACGACAGTTGTGAAGGATGATCTTGAGCACATCCTCCTGCAACTGGCCGCCCCTGAAGATCTTGATCGGCGGCACGCAAATGCCCTCCTCGTAGATCTGGCGCGCATCGGTTGGCAGGGACCCTGGCACCTTGCCACCAATATCGGTCATGTGGCCAAACATCGCTGACCATGCAATCAGGCGACCGCCCTTGTAAACCGGCATCAGCAGGAGCCAGTCGTTGGCGTGGCTCACCGCGCCATTGACCGAATAAGGATCCGACGTCATGAAGATGTCGCCCTCCTCGATCGTGCCGTCGTAGGCGTCGACAAAGGCGTTAATGAACGATCCGAACTGGCCGACAACCATCTTGCCTTCAAGGTTCGCGATCATCGGAAACTCATCATGCTGCTCGCGGATGCCTGGCGACATCGCAGTGCGGAACAGGACGGTGTCCATTTCGTAGCGGGCGCTGCGAAGGGCGCTCTCGATGATGTCGATGGTGACGGAATCCACCTTCACCTTCTTCATCCGCTTCTTGTTGCTCTGAATGATCTTGGCTGACATTGCTATGACTCCCGGCGGCTCTTACTTGCGACCCTTGGAACGGGCTTTCGCCTTCAACGCCGGCTTGGACTTAGGTGTGGCCTTAGTCTTTGCCGCCGCCTTTGGGCTGGCCTTCGGCTTTGGTCGGGTTGCGGCTCCGACCGCTCCCTTCTCCTTGTAGCCGTCCGGGTAGATCAGAATATTTCCGGCCTTGTCCACGATACCGTGGTGCCGGGGCAGAATGACGGTAGTCGAATCCATCTCCATCACGATCGCAGGACCAGGCACTCGGTTGCCCGCCTTAAGCTTGGCGCGGTCATACACGATCGCGGTGTAGTCCTTGCCGTCCATGTAGGCCTTCTGCTTGCCCACTGCAGCGGCCTTTGGATCCGGGCCACCCTTAGCCAATGCCGGCCGGTCGATCGTGATGCCGCGGCCCTGCACGACAGCCCGCAAGTTCACCACCTCGTGCTCTAGTGGCAACGCGAAGGTGAACAAGCGCTTGTGCTCGGCGTCGAACGGTACGGAAATCGCCGCGAGGCCATTTTTGGCGAGACTCTTCAGGTCGACCGCGACGGTCAGCTGCAGTCCCTGGCCCTGATAGCGAATATCAACCTGGTAGCCTATGCGCATCTGCGCACGCGGGACTTTCTCCCGCTCGAGCGAGCGCGCGGCATCGTCAGCCAGAGACGAGAGGATCTCGTGGACTTCCTGCGTCGAGGTATCGGCGAACTTGCGGATGAACGTACGCGAGGACTCATCCCGCACCGCGGTAGTGGCGTCACCGAGCGCACACAGCACGCCCGGCCCCGGCGGAATGATGGACGGCCATGATCCAAGCAGGCGCGACAGGGCGTTGGCATGCAGCGGGCCGGCGCCACCGAACGCGATCAGCGCGTAATCGCGGGGATCGTGGCCCTGTTCCACCGACACCAACCGCAGCGCGCCGACCATGTTCTCATTGACGATGTTGTAGATGCCGAGCGCCGCATCCTTGATGTTCTTGCCAAGCGCGTCGCCGACTTTCTTAACCGCCGCGTTGGCCAGCGGCCGATTCAATTCCATGTCCCCGCCAAGCCGCTGCATCTCGGGCATGTAGCCGAGCACGACGTTCGCATCGGTGACCGTAGGCTCCGTGCCGCCTCGTCCATAGGCTGCAGGACCCGGGTCCGCGCCCGCCGATTGCGGCCCGACGCGCAGTGCCTTGGTTAACTCAGGGACGTGGGCAATAGAACCGCCACCGGCACCCACGGTACGAATATCCACAGAGGACGCACGGACGGTGACGTCACCGATCGTTGTTTCGCGGCGCAGCCGTGGCTCGCCATTCATAATCAGCGCAACGTCCGTCGAGGTGCCACCCACATCGACAGTCAGCAGGTTGGGGAAGCCCGCCTGTACGGCGACCCAGAGCGCGCCTGTGACGCCGCCGGCCGGACCAGACATCAGCAGATTGACCGGATATTCCTCAGAGGATTTTGCCGAGGCAAGACCACCATCCGACCGCAGGATGTGCAGCTTTACGTTCCGACTCTTCTCCCCCAGCTTGGTTTGCAGATTGTTGACGTATTTCTGCACCTTTGGCCGAACGTAGGAATTGGCGACCGTCGTCACGGTGCGCTCGTACTCCTGCATCTCGGGCACGACCTCGGATGACAGCGAGACCGGAATGCCGGGCAGCACTTCAGCCGCTATGACCTTGATGCGCCGTTCATGCTTGTCGTTCGCGAACGCGTTGATCAGCGAGACGGTCAGAGCCTCGATGTTACGGGCCTTCAGGCTTTGCAGCTGGATACGCAGATGCGCCTCATCGAGCCCGCGGACGATCTCTCCCTTCGCGCCGACGCGCTCGTCAGCTTCAATCGTGCACGACAGCGGCGCCATCGGCAGCGACTTGTTATAGATAACCCAGCCACCGAGCCCCCCAGGCACAAAGCTCCGGGCGATCTGCAGCACCTGCCGGTAACCCTTGGTCGTGACCAGACCACAACGCGCACCAGTGCCAGTGAGCACCGTATTGGTAGCGACCGTCGTGCCGTGCATGACGTGCTCGATTTTTTCGGCGTCTATGCCCGCGCGCTCGCAGACACGCGCAATGCCGTTCAGCACGCCGACCGACTGGTCGGCCGGGGTGCTTGGCACCTTCGCCGTCCATGTCTGACCCGTGGATTCGTTAACAAGCAGCAGGTCGGTAAAAGTACCGCCTACGTCTACGCCCAATCGATAGCTCATGCGCGCACCTGCATTAGTCATTTCGAATGATTGCTGTCCGCGGAAACTCCCGCGCCGTTTTTAAACAGTCGCCGGCCGGACGTGAAAGTCGCCCGCCTTGATAAGCATCCCCGGGATCGTCCGTCCGAGCTGGTCCTGCAGCCAGCGCCCTGTATTAATCAGCGAGGCAAGGTCGATGCCCGTGGCAATTCCCATCCGGTTGAGCATGTAGACCAAGTCTTCGGTCGGGATGTTGCCAGTGGCCGCTGGCGCGAACGGGCAGCCCCCGATACCGCCAATGCTGGCGTCAAGCACGGTGACACCGGCCGCTACGGCGGCATAGGCGTTTGCAAGCCCGGTGTTGCGCGTGTTGTGAAAATGGAAGCGCAGTGGCATCTGCGGCAGGCGCTCGCGCACGCGGGCGACGATTTCTCCTACCTGGCTAGGCACGCCGACACCGATTGTGTCGGCGATCGCGATTTCGAACGGTCCGGCTTCGGCCACTCGTTCTGCGATCTCGACGACCCGGGCGACCGGCACATCTCCCTCAAAAGGGCAGCCGAAAGCCGCGGAGACCGTCACCTGCGCCCGGATACCCGCCGCGTGCGCTGCGCGCGCAATCTCAGCCCATGCCGCGATAGAGTCGGCGGTCGAAGCGCCCTGATTGCGCTGATTGAATGTATCGCTGGCAACGACCGCCATACCGATCTCGGTGCAGCCGGCAGCCTGCGCACGTTCAAATCCCTTGCGATTTAGAACCAGTCCAACGTATTGCACCCCATCGCGACGCGGCAGCGCCTTAAGGACGTCTTCGGCGTCGGCCATCTGCGGAACGCGTTTCGGGTTTACGAAGCTGGCGACCTCGATGCGGCGAATGCCAGCATCGACCGCGGCAGCGATGAATTTGAGTTTGGTCTCGGTGCCTACCACGACCGCCTCGTTCTGCAGGCCGTCGCGAGGCCCCACCTCGACGATCTCTACGAACTTCGGGAACCGGTCGCTCACGTTATGCGTGCCTCGTAGGCTCTGTCACCATGGTGGACGGCCGATTGTATACACGAAATATTTGAGATCCCATCACGTCGTGCTGGGATCCTTGACCCATCGGCCCGGCGATTGTATACAATCCATAGTGTCGCGTCCAAGCCCCCACTGCCTGCCCCAGGACCTGCAATGAGCGATCCAGCCTTCAAGAACGGCCCTCTGTCCGACCTGCGCGTGCTCGAACTCGGCACCCTGCTGGCGGGCCCCTTCTGCGGGCAGCTGCTCGGCGATCTGGGCGCGGAAGTCATCAAGATAGAGGCCCCCAAGCAAGGCGACCCGATGCGCGTCTGGGGCCGCCAGAAGGAAGGCGAGCCCTCGCTGTGGTGGCCTGTGGTCGGGCGCAATAAGAAGGCGATCACACTGGATCTGCGCCAGGCGGCCGGTCAGGAGCTGATCCGTGAACTGGTGCGCAAAGCCGACTTCCTGCTCGAAAACTTCCGTCCCGGTACGCTCGAAAAATGGGGCCTGGGTTGGGAGGAGCTGTCCGCGATCAACCCCAGCCTAATCATGATCCGCGTCTCCGGCTTCGGCCAAACCGGCCCGCGCGCCAAGGACCCCGGCTTCGGGGCGATCGGCGAGGCCATGGGTGGCCTGCGCTACGTCGTTGGCGACCCGTCGACGCCGCCGTCGCGGATGGGCATCAGCATCGGCGACTCGCTCGCCGCGACATTTGCTTGCGTCGGCGCGCTTTCCGCGTTGCATTACCGCGAGAAGACCGGCCGCGGCCAGATCGTCGATTCGGCCATCTACGAAGCGGTCCTCAACATGATGGAATCGCTGATCACCGATTTCGATCAGCGCGAGTTCATCCGCGAACGTACCGGTGCGATCCTCCCGAACGTCGCCCCGTCTAACGTCTATCCGACCCGTGACGGACTGGTGCTCATCGCGGCGAACCAGGACACCGTTTTTGGCCGGCTCGCACTGGCAATGGGCCAGCCGGAGCTTGCCACCGACCCCAACTACTCGACACACCAGGCGCGCGGTGCGCGTCAGGATGAACTCGATGAGCGGGTCGGCCGATGGACGGCCAGCATGACAACTCGCGAAGTGCTCCTGATCCTCGAAAAGCCCGAGACCGCCGTCCCGTCAGGCCTGATCTACCGTGCCCCCGACATGCTGGAGGACCCTCACTTCAAGGCGCGCGAGGCCATCGTCAGCACGCCACACCCCGTTTTCGGGCAGCTGAAGATGCAGAACGTCGCGCCGAAGCTGTCAGCGACGCCCGGGGGTATTCGCTCCCCGGCACCCGAGCTTGGGCAGCACAACGACGAGATATACTTGAACCTACTGGGACTGGCACCTGAACGCTACGCCGCCCTACAGGCAGCGGGCGTCATCTGAGGGAACGCGACATGACCGACGCCTCGCTGAAGGACAATTATGCGCGGGGCGGGTTCACGCAGCAGCTGCCACTTGGCACGCGCCCGGCGCTGATCGTCATCGACTTGGTTCGCGCCTACCTCATCGAGGGTTCACCGCTATTTGGCGGGGACGGCTGCCGTGCCGCACACGCCGGTGCATTGCAACTGCTGGCGCTGGCCCGCCGCGCTGCTATTCCCATCGTACACACCAACGTCGCGTATCAGGCCGGTGGCCGGGACGGTGGCGTATTTTTCAGGAAGATCCCGGCGCTGCGCCACTTTGAGACGGGTCGCAACCCTGAATATGCCGCCTTCGCCGAAGGCCTGGAGCCGCTCCCCGGCGAAACGGTGATTACCAAGCAATACGCCAGCGCGTTCTTCGCCACTTCGCTCGCCTCAACCCTTACCGCCCTTGGCGTCGACACCCTGCTGATCGCCGGCGTCTCGACTAGCGGCTGCGTGCGCGCGACCGCGGTCGACGCCTGCCAGCACGGCTTCGTACCCGCGGTCGTCCGCGAGGCCGTCGGCGACCGCGCTCGCGAGCCCCACGAGGCCAACCTGTTCGACCTGCAGGCAAAATACGCCGAGGTCGTCGGCCTCGAGACGGTCGCGCGTTACCTAGACGGCATCGCACCGCAGCGCTGACACGCATGAGGCAGCTCAGTCCGCCGCGGCACGCCGACCTGATGATCGCGGCGGCGGCGGCGGTTGGCTTCGCCAGCAAGGGCATCTTCGCGAAGCTTCTATACGCTCGAGGCTGGGACTTCGAGTCCGTCCTGACACTACGCTCGCTCGGCGCGCTGCCTATCGTCTGGATCTGGGCCGTTTGGCGCGCAGGTCCAACTGCGGTGTGCCGCATACCACTCGCCGCCGTGACTGGGGCAGCTGGCGCCGGCGCACTGTGTTACTGCGCCGGCGTGCTAATGAACTTCTATGCACTGACGCTGATGACGGCGAGTATCGAGCGGGTACTGCTTTTCTCCTACCCCTCGATGGTCGTGATCCTGCATGCGCTCATCCAACGGCGGGCGCCGTCGTGGCGAGTAATGACGGCAGTGGCGCTAACCTACGCGGGCATCCTCGTGGTGGTCGGTGGCCCAAACCTCGCGACATTGCACGAAAACGCCTTCGGCGGAGGCCTCGTGCTCGGCTGCGCCCTGACGTTCGCCCTCTACTATCTGGCAAGCGAACGCTGGACCCCCGCCATTGGCAGCGCGCCATTCACAGTGATTGCCCTCACCTCGGCCACACTGCTACTCGTGGGGATTGCGGTCGCACACCACGGCCACCTCTCGACGCTGCGCGGTGGCCTGCCGGACGCGCTACTGATGGCCGGTCTCATTCTATTCGCGACGGTACTGCCCATGCTGCTGATGACGGAAGGCGTTCGCCGCCTCGGCGCGCAGCGTGCGGCGCTGATCAGCACGATCGGACCACCGGCCACGCTGCTCATGGGAGCGCTGTTTCTGGGAGAGCGGCTGTCGCCGGTCCAGTGCTTGGGCGCACTGCTGATCCTAGGAGGAATCGCGGTACTGCAAACACAGCGCCGCGCCAACGCCTAGCCTGGCGCGCGACGAGCGGTTACTTCGATTTCGATCCGCATCCTCGGATCGGCCAGTCCCGCAGCGAACATCGTGGCCGCCGGACGGATCTCGCCAAAATAGCGCCTTAGCACCGGCCAGCACTCGGCGAACTCGGCGGCGTTGGGCAGGATGTAGTGCACGCGCACGACATCAGCAAGGCTTGCGCCTGCCTGGGAAAGCGCCGCCTCTATGTTCCTGAAGCACTGTTCGGTCTGCTCCAGTAGTCCCTCGGGAAGCGTCATCGCGCTGTAGTCGAAACCAGTTGTACCCGAGACGAAGATCCACTCACCGTCGACGACGGCGCGCGAATAACCTATCTCTCGCTCGAAGCTTGAACCAGAACTGATCAGGGTACGGGCCACAGATATCTCCAATAGGGGCTGCGTGCAGCGCCATCAGTTTGACGGCGCCGACGTGCGCCGGATGAACGAGGCCACGCTGTCATGCAGTTGCTTCAGGGACGACTCCTTCGCATAAACCATGTGGCCTGAGTCGTAGAACTGGTACTCGATGTTCGACTGCAGCGCCGCAGGAATCGGCAGGTGCTGCATCTCGTACACCGCCTGGAAAAATGGCGTCGCAAGGTCAAAATAGCCGGCGTGCGTCTGCACCTTCAAAGCCGGGTTCATCTTCATCGCATTGGCCAGGTCCGGCATCACGTTCGATCCCTGACGCGCAGTGCCCGCCTGCGCCGAACCGGGCTGCTGGTGTTGGAAGTTCCAGGTCCGATAAGTGGCGATGCTGGGCTTGAACGTCTTCCCGTCGCCGTAGTGCAGTTCCTTGCGCGCGTAGTCGTTGAACAGCGAGACGTAAGCCGAGCTGATCGCGGCGGACTGCGGGTCGTATTCCGCTCGCTGGTTGAGTGGATCGAGCGTCGGGCCGGAAAAGCGCGAATCTAGCCGGCCGGTCGCCATGCCCGCGTCCACCTGCAGGGCCTGACGAAACTCACCGCCGTCGATGCGCAGGTCCGCCTTGAGAATGTAGTCGACTGACAGGCCCGTGTACTGATGCAACTGCTCAGCGATGCGCGCCCGCTCCGCGGGCTTCAGGGACGCACCCGCGGCTAGTGCCACGGCGTAGTCGCCAATCGCGAAACGCTCGACTTCGCCCAGCAACGACTCGAGGTCCTTGTGCTCGGCCGGCAGCTTATGGTGATACCACGCGGTCGCAGCGTAGGTTGGCAGCACCGTCTGATAGGGGGCATCGATGCCGGGATTGCCGTTGGGCCGATCGGGGCTGAGGTCGAAGTTCAGGATCTGCGACAGCAGAATCACGCCGTTGAAGTCGATTGAGCGGTCGGATTGAAGCTGGTTCACGAGCACCGCCGCGCGCGGCGTGCCGTAGCTCTCGCCGAACAGGTACTTCGGCGAGTTCCAGCGTCCATAGCGAGTCAGGAATTGCGAGATAAATTCGGCGAACGCATAGGCATCCTGGTCGACGCCATAGAACGCCTTCTCGGCATCACGACCAGCGATACGACTGAAACCTGCGCCCGGCGCATCGATAAACACAAGGTCACTGACGTCCAGCAGGCTCGCCGTATTGGGGATGAGCGCATACGGCGCGGCCGGGGCGTGCTGATCGGTAGAGGTAACCACGCGCTTCGGGCCGAACGCGCCCATGTGCAGCCACATCGTCGCCGACCCTGGGCCGCCGTTGAACAGGAACGTGAGCGGCCGCGGCCCTCCGCCGGACTTGAAGTAGGCGACATAGAACATTGACGCCTCGGCGGAGGCGGCCCGTCCCTCAGGGTCGCTGCCGGCAGGCGGCTCTGTGGCCTTGGGGTCCTTCGGCACGTCATCCCAACCCTTCGGATGGACGACCAGGGTGCCGGCCACAGCCTGGTAGGCGATGGCCTGGCCGCCGACGACGACCGAGCCGGTGCTGGTACGGGCCTCCGCATGGAAAGGCTGGAACCGGCCGGCATCGGCCTTGTCGGGCTCGCCGGCAGCGGATGACTCGGCAGACGGCGCCGGGCTCACCAACGGCGCATTCGCGCTTCCAGCGGCACCTGAAAACAACGCCAACCACGCGACCAAACCGCTCCTAACCAAGTTCTTCATACAGCCCTCAGGACGATCGAAACCACGGACAGCCTGCCGGCCTGGCCCGCGGACACGGTTGTGGCGGACACCGCGCTAACGCCGCGGCGCCTGATTTTGAATACAACTGATCCCCCCGCCACTGCTGGTGGGGGGATCAGCCCGTAGCTACTTCGCCGCAGCCGCGTCCTTTTCGCATTTCTTGACGAAGCTGTTCTTCGCCGCACCCTTGAGCTTCTTGTCAGCGGCCTTCGCGGCGCACATCTCAGCCGGCGACGGGACGGCGACGGCGGTAGCAGCAGCGGCATCCTTCTCGCACTTCTTGACGAAACTATTCTTCGCGGCACCCGCGAGCTTCTTTTCGGCTGCTCGTGCCGTGCAGTCAGGCTCCGCAGCCTGCGCCACGCTCACAGCTCCACAAATGCACATCACAGCAACCATCAGGAGATGCTTCATTGATCGCTCCTAGTCCTTAGGCGGCGGCACATGCCGGCAACCGATTGGAGCAGTTGCGATTGATCGGCGCAACCACGGCACGCTCAGCCGAGGTCCAGCTCCACCACAAGCTCGCGCAGCCCCTGACGGAACTCGTTTGCGCCTCCCATCGACGGGTGGCGCAGTACGGCTGTCGGCTCCCGACCCAGCGCCCGTAGCGAACGGCCCGCCACCTGGCCGACTGCCACGACACGAGCCCGCTTGAACGAGGAGAGCACCCCATCGAGCACGTCGCGGCCGGCCTCGAGCTCATCCCGGGTCGGCGCCCGGTTCGAATAGGGATCACCAGACTTGTAAGGATGCCATGCGAATGAGTTCCAAAGCACCGTGCTCGCGGCGATGCCCAGACCGTGCAGCGCCCCCCAGACAACTGTCGCGGAGGGCTCGCACCAGGGGCGCGGCCGGGACGTAAAGCGTCCCGGCACAGTAATGCGTGGGATCTTCCCCTCCAGCATCAGGCGTTCATTGGTGAACGCGAGACCTGAGAAATGACAGCCCTGATAGCCGGCGGCCTCACCGATCAGCACGAGCCGGGCATCGACATCAAAATGCCTGCGTAGCCGATGCAGCCGGGCTGTGGGGCCGGCCGCGGGCGACCCTGCCAGGTCCAACGGATCGGGCTGCGCCCAGGGGTTGAACACATCGCGTGAACAGAACGACTGCAGTGCTTGGTAGGGGATCGTCACTAAAACGTCCGTGAAATGAGCCCGTAGCGGCAGGCATGACAGCCAGTGTAACCACTGGCCGCGCACGGCCGCATTATGTCGGCCGTATGCGCAGGTGAGTATCGAGTCCCGGCGGTTCGGATGGGCAAGACACCCTAGACAGGACCTGCGTCCAGCTTGGCCGATCCGGGATGTGACACACTAAGCGCGCGGTGCTGGTCCGCCACCTTGTGTGACGGCCCCGGACCCACCCCTCCAACACTAGCTCGGATGGATCCTTTCCATGAAGCTCAAGCATGCATTGTCCCTGCCGGCCGCCGCAGGACTCCTCTCGTTCGCCCTGTCGGCCGTGGCCGTCGATAACGCCGCGGATGCAAAGCCCCTCGCCAAGGCCGCGGCACCTGCACCGAAGGCGAAGCCCGCCGCTGCCAAACCCGCCGCCGCATCGTCCGTCAGCTACAGCGCGGGCCTTTCGGTCGGTGAAGGTCTGCGCAAGGCGGGCGTCACCCATGAAATCGACATCCAGACCTTCGGCCAAGGCCTGAAGGACGCGCTGGCAGGCAAGAGCACGTCGAACGAGGACAAGGAGCAGCTCGCGAAGTTCATGACCGAGCTGCACAACTCGATCGGCAACCAGAACCACGCGGCAGCGAAAGAATTCCTCGCCGCCAACGCGAAGGCTCCCGGCGTCGTGACCACGGCGAGCGGTCTGCAGTACAAGGTCGCCGCGGCCGGCGACGCCGCGGCCGCTTCGCCGCAGCAGAGCGACGAGGTGACGGTGCAGTACCGCGGGCGCCTGCTCGATGGAACTGAGTTCGACAGCTCCTACTCGCGCGGGCAGCCGGCGACTTTCCCGCTCGGCGGCGTGATCAAGGGCTGGCAGGAAGCGCTGGGCCTGATGAAGCCTGGCGCGAAGTGGACCATCTATATTCCGCCTGAGCTCGGTTACGACCTGAACTCCCGGGCGCCGATTCCGCCCGGTTCAGCGCTCGTATTCGACGTCGAGCTGATCAGCGTCAAGGCGGCCACCGCCGCTGCGGCACCGACGGGCCAGTAAGCGCACTTTGCCCGGGTGGCCACTGGGCACCCGGGCAGGTTCGGTCTTGTCAGGCCAGCAGCTTGCTGCCGGCCTCAAAGCGCAGCGCATCCGTGTCGTTGCCGCGCGGCGGAACCGCCCTGCCACGCTGCACAGCCGCTCGCGCAGCTACACGCGCAAGCCACTTCGCCAGGTGGGGCAAGCCATCGATGCTGACACCCGCCCACTCATAGCCGTGGACCCACGACCAGTGCGCGATATCGGCGATCGAGTAGTCGTTACCGGCAATGAACTCATGCACCGAGAGCTGCCGCTCGAGCACCTCAAACAGTCGACGCACCTCGCGCTGATAGCGATCGATTGCGTAGGGGATCTTCTCGGGCGCCGAGCGCAGGAACACACTCGCCTGGCCCATCATCGGCCCGATGCCAGACATCTGGAACATCAGCCATTGCAGCACCCGCGAGCGGCCCTTCGGATCGTGAGGCAACAGCCTGCCGGAACGCTCTGCAAGATAGACCAGGATCGCGCCGGACTCGAATACGGCGAAGTCGTCATTACCGCGATCGACGATCGCCGGGATGCGACCGTTCGGATTCAGCCGCAGGTACCAGTCCTGCTTCTGCTCTCCCTGCAATAGGTCGAGCGTGTGAACCGCGTACGGGAGCCCCATCTCTTCCAGTGCAATCGACACCTTCCAGCCGTTCGGCGTCGCCGCGGTAAACAGGTCGATCATTGCGTGGACCCTCTGCGCTTCCTGCGGGGAAAAGATCGCTCACGCACAAACCCGTCTAATGGCGCGCCATCCCCAGACACCCGGCGCCAAGGCCAGGCGGGCGCGCATCAATGCCAGTGCGCAACTCCGGTTTACCTTACTCAGAGGGCTGCGCGCAATGCGGCAATATGCTCGGGTCCAATTCCGCAGCATCCACCGATGATGCTGGCGCCCCGCGCGACCCAGTCGCGCGCCCAGCCAAGGTAGCCAGCGGGCGTCAGGTCGGCCCGGATCTCGAGCAGGTCAGCGTTCGCGTCAGCGTCGGCGCGCTGCGGCGGGAACGCGTTCGCGTAGACGCCGATCTGCACGTTTGGCGCGCGCGTTGCGAGCAGATCACGGGCGATTGTCACGGCGGCCCCCATCACTTCGGGTTGGCTGCAGTTGAACAGCACCGCCGCGGCGCCGAGTCGCACCGCCGCGCGTACGGCGTCCTCGACCGACTCGCCCGAGCGCAGCCGCGGCGCTTCGGCGGCAAGATGCCCATCGGCGAGCGTGAATGACAGCCACAGCGGCTTGCCGTCCTGGCCTACCACGGCGCGGATCAGGTCAGCCTCCTCGATCGCACTGAGAGTCTCGCCCTGCCAGTGATCAACGCTAGGCCGCAAGCCGTCCACAATCGTCTGCAGCAGCGGCCGGGCGATGGCGGCATCGAACAGGTCAGCGCGGTAGGAGCCGCAGACGGGCGGCAGGGAGCCTGCGACGAGAACCGGCCGTGGTGACTTCGCGGCAACGTCATGCGCGAGAGTGCCGGACAGCGCGGCGAGTCGCAGGCCGTCGGCCGCGTGCCGCCCGGCGCCGAGATGGAACGGCACTACCGCGTAACTATTGGTGGTGATCACATCCGCGCCGGCCTCCACGTAGGCCTCATGCACGCGGGTCACGAACTGCGGGGCCTCGATCAGTGCGAGCGCCGACCACTCCGGCTGGCGAAACGGCGCGCCGATGCGCTTGAGCTCGCGACCAGTACCGCCGTCGAGCAAAGTGATGCGCTGCATGAAAGGCCTGCCAGTGAATGGAGAAGTCGCGCAGGATACCGCGCCTGCGCGCCCACGACGACTCCCCCGGCAAGGCACTCCAGAAGGGCACAGCGCTGATTTTTAACAAGATATATTCGGCCGGCAGACGCCCGCTGGAAAGCGCCGCAGATGCCCGTGCGGGATTTGTGCGCTGCGGCAAAAGCGCTGTTCAATAGCGCTATGCCCGCTTTCGTCGCCAAACGCCGACAAAGCACGCCCAAACTGTGACCCAGTTCTCACTGCCATCAGGGCCGAAGTCCCTAAACTTGCGAAAATACACAAAAGCGCGAAGGCAGCGGTCATCGGGATTGCGCCAATCGCCAGGGGCGCTAGCACTATGGTCAACCAAGATCTGTATGAAGTTTTCGTCCCCGCGACCGAATCAATCGCCGGGGCCGTCCGTGAATTTCATGTCGCGCTAGAAATCGCGAAGAAGCACGACGGCGAGGTCTGGATTCGCCGCAACCTGCAGATGGAAGCGCTCATCCGGAACATACCGGTCACGATCCACGCCTGACCGCGAGACCGGACTGCAGGCAGTTACCTGCCCGCAGTCCTTGACGGTCATTTCCGGGCTAACAGGTCCCGAATTTCGCTCAACAGCACTTCCTGCGCCGGCGGTGACGGCGCCACCACCGGGGCCGCAGCAGGCGCAGGCTGCTTCAGGCGATTGATCGCGCGGATCACCACAAAGATCACAAAAGCGATGATCATGAAGTCGACTATCGACTGCGCGAACGCGCCGTAGCGCAACAGCACCGCCTCACCCTTGCCGTTCGTGCCGATCTGCACGGCCAGCTTTGAGAAATCGTTGCCGGAGGTGATAACGCCAATCACCGGCATGATGATCGCCTCCACCAGCGACGAGACGATCTTGCCGAAGGCGCCACCGATCACGACACCGACCGCGAGGTCGACGACGTTGCCGCGCATCGCGAATTCCTTGAACTCTGTCGAAAGGCTCATTGTTCCATCCCCTTGGGTTCTTGCTTTTTCTTCCTGACCTGCAGAAGGCAAAAACGGTCATCCAACCTACCGTCAACTGCCCCTGCCCGGACATTGTACTGACCGGCATCCTCCTATGGCATGCTCGGCGCAGCATTTAACTTCGCCGGAGCCGTAAATGACCTCCCCCACCCCGCGCCCGCCCGTCCCTCCGTTCAATCGCGAGACCGCCAGCGCCAAGGTGCGCACGGCAGAAGATGCGTGGAACCGCCGCGACCCGGACAAGGTCGCACTGGCGTACAGCGAGGACAGCGTCTGGCGCAACCGGGCAGAGTTCCTGCAGGGCAGAGCGGCGATCGCGGCGTTTCTTACGCGCAAGTGGGCGCGCGAAATAGACTATCGACTGATCAAGGAACTGTGGGCGTTCACCGACGACCGCATCGCCGTGCGCTTCGCCTACGAATGGCGCGATGATTCAGGCAGCTGGTTCCGCTCCTACGGCAACGAGAACTGGGAGTTCGACGAGTGGGGCTACATGCGTCGCCGACTCGCCTCAATCAACGATCTGCCGATCGCGGAGGCTGAGCGCAAGTTCTACTGGCCCTCGCCGGGCGTACGACCGGCCGATCATCCAGGCCTGTCTGAACTTGGCCTTTAGGACCCACACATGCCCGTCATCACCGAAATCGGCGGCCATGACAAGGATCTAGGCGGCGGGTTGGTCATACGCCGACTGCTGCCGGCACTGGCACGCCAGTCGATAGGACCGTTCGTCTTCTTCGACCACTTCGGTCCGCTACAGGTCACGCCCGCCATGGACCTCGACGTGCGCCCGCATCCGCACATCGGCCGGGCCACCGTCACCTACCTTTACGACGGCGCGTTCATGCACCGCGATAGTCTCGGCTATGAGCAATGCATAGAGCCGGGCGCGATCAACTGGATGACCGCCGGTCGCGGCATCGTGCACTCGGAACGCCGCCCCGCGGATCTGGTGGGCCGCTCATACCTACTGCACGGACTGCAGTTGTGGGCCGCACTACCGTTGGCGCTCGAAGATACCGCACCTGCCTTCTCGCACACGCCTGCGGACGACCTGCCGCAGATCGGCGGCGATGGCTACACGGGTCGCGTCCTGGTAGGCAGCGCCTTCGGCCTGCAGTCGCCGGTCCAGGTCGCGTCCCCAACGCTATATCTGGATCTTGCGCTCGCTGCCGGCGCCTCGCTGAATCTGCCACCGCTCGCCGGCGAGATCGCCATCTACCCGATCGATGCAGACGTCTCAGTCGACGGCCGCGGTGTGCCGCAGCGGGTACTGGCCATACTCGACGCCGAGCAACCGGCGCGCATCGACGCGACCCGGGCAACTAGGCTTATCGTCATTGGTGGCGACCCGCTAGACGGACCTCGCCACTTGTGGTGGAACTTCGTCTCGAGCCGCAAGCAGAGGCTGCTGGAGGCGGCTGACAGCTGGGCGGCAGGTCGCATGACCAGCGTCGCAGACGACAACACGTTCATCCCGCTACCGAAGCATCGCCCCCCCGCCTGAGCCTGCTCTCAGTTGTGCTGGATGAACGCTGTGTGGCCGTGGTGTTGCAGCGAATAAACGACTGTCTCCAGGTACGTGTCGGTGGAGATAAAGGAGCCCGAGTAACGCTCGTTCCAGCGCGCGAGCACCTTGGCCTCTTTCATCTGCTCCAGAGTCTTTCCCGCCTTCAGCGCACGCGCGACGACGTCGCGCGTGTCCTTGAGCATCTGCACGTACTCACGCAGATCCGCGATTGTCGACAGCTCGCCGTGACCGGGGATGATCTTCGCATCCGCCGGGACCTGTTCGATCACGCCTTCGCAGGCCTTGATCATGCCCTGCAAGCTGCCACCAGCCTCGATGTCTATGAAGGGGAACCCATAGCGCACGTAGTCGTCACCCATGTGCACGACGTTCGCTTTGGGGAAGAAGATAACGGAGTCGCCATCAGTGTGGCCCGCAGGAAAATGCAACGCCCGCACATCCTCGCCATTCAGGTGCACCGAGACGTCGTGGTCGAACGTGATGATCGGAAGCGCGCCGGGAGACGCGGCCGGCATGGTGAGATGGACCGCACCACCAGTACCCATGTCGCTGCCACTGGCGAGCCTCGCGCGGACATTGTCGTGGGCGATGATCGTCGAGCCTGCGTTCGCCAGCGGCAGGTTGCCGCCGGCGTGATCGAAGTGAAAATGCGTGTTGATCACGTAACTGACCGGTTTATCGGTGATGCCAAGCGACTTCAGCGCGGCGGCGATCTTCGGCGCGAGTGGCGCGAACTCATCATCGACGAGCACGATCCCGTCGACACCGATGGAGGCGGCCATGTTGCCGCCTGTGCCTTGCAGCAGATAGACGCTACCGGCGACCTTGGCGACCTTGATCTCGACCTTGTCGTAATCGGTTTCGGCAGCGCGCAGCGGCATTGCGGCGACCAACAAGGCGGCCACGATAAATTTCAGAAATCGCATGAGGTACCTCCGTGTACGGCCGTCGGATGCTAGCACGCCGCCCGTGCGGCTCGTCCGGAGAAGAGAACCTGAGGTTCGCACCTACTGACTCAAACGCCCGGTATCCTTAATCCCCCAATTCGGTGCCTCAATCAGGAGCCTGCCATGATCTTCATACGCAAAGCCGCCGAGCGTGGTCACACCGATGCCGGCTGGCTGAATAGCTGGCACAGCTTCTCATTCGGCGAATACCGCGACCCCAACCACATGGGGTTTCGGACACTGCGCGTTATCAACGACGACCAGGTGGCGGCCGGATCAGGCTTCGGTACGCACGCTCACCGCGACATGGAGATCATCTCCTACGTCGTCGCAGGCGGCCTCGAGCACAAGGACAGCATAGGTACGGGCTCCGTGATCAGGCCTGGCGAGGTACAGCGCATGACCGCCGGCACCGGCATCCGCCACAGCGAGTACAACGCCAGCAAGACCGAACCGGTGCACTTCCTGCAGATCTGGATCCTGCCGGAACGAGCCGGCCTCGAGCCGGGTTACGAGCAGAAGGCATTCAGCGCGGTGGAGCGTTCAAACCAGCTGCGGCTCGTCGCTGATCGTCAGGGCAGCGACGGCGCCGTGACCCTCCATCAGGACGTCCGACTCTACGCCTCGACGCTAACTCCCGACGCCATGCTGCGAATAGCCGTGCCATCGGGACGCTACGGCTGGCTGCAGGTGGTACAGGGGGTCGCCACCCTGCAGGGCCGTCCACTGCAAGCGGGCGATGGCGTGGCAATCGCAGAGGAGCACGCCCCGTTGGAGCTCAAGACCACACACGGCGCCGAGGTGCTGTTCTTCGACCTGGCCTGATCATGCCGGCCAGCCGACGTTCTCTCACGCCTCGTACGCATCAGCAGTGGTAGATTTACGCCATGAAAGCCCGCAAGTCGCCCTCCCTGTCCAGCACGCAGTTCCGTCAGCTGCTGTCCGTCGTCATGCCTGCTGTGAAGGCAGCAGGCGAGCTCACGATCAAGCGTCAGCGCCGCATAGCGATCCAGCACAAGCTCGACGGCAGCGAGGTCACCACGGCCGATCGTGCGGCTGAGCGCCTGCTGCGCAAGAGTCTCGCGGCCGCCTGGCCCGACGACTCAATACTCGGTGAGGAATACGGTGGCAGCGTCGCGCAACGCGGCCGCTCGTGGCTGATCGATCCGATCGACGGCACCGCCTCCTATGTACTCGGCCTCGGCACCTATGGATCGATGCTATCGCTGCTAATCGACGGCAAGCCCGTGTTCGGCTGCATCCACCTGCCGGCGATGGGCGAAACGACCTACGCGGCGGTTGGCCACGGCTGCTGGTTGCAGCCCGACAGCGGTCGCCCACGGCAGGTACATGTCGCGCCGCCGCGGCCATACGCAAAGGCGAACACCGGACTGACCAGTTACAAGCAGACCGACCTGTTCCGACCGCCAGGCCCCTGGCAGATCTCCAAGCTGATCGGCAGCATCGGCCGCGTCCGTCTGGTCGGTGACTGCGTCCAGTACGCGCTGCTGTGCCGCGGGGAACTCGATGCGGCGGTCGACCCCAGGATGAGCGCCTGGGACATCGCGGCGCTGGTCGTCTGCGTACGCGAAGCCGGTGGCTCGGTCAGCGACTTCTCCGGAAGCGAGGACAACCTGCTACAGGCGTCCACTTTCGTTGCCGCCAGCAGCAGCACACTGCGTCGAGCGATGTGCCGGCAGCTCGCTCCGCGCAAGGCGGCCGCGACTTAAACCGGCTGCGTCCGACTAGCCGATGACGTTCAGCTCGAGCAACGGCCGTCCTTCGAGCACCCGCTCAAACATCAGCGGCGCCAGATCCACGGACACGTAACGCCCCAGCGTGATGCGCTCGGCCAGTGCCCGCCCCACGGCAGCGGCTTGCTGGATGCCGTGACCCGAAAAGCCATTCATGAAGTGCAGGTTCGAAACCTCAGGGTGCGGACCTACGATCGCGTTGTGATCAAACGTACTCATCTCGTAGTAGCCGGCCCACGCCCGCTCGAGCCTCGCCTCCTCGAACGCCGGTACCCGTGCTGCCAGCGCCGGCCAGAACTCGGTTTCGAAGGGTCCGATATCCGGCTCCAGCGGCAAGTCATCCGCGTCATCGGCAGGCACAACGCCGCCAATGAAACACGACCCTTCCGGCCGGATCCACAGTCCGCTAGTGTCGATAAGCAACGGGAACCGCGGCAGCGGCGTCGGACAGGAAATCACGAACACGGTCCGGCGACGCGCCCGGACCGGCAGGTCTATGTCCGCGAAGCCGGCGACCCGCCGCGCCCAGGGTCCCGCGGCGTTGACCGCCACCTCACAAGGCAGACGGGCGCCATCGGCCAGCAGCACCGCCGTGACGCGATTGCCCACCCGCTCCATCCCGACCACCTCACCGCGCAGGTAGCGCACGCCCTGGCTGCGTGCCTTGCGGGCGAACGACGTCAGCAGCCTGTAGCCGTCGAACCAGCCCTCGCCGCTGAGGCCCAACGAGCCCAGCTCGATGTCGCCAACCTCGAGCCACGGGAAGCGCGCAACGAGCGCAGCTGGGTCCAGCAGCGCCACGTCGGCGCCATGCTCAAGCTGGATTCGGTTCGCCTCCCGCAGCACCGGCGCGGCCGCAGCACCTGCCAGATAGAGGTAGCCGCCCTCATGGAGACCCACGTCAGGGCGGTCGTCATCGACCGCCAGAGCCTCAGCACTACGTCGCAGGAATTCGAGACTCCACTGAGAAATTCGGATGTTGACCGCAGTGGTGAACTGCTGGCGGATCGACGCCGCTGACAAGGCGGACGAGGCTTCCCGATACATCGGGTCGCGCTCCACCACCGTGACGGCGAGCCCTGGCTGCAGATGGGTCAGCCAGTAAGCGAGCGCCGAGCCCATCACACCGCCGCCGACGATCACGATGTCCTGACCTGCCTGCTTCATCGCGCGCTCCACGTAGTCCCGGCGCATCGTAGCCCAAGCCGGCACGGGAGACCGGGAAAGTCCCGCAGGTGCCGTTATCGGCCCGGCGCGCTACGATGACGCCTGCCACGAACCACGGACACGACCCGCCATGAGCATCCATCCGACCGCAATCATCGAGGACGGCGCTACGCTGGGGGTCGGCTGCGTGATTCACGCCCACGCAATCGTCACTCGGCACTGCACCCTCGGCGACGGCGTCGTCGTTCATCCGTTCGCGGTAATTGGCGGCGATCCGCAGGACCTTGGCTTCGATACGACCACCGCGAGCTTCGTCCGTGTGGGCGCGCGCACCGTGCTGCGCGAGCACGTCACGATCAACCGTGCCACCAAGGCCGACGGCGCCACCGAGCTCGGCGCCGACTGCTACCTGATGGCTGGCAGCCATGTCGCCCACGACGGCCGCCTTGGCGATCGGGTCATCCTGGCCAACTCGGTGCTGCTGGCCGGCCACGTCTCTATCGGCGAACGGGCATTCGTTGGCGGCTCTGCCGCAATGCACCAGTTCTGCCGGATCGGCGAGAGCGCGATGGTGGGCGGGCTCGCCCGAATCACACGCGACATCCCGCCGTTCACGATGGCGACCGAGCGCGACGAGCTGATTGGCCTGAACGTCGTTGGACTGCGCCGCCGCGGCTTCAAGACGGCGGTGGTTAGTGAGATCAAGCGCGCCTACCGTGAGGTATGCCGCTCGGCGGGTAACCCGCGGGAACTCGGCGCAGCGGCGTTAGCCAGCGGTACCTACACCTCCGACGAAGCGCGCCGGTTCCTGGATTTCTTCGCAGGCGGCAAGCGTGGCTTCCTACGCGCGCAGCGCGAGGTTGCGGAGCCCGGCGCCGGCTAGCCCCATCGGCTGGGTCAAGGCACGTCGAGGAAGCCAAGCACCGCGTGGTTGAACGCCGCCGGCGTCTGCAGCATGCCAAAGTGACTCGCCCCTGGAAGCAGCAGTAGCTTAGCGCCAGGTATCGTCCGCGCCAGGTAGCGCGTATGTGAGCCGCGGATCGCTTCCTCGTGCAGCCCGTCGCAGACCAGCGTTGGCGTCGAGATCCGCGCCAGCTGCGCGCGCGTGTAGCGAGGTTCCGCGGCCCACATCACCTGGATCTGCGCCACAAACGAATCGAACTCACGTGGCGTCGGCGACAGGCGTTCATAGTCGCGGGCAGCCCGCTCTATGTAGGCTGCGAACACCGGCTTCTTCTCAACATCCGGATAGACGCCGCCGGGATCGCTATTGGCGCCATAAAGCACCATGCGCCGCAGGCGTTCGGGGTGCCGCATGGAGATATCGAGGCCGATGATGCCGCCGTCGCTCCAGCCGACGAGGTCGACCTGTTGCAGCCCGAGCTGATCGAGCACCGCGAGCACATCGTCAGCCATGCCGCCATACCCAAACGGCTCCACCGAACGTGAGCTGCGGCCATGCCCTCGACTGTCAATAACCGTCACCGAGAAGTGCGCGGCAACCAGGGCGGGAACCAGGTGCCCCCAGTACTCCGAATTGCCGAGCCCTCCGTGCAACAGGACGACCGGCCGGCCGGCGCCAAACTGGGCGTAGTACAGACTCACACCACGCACCACCGCATGACCGCTGCGGACGGGTGCCGGCAGAGCCGGCGTGGCAGGCAAAGCCTGCCAGGAATGGCTAACAGGTGACGCATCAGCAAGGCGCGGCAGCACCAGCCCAAGACACGCGCCCAGAATGATTGCCGCTTTACGGATCTGCATGAATTGCACTCCTGACGTCGATTGACCGCAAGCCAGCAAGTAGCTACGGCCGTTGCAGTTTATAGGGCCACCGATGGCATTGCCGCGGTCTAAATGATCAAAAATCTATTGGGGCCTGCCACGGCAGAGCTGGCTTTGACAGGCCCGGCCGCGGTCGTGCCTAATTACACGCCATCCACCCGTCCACGCCCTCTTGGAACTCTTTCTATGAAGAACACGCCGTGTGCCCAGGCCGCGCTAATGTCCTTAGTCGTCCTGTGCCCAACAGCGGCGATAGCTGCCGCGGACTCGTCCAGCGAAATACAAGAGGTCGTCGTGACAGCGCAGAAGCGTAGCGAAAGCCTGCAGAACGTACCGCTATCGATCACGGCGTTCAGTGCGGCCGATCTGGATACGCGCGCCATCAAGGGGTTCTTTGACTATGCGACGAGCGTGCCAAACCTCGGCTTCGGCGCCACCGGCGACGGCTCGGCGAACTCGCGTACGATCTCCATTCGCGGCGTCAGCGGCGACAATACTACCGGCTTCTATCTCGACGAAACGCCGCTGCCGGATTCTCTCAATCCGCACATTCTCGACGTCGAGCGCATCGAGGTCTTGCGCGGCCCACAAGGCACTTTGTATGGCGCCCGCTCGATGGGCGGCACGGTGCGCATGATCAGCAAGCAGCCGGACCTCACCTCATCCTCCGCGTCGCTGCATACGGGCGCCTCCACCACCAGCGGCACGAATGACCCAAACTGGATTGGGGAGGGCACGATCAACCTGCCCATTATCCAGAACAAGCTCGCGCTGCGCGCGAACGGCTTCTACGACCGTGAGGCGGGCTACTTCTCGCGTCGCTGGCCGACAGTACCGGGCGGCTCGGACTACACGACGCTGCACAACATCGGCCGCAACGAAACCAGCGGCGGAGACCTGTCGCTACTGTGGAAGCCGACCGACGCACTTTCGGTGACCGGCCGCCTGCTACATCAGGAAAATTCCTACAACGGCTTCGCGCTGGCGGACGGCACGGCGACCAACCTGACACCAAACAATTTCATGCAGACACGCCTGTTCGACATTGCGGAAGGCGGTAGCGATCGCTGGACGCTGTATGCACTGAACATCAAGTACGACACCGGCTTCGGCGAGCTTGTATCGTCAACCTCCTACTTCGACCGCCTGATCGTCGAGCGCGAAGACCAGTCGGACGTCGTGTCGTTCCTGTTCGGGCTGGACCCGCCGGTGGCCTCGCAGATCACCGAGATCAAGCCTCTGCATCGCTTTGTGCAGGAGCTCCGTTTCGCCTCGGCACTCAAGGGCCCGGTACAGTTCGTCGTCGGCGCCTACCTGTCCGAGTCCAACGGACAGTTCAACCCGGGCTACTACCCGCCAAATTATGTCGCTGGTCTCAACGCGATTTCCGGCTACGGCTCCGATCTGTTCTTCTATCAGAACTACCCCTCGACGATCCGCGAGCCTGCGCTGTTTGGCGAAGTCTCGTACCAGGCGACCGACAAGCTCAAAATCACTGCCGGCGCGCGCTGGTACGAAATCAAGACCACCAGCTCGGGTATTGAAGCGGGGGCAGCCGCGGGTGTCGACCTGATCGACCCGCCGACCACGCTGACCAACGTTGGCGTCAACCCCAAGGTACAGGTCGACTACAAGGTGACCCCGAACGCCATGGTCTACGCGACTGCGGCGAAGGGCTTCCGCCCGGGCGGCATCACCCCCTCGGTGCCCACCGCGCTGGGCTGCGACGTCAACCTTGAAGCCATCGGCGTCACACAGACCCAGGCGCACCGCTACAAAGCAGACAGCCTGTGGAACTATGAGGTCGGCTCGAAGACCTCATGGCTCGACAACCGCCTCACCGTGGATGGCGCCGTGTTCTTCATCGACTGGAAGGATCTGCAGCAGCAGATCCTGCTGCCCTGCGGCTTCCAGTTCCGCGCCAACGTCGGCGCAGCGAAGAGTCAGGGCGCGGAACTTGAGGTGCATGCCCGTCCGGTGCGTGGCCTCGATGTTTCAGGGGGAATCGGCTTCCAGAAGGCGGTCATCACTCAGGCCAGTTCCGGCGGCGCCGTGTCGCCGCAGAAGGTCGGTGATCGCGTCTATCAGGTGCCGGACTGGACGGGCAACCTTTCACTGACGTACACGCACTCGCTGAACGCGAAGTACTCGGCGCTGTACAACATCGGCTACGCCTACATGGGCAGCAGCAAGAGCGCAAACAACGACCCGTTCAACCCGCGCGTGCGCGCACCGTACTCGATCGTCGACGGCAAGATCGGCGTGACGTTCGAAAGCTGGGATGTCTCGCTGGTAGCGAAGAACCTGACCAACGAACACGCAAATCTCGCCGATAACCGCTCGATCGCGGTCGAGATGCCAGGCCGCCCGCGCATCGTCACAAACCAGCCACGCACCATCGGCATCGACGTACGAAAATCATTCTGAGCTGGCCTGCCCGGCGGTCGTTGACCGCCGGGCAACTGCTTGCTCCGGGCCACTGCAGCGCGCACCGCCCTTTCTCGCCGCCGAGGATTTCCGATGACTCCCAGGCAGATCCTGCTATCGGCCGCCGTGCTGCTGCTCGCAAGCTGCTCGAAGGGCACGGCGCCGTCACCCGGCGCAGGCGCTACCCATTTCGGCGAGGTAGACGAGGCCAGACTCGTCGCGTCCGATCGCGAGCCGGAACAGTGGCTCTCGCCTGGCCGTGACACAGGCGGCAGTTACTACTCCCCCTTGCAGGACATCAACGACGCTACCGTGCAGCGGCTTGGCTTCGCATGGGAGCGCGCGCTAGGCACCAAGCGTGGCCTGGAGGCGACGCCAGTCGTGGTCGACGGCGTCATGTACACGTCCGGCAACTGGGGACGGGTCTACGCGCTCGACGCGGCGACCGGACGCGAGCTGTGGAACTATGATCCGGGCGTTGACGGCCAGTGGGGCCGCTACGCCTGCTGCGACGCGGTCAACCGCGGTGTGGTGGTACGGAGCGGCCGCGTGTACGTAGCCTCGCTAGACGGCTATCTGCATGCAATCGACGCCAGAACCGGACAGCGCATCTGGAAAGTCGACACACTACCGGGCCGCGGCCCTGGCGACTTCCACTACTTCATTACCGGCGCACCGGTGCTTGCCGGCGAGATGGTCGTGATCGGTAATGGCGGTGGCGACTTTGCCGGCGCACGTGGCTCAGTCTCGGCTTTTGACCTGCGCAGCGGAGAATTCCGCTGGCGCTTCTACACGGTGCCGCGTGACCCGCGCCTCGGCCCTCAGGACCAGCCGCACCTAGAGGCCGCGCTAAAGACCTGGGACAAGAACTACCGCTGGGAATTCGGCGCCGGCGGATCGGTCTGGGACGGCCTGTCGTACGACCCGGAGCTGAAGCTCGTCTACTTCGGCACCGGCAACACCTCCCCCTACAACGTCGTCGACACCAGCAAGGGAGATCACGACGAACTGTACGCCGCCTCGATCATCGCAGTGCACGCCGATAGCGGCACCCTCGCCTGGTACTACCAGGAGATACCCGGCGAAGGCTGGGACTACGACACGACCGCGAAGCTCGTGCTCACGGAGCTGCCGATCGGTGGCCAGCTGCGGCGCGTGCTGCTGCAAGCGAGCAAGAATGGCTTTCTCTACGTGCTTGATCGCGCCACGGGCGAGTTCCTCTCGGCTGCACCGTACGCTGCCGTCAACTGGACGGGCGGCATCGACCCAAAGACACATCGGCCGATCCCTGCCGCAGGGGCCGACTGGACGCACTCACCGAAGGTCGTGTTCCCGGGTGCCACCGGCGCACACAATTGGCAGCCGATGGCATTCAGCCGCAAGACGGGCCTGACTTACATTCCTGTCATCGACATGCCCATGGTCTACGTAAACACGCAGAACCTGCGCGCAGGCCTGATCGAGGGCAACTTCAACCTCGCGTTCTTCGCCACTGAGGACTACGACCCGACAGGCCTCGCCGCGCTTTTTGGCAAACTGCCGCCGCTCGCCTCACTGGGCACCGCGGCCCCTGGGCCATTGCGCTCACGCGGGGTGCTGCGCGCAGTCGATCCAGTTAGCGGCAAGATGGTGTGGGAGCAGCAGACCGCCACCCCCTGGGACGGCGGCGTCATGGCTACCGCTGGCAACCTCGTCTTTCGCGGTGACGCGGCCGGTACTCTGTCTGTCTACGCGGCAGACTCCGGCAAGCTGCTCAAGACAATCGACGTCGGCACCTCAATGATGGCAGCGCCGATGACCTACAAGGTCAACGGCGAACAGTACGTCGCCATCATGGCCGGCTACGGCGGAGGCGTTCTTTACGCGCCATTTCCCACCATCACTGCCGCCTACAAGTACGGCAACGCCGGTCGTATCGTCGCCTTTAAGCTAGGTGGCGGCCCGGTACCGAAGCCTCCCGTGGTTGCGGATCCGCCATTCGCCCAGCCGCCCGCCCGCTCGGCCACGGCGCAGCAGGTTGCCGAGGGCGAGGTTCTTTACAGCCGCTTCTGCGCCCGCTGCCACGCGATGGGGCGCGGCCTGCTGCCTGATCTACGCCGCCTCGCACCTGAGACACACCACATCTTCAACGAGATCGTGCTCAACGGCGCCTACCACGCCAAGGGCATGGCCCGCTGGGACGACGTACTTACGCCGAACCAGGCTGACGCATTGCACGGCTACCTGATCGAGCAGGCGTGGCAGGCGTACGATGCCGAGCATGCCGCCGCCCACTAAGAGACCCAAGGACGTCCCATGAAGCGGCCATACCTCCGGCTCCTCTGCGCCTTGCTTGTCTGGCTACTGATCGCATCCTGCGCGCCCACCTCGACCAGTCCCGGCGTGCCGCCTGAACTGAAGCATTCGTGGGAGGTCAATTTCAACAAGGGCGATGGCGCTGCGGTGACGGCCCTGTACGCCGCCGACGCTGAGCTGGTGATGTCTGGCAGCGACACCGCGAAGGGCACTACCGCGATCGCAGCCGCCATCGAGGCGCTGATCAAGAGCGGGGCCAAGGCCCATATCGTCTCGATCCAGAACGTCGGCGCGGGCGACGTGGCCTACGTCTCCGGCACCTACACAATCGACGACGGCAAGGGCGGACCGCTTATGGAGCGCGGCGGCTACGTCGAAGTATGGCGGCGCATAGACGGCGTCTGGAAGATTGTGATCGATATTAACGCCGCTGCCCCACTACCGACGATCGCGCCGGCAACAGCTGCGGCACACTAGACCAACCAGGCCGCTGCCCGGCCCAGGCGCGCCCGCCCTCATGCCGAGCACCCCCGCCGCCGTCTACCCGCGCCGCATCGTCCTACTGCTGGCCGCGGCGATCTTTATTAACTACTTTGACCGGGGCAACCTCGCGACCGCAAGCTCTGTCATGCAGAGCGAGCTGGCCCTGTCCAACACCCAGCTTGGCCTGTTGTTCTCGGCGTTCTTCTGGTCTTACGCCCCGATGCAGCCGATCGCCGGCTGGATGGCGCAGCGTTATGACCTACGACTCGTACTTGGCGGCGGCCTCGCCCTGTGGGCACTGGCGACGACGCTGACGGGACTGGCGACCTCGTTCACGACGATTCTCGCGCTACGCATCCTGCTCGGACTCGGCGAGAGCGTTGCCTATCCCTGTAACGCCACCATTCTCGCGCAGCGCGTGCCAGTAGGCGCCCGTGGCCGCGCTAACGGCCTGGTCGCGGTAGGCCAATCGCTCGGTCCTACGGCCGGTACGCTGATCGGCGGACTGTTCATCGCCAGCTACGGCTGGCGATGGGCATTCATTGTCTTCGGCCTCGCTTCACTGCTCTGGCTGATTCCATGGCGCGCGGCAACGGCGCATGGAGAAGTCAGTAGTACCCTCGGGACAGACGCTCCAATCGGCTACCCGATGCTGCTGCGCGAGCGTTCTTTGTGGGGCACCAGCCTTGGGCACTTCAGTGGCAACTATGCCTACTACTTCATGCTCAGCTGGCTACCGATGTGGCTGGTGCGCGTCCACGGCCTGAGCCTCCCGCACATGGCCACCGTGGGCGCGCTGGTGTATGGCGTACAGGCCGTCGTCGCTCCCACTGTCGGCTGGTTCTGCGACCGCCTCGTCCGCAGCGGGGCGCATCCCGATCGCGTCTTCAAGACGACCATCATCGCCGGTCATTGCGGCGTCGCGGCGACGATGGCGGCCTGCATCGTCGCAGGCCCCAGCCTCGCGATCGCGCTACTGCTCGTAGCGGGGCTGTTCTTCGGCATGCAGAGCGCGCCGCTAGGTGCAATCTCGCAAACACTCGCAGGGCCGCGCGCCGCCGGTCAGTGGATGGGGGTGCAGAACCTGGTCGCCAACATGGCAGGTGTCACCGCGCCGCTCGTCACCGGCGTCGTCGTAGATCGTACCGGTCACTTTGGCACAGCGTTCGCGATCGCAGCGGGGGTCACGCTACTCGGTGCTTTCGCCTTCGGCCTCGTCGTACGCCGCGTGCAGCCAATTCAGTGGGTGGAATCCCGCTAGCGACCCGCCTCGCTGAGATCGCCCACGCGCTTGTCACCGAGCAGCATCATTGAGACGATAGTCACAATGCTCGCCCCTGCCATGTAGAGCGAAATGCCGAAGGTGCTGTGGGTACGCCGCAGGATCTCCATCGCTGCCACCGGCGCGAGCCCGCCGCCGAACATGGAACCAATCTGGTAGCCGAGCGACGCACCGGAATAGCGCACCCGGGTACGGAACATCTCGCCGAATAGCGCCGCTTGCGGGCCATACATCAGCCCGTTCAGCGTCACCGCCGTCATGATCGCAAGCGTGATCAGCACTGGCGAGCGGGTTTCTATCAACGGGAAGAAAGCAAATGCCCACAGCCCGGTGAGCACGGCGCCCGTCACGAATACCCGGCGGCGGCCGAACTGATCCGAAAGCTTGCCGAACCAAATCAGTGTCGGCGCCATTACGCCACTGGAAATCATGACCGCCGTCAGCAGCGTCGACTGCGGCAGCCCAAGCCCAATCTCCTTACTGGTGCCATACGCCATCACGAACGTGATGGCGATATAGAACGAAACCTGCACGGCAATGAAGGCCCCCGCAGCAAGGAAGATCTGCTTGGGGTGCGTGACGAACGCATCGATGATCGGCGAGCGGCCACTGGGCGCCTCGACGCCCTCGCGCTGCGCCGTGCCGCTGGCCGCCCGCTGTATCGAATCCTCGCGTTCGGCCTTCATCTGCCGGAAGGCCTCAGTCTCTTCGACCCGCCGGTGCACGTACCAGGCCAGCGCAACGAGGCCCAGGCTGAGCAGGAACGGAATCCGCCAGCCCCACGTCAGGAACGCCTCGTGGCTCATCGTGGCACCCACGACGAGGAATGCGAGGTTCGCGAGCACCACGCCTGCCGGCGCGCCGACCTGCGCGAAACTGCCGTAGAAGCCACGCTTCTCCGGCGGCGCACTCTCCACGACCAGCAGCATCGCCCCGCCCCACTGGCCGCCAATGGCCAATCCCTGCATAAAGCGCAGTACGACCAACAAGGTCGGCGCCGCGACCCCGATGGACGCATAGGACGGCAGGCAACCGACCAGGGCCGAGGACACCCCCATCAACACCAACGCCGCCGTAAGCGCCGCCTTGCGGCCCGCCCGATCGCCGAAGTGCCCGAAGAGAATCGCTCCAACCGGGCGAGCAAGGAAGCCAACCGCAACGGTACTGAATGAGGCCAACAGCGCGATCGCCGCCGGCATCGTTTTCGGGAAGTACAGGGTCGGAAACACCAACGCCGCCGCGGCACCATACAGATAGAAGTCAAACCATTCGATGCTGGCCCCGGCGAGGCTCGTCAACGCCAGCTTCCCCATCGACTTTGTGGACGGCACCGCGGCGTTCAACGCGCAGCTCCCGTATCGTTGCGAAACACCCGCCCATCCTTCATCACGAACACCGGCGTCTCCAGCTGGTGAATATCCTTCAGAGGATCACCACGGACCGCCATCAGGTCCGCACCGGCGCCTTCAGCGATGCTCCCAATCTGGCCAGCCTTGCCCAGCAGTTCGGCCGCACGCGTCGTAGCGGTCTGGATGGCCTGCATCGGCGTCATGCCGTACTCGACGTAGTACGCGAACTCCTGCGCGATCGACTCGCTCCAGGGAAATCCACCGACGTCGGTACCGAACGCGATCTTGACGCCGGCCTTGAGCGCTTTGCGGAAGGAAACTTCGTGTGTCGCCGTGCGCTTGCGATCACGCTGGCCGCTGGCCGTGTCGGCGGGGTCCCAGTCCTTGAAATACACCGCCACCGTGGGCACGTACCACGTCCCCTGCCGCAGCATCTGCTGGATCTGCGCATCGCTAAGCTCGAGTCCGTGCTCAAGCGTATCGCAGCCACCATCAAGGGCCCGCTGCAGCCCGATGCCGTTATAAGCGTGGCAGGCAACTTTGCGGCCCCAGCCGTGGGTCTCGTCGACGATCGCGCGCAGCTCCTCGACCGTCAGCGTCGGCTGCGAAACAAGATTACCCGCAGCATCGAGCCACGAGCGATGGGTCATGTAGACCTTGATCCAATCCGCACCGTGATCGAGTTGCTCGCGCGCCGCCTTGCGTGCCTCGACAGGACCATCAATCAGCTGCGCGCCCTTAGGCACCGTAACCTCTGGCGCATAGTCCTCCAGCGGATAGCCCCCGGTCGTGGAGATCGACACGGTTGACACCAGCATGTGAGGACCGGGAATGATGCCCGCCTCGATCGCCTGCTTGATACCGACGTCGCCGTAGCCGGCACCCTCGGTCTCGACATCACGGATCGTCGTGAAGCCCTGCTCGAGCGCACGGCGGACCGCGACGGTAGCGCGAGCGACCCTAAACGCCAGCGGGTGCTTGAGCAGCTGCGCGTCGTAGCCCCCCTCCGCCGGCACTTCGCCCTGCAGGAAGATGTGCGTATGGGTATCGATCAGCCCCGGCAGCAGCGTCGCATCGCCAAGGTCTAGCACCTGCGCGTCACGCGGCAGGTCGGGCGATCCCCGATCGCGAATCGCAACAATGCGTCCGCCACGGACGACGACCGCAACGCCCGTCCTGGCCTTCGCGGCGACTCCGTCTATCAGCGCCGCAGCAAGCACGACCGTCGACCGTTCGACGGCAGGAGCCCCCTCGGCCACAACGGCGGTGGTGGCCATGCACGCGGCAAGCAGCGCCCAGCCCATCAAGCGCCGAGTCCTCACAGGTCCACCTTCGACGGCGCGACGATCGGCGGCCACTCCTGCGACGCGCCCTCGAACAGGCTGACGGTCTTCTCGAGGCGCCGCGTGCCGTCGTGCACCGCAATCGTATGCGGCTTGCCCGGCTCATAGCCGGTCCACAGCGAGACGCCCGCGTAGGCACCATCCTTGCGCAGGATGTAATAGGTCATGTCGACATACAGCAGGCGATCCTTGTCACCGTTGTAGTTGCGCACGATGCGCTTCAACGCATCCATGCCCGCCTCAAACGGCGTCATGCCCCGGCGCATGTTCTCGATAATGGTGTGGGCACCGGCGACGCGGATGTTCTCCTCGCCACTGCCGGTAGCGCCGGCGGAACCTACATCCTGATCGGTGTAGCAGCCGGCACCTATGATCGGCGAGTCCCCGAGGCGGCCCGGAATCTTCCAGGCAAGGCCACTGGTGGTCGTGCAACCGGACATGTCGCCGTTCGCGGCAAGCGCCGAACAGTGAATCGTGCCAGTCGGCGGGAACAGCACCTTGTGGATCGCCGCCTGGCGTACCGCAGGATCGATTCCGAGGTCCTGGGCGACCGCCTGCAGGCGTTGGTAGTACGCTGCGCCCTCGTCGGACTTCAGGCGGTCATGGAAGCGTTCGCGCCAGCGCGGATCGGCAACGCCAGGACCCCACCAGTCGGCATGAGACTCCTTCCACAGCAACCAGACCTTGCGTGACTCGTCGGTCAGCAGATCCTGGCGCTTCAGGCCGCGGGCGACCGCGAAGCGCTCGGCGCCTTCGCCGACCAGCATCACATGACCCGAATGCAGCATGATCTCGCGCGCGAGCTGGGCCATGCTGCGAATGTTGCGCACGCCGCCCGCGCTGCCGGCCCGACGGGTCGGGCCGTGCATGCAGGAGGCATCGAGCTCGACGACACCCTCCTCGTTCGGCAGCCCGCCGTAGCCTACGCTGTCGTCTTCAGGGTCGTCCTCGGGGCCGCTGACGACCTTGATGGCCGCTTCCAGCGTGTCGCCGCCGCCCTTCAGGAACTGGTACGCGCCCTCCAGGTGCTCGTAGCCGTTACCGGCCGAGACGATGATCGGCTTGGACTTCGCCTGCATGAGTTGCTTGGGAAGGGCTTCGGTTGCCGACGCGGCTGACGCGCCCGCCGTTCCCAGCGCACCCAGCGCGATGCCCGACACAAAATCCCGGCGTGACAGCGTCATCATGCATCCCCTCGTGAAAGCGATTTGGCCACTGTAATGCAGCCGACGGCAGGGTGCACGTCGCCGCCACGAGCCACACCCCGGTCGCCCCCCGGCAGCGGGGATATCCGCAAGAACCGGAGCGCGGCAAACCCTGATATCGCCGTAATGTGCATCCCCTCGCCCTTCCACCGGGGACTACAATGTCGATCTTCCGCACCCTCCGGCAGCCGATGACTACCGACGCACAGCGCTGGCAGGCGATCAGGACGCGCGACGCGAGCTGCGATGGCGTCTTTTACTACGGCACGCTGTCGACCCGCGTCTTCTGCCGGCCGTCGTGCGCCGCGCGCCCGGCGCGACGCTCCAGCGTGGAGTTCTTCGACTCGAGCGCCGCAGCGACAGCGGCAGGGTTCCGCGCCTGCAAGCGCTGCAAGCCTCTGGATTCACGCGACCCGTTGGCGGTGCGGCTGGAAGCCGTCGCCAGGCACATCGCGGCAAACGCAGCGGAGCCTTTGCCGTTAGCGCGACTCGCGGCGCTGGCGTCGCTTTCCCCGACGCACTTCCAACGCGTCTTCAAAGCCCACTTCGGCGTCAGCCCACGCAGTTACCAGGACGGACTACGGCTGGCACACCTGCGCCAGGAGCTGCGCAGCGGCGATTCCGTACTCGAGGCGATCGCCTCGGCCGGCTACTCATCCGGCAGTCGCGTCTACGGCGAGGCGGCCCGGAACCTCGGCATGAGTCCCTCGGCCTACCGCGCCGGCGGGGCACACGAAACCATTAGCTATGCCTGCCGCCAAACGAGCCTCGGGCCATTGATGATGGCAGCGACCAGCAAAGGCGTGTGTTTCGCGGAATTCGGCGAATCCACCGCCACGCTCCTCGCCAAGCTCGGTGCGGAATTTCCTGCCGCGACGCTGGAGCCGTCGCCGCAGGACGGTGCCGCAGCACTCGACGCGTGGATGCAGGCACTTGCCGCGCACCTCGACGGCCACATGCCACGGCCGGACATTCCCCTGGACCTGCGCGGCACGGCGTTTCAGGTGCGCGTCTGGCGCTTCCTGCTGGGACTCGCGCCGGGCGAAGTCATCAGCTACACGGAACTTGCGCAGGCCATCGGCACACCGAAGGCCGTTCGCGCGGCGGCGTCTGCCTGCGGCGCGAACCGGATCGCCGTGCTCATCCCCTGCCACCGCGTACTGCGTGGCGACGGCGGTCTGGGCGGCTACCGCTGGGGCCTGGATCGCAAGCGCACACTGATCGACCAGGAACGCAGCCGAGCGCGCGTAGCAGATCCGCGCGGATAGTGGGGCTGCAGGCCGCGACTGCTGGCTGCCGCTGAGGCCGGCGCTCAACGCCCCGGTTTCAGTCATCGCGCAGCTTCACCTGCAACTCACGCCGCTTGTAGTCGATGATCAGCGTGTCGAGCCGACCGAGCACGTCCATACCGATCAACACGGCAGGTTCCTTGGTCATCTTCCAGTGCTGAAAGATGTACAAGTCGCCAGCGGTGAAGTGCGCGCCGCGGATGGTGACCCCCCCAAGCTCGATCGGCGGCGTGATGACCCGATCGCCACGCTGCACGTCCATCGTCGCGCCTGTCACCTCGTCGGCGGCGATGTCCGCCGACTTCAGGTGACGGACCAACGCATCGCGAAATGCCTCGTTGGCAAGCGTCCCCTGGCCGCCCGTATCGATGATCGCCTTGGCATGCACGGCGCCGATCTTGACGTCCGCAACCAGCAGCAACCCGCCGACGATCTGTACCGGCACGGTCAGGAAACCTGGCTGCGGCGGATCAGCATGCGAGCGCGAGATCCGGATCTTGTCATGGCGAAAGTCGATGAAAAGACGCTTGTCCTGCAGGCCTTCGGTGCCGAGGATGCCGTCGGCGCCGCCCAGTGCGTCGTAGATGATCGGTACGCGCTTGAAGTGCAATTCCAGGTCGCCCACGACGATGCTGTCGACCTTGATCGTAGGCACCACACGCGTGCCGGTCACACCGCGCAAATTAACTGACGAATTCGCTTCGGGCGGGAGCCCCAGTGTCGCGGCAACCTTGGCCGAGACGGCCGAACTGGTGGCACCGGTATCGAGCACGAGCCGAAACGGGCCTTGATCATTGATCAGCACCGGTGCCCAGATCCGGCCAATGCGATCACGCAGCGTCGGCGCCACGTAGCGCGGCTCAGGGGCCTCAACAACGATCTCCCCGACGTTGCCCGGGGAAACCGTCGGCAGGGGCTGCTCGGGCTCCTCAGCCCACGTCGCGAACACGGCAGCCGCCAGCACGAGCGCAGGGGCGTCGCGTAACAGCCGGCGAGCGACCATTCCTGGCCTGATTGACCTCAAGGAGCCCCCCAGGGAGTTCCCTCCCCCCAAACGCGCACCATGACCCGCACCAGTATAAGGCCGGCCCTCAGGAACCGGCACGACTCGCCGCGGCTCGCGCTCCCCCGGCCGCACACGCCGTCAAGGCCGGCCAGGAGCGAAGAGCGCTGTAAATGCTGCCCATCCGGCCGCCCGCCTGACATTATGCGCAGGCACCGCTTTGGACGAGTGCTCTGCTGCTGAGGAATTCACATGCGCCATCTGCTGCCCCTGGCCCTGATCCCCCTCCTGCTAGTGCTGGGCCAAGCCCGCCTCGCACACGCCGCGCCGAACGCCAGCGGCACCGCGGACACGGTTTACCGCAACGGTCGTATCTATACGGCTGACAAGGCCGACCATGTACACGAGGCGGTCGCTATCCGCGCCGGCCGCATCATCTATGTGGGCTCCGCAGCCAAGGTAGAGCCCCTCATTGGCCCGACAACGCGGATCGTGGACCTGCATGGGCGGTTCGCGATGCCCGGCCTGATCGACGCCCACATGCACCCCCTGGAAGGGGGTGCACGCCTGCTCAGGTGCAACCTGAACTACGAGCGCCTCACGGTGCCGCAGTTCCAGGCCCGCATTCAGGCCTGCCTGGACGCCGAGCAAGACCGCGAGCCGGACAGCTGGATGGAGGTCGTCAGCTGGTTCCAGCAGGGCATGCTGCCGGCGGGCGTCGCCATCAGCCACTCCACAATCGACGGCCTGCGCACCAAGCGCCCGATCCTGGTGCACGACTCGTTCGGCCATACCGTGCTCGCCAACGGCCGGGCGCTCGCACTCGCGGGCATCACTCACGCAACGCCTGACCCTGCCGGCGGAAAATTCGACCGTGATGCGAGCGGCGAGCCTAACGGCCTGCTGGAGGACGCGGCATTCGAGCCATTCGAGCCGCTGCTACCAACACCCAGCCCCGCCCAGAACATCGCTGCTGCCCGTGCGGCGCTCACAGCGTTGGCCAAGCAGGGCGTGACTTCCGCACTGGATGCCGATGCACAGTTGGCGACACTGGATGCATTCGCCGTGCTCGATCGCGGCGGGGAGTTTACCGCGCGTCTGCATTTCGCGATGCACATCGACACGACCGACGACGCGAACCCCGCCGCTGCGGTCGCGCGCGTCGTGGACGCACGCCACCGCTTCGACCGCACCCCGCTCGAAGCGAGCCCGCACATGACGGTGCGCAACGCCAAGCTCTATCTGGACGGTGTAATTTCCGGTCCGGCGTTCACCGGCGCGATGATCGAGCCGTACTGGGTCAACACCGGCACCGCCGCGACGCCGCACTGGCAGCCGGGAACCGACAATGGACCGGCCGTCTATCACGCAGCTCCGGTGCTGGCGGATATCCTCACGCGCCTCGCCCGTGCCGGCATCGACCCGCACATGCATGCCGATGGCGACCTCGCGGTGCGCGCCGGCCTCGACGGCATCGCCGCGATGCGCAAGGCCGTACCTCACAAGGACATCCGGCCAGCAATCGCCCACGACGAAAGCGTCGCGCGCGCAGACTTCCCACGCTACAAGACCCTCGGTACGTTCCCGGTGCTTTCTTTCCAGTGGGAGAAGCCGGCACCGGATACCGTCGAGCAGTTGCGCGATTACTTCGGGCCCGACCGCGCCTCGATCGTCGAGCCGGCAGGCTTGCTGCAGGCCGCCGGCGCGCCCGTGGCATTCGGCAGCGACTGGCCGGTCGATACGCTGAACGAATGGTTCGCACTAAAAGTCGCTGTCACGCGTACCAATACCCCGGAGTCGGGCTACACCGGCAGACTCGGCATCGACCCTGGCCTCTCGCGGCTGCAGGCATTGCGCGCAGCGACCATCGTGGCCGCGCGTGCCCTTCACCAGGATCAGGAAGCCGGGTCTCTGGAGCCTGGCAAGTTCGCCGACCTTATCGTGCTCGACCGCGACCCGACCCAGATCCCTGCCGAGGACATAGCCAACGTCCGCGTGCTGGAGACGGTCGTCGGCGGGCGGACGGTTTACTCGGCCGACTGAAGCGCTACCGGCCACTCAGCCGCGCAAACGCCGCCAGAGCGCCCGGCCAAGAAAGCGGGCTTTGGTCGCGACGTCAAACGTCGCGAGGGTCGTGCGCACGGTGCCATCGGTGAAACGCGTGCGCTTCGAATAGTCGATGCGCACGTCCACGAACACCGGTCGGTCAGTCGCCGCGATGGCCAGCGCGGCGGCAATGCCGGCGACGACGTCGGCGTCATTCTCAATAGCGACGTGCTGTGCCCCGACCGCGGACGCCAGCGCAGCCACACCCAGCGGCGCCAGCACCGAGCAGGTCTTTCTATTCAACGGAATCTGCTGTGCCTGCGCGATCTGCGCCAGCTCCCCATCGTTGAACACGAACCAGACGATCCCGAGCCCACGGGCCACAGCTGTCAGCGACTCCAGCCCGGTCATCCGCAATGCACCATCGCCAACGATACCGACCACGGTGCGGGCAGGTGCTGCGAGCTTCGCGCCGATCGTCGCGGGCACGCAATAACCCATGCAATTGAAGTCCGTCGGCGACAGGAATGTGCGGGGCTCCAGGATAGGCATCAGCTCAGCAGTCAAGAACGTGTGATTACCATCGTCGGCCACGATAATCGCCGAACGTGGCAGAGCCGCTCGCAGCGCCGTAAAGAAAGTGCCTGGATTCACTCGTCCCGCCGAATCATGGCGCCGCCACTCGTCTAGATACGCCGCCTTATCCGCTGCGATCGACTGGGCCACACGTCGCGTCCGCTCATGCACGGACTCGGGCGTTGGGCCCAGCGCCTCGAGCAAGCCGGCAAGCGTCTGGGCCGCGTCGCCAACGAGCGCAACGGCAACCGGGTAGTTCGCGCCCATGACAGCCGGGTTAATGTCGACGTGTACCAAGTTCTCCGGCACACGTGCGCCGTAGCTGCCGGTCGGAATCTCCGCAAAGCGTGTTCCTACCGCGAGCAGACAGTCACAATCGGCGAAGGCATGAACCCCTGCAGGCGTTGCTGACGGGCCCAGCGCAAAGGAGGCGTGCAGCGGGTGGTCTGCCGGAAAGCTCGACAGACCCTGCAAGGTGGTCGCTACCGGCGCGCCGAGGCGCTCTGCAATCGCCTGCAGCTGAACACCTGCGCCCACGGCACCCCAGCCACAGAAAATTCCCGGCGCACGAGCGGCGGCAAGCAGCGCCGCGGCTCGCGTCAAATCAATAGCTGTCGCCTGAGGAGCAGGCGTGGCGAGTGGCGCGGGTAAATCGCCAGCATCGCCGCGAAACAGCTGCAGATCGACGGGCACCTCGACATAAGCCGGCCCCGGCTCGCCGCTCGTCGCCAGCGCATACGCCGCCTGGATAGCCGGTCCGATTTCCGCGTGAGTACGAGCGAGCCAGGTGCCCTTGGTGATTGGCCGCAACAGCGCGTGCTGATCAATGTCGTGCAACTGGTAGTGGCGACCCGTATCCCGGCGCACGCCGCCGGAGATGACCAACAGGGGAATGCCGTCCAGAAACGCCTCGCCGATGCCGCTAGCTGCGTGAGTCCAGCCGCGGGCACCACCACCAGCGTCCCCACGCTCTCGCCGAGGCGGCTCACCGCGTCGGCCATGAAGGCCGCACCACCTTCGTGCGCAACCAGCACCGGCGTGATCGTCGTCGACATCGCGAGCTGATCGTAGATCTCGGTGTTGTGCACACCGGGAATGCCGAAGGTGTAGCGGACACCGAGCGACTCGAGCGTCTTGCGGACGATTTCAGCGCCGGTAAGCGTCATCGATACTCCTCCGTCCGGGGAGTCCACTAGTCGCGACTAGTGGCCCGCCGCAAGCTCGTGGACCACCCGACCATTGAACACCGTCATCAGCACCCGTGTCGCGTGCAATGTAGAAGGCGGCACCGCAAGCACATCGCGGTCAACGACCACAAGATCCGCCCGTTTGCCCACCGCGATCGTACCGGTGCTCCGCTCCAGGAACAGCTGGTAGGCCGCGACCCGAGTCCGCGCCGCGAGCAGCGTCGCAACATCAAGCGTCTGGGCAGGAACCATCGGCGTCGAGGCCGCGTCCCCCGGGTCGCGCGAGGTTGCGCCTACCTCCATGTCGTTCCATGGATTCTCGTCGGTGTAAAACCAGTCGCTGCCAGCAGCTATGGGAACTCCCGCCTCATGAAGGCTGCGGAACGGATACATCGCCGCCGCCAGAGCCGGCCCCATGGGCCCTGCGGCCGTGTCCTTGAGATAATCGTAACCAGCGGGACCGCCGATCGCACGCGGCGCAAGCCAGCCTTCCTGCAGGTTTGCGATCATGTGCAATTCTTTCATTCGAATCATATCCGCCGGATCGATCCACTGCAGGTGTGTCAGCGTATGGCGGCAGCGCGGACATGGGCCGTGCCTGCGCGCTTCGGCAACCGCGTCTATGACCTGGCGCGCAGTACCATCGCCTATAACGTGCACGTAGACGCTCAGTCCATGGGCTTCGGCAAGGCGCACCAGCTCGTTCATCTGGGGCTGGGTGTAATAGCCGTGCGTTGCCATGGGCGGCCGGCCCCTACCCGGCAGAATGTTGGCGAGGTTGTCCTCGCCATTGCCGTCGGCCAGCACCTTGACGAAGTTCACCGTCACGTGTGGCGTCTGGTGGGCACGCTTGCCGGCTATCTTAGGAATCATTTTTCGGTAGGTGTCGGGCGCAACGGCGAAACCTATAGAAACATGCATGGACAGCTGCCCGGCGCGATCCAGCGCCTGGTACGCCGCCTCGATATCATCGTCACCGAGCGCTTCGAACAGCGAAGTTATGCCGAGCGAATTGAGATACGGAATTGCCGTTAGAAACAGTTCTGCCGTCGATACCGAATAGGCAGAGTGATGCTGCACGTCGAGCAATACGCGCCACGCGGCAGCATCACGCAATACGCCATTGGGCGCCTTGGTGACTGGATCACGTCCAATACTGCCGCCATCAGGATCTGCGGTGTCAGCCGTGATGCCGTAAGCGGCGAGCGTCTTTGAATTGACCCACACGGTGTGCGAGTCGCGCGCAATAAGCAGCAGCTTTCGCTCCGGCACCGCAGCGTCGAGCTGCGCGAGAGTCACTTCGCTCAAATGCGGATTGTCAGTGAAGTACCAGCCGTAGGCCACTACCCAGTCGCCGGCGGGTGCCGTCGCCGCGCAGCGGGCGAGCCGGGTGAAGTTTTCCTCGAGCGTGTAGCCGGCGACATTGCACAGGCGCCGGTTGAAATATTCCCCGATCGCCGGGTGAACGTGTGTATCGGCAAGGCCGGGCAACAGCGTATTGCCATGCAGGTCGACGATCCGCGCGTCGCTGCCGGCCATCGCTCGCACCTCGGCGTCAGTGCCGACGCGCAGTATCCGCCCGGCAGCGACCGCGACCGCACTCGCCTGCGGGCGGGCGGCGTCGAGCGTGCGGACATTGCCATTCACGAACAGCAGGTCGGCACGCACCGTAGGCGCCGCGGCGCCCACGCTCGTGGCCAACGCGGCCAACAGGCACAAACAGCTCAGCCAGCAGAATATACGCATCGATGGAACTCCCCACTGACGTCGTTCGGGCTGCTATTCGTCGTCGCGGGGACAGCCCCAAGGCAGCCCAATTCCCGCACGCAGCCATCAAGAAATCGTCTCGTACCGGCCCTACGCGGCCGGGCACAACCGAGCAGATCGGAAAAGCCGCCGCTACGCTACTGGCATCTACCGCCCTGCACAGGGTGATCTCTAGCGCTTCCGTCCAGCCGCCACTCTAATCCTGACAAAACGTCTCTGCGCGTCAACGTGCCACGGGCTGGCACTCGCCACCTACGCGGAGCACGCTCTTCGTGGCGGGCGCTGGCGGCGCCTGCGCCTTGATTTCGTCGTGAGCGACCCGCTGCAACGCGACCGCAACGGCCGACGACAGCCCGAGATCTGCGGCAGCTTTTTCACCTGGACCGAGCGTTAAAGGATCTTGGTGCGTGATCACGCCAAAGATCACCAGCGCCTCCAGATAGTAGCCCTCGGTGCTCGCATGGTACTGATCCTGCGCCCAGAGGTTCAGCTGGCCGGATGCAATGCCATCATAGGGATTGGGATCTGCCACGCCGGATGCGAACGCACGATTCCAAGCCTCACCTACCGGGATTACATCGTGCAGGTACGGCGACGCATGCAGCGCAACGTCATTACCGGCCCGTACATCGAGCGCCATCTCAGACACAGGACGTCCGTACCAGTGCCCATTCGCAAGGTAGGTCTGGTCGGCACGTGACCACGTCGCGTTCAGGTGGACGACGACGTCGGGGTTGCGACAATGGAACAGTCTGGCGAGCCGACCGGCATAGTCGGCCAGCATTGATGAGTCCCCGGGATGATCCCGATCGAGCGTGCTGTAACCGCTGAGCACGATCTCGTCCCAGGAACGGTCGAGTAACAGCCTTTTTTCGTTGAAGTGGTGATCGAGCCCGACCCCAGGAACGGCCTCCATGCTCACCTGGAAGTCGAGGCCCGCCGCTTGCGTAAAGCGCTTGAACAGCGCGGGCACCCCACTCATCCCGGTTCCGTTCAGGTCCGTGAGCGTCGCGGGCAGGTAACTCTTGACGATGGAGCCCTCGCCGTAGAAAAAGCTATTACCTACGAACAACACCGTCGTCGCAGCCGCAACCAGTGGCAGCAGTAGCCCACCCAGTACCGCTAGCAGCACGCTAAGCGCCCTCGCGGGTGAGCAATGGGCTCGATCAGGCAACTTCGTGGGGTCGTGGGAGCCGCTCATCGTGCCTCGTGAAAGCTGTCATTTCATGGCTCATAACCGTTGTCGGGCATGGGCGCCAGCCGAGGCTAGCATGTTTGGCGAAACGTTCGAGGCGCACAACCCGGTGGCGCCGATCAGCGCGGGCGGCTAATGTCCGCCATGGAACATTACGACGGGAACCCGGCATGGAAGAATTCGACGTCTGCGTGATCGGCGGCGGCATGGCGGGCGCCTCGGTGGCGTACTACCTTGCGCCACACGCGCGGGTGCTGCTGCTGGAACGGGAGGCGCACGTCGGATACCACAGCACCGGGCGCTCTGCGGCGCTCTTCTCGCCACAGTACGGCAGTCTCACGATCAGGCGCCTGACGGCCGCCACGAGCCACTTCATGACCTCGCCACCGGCGGGCTTCGCAGCTGATGCATTGCTGACCCCGCGCGGATTCATGATGGTAGGGACCGATGCACAGCGCGAGGCGCTGGAGAAACTGCAGTCGCTGGCCGATGCCACGGGCAGCCCACTGATCCGACTCTCCGCCGACGAATTACGGGCACGCGTTCCAATTCTACGACCAGGCATCTTTGACTGGGCCGCGCTCGACAAAAGCGCGATGGACATGGACGTCAACGCGATCCTGCAGGGCTTCCTGCGCGGCGCACGCGGCCATGGCGCCAAAGTGGGCACCGGCGAGGAACTGCTGGCGCTGGAGCGGCAAGGCGCGCTCTGGCGCGCGCGCAGCACATCCCTTGAGTTCAAAGCGGCGATCGTCGTCAACGCATCCGGAGCCTGGGCGGACGAGATCGCGGCTTGTGCCGCGATCGCACCGCTCGGCCTGACGCCGAATCGCCGCACCGCATTCAATTTCGACCCACCCGCCGGCACCAACGTCGCTAGCTGGCCAATGATCATTGACGCCGCCGAGCGCTTTTACTTCAAGCCGGACGCCGGCCGGTTGCTCGGCTCGCTGGCCGAGGAAGAACCTAGCGCAGCCTGCGATGCGCAGCCCGACGACCTGGATGTCGCTGTGGCGGTAGATCGCATTGAGCAAGTCATCGAGTTTCCGATCCAACGCGTCGTGCGCGCATGGGCGGGTCTGCGGACTTTCTCATCCGACCGGGATCCGGTGTCGGGCTTCGAGCCCACCACAACTGGCTTCTACTGGCATGCCGCCATCGGCGGCTATGGCATTCAGACAGCCGCAGCGCTTGGTCATTTCGCCGCCACCCGCATCCTCGGGCAGCCAGCGCCCGGCTACCTCATGGACACGGGCTTCGCCGAGGGCGACCTGGACCCCAGCCGGCTACGCTGACGCCTAGCCGCAGCGCACCGCCAAGGCCAAATCAGGGCGTCCGCACGACGCCGCGCAGAACCTCGAGTATGGTCTCGACCTCATCGAGCGTGTTGTAGTGGGCGAAGCCGATCCGCACGACGCCCTGTTCGCGCAATCCCAGTAGCCCTGCCAATTCATACGCGTAGAACGAGCCGTCCCAGACATATATGTTCTGCGCCGCGAACACTCTGGTGACAGCCTCCACGCTGTGGCCAGCGACTGTCATGCTGAATGTGGGCACGCGCAGGTGCACCTGGGTGGGATCGCTGATCCCATAGAGCCGGATTTCAGGGATTGCTGCCAGCCCCTCCATGAAGCGCAGCGCGAGTTTCGTCTCATGCGCGGTCGCCGCCGCGAATCCCGCCACCATCCGCGCTCGCAAACTATCACCGGTCGGAGCACCAAAACGATCGCCGAGCCAGCCGAGGTGCTCGAATGCGCCGTAGGTGCCGAGCTGCGCCTCAAAAGATGGCGTACCTGGGGCATGCCGGTAGGGCATGGTATCGGACGCCGGGCGAATCTTCAGCGGCTTGAGCCGACGATCGAGGTCTCGACGCACGTACAACAGCCCCGCATGCGGCCCGAAGTACTTGTATGGCGAACTGACGAGGATATCGCAGTCGATCGCGCGCACATCGATAGGAAAATGCGGGGCTGACTGGACGGCATCGACAACCGTCACGGCGCCGACTGCCCGTCCGGCGGCGACGATGCGCCCCACATCGCTGATCGTGCCGAGGAAGTTGCTGGCGTGATTGCACGCAACGAGACGGGTGCGTGGCCCGATCAGCGTATCGAGAGTGTCGTAGCGATACTGGAATGTCTGCGGATCGACATCCAGCCAACGGACAGTGACACCACGCTCCTCCGCCGCAATGATCCACGGGCCGACGTTGGCGTCATGATCCATCTGCGACAGGACGATCTCGTCACCGGGCTGCCAGTCACGCGACAACATGTGGGAGAAATGGAACAGCAGCGAAGTCGTGTTCAGGCCGAATATGACTTCATCCTGATCACAGTTGAGGAAGTCGGCCGCTGCCCGGTGCGCAACCGACATCCAGTCGCTGGTGCGCTGAGTCGTCAGGAACAACCCGCCTTCATTGGCGCACTGCTCCACCATCGCCTGGCGCATGCGATCCAGACATTGGCCGGCAACCTGGGTTCCCCCGGGGGCGTCAGCGTAGAGCCGCGGCAGGCCATCATCCCGCAGCGGCAGGGCCGGGAAGGCCGCACGCACCTCAGCGTCGTTCCACGTCAACATGTCTGGTTGGTCTCCTCGGACCTGATGGGCAATACAGGCCGGGGCTTGCCCGGGCGGCGACACTATACGCGAGCGCCCGCCCCATAAAGCGCGACCCGGCACCGATCGGGCTGTGCCGGAGCCACCGACTCGGCCTACACTAAACGCCCCGAACAATTGCCCTTGGAGCCGCCATGACAACGTCCCTGTACGACTATTCGATTCCTGCACTGACGCTTGGCCTCACCAATCTCAGCACACTGCTCGATAAGGCCGCGACCTACGCCGAAGCCCACAAGCTCGACGGCAAGGTGGTCGCGGACGCCCGGATGATCATCGACATGTTCCCGCTGAAGCGGCAGGTGCAGATCGCCTGCGATACCGCCAAGGGTGCAGCGGGCCGACTCGCGGGGATCGAGCTTCCCAAGTACGACGACGTGGAGTCGACCTTGCCGGAGCTGCAAACGCGTATCCAGAAGACACTCGCCTTCATCGACGGCATCAAGAAAGAGCAGTTCGTTGGCGCCGAAACACGCGAAATCGTGCTGCAATTTCCATCGATCACAATGAAGTTCACGGGCCACAGTTACGTGACGAAGTTCGTGCTGCCAAACTTCTATTTTCACGTCATGGCCGTGTACTCGATTCTTCGCCAGAACGGCATCGAGGTCGGCAAGAACGATTATCTGGGCAACATCCAGTAACAACCCGAGCGCGGGAGACGGCGCGGTGGAGTCAACAGCAGATCAGGCCAGCGTCGTCGGCGAATACGACGACGTGCTGCAGGCACTGCTGCAGCTACTGTGGGGCGACGGATTCCTATCGCCCGGCGGGGCCGAGGAAATCCGCCGTCTTCTGGCCGGCAGCGACATCCGTGGCTGCCGGGTTCTGGACGTCGGCGCCGCGCTCGGCGCCGTCGACCAGCTGCTCGTACAGGAACATGGCGCCGCGTCGGTGGTAGGGGTGGACGTTGACCCGACCATGCTGCGGCAGCTGGACGAGCGGATCGCGCGCGCCGGCCTGTCGGCGCAAGTCACGAGCCTGTGCGTCACTCCGGGCCCGCTTCCCGTTGCCGACGCCTCTTTCGACGTCGTGTTTTCAAAGGACTCGATCGTCCAGATTCCCGACAAACGAGCCTTGTTCAGCGATGTATTTCGGATCCTGCGGCCGGGCGGCCGCTTCATCGCCAGCGACTGACTGCGCGGCGGCTGCGGCGACTACTCGCCGGAAATGGCGGAATATTTCCGCCTCGAGGGGATCGTCTACAACATGGCCTCGATAGAGGAGAGCATCGCCGCGCTACAAGCGGCGGGCTTTACCGACATCGAAGTGTTTGACCGCAACGAATGGTATCTCGAGCTCGCGCGCCGCGAACTCGACTCGCTGGCGGGACCGATGTACCCACTGCTGGTGGAACGGCTCGGCGCTGACAAGGCCGACCACTTCGTCAGGAACTGGCGCCAGCTCGTGCTCGTGGTAGAGCGCGGCGAGCTCCGCCCTGGACACCTGAAGGCCACCAGACCGGCCTGAACAAGCTGGCAGATCAGCGCCGAAGCTCGGCTAGCGCCCAGCTCAGAAACGCCCGCACCTCGGGCCTGGCGCGATCTTCTGGCCGATAGACCAGATAGTAGGTGTCACCGGAGTCGACCTCGGTATCGGCGATACGGACCAGTCGACCGGGCCGCAGACGGCGCTCGCAAACGAAAGTGGGCACCAGCGAGATACCCAGACCGCGCTCCGCGGCGCTGATCGCCGCCGGCAGGGTATCGACCTGAATCACCGTCCCGGCCCGTGTTACCGGGAACCCGGTTGTGGTGAACCACTGCGTCCAAAGGTCGGAACGGTGCCGGTAGACAATGCGCCGCTGCTTTTCAAAGACGCGTGAGCCGAGTTCGCGCGCCACCAAAGAGTTCGCCATTGACGTAGCAGCAACGAACCGCGGACTGAGCAACTTCGTGGCAACAACGTCTGGCGGCGGGGCCGAGGCAATCACGATCGAGACGTCTGCCTGCGGCGTATGAGCGCTCGGGCGCGCCGTACCGCTGTTTATGTCCAGGTCGATCTTCGGCTGCATGCCGCAAAAACTCGCGAGGCTGGGAATAAGCAAGTCCGTCGCGAGGAATGGCGGCGCGGCGATCCGTAGCACCCTGCGCCGAGTCCGCTTCGCTGCGCGGTCGAGCGCCGCGTCCAGCGACAACAGCAATGGATCGATCTCGTCAATCAGCGCTCGCCCCGCTTCCGTCAACTCAATCGCGCGCGTTTTGCGGACGAACACCTGCTGACCGAGGTGCTTTTCAAGGTCGCGGATACGGTGACTGACTGCGGACGGTGTGATGAAAAGTGCTTCCGCTGCGGCCTTGAAGCTCAGCTGGCGGGCAGCGACGCTGAAGGCGCGCAGGGCATCGAGCAGGGCCTGTCGGGGAACGCGCATGAACTCTCGCAGCGGGTCTGGGAGACCATTATCAGGCAAATGACTTGGTGGCGCTGGCAACGCCGCGAGCGACGGCCCTCGCCGCCCCTCGCAGCTACCCCAGCCTCACTGACCGAGGCACGGTGGCGCTCAGGCGGGTAGGCGCAGGCTCTCTATCGCTGCGATGAAATCGGTGGCGAAACTGCTGCGTACCCATATGCGGTAGGCATCCGTTACCCGCGCCAGGATGCACGGACAGTCGAACAACGTGACGGCTGCACACTCCCTGCCCTCGAGTACCGCCTCGACGTTCACGGCACTCGCAAGTACGCGCCCGGCACGGGGCCCGCCAAGCGCGAACTCACGCCACTTGCCGGTGACGTCCACACACGTACCTGCCGTTTCCTCCGCCGCGGCAACAAGGGCGGCGATCTCCGCACACGGCGACGGGGCGAGCCAGCGCGCCGGCGCGAAGTGCAGTAGGCCGGGGCCGCCCAGCGTGTCGTGACGTACCGCGCCAGGCGCCGCCGGCCAGCCGACGACAAATGCGCCTTCGGGCGGAAAATGAAACGCAACGAACTCAAGAACACGCCCAATCGGCCGCTCGACGAGTTCGATGCCGTTGCCGCTAATCTGTTTGACGGCCATCATGACTTCATCCGCTCGCCGGTAGGATCGTAGTGGACCATCGAAGTAAGCCGCACCCTGCAGTCACCGATGCGCACCGGGTCGCGACAGTCGAGCACCGCACCCTCGGGGTGCTCGCGGCTGACCAGCGCGAGCCCAACCCATTCGCCGAGCGTCGGACTGTAGACGCTGGAGGTCACATACCCACAAGGTCGGTTCGGCTGCTCAGCAGTGGTCAGCTGGGAGCCGCCGTAGAAAATCGCCTTGCCGTCGAGCGCACGCACTCCGACCAGCCGCGGACGGTCTGACTCATGGAATGCCGGACGGTCAAGCAAGTCACGGCCGACACACGGATTGCCGAGCTTCACCAGGCCATCCATGCACAGGTCGAATGGCGTCGTCTCGCCGTTTAGCTCGGAGCTGACCAGATAGCCCTTTTCTACGCGCAGGATATCGAGAGCCTCCAGACCGTATGGCTTGAAGCCCGCCGCAATCAAGGCTTCCCATAGCGCAACTGCTATTGAAGGACGACAGTGGAGCTCGAAGGCGAGTTCACCGGAGAAGCTAGCACGCAGCACCGTGAGGTCCTGCCCACCGAACGCTCCGCGCGCGAAAGCCATATGCGTGAGCGTATCGAGCACGGGTTGCCATGCGGCGCCCAGCACGCTATGCAGCACCGTGCGACTCTGCGGGCCCGCAACCACGATCACGCCCCAGCTCTCAGTGACGTCAGTAACCGTGACGCCGCGACCACTCCATTCAGTGTCGCGGTAGTGCTCGAAGTGCGACAGCATGTGGCCGCCGTGACCCGAACTGGTTGTTGCGATGAATCGGTCTTCGGCAAGACGCAGCACAATGCCGTCGTCAAGGACCATGCCGTCCTCGCGCAAGTTAACCATGTACTTCGATCGGCCGACCTTGATGGTGCTCGCCTTGCTCAGGTACAGCGAATCGAGAAAGACAGCGGCATCGGGACCTGCGACCTCGATCTTGCCGAGCGTCGAGCCGTCAACGATCCCGCCGCTGGTCCGTACCCGATGGGCCTCGGCGATGCCTGCCTCGAATACAGCCGGGCCGTTCTGCTGGTAGTAGCGCGTCCGCATCCACAAATCCATCGGCTCGAGCACGCCGCCATTGGCGAGGTGCCAGTCATGCAGCGGTGTACGGCGCATCGGACGCAGCCGAGCTCCCACCCGCAACCCGGCCAGCGAGTTCATCGTCACCGAGTGGTACGGCGGGCGCAGTCGGCTCGTGCCCACATCCTTTAACGGTTCGCCACGCAGCTCAGCGAGGATCGCCGCGCCAAGCAGGCCACCGATGCGCCCCTGGTCGGTACCAAAGCCCAGCGCCGTGTAGCGTTTGACGTGCTCGATGTCGACGAAGCCTTCCTCGAGCGTCGCGCGCAAATCGGCGACGTTGACGTCGTTCTGGTAATCGATGAACTGCCGCTTTTCGCCAGCACGATCCGCCGGCGAGCGCCAGAACGGCACGAGCCGCGGGGCCTGATCCCCGCCGGCGGTGGGGGTCGCGCCAGGGTCACCATCAGCACCTGCGCGGCGCGCAGCACGAGCACCGGCACCGGCACCATCGATGAGCACCCGCGGAAGTTCGAGCAAGCCGTTGGCAGCTCCAGCGTTCTCACGCCCCTCAGGCTGATCCGTCGCCACAAACGCCGCCAGGCCCTCTTCGTAACGCGTTGTGCCACCTTCCTGCAGGCCGGCATGCGCGGACGGACCCCAACCACCACTGACAAGTACTGCGTCGCAGGCAATCGCTCGCGTCGCCGACGGTGACGCCAGCGGCGCGACGATCGCACGCCGCACGCGACTACCACCCGTCGCGGAAATGACTGCGTACCCGAGTAGGCACTCGGTGCCGCCCTGCGCGAGCGACGCCCGCTGTGCTGTGGCCTCAGGGCCGAGCGCGCCGGAGTCGCGAATGTCCACGACGGCGCACACGCGCATACCGGCGGATGCAAGCCTGGCAGCCGCGGCGTAGACACGATCGTGGTTGGCGAACAGCACAAGGTTGCTACCGACCGTCACACCGTACCGCGCGAGGAAGCGCTCGGCAGCGCCGAGCAGCATGACGCCAGGCAAATCGTTATTGATAAACGCGATCGGTCTCTCGACTGCACCCATCGCAATCACGAATGCAGCTGGCCGGATCTTGTAGACGCTGTTGGCACCCGGGACACCACCTGGCTCGTGATGAGCGACGTATTCCCCGCCAGTGCCACCGACCAGCGTCGTGTCAGTCAGTATCCGCACACCGAGAGAGGCAAGCTCCGCGAGCGTCGCATCCACCCACGCGAGTGCCGGGCGGCCTTCAATCGTGGCGCACTCAAATTCAAGTTCGCCGCCGCAGACTGGTTCACGCTCGCACAGTACGACCCGGGCCCCGGCCCGCGCGGCCGCGCGGGCCGCCGCAAGTCCAGCGGCACCGGCGCCGGCGACCAGCACATCGCAACTGAAGTGCTCAACAGCCGGGGGCGACAGCTCGCACGTACCAGGCGCCTCGCCGAGACCTGCGAGCGCACGAATCGTCGCTTCCCAGCTGTGCCAAGACGGCCAGATGAAAGTTTTGTAGTAGAAGCCGGCGCCGAAAAAGCCACTACCAACCTGCAGCAGCGAACCGGCGTCGTACTTCAGCGATGGCCAGCGATTCTGGCTCCTGAGGACCATGCCATCGCGGAGCTCCAGCTGCGGCGCGTAGACGTTTGGAATAACGGCTGGACTCGTGCCCACCGTGAACAACGCATTCGGCTCCTCCGGCCCCGCCGCCAGCACGCCGCGCAGCCGGCGGTACTTGACGCTACGCCCCATCGCGCGCACGCCGCTTGCCAGCAGCGCAGAGGCGGCAGTATCACCGACCTGTCCACAGTACTCGCGGCCGTCGAAGGTGAAGCGCAGCGAGGTGTCCGTAAGACGCGTGCCGCGACGTTGCGTGCCGCTCACTGGGCACCTCCGCCGAGAATGACCGTCTCGAGCACGGCGCCGCTGGAAGGATTGCGCCGTACCAGCAACCAGCCGCGGCAGCCCTGTACGTGCTGCCAGTGCTCGAGGCTATCGTCGAGACGGTTCACGCGCTCGTAGACGCGCGCATAGGGCGTACTGCCCGGCTCCGGCAACGTCTTATGAAACTCGAACTCCCGCAGCTCGCGGGGACCACAGAACGGACAAGTCAGGCGGGTCATAGGCGCACCGGGAACGGGCCGCCGCCACGCTCGTCGAGCATATGCCCGGTCTCGAAGCGCGACAGTCTGTAGGCCTTGATCAAGTCAGGAGCAGTACCACTCGCCACAAGTTTCGCGCACGCAGCCCCGGATGCAGGGATGGTCTTGAATCCCCCATAGCACCAGCCTGCGTTCAAAAAGACGTTGTCGTAGCGCAAACGATCGATGATCGGACTGCCGTCCATCGTCATGTCGTTGATGCCCGCCCATTGGCGGACAATCTTGACGCCGGCCGCCTGCGGCAACATGGCAATTGCGCCCTGCACGACATCCTCCATGCGCGACCACTGCCCTTCGCGGGTGTAGGACGGGAAGCCGTCAAGATAGCCCCCCATCACGAGGCCCCCCTTATCGGACTGCAGCAGATAGGTCTCACCATGGCCTGGGTGCACGTACACCAATACCGTATTCAGCATCGGCTTGATCGGCTCGGTGACCATCGCCTGCAGCAGGTGGGTCTCGATCGGCAGCGTCACGCCCAGCATCGTGCCTATCATGCCGGTGTGGCCGGCAGTGGCAAACAGCACTCGGTTCGCCTGCACGTAGCCCTTTACGGTCTCAACACCGGTAGCGACGCCGGCCGCGGTGCGCAAACCCGTAACCTCGCAATCCTCGATAATGTCGACACCAAGCGCCGTCGCCGCGCGAGCGTAGCCCCAGGCGACCGCATCGTGGCGAACCGTACCGCCACGGTGCTGGACCAGCGCGCCAAAGATCGGAAAGCGCCGATCACGACTTGCTACCAGCTCCGGACAGAAACGATCGAGCGCCGCGCGATCCATCATTTCGCAGTCGATGCCGGCGAGCCGCATTGCATTGCCGCGCCGCGCCGCGCCGATCATGTCGCCATCCGACAGTGCCAAGTCCACGACGCCGCGCGGGCTATACATCACGTTGTAATTGAGGTCCTTCGACAGCGTCTCCCAGCGGCGCAGCGAGTCTTCGTAGAAGTAATGGTTTTCAGGCAGCAGATAGTTGGAACGGACGATCGTCGTGTTGCGACCGACGTTGCCGTAGCCGACCAGGCGTTTCTCCAGCACCGCCACCTTCAGGCCATGGTCACGGGCGAGATGGAAGGCAGTCGCCAGGCCGTGGCCACCGGCGCCAACCACGACGACGTCGTAGGCTTGCTTGAGGCGCCGACCTGTCCAAAGGGGGCGCCAGAAGCCGCCTCCTGCGAGCCGCGCGCGCAACAGCGCGAGCGCCGAATAGTGGGGAGTGGGCCCGGTCATAGCGTGGTGGTCCCTGGCAGGTGTCGATTACGGTGAGATTGGATCACAGGTTCACGCGTCAGGCCCCAGGGCGGCTGCGATTGAGAAGGTGGGGGAGCATACACCGCAGCCAAAGGCCGCGAAATCACGACATCACGCAATCAGACCTGCGCGAATTCAATCGGCACCAAGCACGTCGCGCAGAGCCCGCGAGACCAGTTCTCGCCGGCGGCGCAACGGGTAACGGCCAGGCTCAAAAGTCACGCCGATCCATAGCCCGTCGATGACAGCACTCAGCAGATCGACCGCGTTGTCGCTCGACTCAAGCGGGGCGATTTCGCCCTGAACGACCGCTTCCCGAACGTAGCGCCGCAGGTGGCGCCGCCAGCGCGCGTAGTAGGCACGATGCACCCGGGCAAGGGCGGGGTTCTTTAGGGCACCATCCCAAAGACTTACCCAGACCGCAATGAAGCTCGGCTCGCCCGGTGCCGGAACCATGAAACCCATTGCGGCACGGAGGCGGCCCAAGCCGGGTGCGGCAGCGGCGACCGCCACATCGAGCTCCTTGAACGACTGGGTCGCCATCCACTGGAACGCGAACGCGACAAGATCGTCCTTGTCCTTGAAGTAGTGACCCAGCACGCCAATGCTGAAGCCCCCTTCCGTCGCGATGCGGCGGATCGTGGCGCTCGCCGAACCTTCCGTCCGTATAACCCGGACAGTCAACGCGGCGATCTCCTCGCGGCGGCGCGTGTGATCGACAATTTTCGGCATCTCGATCCTCGCGTGACCGAGCCGACTCGGCCAGCATCCGGTAGCGGCAATTATAGCCGGCGAAGGGCGGATATTGCATTAAATGACACTTGTTATAAATAAAAGTTGCGTGCTATAAAACCTCACCGCCCGCTAGGGCGGCCGTCGTCGCGCGTCCGCGTGCCGACCCTCGACGGGCGGGAGAAAAGTCTTGAGCGATCCATCCGCACCCGGACGCCCGCACCGCGCGGTCTCGCGCGAAACCCGCCGTGCCGCGCGCGAGCAGCGCAAAGCCGTCAAGCTCCCCTATATCCGCCGCAAGCTGCCGACCGTGGAGCTGCTCAGCTCCGAGGCGGTGGAGATCATCGAAGCAAACGCCGAGACGATTCTCGAGGAGATCGGTATCGAGTTTCGGCGGGACCCGGAGTCCCTGCGACTGTGGCGGGAGGCAGGTGCCGACGTCATCGGTGAGCGCGTCCGCATTCCGCGCGGACTTGCCCGTTCGCTGCTGCGCACCGCGCCGCAGGAATTCATGCTCCACGCCCGCAATCCCGAGCGAACCGTCCGCTTCGGCGGCGACGCGACGGTCTTCTCGCCGGTTGGCGGACCGCCCTTCGTAACCGACCTCGATCGGGGTCGGCGCTATGGGACGCTCGAGGACCTGCACAACTTCATCAAGCTCGCTCACATGGCCCCCGCGATCCACTTCTCCGGCGGCAGCACCGTCGAGCCGATGGACATCCCGGCCGGCAAGCGGCACCTCGACGTGCAGTACGCGTTTTTTCGCTACAGCGACCAGGGCTGCGAGGCGACGCCCGAGACCCCAGGACACGCCGCCGACGCGGTAGACATGGCGCGGCTGCTATTCGGCGCGGACTTCCTTGAGCAGAACGCGGTAGTCCTCGGCAACATCAATTCAAACTCGCCGCTGACCTTTGACGGCCGGATGTTGGGAGCGCTGCGCGTGTTCGCCGGCGCCAACCAAGGAACGATCATTGTCCCTGCCGTGCTCGCAGGTGCGATGGGCCCGGTGACCACCGCCGGATGTATGTCCGAGATCCTCGCCGAGACCCTCGCGGGCATGGCACTCACACAGTTAGTGCGACCGGGTTCGCCCGTCATCATGGGCTCATTCGTGGGAGCCATTTCGATGCGCACCGGCGCGCCGACGTTCGGTACGCCCGAGGCCACCCAGATGATCTTTGCGACCGCGCAGTTGGCACGGCGCCTCGGCGTGCCCTGCCGCAGCGGCGGCTCCCTGTGCTCCTCGAAGATCGCCGACGCACAGGCCGGCTACGAAAGCGCCAACACGCTGCTGCCTACGCTACTTGCGGGCGTCAACCTTGTCACTCACGCCGCGGGTTGGCTCGAAGGCGGGCTCGTGTCCGGCTACGAGAAGTTCGTGATGGATGCCGACCAGCTTGCGATGATGCAGGCGTTGGCGTCCGGCATGGACATCAGCGAGCGCGGCCAGGCACTGGATGCCATTCGTGAAGTAGGCCCCGGCGGGCATTTCCTCGGTTGTGCCCATACACAGGCCAATTTCGAAGACGCGTTCTATCAGTCCAAAATCGCCGATTACTCGTCCTACGAGCAGTGGGCAATCGAAGGCAGCCTGTCGGCAGAGCAGCGCGCCAACAAAGTGTGGAAAAAGATGCTGGCAGAGTACGAGGATCCGGGACTGGATCCGGCCCGCGACGAGGCACTGCTGGACTACATGGCACGGCGACGCGCCACGCTCACCGATGCGATCGAAGAGGAATAACGGACCATGAAGAGCCATTATCGAGTCGTCGTGATCGGCGGCGGGATCGTCGGCACCAGCGTGCTTTACCATCTTGCCAAGCAGGGCTGGACCGATATCGCGCTGATTGAACGAACAGAACTCACGGCCGGCTCTACCTGGCATGCAGCCGCGGGATTTCATTCGATCAACGACGATCCGCATATCGCCGCACTGCAGGCCTACACGATCCGCCTGTACAAGGAAATCGAGGCGGAGAGCGGTCAGAACGTCGGCATGCACATGCCTGGCGGCTACAGCATCGCGACCACGCCTGCCCGCTGGGAGTGGCTGCAGGGCGAGTGCTCCGTCTACCAGACCCTTGGGATCGAGGCCCACCTGGCGACCCCCGAGCAGATCGTCGCTGACTGCCCGATCGTCGACCCGAACGGCCTGCTCGGCGGCATGTTTGATCCGCTCGAAGGCGCCGTTGACCCGCACGGCACCACGCACGCGTTCGCGATTTCGGCGAAGAAGCGCGGAGCCGACGTGATCCTGCGCAACCGCGTGCTGGCACTGACGCAGCTGCCCAACGGCCACTGGCGCCTAGACACTGAGCTCGGCCCGGTCGTGGCCGAACACGTGGTCAACGCCGGCGGCCTGTGGGCACGCCGCGTCGGACACATGGCGGGCATCAACCTGCCACTGACGCCGATGCAGCATCACTATCTGGTCACCGAGGACCTGCCGGAACTGCTGGCGCTCCCCCACGAGATGCCCTGCGTCACCGACCTCGAAGGCTTCACGTATCTGCAGCAGGAGCGCAAGGGCGTGTTGCTGGGCGTCTACGAGCGCGACCCGCGCCACTGGAAGACGGAGGGCGCCGACTGGGACTACGGCATGGACCTGATCCCGGAGGACATCGACCGGATCAGCCCGGAACTGAATATTGGCTTCAGCCGCTTCCCCTCACTCCAGCGCGCCGGCATCCGCCGCTGGGTCAACGGTGCGTTCACGTTTACGCCCGACGGCAACCCACTGGTCGGTCCAGTGCCGGGCCTGTCGAACTACTGGGTCGCCTGCGGCTGCATGTCGGGCTTCTCGCAGGGCGGGGCCATCGGCCTGGTACTGTCCAACTGGATCACGCAGAACGACCCAGGCTCCGACATCTTCGGCATGGACGTCGCCCGCTATGGCGCGTTCGCCTCCAACGACAAGTACCTGCGCGACATGACCGCGCAGTTCTACAAGCGGCGCTTCGTGATTGCGTACCCGAACGAAGAGCTGCCGGCCGGACGGCCACTGAAGACGACGCCCAGCTACGACGCCCAGGCCGCCGCAGGCGCGCGCTTCGGGGTGGTCTATGGAATGGAAAGCCCACAGTTTTACGCGCCGGGCGAGCCTGAGTTCGTCGACGAACCGACGCTGCACCGCTCCACCGCACACCGCTTCATCGCGCAGGAAGTGGCCGCGACCCGCAAGGCCGCAGGCGTGATCGACACCGGCGTCTACGCCCGCTACGAAGTGACCGGTCCTGGCGCCGAAAGCTGGCTGGACCACCTGCTCGCCAACACCCTGCCGCCGGTAGGGCGCCTGCGGCTCGCGCCGATGCTCAGCCCCAGCGGCAAACTGATGGGCGATCTGACAGTGACGCGCCTGGCGGCCGACCGCTTCTGGTTGGTCGGTTCCTACTACCTGCAGGAATGGCACCTGCGCTGGTTCCGTGATCACCTGCCACCGTCCGGCGTCATGCTGGAAAACCTGTCGGAGAGCTGGCTCGGCTTCTCGCTGTCCGGCCCGCGATCGCGCGACATCCTCGCACGCCTCACCCGCGAGGACGTGTCGGACGCCTCCCTGCCCTTCCTGGGCTGCCGGCAGATCGATGTAGGCATGACCACCGCCGTCGTCGCGCGTCTATCGCTGACCGGCGAACTCGGTTACGAGATCAATGTTCCCGCACCGCAGCAACGCGCCCTGTGGCACGCCCTGCTGGAGGCCGGCGCGGACTTCGGCATGCGCCCCATCGGCATGCGCGCGCAGGACAGCCTGCGACTCGAGAAGGGTTACGGAATCTGGTCGTGCGAGTTCAGCGCCTCGAACACGCCCGCACAGAGCGGCCTCGACCGTTTCGTCGCCTTCGACAAGGGCGACTTCATCGGTCGCGACGCAGCTCTGGCCGAGCGCGAGACGGGGCCGTCCGAGCGACTGGTGCTGCTCGCCGTCGACTCGCCAACAGCGGACGTGAGCGGCTACGAGCCGATCCACGCCGACGGACGCCGCATCGGCTACGTGACCTCCGGTGCCTACGGCCACCATGTCGGCATGAGCCTGGCGCTCGCCTACCTGGAGCGCGCCGTCGCCGACCACCCACAACCGCTGACAGTGGACATCATCGGCCAGCCGCGTGCCGCCCGGATCCTGTCCGAACCCCCATACGATCCGACGGGCCGACGCCTGCGCCTGTAGACACAGCTACGCAGCCACGCCGACGCAGTGCCATAATCGGGCACCGCGTCGGCCCCGTCGCGTGAAGGGGATGACGATGCCGTTGCCGATCCATCCGGTGCGGGTCCGCTGGTGGATCTTCGGATTCCTGTTTTCCTTCGCGACACTCTCGTACCTGCAGCGCACGAGCTTCAGCATCGTCGCCGCGCCGATGATGGGGGACCTGCACCTCAACCACACCCAGTTCGGCCTGTTGACCGGCACATTCGCGACCGCGTATGCGCTATCCCAACTACCGGGCGCAGCCCTGGGCCAGCGACTGGGACCGCGCCTCACCTACATCGCCGTTGGCATCCTCGGGCTGATTGCAATGGTAGTCACGCCAGTGGCTCCGGTGATCGCAGGCGGCGCGGTCCTGTTCGCTCTGCTGCTCCTCTCGCAACTCATCCTCGGTGCATCGCAGGGACCGGTCTTCCCGATGTTCGCGGCCGTGGTGCAGTCCTGGTTCCCGGAAAAGCGCTGGGCCTACGCCAACGGCATGCAGTCTGCCGGCATGGATCTCGGCGGCCTGATTGCCGCGCCCCTGATCGTGTTCCTGATGCAAGGCTTCGGCTGGAAAGGCGCACTGCTCTGGCTCGCTGTACCTGCGATCGTGCTGACCATCTGGTGGGGCTGGTACGGGCGGGATACGCCCGAAGAGCACCCCGCCGTCACACCGGAAGAAATCGCCGAGCTCAGCGGCACGGACCGTACGCCCGCACCACCACTGACCCTGCGCCGTCTGCTGACCATCACGACCAACCGCGATGTACTATTGCTCGCAGTCTCGTACCTGTGCATGAACGTCGCGTTCTACCTGCTCAGCACCTGGTCATACATCTATTTGGTCGAGGTGCGCCACCTCGAAGGTCTCGACAGCGCCTGGTCAGGTGCCATTCCATGGCTGGGCGCTGCGGTCGGCGCAGGCATCGGCGGCGAGATATCCGACCGGCTCGCGAGCCGGATGGGCGCACGCTGGGGCTATAGGCTCGTGCCTCTCATCACGATGCCGTTCGCGGGTCTGATGCTGCTCGTCGCCACGCACGTCTCCACGCCACACGCCGCGGTCGCAGCGCTCACGATCGCGTTCTGCGCAATCGAGTTCAACGAGGGCGCCTACTGGGCGGCAACAATGCGCGTCGCACGCGCCGACACCGCCGCGGCCACAGGGGTGCTCAATACCGGCGGCAACCTGGGCGGCGTACTCACCAACATTGTGATGGGCGTGTTGGTCGACGCAGGTGCCTGGAACGGTGCCTTCGTCATGGGCACCATTGTTTCTCTGATCGCAGCTGGCTTATGGTTGCTGATCGATCCTGACCGCAGGCTGCGCGCGCCAGGCTGATTGACCAGCTCTATACTTTTGTCATCCTTTCGGCACGAGGTTTCGCATATGCGTATCCCCTCCCTTCCCGTCCTGGCATCCGTCGCCGCACTCGCTCTGCTGGCGGGTACGCCCGCCTGCATCGCAGCAGGCAACGACGCTGACTACCAGGCACGTGTCGATCGTGTGCTTGCCGCAACGCCACTGATCGATGGCCACAACGACCTGCCGTGGGAATTCCGTGCCCGCTTCAAGAGCGACGTCAGCGCGGTCGACCTGCAGGTCGATCAGTCCAAGATCGCCGGCCCCGGCGGCACGCTGCCGCTGATGACCGACATCCCGCGGCTGCGCGCCGGCCGCGTGGGTGGCCAGTTCTGGTCCGTGTGGATCCCCGTCGACGTCAAGGGCTTCGAAGCCGTGCAGATGACGCTCGAGGAAATGGACATCGTCAAACGGCTGACGGCCCATTACCCGAATGACATGGAAATGGCCTACACGGCAGCCGACATCCGCCGCATACACAAGGCGCACAAAGTCGCCTCGCTGATCGGCATCGAAGGCGGGCACCAGATCAATTCCTCGCTCGCCGTACTGCGCCAGATGTATGACGCTGGCGCCCGCTACATGACCCTGACGCACACCGCCAATACCCCTTGGGCGGACGCCGCGACGGACGATCCGAAGCACCATGGCCTGAGCCCCTTCGGTGTAGAAGTCGTGCGCGAGATGAATCGGCTCGGCATGCTCGTCGACCTCAGCCACGTCTCGCCCGAGGCGATGAAGGTCGCCCTCGCCGCCAGCGAAGCACCGGTGATCTACTCGCACTCCTCGGCCCGGGCACTAGTCGATCATCCGCGCGACGTCCCGGACGACATTCTGCGGCTGGTCGCGGCCAACGACGGCGTGGTGATGGTCAACTTCAACCCCGGCTACGTCTCGCAGGCGCACAACGAGTGGGATGCCGATCGCGCCGCCGAGCAGGCCCGCTACAACAGCCCACCCTACGGCGGGCTTTACATCGGCCAACCGGATCGCGCCAAGGTCGCGCTCGCAGCCTGGGACGCCAAGCACCCTGTGCCGCGGGCGACGCTTGAGCAGGTCGCCGACCACATTGACCACATCCGCAAGATCGCCGGCGTCGACCACGTCGGTATCGGCTCAGACTTCGACGGCATCGACGAGACGCCAACCGGGCTGTCGGGCGTCGACCGTTACCCGGCGCTGCTCATGGAACTCATGCGCCGCGGCTGGACGGACACTGACATCGCGAAGGTCGCTGGCGAAAACCTGCTGCGCGTCATGGCTGCAGCCGAACGCGTTGCGGCCCGGTTGCGCACAACCCGGCCGGCGTCGATCGCGACGCTGCCGCCGGCGGCGCCCTGATCCGTCGCCTCACCGCCATCTGCTACGCTTGAGCCAGCAAGCCAGCATCCGAACCTGAAGCGGAAATCTCACGATGAGCGACTACACTTTCGCGTTCCAGACTTCGACGACGCACGCGGGCTTTCTGAAGGCGCCGTCGCTGGCAGCCCGCCCGGACGCGCCGTGCGTGGTCGCCGGCATTCCCTGGGACGGTTCGACCACGAACCGTCCCGGCTCGCGCTTCGGGCCGTACCAGATCCGCCGCGCCAGTCACATGCTGTGCGACGGCACTCATCCGCTATGGGGCGTGACGCCACTCGATATCCTCGCCGACGCTGGCGACCTGACCCTGCCCAACACCTCGCTCGCTGGCATGCGTGAGGCACTCGCGCCGCAGGTCGCCGCGCTGATCGCTCGCCACCACATGGTCTGGCTGGGTGGTGACCACTCCATCACGCTGCCGCTGCTGCGCGCCTACCGCGCGCATTTCGGACGGCCGCTCGCAATCGTGCACTTCGACGCCCACTGCGACACCTGGACCGACCACTTTGGCGAACCGTCGGGTCATGGCACCTGGGTACACGAGGCGATCGTGGAAGGCCTGATCGACCCGACGCTGACCGTACAGGTCGGCATTCGCTCGTCGGCAGCGCCGGAAACCGCCCGCTACGTCGCCGATCGCGGCGGCCTGATCTATACCTCACGCGATCTGCGCGGTCTCGAAAGCGCAGGCCAACTGTCGCAGGTCCTGCAGACCGTGCGTGATCGCTTTGCGGCTGCCGGTCCCGTGCCCATTTACCTGTCGCTGGACATCGACTGCCTGGATCCGGCGTTCGCGCCTGGCACCGGCACGCCGGAGCCAGGCGGCATGACCAGTTCACAGGTGCTGACGCTGCTGGAGGAGTGGCACGACCTCAACTGGGTCGGCATGGACCTTTGCGAGGTCGCCCCACCTTACGATCATGCGGAGCTCACCAGCAACGCCGCCTCGGCATTCGTCTGGACCTACCTCTGCGGCCGCACCAAGGTACGCTGAAGCAACGGCTCGCACACACCCCTCAGAGGTTCGTGTAGACGACCTCTGAGAACGAGTCGACCGGAAACACGTAGAAGAGCTTCAGCAGCGTCATCCCGTCGTTGCGGATGGCGTGCGGACAATTGCCGGGGATGGAAATCGTATCGCCCGGCCCCACCCTGTGCTCCTCGTCGCCCAGCGTGACGACGCCGCTACCGGCGAGGAAATGATAGAGCTCCAGCGGCGGGTGCCGATGCAGATCGAGTTTGCCGCCAGGCTCGATCTCGCAGACGCCACTCGTCAGTTGCCCAGTAGGCGTGCGATCGGCACTGGTGAGCGTACGCCAACGCACGCCGACGTCATCGCCCGTCTCGATCGCCACGGATTGTTCCGCAACCAGATACGCCCGCTCGGACATTGACTGCCTCCACGACTCGTCGCCCAGGAATTCCGGGTGGGGTGCGCGTCGGCACCCCACCCGGGAAACCCTACCAGTCAACGATGCCGGCGGCTAATGGGGAGCGCCACCGTGCGGCTCGCTGCGAGGCTCGCGGTCACGAAAATCCTGCGTCCCGCGGCCCTGCTGCGGCTCACGCGGCGGCGGAGCCGCGCGCTGCTCATGCGGCGCCTGCTGCATCTGCTGCGGGGGTCGCTCCTGCGGCATTCGCTCCTGCCGCGGCGGTTGTCGCCGTTCCTGCCCGGCCGACTCAGGTCTGGCGCCCGGCGGCGGTCGGTCGGATCGGTATTCAGGCCGGCTGGTCACATCGCCACGAGGAGTGCCCGCCTCGTGCGGCCCGCCGCGATCCCTGCCGCTCTGCTCGCGGGAACGAATCGAGGCGGCATCAGACGGTCGGTCGGATCGCTCCTGACGCTGCCACTGCTGCCGCGTGTTCGGCTCATGGGGCCGGTACGGGTACTGGGAGGACCGGATCGAGCGCTGCTGGTCGGGCGCGCGCGGGTAGCGGTCGCCCGAATACTCGCGCTGGTACAACGGCAACGGCGCTGCTCGCGGCATATTGCGGCGGTCCCAGTGATCCCAACCGTGCCGGCGCTCCGCCCAGCCGCGCCCCCAGTGCTCGCCCCAGCGCGGCGACTCGTCGTCACGCCAGCCGCGGAAGTACGCCGGCGGTCGACGGTAGTAGCGCACCGGGATGCGCAGAACAAACAACGGCACGTACATCGGGGTCACGAACCGCCACGGCCCGTCGTACCAGTCACTGGAATACCAGCCGTCGCCTTCGTACAACCAATACAGCCCATCGTAGAAGAAGTAGTTGCCGTCGACGCGAGGATCGTAATAGACGGGATATCCAGGCACAGGTACCAGCTCCGGGAAGGAGCCGAGGTTAATGCCAACGCTCACGCTGACGCGAGCATGAGCAGACATGGCAGGCGCCAGCAGCAAAGCAAAGACAAGGATCAGGTAGCGCATGTACGGCTCTCCTGCCGATGGGCGACACTGGGCTCTACTGGAGTCATTCCAGCAAAAGGCCAACGGCTCACCGTAGCCGCGCGAGACGCTGTTTTCAATGCCACAAAAGTCGAAACACTGTCGCGACTGAGCGACAAGCGGGTGGCGCGCCGCTCAGCAAGGTTGGCCAGCCATGCAGGACCTGACGGGCCCGTCTCAAACCAGCGCGCGGTGCGCCAACCAACGGTCCAGATGTCCTGCGAATGCGTTTCGTTCCGACAGGCCCAGTGGTGGTGGCCCACCGCTGATAAGCAGGCTCGAGCGCATCGTATCCATGAAGTCACGCATCATCAGCTGCGAGCGGATCGTGTCGGGGGAGAATTTCTCGCCGCGTGGACTGAGCGCCTGCGCGCCTTTGGCGATCACTTCGGCCGCCAGCGGAATATCCGAGGTGATCACAAGGTCCCCCTCGCCTGCGCGCGCGGCGATCGCATGATCGGCGACATCGAATCCGGCGGGGACCGTCAGCATCTTCAGGCCGGGGACTCGCGGCAGCGCTATGGTCTGGTTCGCCACGAAGGTGACCTGCACACGCGTGCGCTCCGCGGCACGGCAGAGGATCTCTCGCACCACCTTTGGACAGGCGTCTGCATCCACCCAAATCAACGATTCAGCCAACGTCGGGACCTCCCACAGCGGTTCCTGCGCTGGCAATGTAGCCGAAGTAGGCGGGCTGACGCGGCCGTAATCAGCGCCCGAGATGGGTCTCGGCGTCGAATTGAGGCAAATGGGCAGTACGCCAAAGTAGTATCGTAGAAGGCCTAACGTTCGCGTCCGTCACTGGAGTCCCATGGCGAAGCCCAACTATCAGCACATGAAAAAACAGCGGGAAGCCGCCAAGAAGCGTGAGAAGGCCGAAAAGCTCCTCAAGCGCCAGGCGCCCCGTGCAGGCGAAGGCGAAGGCGAAGCCCCAGTCGAACCCAAGGAAACGCCATGAGCAAGGGAATGGACAAGAAGAAAGAAACGAAGAAGAAGGCGGCCAAGACGCCTGACGAGAAGCGCGCTGCCAAGCGTGACAAGGCGTCCAACAAGCGCTGAGCCGCGTCGTCCCGACAGCTGCGGCTGGTCCGGGACGACATGCTAGACTGATCCAGCGCCGCCGACTCGTAGCGGCGCCGGCCGCCCCTTCGCGGTCCCAGATACCCCCTGGTTTGGCTGCAACGGCAGCTCCACCCCACGTACCGGCGACCGAGCCGTGCACGACGCCGGCCTGCGCCTCACCCGCGATTCGCCGGCTTGCCGCCCAAGGATTGCCCCTGTGGAACCGCTCAGACTCGCCGACGCCTACGCCCGCTACCGCGCCACAATTCCCCGCGGCCAGCCCGTGCTATCGGCTCTCACAACCGACGGTGCCGTAGTTCTTAGCTGCAACGCCACCAAGTTCGACCACCCCCTCAAGGGCGTGTTGCGATACGAGGACGCGATCTCGACCGATCCGTCCGCCGAGCGGCACAAGGTCCAGCTGAGCGCGCATCTGAAGCTCGCCCATGAAGGCGAAATGCCGATCCGCCTCGTCATCGTGACGCCGGCACGCGGCCCACTACCGCGGATTATCGGCGTCCGGCCGGACCTGACCGGCAAAGTCACGACGTTTGACGGCGATCGTTTCATCGTCGACTTCTCCCGCCCGCCGGCACCTGAGGCCCCGCCAAAGGCCAAGACGCGGCAGAAGCGCTGATTGCCCCCCCCTGGCGTCCCTGCTACCGCAGGCGCGCCAGGAAGACCGGCGTGCAGATCTTTCCCGAGTAGACGCCGATGACGCCGACCCTGCGCCCGGTTCGCCGCATCACAATCCACTGCCCTATCCGCCCGGAAACGCTCCGCGCGGTCGCAGGCGGTGACGCCGCAGCGCTCGCCGCGGACGAAGGCGTCGCACCGATCCTCACCCTGATCGAGTCCTCGACTGAATTCGGCAATTTCGGTCAATACCGCGGCGTGTGCGAAATCGGCCTCGGGCTGGAGGCCTTCACCCCGCAGACCAACGCCCGCCCAACGCTGGGTGTGTCAGGCGAACGCGCCGTATCGGTGACCGCAACGGTAAAAACCTACGTGGCGGCCACCTGCGATAGCGATCGGCTCGCTACGCTACTGGGCGAGATCGCTGCGCGCCATCCCTGGGAGGTCCCGGTCATCGAGGTGGACGACGTCCTCCTCTTTGGCCGTTGACGCTCAGGCTAGCGTATAGGCCGTCTTGACCGTCGTGTAGAACTCGACCGCATACCGTCCCTGCTCACGCGGCCCGTAGGACGAGCCGCGCGTCCCGCCGAACGGAACGTGATAATCGACGCCCGCAGTGGCGAGGTTGACCATCACCAGTCCCGCGCGCGCGCGGCGGGTGAACTCACGGGAATGCTTCAAGCTCGTCGTGCAGATACCAGCGCTGAGCCCGAACGGCGTGTCATTGGCCAGCGCCAGCGCCTGCTCGAAGTCATCCGCCGCGATAACCGATGCGCAGGGCCCGAAGATCTCCTCACGACTGGTCCGCATCTGGTTGGTTGCGTCGAGGAACACCGCCGGGCGCATGTAGTGTCCACGCGTCGGGCACTCCACCAGTTCGCCGCCGATCACCGTCGCTCCCTCTTCGCGCGCCAGCGCGACATAGCGCTGATTCCCGTCAAGTTGGCTCTGCGACACGACCGGTCCCACCTGCGTCTTCGAGTCGAGCGCATGGCCGACCCGCAGTTCGGTCACAGCCTTAACCAGCCTTGCGCTGAACTCTGGCAGGATGCCGCGCTCTACGATGAAGCGTGATGCCGCGGTGCAGCGTTGGCCGGTTGAGTAAAACGCCGCGTTGACGCAGGCCGGCAGCACCACATCGAGGTTCGCGTCATTCATCACGACCATGGGGTTCTTGCCGCCCATTTCCGCCTGCACGCGCAACTGCCGTGCCGCAGCGCGCGCGATGAGCTCGCGACCGACGTCAACGGAGCCGGTGAACGACAGTGCCGAAACGCCGGGATGCGCGAGCAGGGCCTCGCCAACGACGCGACCGCGTCCCATGACGAGATTGAACACTCCCGCCGGGCAGCCACACTCGGCGAGGATCTGCGCCAGCGCATGCACGGAACCGGGCGTGAGGTCCGCCGGCTTAATAACGACCGTATTGCCGAACGCGAGTGCCGGCGCGATCTTCCAGGCGGGGATCGCGATCGGAAAGTTCCATGGCGTGATCAGCCCCACGACACCCACCGGCTCGCGCCGTACCTCGACCTCGACGCCGGGACGGACGGACTCGAGCGCCTCACCCGGCATCCGTAGCGCTTCAGCAGCGAAAAATTTGAAGATCTGCCCGGCGCGCGCGGCCTCGCCGATGCCCTCGGCGAGCGTCTTGCCCTCCTCCCGCGACAGTAGTCTGCCGAGCTCCTCACGGCGGGCAAGAAGCATCGTCCCCACCCGATCTAGCAGGTCGGAGCGTTGCTGCAGCGCGCCGAAACGCCATGCCGGCAAAGCGCGCTCAGCCGCCTGAACCGCCGCGTCTACATCGCCCGCACCGCCCTGCGCGTAAACGCCAACCACATCGGCCAGATCAGAGGGATTCACGTTCGGCTGCGAGCCGACCCCTTCGACCCATTCGCCGCCGATCAGATTGAGCTTGATATCGTCAGCCATCGGAATGTCGTCCAGGAAAGAGAAGTTCTAGGAGGAAACGCCTGAGCTAGAGTCCCAGCTCGCGCCGAATCTCGTCCGTGTGCTCACCTAAGCGTGGCGAAGGGCGGCCGAGCGCGAGCTCAGCCGCTGAAAAACGAATCGGCGTACGCACGCTCGGCACCGTGCCGCCGGCAACATCGGCACTCGGCAGATCAACGCGCATGCCGCGATGCAGGACCTGCGGGTCCGCAAACACGTCGGCCACCGTATTGATCGGGCCTGCCGGCACACCGACAGCCTCCAGACGGCCAAGCAGGGTATCGCGCGGCCAGGCGCCCAGCAGCGCGACGAGTTCAGGCACCAGCGTTTCTCGATGGCGGACACGATTCGCGTTCGCAGCATAGCGCTCATCCAGCGCAAGATCAGGCCGCCCTAGCACCTCGCAAAAGCGCCGATACTGCCCATCATTACCGACGGCCACCATGATGTTCCCATCCGCCACAGCGAAGGTCTGGTACGGGACGATGTTCGGATGGGAGTTGCCGAGCCGCCGCGGCACCTTGCCGGAGACAAGGTAGTTCAGCGACTGGTTTGCCAGCACCGATACCATCACGTCCATCAGCGCCATGTCGACGTGCTGGCCACAACCCGTGCGCTCGCGCTGCGCCAGCGCCGCCTGCACCGCGATGACGCCGTAGACCCCAGTAAAGATATCGGCGAAAGCCACGCCGATCTTCTGTGGAGCACCATCCGGCTCGCCGGTGAGGTCCATGATGCCACTCATGGCCTGGATCATCGCATCGTAGCCGGCCCGCTCGCAGTACGGACCATCCTGACCGAAGCCAGTCACCGAGCAATAGACGAGTCGTGGGTGGCGCTCGCTCAGGCTCGCGTAGTCGAGTCCATATTTCTGCAGCCCGCCGGTCTTGAAATTCTCGATCACGACATCGGCCCGCTCTATCAGCCGATGCACTACCTCGAGGTCCGACTCGAGACGGAAATCCGCCACGATCGAGCGCTTGCCGCGGTTGCAGCAGTGGTAATACGCCGAGTCGATCGGCGTACCGTCCGGCGCCGTCACAAACGGCGGCCCCCACTTGCGCGTGTCGTCCCCTTCAGGAGACTCGACCTTGATGACCTCAGCGCCTAAATCGGCCAGCGTCTGACCGATCCACGGGCCGGCAAGAATGCGGGCGAGTTCGACAACGCGCAGGCCCGCAAGCGGTGCATTCATCCGCTGCTCCTAGAAGAATGCCTGCAGGCCGGTCTGCGCACGCCCTAGGATCAGGGCGTGAACGTCGTGCGTACCCTCGTAGGTGTTAACGGTCTCGAGGTTCTGCGCGTGGCGCATCACGTGGTACTCACTCGAGATGCCGTTACCGCCGTGCATGTCGCGCGCGACACGCGCGATGTCCAGTGCCTTGCCGCAGTTGTTGCGCTTGATCAGCGAGATCATCTCAGGCGCCATCTTGCCCTCATCGAACAGACGACCGACGCGCAGCGCAGCCTGCAGGCCAAGGGCGATTTCGGTCTGCATGTCGGCGAGCTTCTTCTGGAACAGCTGCGTCTGGGCGAGCGGGCGATTGAACTGGATGCGCTCCAGGCCGTAATTGCGGGCGCGGTGCCAGCAGTCCTCGGCCGCCCCCATCACGCCCCAGGCGATCCCGAAGCGAGCGCGATTCAAACACTCGAACGGACCGCGCAGGCCGGACACGTTCGGCAGCAGCGCGTCTTCGGAGACCTCAACGTTGTCCATCACGATCTCACCGGTAATCGAGGCGCGCAGCGACAGCTTGCCCTCGATCTTCGGCGCCGACAGGCCCTTCATGCCCTTCTCGAGCACGAAGCCGCGGATAGCGCCATCGTGGGCAGCAGACTTCGCCCAGACGACGAACACGTCAGCCACGGGACTGTTGGAGATCCACATCTTCGAGCCGATCAGGCGATAGCCGTTGGCAGTCTTCTCGGCACGCGTGCGCAGGGCACCTGGATCGGAGCCCGCGCCGGGCTCGGTCAGGCCGAAGCAGCCAATGTGCTCGCCAGAGGCAAGGCGCGGCAGGTACTTGTGCCGCTGCGCCTCACTGCCGAACGCGTAAATCGGGTACATCACCAACGACGACTGCACGCTCATCATCGAGCGGTAGCCGGAGTCCACGCGCTCTATCTCCCGCGCCACAAGCCCATAGGCGACATAGGACGCGCCCGCGCCGCCGTACTCGACAGGCAGCGTGACGCCGAGCAGCCCCAGCGAGCCGTACTGGCGGAAGATCGATGTATCGGTCTTCTCCTGCAGGTAGGCCTCGGTGACGCGCGGCTGCAGCTCGGTCTGCGCAAAGTCGCGCGCACTGTCACGGATCAGGCGCTCCTCGTCACTCAGCTGGTCGTCGAACAGGAACGGATCGCTCCAGTTGAAATTCGGGCCGCTCTTTTGATCTGCCATGGGTCGAGTCCTCTGGATTGACGGTCGCCGGCGCGCCAGCGGCGCGAATCTGAGGGCCGATTAGGCCAGACCGCTTTAATGACTTTCAATGTCTTAAATGATATTTATGATCTGTATATAGGATCAAACTAGTCGTGATCGAAACCCGCCAGCTCCGCACCTTCGTCACCCTCGCGGAAGACCTGCATTTCGGTCATGCCGCCGACCGACTGGACGTCGCGCAGTCCGCGTTGAGCCGGCAACTGCAGGATCTGGAGCGGCGCCTCGGCACCCGCCTGCTGAACCGCGGCCGCCGGGCCGCCGTCACACTCACCGAAGCGGGACAGGCGCTACTCGCGGAGGCGCGTGTTGCGCTGCAACAGATCGACCGGGCCGAGGCCGCCGCCCGCCGCGCCGGCCGCGGCGAGGTGGGCCGGCTGGAAATCGGCTACGTCGTTTCTGCAGCGCTGAGCGGCGTGCTGTCCTGCGCCCTTGAGCGGTTCCGGCTGGCTCGCCCCGACGTCCAGGTACAGGTGACCGGCATGGAGACACCCAAGCAGCTGACAGCGCTGCGTGACGGCTCGCTGGACGTGGCGTTCGTACGTCCGCGGGCGACCTATCCGGACGGCGTCAGCGCAACGGTGATCCACCGTGAGTCGATGCTGCTGGCGGTCGCCGCCAACCACCCCCTCGCCCACCAGCGGGTCGACCTGCGTGCGCTCGCCGACCAGCCATTCATCATTCCTCAGTTCGACGAGAGTGCGGGCTTTGCCGAGCACCTCGCGGCGCTGGCCTCCAGCGGCGGATTCGAGCCCAAGCTCGCCTATCGGGTCCGCGACTTCATCACTGCAATCGCAATGGCCGCTGCGGGTTACGGCGTAGTGCCTGTGCCGCGCTCGGTAGCCTGTATTGGCCTTGAGAACGTCGTCTACCGGCCCATCCACGGCTACGAAGGGGTCGCGGAACTGGCAGTGGCCCATCGCAGCAGCGGGGCATCACCGGCAACGCTGGCGTTCGCGGCCCTTGCCCGCGAATCGCTGCAAAAGCCGCTGCGCGACGCCCCAGACAACGCCAGGAACGACGTGACATAATTCGACCCGCCTAGCTGAGTAGCAACGTCAAACGACCGGAGAATACGCCATGGAACGCCGGGAACTACTGCTGGCCGCCGGGGGCATCGCCCTCGCCACCATCGCCGCTCAGGCAAGCGCCGAGGGCCCGGACGATCACGCCATGGCGCAGCATCACCACGCGGGTGGCTCTGCACTGCTCGACTCGGCCATCCACTGCGTTCGCGCGGCCGAAATCTGCCACGCTCACTGCCTCGACCTGCTCGCCGAAGGCGACAAGGCGATGGCGGCCTGTGCGCGGTCGGTCACCGGCCTACAGGCGGTCTGCAGCGCGCTGGCGGTGCTCGCCGCGCAGAATTCGCCACTACTGCCCCGCTATGCCAGCGTCGCGCGCGACGCCTGCAAGGCCTGCGAGGACGAGTGTCGAAAGCACGTTGACCATGCCCCCTGCAAGGCCTGTGCGGAGGCCTGTGCGGCCTGCGCGCAGGAATGCGGCAAGATCGCGATCTAGTCCTTTCCCGGCGATTACTACACTGAGGACCCTATTGCGCGGGCCCTCAGTGGAATCGTAAAACGGACTATGTTCCGCGCCCCGCATCGCCGCCATAGGTCCCTTGCAACGCTGCTGCTGCCGCTGCTGCTGCTACTGCGCGCGTTCATGCCTGCGGGACTCGTGCTAGGGCACCACGGCCCAGAACTCGGTGATGACGGCCTTACCCAGACTCTCGCGGTCCTTATCGACGGCGCGGCCGTGCGCGGGCACACTGGCGCAACGCCCGAGGCACGCACACCTGCAAGCGGTGCCGGGGGTCTCGACACAGTACTCCCACCGTCCGTGGCGGCCATTGCCGCACTGATCGTTCTTCCGGCCGCCTCGCCGGTCTGGGTCCACGACGACCCTGCTTCCTGGCAACCCTACTTCGACGTCGTCGAAAAATCCCCGCGCGCACCACCGCTGTCAGCCTGATCCCCAAGACGACTCGACGGAGCGGCTCCGTCGAGAACAGCAGATGCGATTCGCGACGAAGTAGATATTCCATGCAACAGCAGACGCCCTTTCCGGTATTGAACCGATTCATCACGTCGGGTGGCACAATCGACCTCGGCCGGATCGACACGATCGACTGCGCCGCTGTCGCTTCCGACGCCAACAAGTTCTGGGTGGCGCTGGTACGACGGCAGCACGAGCCTCTTCACGAACTGTTGCAGCGCCTCAATGACACGCTCGAGTATTGTCTCGCCCGCGACGAACAGATCGACGAACTCGATCGCTCCACGCACTGATCCCTCGACAACCGCGAGCGGATACGCTGGCTGGCTCGCTGAACTCTCGCTGCGCTTCGAACGCCGCGGCGAGCGCACTGTGCTTGCGCACCAGCGGCATACCGGTCCGCTACTGGTGCAGCGTGCGCTGCACCCTGAGGGCGACGCTCCCTGCCACGCGATCGTGCTGCATCCTCCCGCCGGCATCGTCGGCGGCGACTGCCTGCAGATCGACGCGCACTGCGGCCCAGACTGCCACGCGCTGCTGACGACGCCCGGCGCGACCAAGTGGTATCGCGCGCCCCACTCTGCGGCCCGCCTGACTACACGTTTGCATGCCGCACGTGGCGCTCAGCTGGAGTACCTGCCCCGCGAAGCCATCGTCTACGATGGCGCACACGCGCGCGCCACACTAGAGATGGATCTTGAAGTTGACTCGCGTATGCTCGGCTGGGACTTGTGGTGCCTTGGACGCACAGCCTCCGGCGAACGCTTCGACACAGGGCAGCTGGAGATGGTGACCACGCTACGCTGCGCGGGGCGACTACGCTGGGAAGAGCGGGCCTCTCTCGTTGGTGGCTCGCCACTGCTCAAGGCACGCGCAGGCTTTGCCGAGCAACCGGTTTTTGGCACCCTGTGGGCTGTGGGCGCCCTCGCCGATCGCTCCCTGCTGGATGCCTGCAGGGCAATCCGTCCACAGCACTCAGGTCAGGGTGCCGTCACCCAGTTGCCTGAGGTATTGCTCGCGCGGTATCTCGGAGCCTCTACGGAAGAAGCGTTCGAATGGTTCGTTCGGCTCTGGTCGCTGCTGCGGCCCGCCTATCTGGGAAAAGTGGCGACACCGCCGCGAATCTGGTCTGTCTAACAGGGAACGGCGATGGAACTGACACCACGTGAGAAGGACAAGCTGCTGATCTTCACCGCTGCGCTGGTAGCGGAACGCCGCCGCGCACGCGGCCTGAAGCTCAACTACCCCGAGTCGATCGCATTCATCAGCGCGGCAATTCTCGAAGGCGCGCGCGATGGACGCACGGTTGCGGAACTCATGAGTTTCGGGCAAACGGTGCTGACTCGCGCCGAGGTGATGGAAGGCATTGCCGAGATGATCTCGGAGATCCAAGTCGAGGCCACATTCCCCGACGGCACGAAACTCGTGACCGTCCACCAGCCGATCATCTAGGAACGCCCATGCTGCCAGGGGAAATCGACGTCCTGCCGGGCGAGATAGAAATCAACGTCGGGCGCCCGAGCGTGACGCTTGCCGTCGCCAATAGTGGTGACCGTCCCATCCAGGTCGGTTCTCACTACCATTTCCATGAGGTGAACGGCGCGCTGCAGTTCGACCGGATCGCGGCGCGCGGCTACCGCCTGGACATCGCTGCCGGCACCGCCGTGCGCTTCGAACCGGGTCAGACGCGCACCGTCAGACTGGTCGCTTATGCAGGCGCACGACGGGTCTTTGGGTTCAACGGACGCATCCAAGGACCGCTCTGATGACGACGCGCATCGACCGCCGCGCCTACGCGGAAATGTACGGGCCTACCACCGGCGACCGCGTTCGCCTTGCCGACACGGACCTGTGGATCGCCATCGAGGCAGACCTGACCACCTATGGTGAGGAAGTGAAGTTCGGTGGCGGTAAGGTGATCCGCGACGGCATGGGCCAAGGCCAGCAGACCAGCGCCTTCGTCGCCGACACCGTCATCACTAACGTCGTGATTGTTGATCACTGGGGAATCGTTAAGGCCGACATCGGCCTCAAGGACGGGCTGATCTGGAAAATCGGCAAGGCCGGCAATCCGGACGTACAACCCGGCGTCGACATTCCCATCGGCGCCGGCACAGAAATCATCGCTGGCGAAGGCAAGCTCATCACTGCCGGCGGCATTGACTCGCACATCCACTTCATCTGCCCGCAGCAGATCGACGATGCGCTCGCCTCCGGCGTCACCACGCTGCTCGGTGGCGGCACTGGCCCGGCTGCAGGCACCGCGGCCACTACCTGCACGCCCGGCCCCTGGCACCTGCACCGCATGCTGGAGGCAGCCGAGGCGTTCCCGGTCAACCTGGGATTCTTTGGCAAGGGCAACGCGAGCGACCCCGCGCCATTGCGCGAGCAGGTCCGCGCAGGCGCCATAGGACTCAAGCTGCACGAGGATTGGGGAACGACGCCGCAAGCGATCGACACCTGTCTGAAGGTCGCGGACGAGTTCGACGTGCAGGTGGCGATCCACACCGACACGCTCAACGAATCGGGCTACGTCGAGACAACGCTCGCCGCGATCGGCGAGCGGACGATCCACACGTTCCACACTGAAGGAGCCGGCGGCGGCCACGCGCCGGACATCATCCGCGCGGCCGGGCAGCCCAACGTACTGCCGAGTTCGACCAATCCGACGCGCCCGTACACGATCAACACGATCGACGAACATCTGGACATGCTGATGGTTTGCCATCACCTGGATCCGGCCATCGCGGAGGACGTGGCGTTCGCGGAATCGCGCATCCGGCGCGAGACGATCGCAGCCGAAGACATCCTGCATGACCTCGGTGTGTTCTCGATGATGTCGTCCGACTCGCAGGCCATGGGCCGCATCGGCGAAGTCGTCATCCGCACCTGGCAGACCGCGCACAAGATGCGTACGCAACGCGGCTCGCTCGCCGGAGACCCCGCCCGGAGCGACAACGCCCGGGTAAAACGTTACATCGCAAAATACACCATCAACCCCGCCATCACCCACGGCATCTCGACGTTCGTAGGCTCGATCGAGACAGGCAAGCTCGCTGATCTGGTGCTGTGGTCACCGGCTTTCTTCGCCGCGAAGCCGAGTCTGGTGATCAAAGGTGGCATGATCGCGCTCGCGCCGATGGGCGATCCCAACGCGTCGATCCCGACGCCACAGCCAGTCCACTACCGACCGATGTTCGGTGCATTTGGACGCGCGCTGCGCACTTCGGTGACGTTCGTGTCCGCCGCGGCGCTGCAGGAACCCTCGGTTCTGGCGCTCGGCCTGTCTAAGCGCCTGGTGGCAGTGAGTGGCACCCGCCAACTCGGCAAGCGACACATGATCCACAATGACGCCACACCACGGCTGGAAGTCGACCCGGAGACCTACGAAGTCCGCGCTGATGGTGAACTCCTCACGTGTGAACCGGCAACCGAGTTGCCGCTCACACAGCGCTACTTCCTGTTCTAGCTGCGAGCTGCCGATGACCCAGGAATCGACACCGCTGCGGCTGGAGCCGGTCACCAATGCCACCGGCACCGCGTCTGACCGCATATGCCTGACGTACGAGGAACGCACTCGCAGTCGCCTGTTGGCGCAACTTGAAAGTGGCACTGGGGCGGCCGTGTTGCTACCGCGTGGAATGCGCCTTCGCGGAGGCGACCGCCTGCAGGCGCCTGACGGCGCCATCGTGGAAGTTATCGCAGCCATCGAGCCGCTGTTAGAGGCGCGCATCGGCGACGCTACTCAGCTTGCGCGCGCCGCGTATCACCTCGGCAATCGCCACGTCGCAGTCGAAATCCGCGAGGGGATGTTACGGATTGCGTACGACGCCGTGTTGGCAAGAATGCTATCGAACCTCGGGCTCGTCTCCGGCCAAGTCGATGCGCCGTTCGAACCGGAGGGCGGCGCCTATGGCCACTCACACGCACATGCTGCCGACGGCGCGCGACTCGCGCCGGTCATCCACGAGTACCGGCGCTCGTGACTTCCACACTCGCCCGCGTGCTGCAGCTGGCCAGCACCACGCTGCCGGTCGGCGCGTTCAGCTACTCCCAGGGACTTGAGTGGGCGATCGAGGCCGGCTTCGTACACGACGAAGCCTCGACGTGCGACTGGCTGGCCACAACGCTGGAGGCCGGCGTTGGCGCATGGGATGCGACGTGGGTGGCGCGTCTGATGGATGCCTGGCAGCAAAGCGATGACATCACCATCCGGGCCCTGAGCGAGCGATTCCTCGCCAGTCGCGAGACGCGCGAGCTGTACGCCGAGACCTGTCAGATGGGACGCTCAATGCTGGAGCTCGTGCGCGACGACGCAAGCGTTCCTGCAGCAACGCTTGCGCTGCTGGAGGAACTCGACCGACAAGAGCTGCTGTCCTACCCAACGGCGTGGACGGCCCTCACGACCCATCGCAGCGTGAGCGCGCAGGACGCCGTAATCGCCTACCTGTGGGCGTGGCTGGAAAGCGCCGTCCTCGCCAGCCTGAAGGCCGTCCCGCTCGGCCAGAAGTCAGGTCAGCGGCTACTACTGGAGTTGGGCGGTCGCCTCGACGCAATCGGCTTGCGCGCCATTAATCGTTCAGCCAACGACTGCAGCAATCTCCTGCCCGGATTCACCCTCGCATCGATGCAACATGAAACCCAATACACTCGCCTCTTCCGCTCCTGACAATCGGCACGGACCGCTTCGCGTCGGCATCGGCGGGCCGGTCGGCTCGGGCAAGACAGCACTGACGCTCAGCCTCTGCCGGGCGCTGCGCGACAGTTTCCAAATCGCAGTGGTTACCAATGATATTTATACCGAGGAGGACGCCCAGTTCCTGGTCCGCAACGAGGCGCTGGCGCCTGAGCGGATCATCGGCGTAGAGACTGGCGGCTGCCCACACACGGCGATACGCGAAGACGCCTCGATCAACCTCGAAGCTGTCGACCAGCTGGTACGTCGCTTCGGTGACCTCGAGGTTGTATTCGTGGAAAGTGGCGGCGACAACCTTGCCGCAACCTTCAGTCCGGAACTATCGGACTACACCATTTACGTCATCGACGTCGCAGCAGGCGACAAGATTCCCCGCAAGGGCGGCCCTGGTATCACGCGCTCGGACCTGTTGGTAATCAACAAGATTGATCTTGCACCGATGGTTGGAGCCTCGCTCGAGGTGATGGACCACGATGCGCGCCGGATGCGGCCCGAGCGACCTTTTGTGTTCACAAACCTGAAGACGGGTCAGGGTCTGGACGAGATCGTTCGCCGAGTCGCCGATCGCATCCGTGTCTTCACAGGCTGATCTGCTCCTCTGCGTCCACGCTGGCGGCCGAATGGTAAACTGACTTGCTACTCGACCTGAAGGCATCGCGATGCGCCGAACGACCCTCCTGATAATTTTTTCTGCGTGCGCCACCAGCGGCGCAAAGCCCGCCAGCGGCGCAGATCTCGCCGACGTGGTCGTGCTGGCGACCCGCACCGCTGAGGCTAGCCTGGAGGTGCCCGCCTCCATCAGTCGAGTCGATGGCGCCGCGCTACGTGCGGGCCTCGGGGTCAACCTGTCGGAGAGCCTGGGTCCGGTGCCGGGAATTTCGATACAGAACCGCGGCAACTACGCACAGGACCTGCAGGTGTCGATCCGCGGCTTTGGCGCCCGCTCCAGCTTCGGTGCACGCGGCATTCGTCTATATGCGGACGGCATCCCCGCCACGATGCCCGATGGACAGGGCCAGTACTCACACTTCGACCTGAGTGGCGCCGATCGTATCGAGATCCTGCGCGGGCCGTTCTCGGCGCTCTACGGCAACTCGGCGGGCGGCGTCATCGCGATCACGACCGCCGACGCGCCACTGGGCGGAATGACAGAAGCAACCCTGGAAGGCGGCAGCCTCGGCACGCATCGCTACGTACTGCGCGATGGCGGCAGCAACGGCACGCTCAACTACACGATCGACGCCGCGCACTTCGCTACCGAGGGCTACCGCGACCACAGCCACGCAGAACGCAACACAGCGAACGCAAAGCTGCACGTAGACCTGAGCCCGGAGACGCGACTGACGCTGGTCGCCAACGCGATCGGCATGCCACCGGTTGACGATCCGCTGGGGCTGACCGCCGCGCAGGTTGCCGCCAATCCCGCCCAGGCTGGCAGCAATTCCCTGCTCTACAACACCCGCAAGAGCCTCGCGCAGGAGCAGTTCGGCGCAACGCTACAGACGCAGTTGAGCGCCGCAGATGAGCTCACCCTGACCGCCTATGCCGGCCATCGGCACTCGACCCAGTTCCAGTCAATTCTGAAATCCATCGAGTTGGCGAGCAGTACCCATCCAGGCGGCATCATTGACCTTGGTCGCGATTACCGTGGCGGCGAGATGCGACTGACCGACCGTCGTACGCCCGGCGGGACGCCCTTGAGCTGGACCCTCGGGGCGAGCTACGACGCGCTCGATGAATCTCGCCGCGGTTACCTGAACTTCGTCGGCACCGATCTTGGCATCTTCGGCGCGTTGCGACGTAACGACGGCAACCAGGTGCGCGCGTTCGACCAGTACCTGCAACTCGAATGGGACGCCACCGCTCGACTACGTGCGATCGCGGGAATGCGCCACAGCGAAGTGCGGGTAGAGTCACGCAACCATCTTGCGATCGACGGCCCGTTAACCACCGTGCGCTATGCCGGATCAAATCCCGTTGCAGGCATCATGTTCAAGGTGCGTGAAGGACTATCTGCCTACGCGTCCTATGGCCGCGGCTTTGAGACACCGACGTTGAATGACATCGCTTACCGCTCCACCAGTGGTAACGACCCGGGTCTCAACACCAGCCTGCGCCCGGCGCAGAGTGAAAATTATGAGCTAGGCGTGAAGGCGCGCAGCGAGCATATGCGTGGCTCGCTCGCCGCGTTCTATATCCGCACCGAAAATGAATTAGCAGTTCAGGCGAACTCCGGTGGACGCTCGGTACTGGAGAACATAGGACCAACCGAACGCAAGGGCGCTGAAGCAAGCCTGGAAGTCGACCTTGCGGCGCGCACGACCGGCACCCTCGCCTATACCTACCTGCATGCCGCGACACTGGCAACGTACACAGCGTGCGCCGTGACGCCGTGCGTACCGCTGCCAGTCCCGGCCGGTAGCCACCTGCCGGCGGTACCCGAAAATGCGCTGTATGCCGGCCTTACCTGGCGATCGATAGGAGCCGGCGTATCCGCAACGGCAGAAACCATCGGCCGCAGCAAGATCTATGCGGACGATCGCAACACGGCGGTCGCGGCCGGCTACTGGACCACCAATCTGCGCTTGGGACTCACCCAGGATGCGGGCCGCTGGACGCTCACCGAGACCGCGCGACTCGATAACCTATTCGATCGTCGTTATATAGGCACCGTGATCGTCAACGAAACCAATAGCCGCTTCTACGAGCCTTCACCGGGCCGGACGGCTTATCTGATAATCACTGTTCGCCATCACTAGGCCTGGGAGCGTCACGTGATCACGGTGTATACGGACGACCACCTGCTGCGCAACGTACGCACCGAGCTGCATGGCGGCCTGCTGGTGCCGCCGCACGAGTGCCCCGAGCGCGCCCATTTCGTTCTCGAGCGGGTCAAGTCAGTGGCACTTGGCGAGGTGATAGCTCCGCAGCGCCACGGACTTGCGCCGCTGCTGCGCGTGCACGACGCCGGCTTCGTCGAGTTTCTCGGCCGCGCATGGAAAGACTGGTCAGCGGCAGGCAACCGCGGCGAAGCGATTCCGGACTGCTGGCCGGCACGGCGCATGGCGCAGCGGCGGCCAGAATCGATCACCGGCCAGCTCGGCTATTACGCCATGGCCGGCGAAACCTCGATTGGGCCAGGAACCTGGGAGGCCGCGCAGGCGGCGGCCGACGTCGCGCTGACGGCGGCCGGGCTCCTCGCTGACGGGAGCCGCGCTGCGTTCGCGCTGTGCCGCCCTCCCGGTCACCATGCAGCGCACGACCTTTATGGTGGGTACTGCTTTCTCAACAACGCCGCCATTGCAGCGCAGTCGCTGCGTGATCGCGGCGCCACACGCGTAGCAATGCTGGATGTCGACTTCCACCACGGCAACGGCACGCAAGACATCTTCTACGAACGCGACGACGTGCTCTTCGTCTCACTGCACGGCGATCCGCGCGAGGCGTTCCCGTACTTCTCAGGCTACGCAGATGAGGTCGGCACTGGCCGTGGTGCGGGATTCAATCTCAATCTACCACTGCCCAGCGGCACCCCATTCGCTGCGTGGTCAGCGGCAATGCAGATAGGCCTGTCGCGCATCCAGAACTTCGCTGCAGATGCGCTAGTGGTGTCCCTAGGCGTAGACACCTACGAAGCTGATCCGATCAGCTTCTTCAAACTGCGCTCGGCCGACTTCACCAGCTACGGCCAGATGATTGGCACGCTCGGTCTACCAACCCTATTTGTTCTCGAAGGCGGCTACGCAGTCGCCGACATCGGCGTCAACGTCGTTAACGTACTGACGGGATTCGAAGGCGGCTGAGCCCTCAGTCCTTATAACTTGCCAAAAACCGCTCGCGGATGTCCGCGAGCGCTCGGGCCACCGTGGGCTCTAGCGGCTGCGGGACATGATTTGCGAGCATCGCGCGCATGTCGGCATCGATCCGCTCGACCAGATCCTGGTCCGGGCGGTCGTCAGAACTCAGTGGAAGGCGCGCACCGAAATAGCGACTGGGCCAGAGCTTCTCCCGGCAATGACTGACCGTATGGCGATGCGCGAGGTAGTTGCCACGCGGCCCGACTTCCTTTGCAAGTGACAGCGCCAGCGTATCGGCGTCGATCTGCACCCCCTCCCAAAGCGTGCGCAGCAGCCCAGCGATGTCGTCGCCGAGGACGAGCGCATGCAGGGAGAACGTCAGGCCCTGATCCAGTGAGCCCAGATAGTCCAGCGTCGCTGGCCGGCTATAGAACGCCTGCATCAATCCGAACGAAATCTCAGCCACAGCATCCTGATTGAAGCGCCGGGCGGACGAGTAGCCTACCGCGCCGGTAAACGACGGCAGTCCCAGGCGACGGCGGACCTGGCACATCACCATGTCGGCAAGGGCCGTCTGCGCCACGTTGCCGATCCCACCCGTTGCCGGCTCCATGAAACACACATCAGAGCTGCCGATACAGAACGCACCAGGCACGACCAGTTGTGCGAGCACCATCGCCGCAAAGTCGGTCGCAAGACTGTTCACCATGCAGCCAGCTGTCGTGATGGGCGTCGAGGCACCGCCGATCGGCAGGGTGCCGACGCTGACCGGCACGCCCGCCAGCGCCGCTGCGATGATCTGGTCGGAGTGCGCGGCGTGATAGTTAAGCGGCATCGGGGTCACGAGCTGCAGGAAATATGGCTTCTCGCGCAACTGCAACGCACCGCCACGAATTGCCGCGGCCATCTCTATCACGACCTCGAGCGAGGCGGGGTGCTCGCACAAGTATTCAAGCGGCTTGGTCGTGTTGGCCGCCATGATCGAAAATTCTTCGACCTCGCCGTGGATATCTGCCCGCTCCACGTTCTTGCAAGCGATGCACACGCCGTCAATGTTTGGCAGCGCGTCCGACAGTCGCGTGATAGCGGCAAGATCCGCAGCCGTACTGTTGCGAGGCTCACCGGTCTCAAGGTCATAGACCTTGATACAGGTCATGCCGGGCATGAACCAGGTGTGGTGGCAGTCGATCTCAATATATCGATCACCAGGCCGGTTCCAGAGACGAACACTTTTCGCGGTCGAGGCGAGCGCACTGCGCACCAAGGCGCGATCCATGCGAACGACACCATCTGCAGAAATCTCGCAGCCTCCAGCGCGTAGATAATGCACGGCCGCGGAGCCCACCTCGAAGGCCACACCGGACTCCGCCAGCAGCTCCAGGGCCGATTCGATCAGCACGTCGATGGTATCGCCGACCAACGGCTCGTACGGTCGTGTCGCGAAATCATGCGCGGGAATGACCGCTGGCGCCTGCGGCGCCGCCATGGCCTTCGGCCTATGGCCCACACGTTCCTTGCGCTCCAAATCGCCCCCCTTCCCTGTGCGTGATCGCCCAGCCGGTGGCGATTGCTTTAGACTCGCGAGCATACGCGCGCTACGTACCGGCGGCATAGCTGTATAAAGCGAGATAGCAATGGCTCGAGATCCCCGCTTCGATCCCCTGTTCGAGCCCATGCGCATCGGACCGGTAACGGCACCGAACCGCTTCTACCAGGTGCCTCACTGCACCGGCATGGGCCATGCGCTACCGCAGACGCTGGCTGCCATGCGCGGCATGAAGGCGCAGGGCGGATGGGGTGTTGTCTGCACCGAGTACTGCTCTATCCATCCGAGTTCGGACGATCACCCCCATCCCTTCGCATCACTGTGGGACGACGGCGACGTCCGCAATCTAACGCTGATGACTGATGCGGTGCACGCCGGTGGCGCACTGGCTGGCGTGGAGCTCTGGCACGGCGGCAGCTTCGTATCGAACCTCGCTTCGCGGCTGCCGTCGCTGGGCGTCCGCTCCATGCCAAACCGCACAGAACCGGTGCAATCGCGCCGCATGGACCGACGTGACATACGTGAATTTCGGCGCTGGCACCGCGCAGCGGCACTGCGCGCCCGCGACGCTGCCTTCGACATCGTCTACGTCTACCCGACGCACGGCTATTTGCTTTCGGAATTTTTCTCGCGAGCGCTCAACGATCGCAGCGACGAATACGGCGGATCGCTCGAGAACCGCATGCGGCTCACACGAGAGTTGCTCGAGGAGACCCGCGATTCAGTGGGAGATCGCTGCGCAATAGCTGTGCGCTTCTCGGTAGATGGACACGGCGATGAACATCTCAGCGGTGACGAGGCAAGCGATGCATTGGCGAGCCTCGGCCCGCTCGCCGACCTGTGGGATCTCGTCGTAGCCGACTATTACGGCGAGGAAATGGCGACCTCACGATTCGTGCAGGAAGGCGCACTCGAGGCCAAGGTTGCGCACGCCCGACGCGTCACCGGCAAGCCAGTAGTTAGCGTTGGGCGCTTTACGTCGCCGGACACCATGCTTCGCCAACTTCGCACCGGCGTGCTTGATTTCATCGGTGCGGCGCGGCCGTCTATCGCCGATCCGTTCCTGCCAACCAAAATCCGCGAGGGACGGCCGGAAGACATTCGCGAGTGCATCGGCTGCAACGTCTGCTATGCGCACAACTTCCGTGGCTCGCCGTTACGCTGCACGCAGAATCCAACGATGGGCGAGGAATGGCGCAGCGGCTGGCATCCGGAACGCGTTCCGCCGTCGGCCGGCGGCTCAGTCCTGATCGTCGGCGCGGGTCCCGCGGGCCTGGAAGCTGCGATGACGCTCGGCCGTCGCGGCTTCACGGTTGCGCTCGCCGACGGCGCCGAACGCGCCGGCGGACGGGTGACGCTGGAAAGCCAGCTCCCCGGTCTCGCCGAATGGAGTCGCGTGCGCGACTACCGCCTAGGGCAGATAGGGCAGATGGCAAATGTCTCGCTCTATCTCGGCAACCAGCTGAGCGCTAACGACGTGCGTGAGTTCGGCGCGGACCACATCCTGATCGCTACCGGCGCCCGCTGGCGTCGTGACGGCAGCGGCAGAACTCTGGTCAGGGGCATCTCCAGGCTCGATACTGCAAACGTCTACTCGCCCGATGACCTGATGGCAGGCGCCCGTCCTGAGGGGCGCGTCGTCGTATTCGACGACGACAACTACTACATGGGGCCAGTACTGGCGCTGCTGTTGGCGCGCCTCGGACGCACCGTCACCTACGTGACGCCAGAGGGGCGGGCTGGAGCGTGGAGTCATTACACCGGCGAGCAGGAAGCGACCCAAGCGCAGTTACTGGCGCGTGGCGTGGAAATCATCGCCAACACGTCCGTCGAGGCTTTTGACGAGTACCGCCTGACGCTGGCCTGCGTGTTCTCAGGCGCAACGCGGGTACGTGATGCCGACGCGGTGGTGCTGGTGACCTCGCGCGAGCCCGAGGAAGGACTCTATCGCGAGCTGGTGGGCGAGGACCCGCAGGATGCGGGCCCTTCAATTGAGGCTATCGGAGATTGCCTGCAGCCAGCACTGATTGCCAATGCGGTCTATGCAGGACATCGTGCCGGGCGCGAACTCGGTAGTGCGCGCGGCGCCGGCGGACTCAGGCGTGACCGCCTCGTGGTCTAAAGCGCTATCAGCGGGCTCAGGCAGTACAGCTGTTCGGTCGGAACTTGCTCTGCAACGTTCCGCCATTGGCCGGCGGTGCCGCGCTGGCGGACATCGCCAAGCCAGGCGCCATTGAACTATTTCCGCACTGCCAGATCACGTCGCCATTGGCGTTGACGAAGGGTGTCATCGCAAGAGTCGAGCCGGCGACGCCAACGAGATTGTTGCCGTAGGTGATCACAATGACACCACCCTCCGCCACCTGGACGGACAAGACATAGTTGCCGTTGATAGATGCCGCGAGACCGGCATCGGCGTTGGTGTCTGGAAAAGCGCCCGTGTTCGTATAGCGCTCGGAAACCGAGGTCTCGGCGCCCGTGGCCAGCATCAGCCCTTCGGACACCATCGCACGGGTGGAATACTGCTGGTAGGAAGGAATCGCGATTGCCGCCAGAATCCCGATGATCGCCACGACGATCATCAGTTCAATCAGCGTGAATCCGCGTTGCGTCTGCTTACCCATCGGTTGCCCTCGCCGGAAGCTTTAGGAGACAGTAAACACCTGCGACCACTAGGCGCATCGGTGCAACTACGGGGTCCATATTTACAGATTTTGCAGATTTGGTCCGTGAAGACGGTCACAAGCCCGGCGCCAGAGCGCCGCGCCGGTGATCAGCAGGAATGGCGCGTCGCAACACGCCGCACAGGGGGCACGGCTCCGGTAAGGATCCAGTCCATCGGAATATCGACCGGCTGCGGGAAGATCGTCGCTATGGCGAGCGCCGCGTATCCGACACCTACAGCCATCGGCTGCGGCAGCAGGCGGGCGAGAGTACGGTCAAAGAAACCGCCGCCGTAGCCGAGCCGATAACAGCCTCGGTCATAGCCTACCAACGGCGCAATCGACACCGCCGGCGTGACCAGAATGCGCGCGGCCGGCTGGGGGATCCGCCACACGCCATGTTCCATCTGGCAACCCGGCTGCCAATGGCGAAATTCCAGTGGGGCGGAGGGCGCAACAACCACCGGCAGTGCCAAGCGGATGCCACGCGCATGCGCGGACGCCATCCAGCCGCGCAGGTCAGGCTCCGCACGGATCGGCCAGTAGACACTCACTACCGGCCGCTCGAAATCGGCCAATAGCAGATCGAGCTGACGGCCAATCTCGGCGCTTAGCCACTCCCGCTCATCCGGCGGCAACGCCATACGCAAAGAGAGCAGCCGCTCACGCTCGGCCTTGCGCCAACGAGCGACATCCTGAGCCTGCACTGGATCCACCTCGACCTGCCCTTGCCGGTCCAGTACGCCGGCAAAACACGGCGGGGAGGCGCATCGCACCGACGACGCCGGTCGTTCGGGTGGCTTACTCATCTGAAATCCCTCAATTGCCACCCTCCGAGGCAGGCCGGCGGTTCAGTTCAAGCATAACGCACCGCCGGTTGACCACACCGATCCAGTAGACTGCCCCGCCCCAAGCCTCGGTCGTCCCGATGAGTCCCATTCCCATCAACCACACCACACGCGCCGTGCCGGCGTTTGGCGTGTTCGTCGCGATGATGGCCTCGACCATGTCACTGCACGCGATGGCGATCGACGCGATGCTGCCCGCCCTGCCGCTGATCGGCCAGGAGTTTGGAGTCACCGAAGAGAACCGCCTGCAGTGGATCATCACGCTGTTCGTACTGGGCACCGGCGCCGGTCAGCTCGTCTACGGACCACTGTCGGACCGCTTCGGCCGCCGCCCGATACTGCTGTCCGGGCTTGCTCTGTACATCACGCTCTCGCTGGTGGCGAGTCTGGCGCCAAACCTGCACTTACTCCTGGTGGCGCGCCTCGCACAGGGCGCCGCCGTAGCCGCCGGCAGCGTCGTCTCCCGTTCCATCGTCCGTGACATCTACAGTGGACCGACCATGGCGCGGGTCATGTCCACGATCTTCATCGTCTTTCTGCTGGTACCGATCATCGCCCCGAGCGTCGGTCAGCTGCTGCTGACCGTCGTCAGCTGGCGCGGTATCTTCGGCTTTCTCGCCCTGTACGCAGCCTGCGTAGCTGCATGGATCGCGCTGCGTCTGCCGGAAACGCTGCCGCCGGAACGACGCCACCCGTTGAGTCTGGCGCATCTGGTAACCGCCGCGCGGTTCGTCGTCAGCGAGCCGACCTCAATACTCTATACGCTCGCGATGACCGCCATGTTCGGCTCACTGCTCGCCTTCGTCAGCACCCTGCCGCAGATCTTCACCGGGGCGTTTCACGCGCCGCAGCTGATGGCAGGGGCGTTCGCTGCGTGTGCGGGCACCATGGCCGTGGCGTCATTCGCGAATTCCCGACTGGTCGAGCGACTCGGCATGCACGTGATTTCACATACCGCATTGATCTGTTTTCTTCTCATCACAGCAAGCCACGCACTCATCGCATTTACCGGCCATGACACGCTAATCGTTTTCACGGTGATGCAATCACTGACCATGGCGTGCTTTGGTCTTGCGGTATCGAATTTCGGCGCTATCGCGATGCAGCCCATGGGGTCGATCGCGGGCAGCGCGGCATCTCTGCAGGGCGTGATCTCGACGATCGGTGGCGCCTCGGTGGCCTCGCTGATCGGCCACCAGTGGTCGGGCTCGCTGCTGTTTCTACCGCTCGGCGCTCTGTGCTGCGGCCTGATCGCCTTCGCCTGCGTACTGGCAGCGGAACGCATGCAGCTGTTTCGCAATCAATTCATGCACGGCGACGTCCACACCCGCTCCTAGGCGGGTACTGCATGTGGGGGATTACGCTTATCATCGTGTAATCGACAGCCCGCCGGATGCCAGCGAACCATGAAGATCTGCATTGTCGGCGCCGGCGCGATCGGCGGCTTCCTCGGCACCCGCCTTGCCATCACCGAGGGCACACGCGTCAGCGCACTGGCGCGCGGCGCGACGCTTGCCGCACTGCGCACCCACGGCTGGCGCCTGCAGCAGGACGGGATGGCACTGCAGGCGCCCGCCGTGGCGTCGGATGACCCCGCGGCACTAGGCATCCAGGACCTGGTCGTAATCGCGGTAAAGGGCCAATCGTTACCGCCCCTTGCGGCGTCGCTTGCCTCTCTGATCGGTCCAGATACGATCATTCTGCCCGCCCTCAATGGGGTGCCGTGGTGGTTCAGTGAGTCGCTACCGGCGCTGCGTGGACGCCCCTTGGAGTCAGTAGACCCAGGGGGCGCTATTGCTCGCGTGCTGCCACTTCCCAAGATTGTCGGCTGTGTGGTCCACGTCAGCGCGTCGACCCCAGAGCCAGGGCTCGTTGAACACAAGATGGGGCGCGGGCTGATCGTCGGCGAACCCGACGGAGGCGAGTCCGAGCGCGTGAGCCGCCTGGCGGCGCTGTTCAGCCGGGCTGGGTTCGAACTCACCTGCTCAAGCCAAATCCACTACGACGTCTGGTACAAGCTGTGGGGCAACATGACGGCAAACCCCGTCTCCGCCCTCACCGGGGCGACGATGGACCGCGTTCTGGATGACGAACTCGTGCGCGAGTTATGCGCGCAGGCCATGCGGGAGGCCGGCATGATCGGCACGCGCATCGGCTGCCCAATCGATCAGACGCCTGCCGACCGAATGGCAATCACCAGCAAGCTTGGGGTGTTTAGGACCTCAATGCTGCAGGATGCACAGGCTGGGCGTACTCTGGAGCTCGACGCTCTCATCGGATCAGTACGGGAAATCGGCCAGCGCGTCGGTGTTAAGACGCCGACGATTGACGCCCTGTTCGGCCTCGCGCGGCTGTTTGGACGCACGCACGGACTCTACCCGTAGGTCATCCCGGGCAGCGGCTGACGACCCGGCAATACCGAATCGTCAGCCTGCCGATCAATCGGCGCGAACACCCTCGACCTGAATGTCGAGCGTAACCGTCTGATTGAATCCGTACGCTTGACCATAGCTGATGCCAAAATCGGCGCGACTGAAAGTGGCCGCCGCGTCAGCGCCGCAAACCTCCTTCTTCGACATCGGATTCAGCTTGCACAGGAACGAGCGAATCACGAGCTTCACAGGCTTGGTTACACCGTGCAACGTCAGATTGCCCTGCACCTCGGTCGGCGAGCCATCCTTGAAACCTCCGAGAGCGCCCTCGTAGGTCGCTGTCGGAAATTTCTCCACATCGAACATGTCGGCCGACCGGGCGTGCTCGTCCATCTTGTCGAAGCCGAAATCGATCGACGCGGCATCAATCGTGATGGAGACGGAACCCGTCTTCGCCTCGCGGTCGAGCACCACCTTGCCACTGGACTTACGAAATTTTCCCCGCCAGACCGATAGACCGCCCATGTGGTCGGCTGAGAAGTTCGGGTAGGTATGACTGGGGTCGAGGTTGTACGTCACTGGCGCA